>Ga0272446_1007804_pt1 | contig 10509 bp, 6 predicted proteins | sample YNPCB0061_FD_194587 | JGI IMG/M metagenome (GOLD analysis project Ga0272446, IMG submission 194587) | Hot spring microbial mat communities from Yellowstone National Park, WY, United States - YNP-CB-006-1 | ecosystem: Environmental > Aquatic > Thermal springs > Hot (42-90C) > Sediment | place... | reverse complement strand
GTCAGATCGAGCGCCATGATCACCCCGGCGCGCGCCAGAATGAAGCGGCTTACCGCCCACAGCGATGCGCCTTTGCGCACCCGCGATTGTTCGAGCAGCGCCAGGCTGACTCCCGCCAGACAGAAAAAGATCGGTGACGCCAGGGTGGTGAGCAGGCCGGAGATCCAGTAGGGCGGGCTTTGGAGATACACGCGCTGCCCGCCATACGACTCGGCCTGCATGCCGACGCCGATGAAAAACGCCGCGTGGGTCAGCGCCATGAGCGCCAGCGCCAGTCCGCGCAGCGCGTCGATGGCGGTGATGCGACTACCCGCACTAACCTGCGTTGTCACTCCGGTCTGCGTCAGAACACCCGCTGTACTGTGGAGCGCCATTCTTTCTCGCTTCCTGGATCAGCGCCGGTACAGCACCGGCGAACGTGCAAGGCGACAGTACCGGCAAACGATGGAGAGACACACAAGCCCGACCGCAACGTTGCCCGGATGACTGTCCTTATCATCACCTGTCGCTATGAAGGAGTGATGAACCAGCGAAACGCTCTGGGATGACAATTCTGCAAGTAGAGCGGCTTTTTTGAGAACCTGTTCTCGCTGAACGTCACGATACGGATCAACGACACACCGATAAACAGGCGCGCCAGGACGTACATTGTCCCGGCGCACTGAATTGATCCTGTGTGGAAGGTTACTCCGCCTTTTACACACGCCAATCGTGCAGGCGGCGCCCTTCGTGCAATGTTTGTGCGAAGCGCTACGCGCCGCTGCCCGTCAGGCTGCCGCTCATCCAGCGGATGTGGTTCGTGCCGATCTTCCACAGATGACCGAGCGTCTCGCGGTTGCTGGCTGCTTTGAGGAAGGTCATGATCGGACCAGGGCGCAGCGACCATTCGCGCGCGGCCCGCTTCGCCCAGTACTCCAGATCCTTCGAGCTCAGGTGCGGGTAGTTCAGCACGGTGTGGTTGTACATGTCGTAGTCTTCCCAGCGATCCATCTGAATCCAGCCATTCTCGACCGCTTCGTAGTAGAAGGGCGTGCCGGGATAGGGCGTGGCGATATGGAAGAGTGCGATGTCCAGCGGCAACCGCTTCGACAACGCAATCGTCTGCTGGATGGTCTCGACCGTCTCACCGGGCAGACCGATGATGAAGTACCCCCAGTTCTTGATGCCGACCTTGCGACTGGCGTGGATCGTTTCTTCGATGCGCTTGACCGTCGTGCCTTTGCGTGCGCGCTTCAGCACTGCCTCGCTGCCGCTCTCCAACCCCCAGGCGATCATGAAGCAGCCGGCTTTCTTCATCAGCGCCAGTTCTTCTTCATCAACGAAATCGACGCGGCTGTTGCACGACCATTGCAGTTTGATGCCGTCCTTGATGATCGCGTTGCACAGGTCGTAGACGAACTCTTTCTTGACGGTGAACAGGTCTGCCTCGAAGTGGATGTGGTGCATGCCCATCTCTTTGAGCATGTACATTTCTTCGAGCACGTGCTGCGGGCTGCGGTGACGCACACTTGCCTGATAGGTGACGTGCTTGATGCAGTAGCGGCATCCGGCCGGGCATCCGCGGCTTGTCAACACAAACGTGTACGGACCGCCGACAATCGGCACCTTGTACTTCTTCCAGGGGAGCATGTGGTGCAGCGGCAGCGGCAGGCTGTCCAGGTTCTCGATGAATGGGCGGTCGGGGTTGATCTGAACCTCGCCGTGCTCATTGCGAAAGGCAACGCCGCGCGTCTCGCGCAAAGCGCGGGCAATGACCTGCGGATAGACCCCCAGAAAGCGTCCGCGGGTCGTCAGGTACGACGCATCCGGGAAGGGAAGTTTGCGCCACGGCGCCGTCAGGTCGGGGTTGCCGACCGGCACGGTGTCGGTTGCTTTCTCCAGTTCCACCTGACGGTCGATGGTCTGAATGACATCCAGAATGGTCATTTCCGGTTCGCCGCGCACCACGATGTCGAGCGTCGGGTAGGACTCGAGCGTCTCACGGCTCATCGGCGTGACGTGGGTGCCGATTGCCATCGTGATCGTACCAACCGACTTGCCGAGGAAGGTGGTGCGCATATCGTTGGTCAGCGTCGGCGCGGTAGCGTGGATGATCATGTAGCGCGGCTTGTGCCGGTACATGTAGCGCTCGAACTCTTCCCAGGTCATGCCCAGACCGATCGCATCGACCACATCGACGCTGTAGCCTGCCTCCTTGACCACGGCGCCGATCTGCGCCAGCGCCGTCTGGGGCCAGATGATGCCATCACGGGTGCGGCGTCCTACACGCGCAATGTCGCGCAGGAACAGGTCACCGTCAGGTGATGGCGGGTTGAGCACCAGAACGTCGAGGCGCGGCTGCTTCTCGCGCGGCATCTCGACGAACTTGATTTCGCCAGCGCGCTCATCGGCGCGGGCGGGGGCGACCAGTTTGATGCCCTGCTTTTTGTCGCCAGGGGCAAGATGCTTCCCATTCGTTGCGTTCGTCTCGTGATCCGTCATGTGTCTTCTTCCTCCCACGTGGGTCAACACGCTGCGGGCGTCGGGGGTCGCGGGGTCTGCTGCCGCGAGGTTCCCCTGCTCACGCTGCGCGCTGGACTGATATTGCATCGTTACGGTACCATTCCAGGGTGAATGGCGGCTGAACCAGGGGTTGAAGCCAGGTTACAGAGGTGACATATTGACCGCCGCCGCCGTCTGAACCGCCTCGCGCCGGTAGAGACCGGCGGCAACGAATGCTGCTATCGCATAGAACAGTGCTGCGCACGCCATTGCTACCGTAAATGTGCTCGCCATGCTGATGATAATCACCAGGGTTGAGCCAACCACCGAGAACACGCCGTTCATCCCCCATGCCCATGGCACCAGGGTTGCGCCGTGCATACCAAGCTGTCGCAGTCCCGTGGGGAACGGCATCCCCATGATCAACGCCAGCGGCGCGATCATCAGAACGCTCAACGCCACGCGCACACCATCCGACAGGTGCAGGAACGATTGAAAGAGTGACGGCAACGTCACAATGTAGATGCCGATTGCAACCGCCACACCGATCAACACCGCGCGCAACCGCGCCGCGCTATCGATCAGGCGACGGCTGAGCAGGCTTCCTGCCGCAGAGAAGATCAGCATACTGAAAATCGTCGTTGTAATGGCGCTGGTAGGATAGCCGATGAACAGGGTGAAACGCTGGATCAGCACAATCTGCACAAAAATGTAGCCGACTCCCAGCGCACTGAAATACACCAGCATCGGGCGTGCCAGCGGCAGTTGCAGACCCCGCCGGTTGTGGCGCCAGAGGGGTGCAATAATAAAGGCAGCCGCGCTTGCCAGCGAAAAGCCGGCCATGGTGATCAGAATGAGATTGCCGATCGGAAAACGATTGATCTTGCCGCTGAATGCCTGATTGAAAGCGACATGATCCCACCTGAAATAGTTGTAAAAGAACGGATTGTCGTCTGTCACCGGAAAGATGTTGAACTGATACGCTGCTTCAAAAGCGCGCGGATTGGGCGCGTGCAGGTATGCTGCATAAGCGGTGTCGAGACGTTCCAGTGGATCGTGCAGCATGATAAACCCATTGGTGCGCGCCCATGCCCGCAGTCGCTCAATCGCCTGCGGTGAAAACGGAGACGGCGAGACCAGCAGCGTCGCCTGGGTGTTGGTGTCGTTCGCAACAATTGCAATGTGCGCCGCAGGATCGGCGACGCCGCGCTGTCGCAACGCCTCCGCAGCCAGACCGGTGATCCGCAGCATTTCGCGCGGCGGCTGATCGACGTTGCGCGTCCAGGCAAACACTCCTTCCGGGTTGAGCCGGTTCAGCACCAGAGCAAACGAGTCGACAGTATAGAGGTACGACTCCGAAAGCACATACGCACCGCCCGAAAGCGCGACCAGGTTATCGAGACCGATCCCCTGAATGAGGTCATAGGTGCTGGTATCGCGAGTCAGGAAACTCCGTCCTTCAGCAACGATGATCCGGGTGCCGGGATGTCCGGCAAGATTGCCGCTAAACTCGCGGTACGGTCCTTCCAGCAACTTCACAACATCGGCGTTCAGTTCGATAGCCGTGATCTGCTTCGCACCGTACAATCGCGCCAGCAAAATATCAAGCCCGCCCCCAACACCGATCTTCAGCGTTGTGTCATGTTTCAGCCCCAGCTGGTATGGCGCGCTGATGATCGCATGGTCGAGAAAGCGAAAGCGTTGCAGATCCTGGTCGGTTCCATCAAAACGGTACATGCCGGTCATCGAGGTCCCATCAAGCGTGACCAGTTTCAGGTCGTACAATGGCGCCTGCTGAAATGCGTCGCTCGCCAGATAGACCCGGCTGATGCCGCCGACGATCATCGGTTCTTTGACCTGGATGGTCGGCAGCACATCCACGCGCCCAACCGGATTCCAGCGGGTGTACTCCGGTCGAACGTCGAAGTGTTGCTGCGCCCATCCAAGTTCCTTCGATCCCGGAACCGGCAGGTGCAGCGGCGAACCGAGGATCAACCACAGGATCAGCCCGCCCTGCCCGACGCCGAGCGCCGCTGCGCCGATGCGCCAGGGGCGCGTGAGACCAACGCCGAACAGAAGACTGCCCGCCAGCACCAGCAACGCCGTCGCCACAATCGTCGCCGGTCCTCCGAGCGCCTGAATGACCCATACCACTGCCAGCGTCGCCGCGCCTGCGCCGAGCATATCGGCGAAGTAGAGGCGGTGCGCTTCTTTGTGCCAGATGGTGAAAACGCCGGAAACGATCACACCGCCGAGAAAAAAGGTCGTGAACAGCCCGACAAAGTAGATTGCCAGCCCGATGAGGGTTTGAACAATCTGACTGCCCCGCAGCGGATCGATAGCGATGCCGCCGATGATCGCCAGGTTGAGCAGGACCATCAGGCTATACCCAATGACAAGCCTGCCCAATCGACGTTCGAGCGTTGCAGCGCTCCAGCCGCGCACTGCCAGAAATGTGCCGGATGCGCCGCCACCCAGGAGCGCTACACCAATGATCAGGTAGGTGAAATGGTGCCAGATCATGATCGAAAACACGCGGGTGAACGTGATCTGCAACGCCAGTATGCTTGCTGTTACCAGCGCCAGCCCGACATACCTGCGCCAGGAGTGGACGTGAACGACTGCCATGATGACTCCCTGTTCTCAGTTATTCGTACACAGAAACTCTGTCTCTGTCCTTCCGAGGCTGCAATGATGTACGTCCAGCATGCACACAGCACGCCCTGTGCCGAGGTGGGTGCTGGTGCGGGGAATAGAAACTGCGTATTCTTATTCGCTATACCCTGTGAGGATACCGACTCAAACGGCTTAAACGTAACGATACGCGGTTGCTTTTTGGTCTGAAATCGGGGTCGCGTGCGGCGCGCTATCCGTAATACGCCCGCACCTGATGGTGACCGGGGATGAGCGTCACTGCGCCATACCTCACACCACCAACCTGCCTGCGCACGGCGCTCATCAGCACGCCATCGACCACCACCTGGCGCAGCATGCGTTGCCGGTGTTCCAGTGGCAGTAACAGCAGCAGATGATGCTGCGCCGTCCCTCCTGCCTCTGCTTCGAACGTCAGCACCCCTTCGGCGTCATTCCAGTCCAGATCGCGCATCACGGCGCTATGACGCATCTCCGTAAATGCCAGCCATTGTTCTGCAGAAACGATCGTTACACGGTGTGCTGCCGCATGTGCGAGTACACGGTCGAACCAGGCGCTCACCATAGTTTGTTTCTCACCGCCAAAGGCAAAGGGATCGATATGGCATTGCAAACCCAGCGCCGAGGGGTACTGCCGCACAGCGACGTCGATCTGCTGGCAGGCGATCGCGGCGGCTTCATCAGCCCCGACGCCCATCTCATAACCGGTATCGAACACCGCCATGAGGTGTTCATCGACAATATGGGTATGCTGCTGGTAGACCCGTAACAGGTTGCCCTGTTCATCGACGAACGGCATCGGTAGACCGCTGCCCGTCAGGTAACCGTGAACCCAGCTGCCATCCGCCCGTCGCACGAGTGGTCCGCTGTGGTAGTGATCGCAACTCATCCGCAGACCGTACTGCGCCTGAACGCGCGCCGTTTCGACCCATCCTGACCAGAGCACCCGGTGTGTGCGCACCGTTGGTGCAGCAGGTCCGTATCCCAGTTTGATGAAGGTGTTCCAGTAGTCGTTGTACCCTTTGCCGACCCCCTGTTCGACGTAGGGATGCAGCCCGAAGCCATGCCCGCGATCACGCCACCGCGCCACGTCATCCGGCGTGGGATACCCGGAGTCATCGGTGAACACAGCGCCAATTATGGGCAACTCCGCAGCCCACCAGCGCACCCGGCGCAGTGTGCGCCCGCGATTGCTCAGCGGCGGCGGCGCATAGTAGATCGACAGCGTGCCATCATACCGGTCGACCAGTTCCAGCGCCGCATCGATATGTGATCTCAGAATACCGTGTGCATCGCCGGTTGCCACCAGCACTGCTGTTGATCCGGCTGGCAGGTACCACAATCGCGGCAGCGGAGCATCGCCTGCCAGGGCATGCACCATGTTCGCCAGTAATCGCTGCTGTTCATCGGCTTGCGGAATCTCGATCCGGTCGAGATCGATCCAGTCCACAAACAGATCGACCGTCCGAATGCCTTCCATGCCATCGCGCTCCTGGTTCGCCGCTGCCGGATTTCCCTGGCGGATGAGCGCGATATTGTGCGGAAGATCGAATGCCCACTGCGCTGCAATTCCCTTCCCGACGCGCATCACGGTCACGGCGGGATAGGATGATGCGTCGCCATCCCGGTGGGACATCCAGGCGATCACCTCGGCGCCATCCAGCGCATACTGTGCAACCGGTGTATGCACCTGAAGCGGTTGCCTGGCAATCCCCTGCGCCAGCGGATGATCGGTAACCTTAAGAAACCCGTTGGCTGTGGCGCCGCCAATCGACCGTACTCCCATGAGATCGACAAGACGCGATTCGGGCTGGAATGCGATCAGGCGTCCGCCTGCCAGCACATAGTTACGGAAAAGATCGGCGGTTGCCGCAGTGAGCGGACCGGCTGCCAGCAGCACGAGTGGAAATCGTGCGAGCAACGCCGGATCGACATCACCGACACGAATCGTCCGAAAGGTCACGAACCCTTCCGCCTTCAAGATCGCTCCCAGGTACGCCCCAAACGAGGGGGTTGCATCGGGGTTGGTCACCAGCAGAATCGGGGCGTCCGGCGAAGGCTTGCCGGCAACTGGCGACTGGAACACATCGGTTGCGGCATAGGGAGGGGGGAGCGGCGCGTTGGCGACAACATACCCGGTTGCGCCAAGCGCGCCAGCTGCGACGGTGCACGCACACGCCTGAAGGAAACGGCGACGAGTGATGATTGGGCGCTGTGCAGGCTGCTTCATACATTTAGAGTTGATGAATATCGCACCTTACGACACCACCGCCGGATGCACACTTTCGGGGTTCGTCACCGCTGATGGGATGGCATTGCCATTCAGGTCACGCGCCGCCAGCCCCTCGCGCACGCTCAGTTCCGCAAGAACACGCGCCAGGCTCCACGCACTCACCAGCTGCACCCCGGTCAGCACCATCAGCGCACTGACCACCGGCGCAAACCACGAAACCTGCAACGCAGGGTTGGTCAGGTCAAACGCGACGGCGGCGATGTACAGAACGACTCCCAGCACGATCGCCAGGATGCCCAGCCACCAGTAGTGCTTTTCGATCTTGCGCCCGTTGCCGCGTGGACCGAACATCCCCTGCCGGATGGGGCGCTTGTGGAACAGGGCGACAATATAACTGAACGAGGTTCCGGTCGTGTACAGCGTCACCCCGGCGACCGCCAGCACCAGCGCCCCGAAGAGACGCGGGAAGGAGACGGCGGAGTCGATGCCAAACGCCTGCATACCGAACGCCAGCGCCATCACCAGCACGCTGGCGAGCAAGAGCAACACGCCAACGCCGCCGAAGATCCGCACCGGATTGTAGGTCAGCGCCGTCCACACAATACTCTTGAAGAAGCGCAGCCCATCGCGCACGACGCTGAGTTTGCTGCGCCCCGAGCGTTCTTTGTACGGGATCGGCATCTCGACCATGCGCAGGTTCTCGTGCAAGGCGCGCGTACTCATTGCCGGCGTGAAATCGAGCGTGTCGGGGAGGGGGTAGAGGATCGGCAGCACCTCGCGGCGGATGACCCGCTGACCGCTGGCGCTATCGCTGATGCGCACACCTGCCACCAGCGAGAGCAAACTGGCAAAAATGAAATTTCCGATACGTCGCACCAGCGGCATCTCGCTGGTTGCCCCCGCCATCCGACTGCCGATCACCAGGTCGGCGCCGTCGAGCGCAATTTTGCACATCTGCGGGAAGTATTCCGGCGGATAGGTGCTATCCGCGTCGAGGAAGCCGAGCAGTTCGCCCGTCGCCGCCTGGAACCCGGTCTTGAGCGCCCCGCCATACCCCTTGTTCGGCTGCTGGATCAGGCGCACCCGTGGCACATAGCGCCGCACAATCTCCGCCGTGCGGTCGCGCGAGCCATCATCGACCACAATACATTCCAGCGTATCGACGCCGTACTTCGGCAGTTCAGACTCGATAGCCAGCACCCGTTCCACGATTGCCGCAATGCCATCTTCTTCGTTGTACGCCGGGATCACGACCGATAGTGTTGTCATACCTCTGATTCCTCCATCTCATACGCACCTGTCGCGCAGCGCCCGTCAGGCGCCCGACGCAGGAACGGATCCGCCATATCACTGCTGGAGATCGTGACATGGAGATATGACAATCGGATGACGTAACGGGGAATCAAGGGTGAGGGGTGCGTCAGGAGTCGGCTATTTCACGACCCGATAGAGGCTGTAGACGCCATGCCTGGCGACCAGTTGGAGATTGCGAGAGGTGAGGTATCTGTCGTATATCTTTGTCCACGAGCCAAAACTGCCCACAAGAATATAATCTGGATGTGAAGGGACGGCATCGCGCACATCGTCAGGCAATCGTTGGCGAAGCACGAGGTGGCGAGTATATACATTCGCCGCATGAATGACATCAATACACGGTCAGGTTCACCGGCGCTGCTGGCTGCTCACGCAGATTGCGCACAACGCGCGCCGGATTGCCGACGGCGACGCAATAATCGGGCACATCACGGGTCACGACGGCGCCTGCGCCGACGACGGCGTTTTTGCCAATGCGAACCCCATCGAGGATAATCGCGCCGCCCCCGATCCATGCGCCATCCTCGACGATGATGCCCTGGCAGGTGATCCCCTGGAGGCTGATCGGTCTGGTCGTATCGTGATAGATATGGTTCACCGCCAGCATCTGCACCATCGGCGCGAGAAAGACGTCATCACCTATCCTGATGCCGCCCTGACCCCGCAAAATACACGCTTCGCCGATCAGCGACCGCGCGCCGATATGAATGCCAGCGTGCGGCAGATCGCGGAAATTGTAGACGTGCAGGATGGCGTTCTTCATCACATAACTTTCGCGACCGATGGAGATGCCGCCAGGACAGGCATGGAGGTAGACGCCGTGATCGAGGTACACGCCCCGTTCGAGACGCACATTGTCGGCGAAACGGATGCGCACCCCGTCCTCGATTGCCGCCACGCCCTCCATGTGCAGGATCGCACGGTACGCAACCGCGCGCACGCCAATGCCGACGATACCCGGAATCCATCCGACCGCCGCCTGGACAACCTGCTCCCATACATATCGGCGTATCGACGATGACTGACGCGAGAGATAGAGGTTTACCTGGTCGATCATGGCTGTTTGCTGTGTCTGCGGTTTCTGGCGCGCCCTGATCGATGCGCTTTTGCAGTCGAAGAAGGCGCTTTTGCTTCTCTGGGCGCATTGGAGCGTTGTGATGAGCCGGGCTGCTGATCCGAAGATACATGCTCTGGATGCAGCAGTGCGCCAGACTCTGGCATCTCCTGGCCATTGACGCTCCGCTCTGGAACACGAACATCCTGGCGCTGATCGACCTGCCCCACCAGCGCTGCATCAATCTCATCCGACATACGCGCAACAGCCTCCGGCGGCGGCGGTACGATCACGCGGCGCTCGTCGTTGTTGGGAACGTCATCGGGAGGCGGCGTGATAATGACATGCTCGGCTTCCGGGATCTGCGACGTATCGATATCGGAAACCACCGATGCCTGCGGTGCCGACGACCAGCCATCATGACGCGGTTTGCCGGCGTGCGCTGTCGCAGCGGCGCCATTCCCCGACAGATCGGGGAGAGCCGGTTTGCGATGCCAGGGCCAGGCGCCGATCAAGGGGCGGCGGGGCGACTCGAGAGACGGTTCGAGCAGCACTGCCCCCATCAGGTGCGTGCGCTGATCCTTCTGGAGACGCTGCCTGCTCTGCGCAATCACATCCTGTTCGTCAACCGCCGGATCAATCACCACCACAACCCCGTCTACGTGTGGCGCCAGCAACGCCGCATCCGGTCCCGTCATCACTGCCGGACCATCAAAGATAACGACATCGGCGACGCTGCCGAACAGATGGGTCAATTCGTGCCAGCGGCGCGAAC
>Ga0272446_1007800_pt1 | contig 10513 bp, 9 predicted proteins | sample YNPCB0061_FD_194587 | JGI IMG/M metagenome (GOLD analysis project Ga0272446, IMG submission 194587) | Hot spring microbial mat communities from Yellowstone National Park, WY, United States - YNP-CB-006-1 | ecosystem: Environmental > Aquatic > Thermal springs > Hot (42-90C) > Sediment | place... | reverse complement strand
AACTAGAAACCCACAACGTCAATAACACACGATTCCGACGGGCTGAAGTGAGGAGCTAACCTATGGTTTTGTCAACGTTCAACTGCGTAAGTCCTACTATGTTTAGGTGGTATCGTTCGCTTGACCCGCGAACGAGGCAGAAAGGAGCGTAGTCCATGATGGTGTGCAAGGTATGCGGAAGCGAGAATCCCGATGGAACCCAGTACTGCGAAAGCTGTGGGGTCGAACTCACCCCAGGCCAGTCTCCCGAGCCCGTAATTACCGAGACCCCGGCCACACTCTCATCAGCGCCGGTTGAACCCGCCCCTCACCCGGAGGCCCTCCCGAGCACCCCCGAACCCAGCCCCGCTCCACCCCCTGCCCCCCTCTTCCGCCCGGCCCGGCTGGTCTTCAAGCGCTATGGCGCCCTCACCAACGAGAGCATTCCCCTGCAAGGCCCGCGCCTGGTGGTGGGGCGCTTTGATGCCTCGACCGGCCCGGTGGAGATTGACCTGGCCGGGGCGCCGGGGGCCGAGAATATCTCGCGCCGCCACGCCGAGCTGTTTTTCGAGGGGGTCTGGAAGGTGCGCGACCTAGGCTCTACCAATGGGGTCTTCATCAAGCGGGCCGGCGAGGAGGCTTACTCCCCCCGCCTGGTGGAGCCCGCCGAACTCCGGGATGGCGACGAGATTGCCTTTGGCAACGTCACGCTGGTCTTCCAGGAGGGTTAGTCATGCCGGGCCAGAACCCCGACGAAGAGGAACTGCAGGAAATTTTGCAGGCCGAGGCCGAGGGCATGACCCACGCCGACATGGGCCTGCCGCCGGAGGAGGAGCTGCCGCCCCCTGGCGTTCAAACATCCAGGCCGGATCAGGGCCCCAACAAAGAGGAAATCCAGGAAATTTTGCAGGCCGAGGCCGAGGGTATGGTCCACCCCGACATGGGCCTGCCACCCCCAGGCGTTCAAACATCCAAAGCCGCTTCCGAAGGGGATTTTCTGGAGGAAGCCGTTTTGCCTCCCACAGTGGAAAACGCCACCCTGGCGCCGGGCTCGGTGCACACCTGGGGCCCCCTGACCTTTGAGGTGGGCAGCCCCTTCTGGGGGGGGTGGATGACCGCCCGGCGGGGCGAGGAAGCCTTGCTGGTCAGGCCAGGGTACGATGCCAGCCTGCTGGCCGGGCTGGATCACCACCGCCTGCTACCCCGGCTGGTCTACACCGGGCCCGAGGGAACGGCCCTCGAGGCCCTGGACGGCCCGCCCATCCAACCGCCCCTTGCGCTGCAGGCAGCTTTGGCCGTGGTGCAGCCGCTGGCCCAGCTGGTTTACTTCCTCGAGCTCAAGGGGCTGGCCCTGGTAGACCTCGAGCCCCAGGCCTTGCGCCAGACCAACCAGGGCCCCCGCCTCGCCCTGCCTCCCCGGCTGGCTCGCTTGGGTGAGCCGCCGCCTAAGGTCTGGCGGCAGGGCTTTACCCCGCCCGAAGTGCTGGCCGAAGCGCCCCTGAGCAGCAAGACCGGGGTTTACCTGCTGGGGGCCTTGTTGTTCGAGCTGCTGACCGGCACGGCGCTGCCGGTAGAAGGGCCCAGCGAACTTTTGCTGGCGGGCATTCCGCTGCCAGGGGTTCCCCAGGCCCTCGCGCAGATGCTGGCCCCCCTGGAGGAGCGGGTCACTCCCAGGCAAGCCCTGGCCCTGCTCAAAAGGCTTTGGCGGCCAAGCGAGGTGGAGGTGGTGCTCGAGCTGGGCGAGGCCACCAGCGTGGGCCTCAACCCCAGCCGCCACTACAACCAGGACGCCTACTCGTACCGCCTCGAGCGCGTCCAGTCGGAGTTTGGCCGCACCCTGCTGCTCAGGGCTTGCGTTTCCGACGGCATGGGCGGCATGGCCGCGGGCGAGCGGGCCAGCCAGGCCGCCGTCGAGACCTTCATTGGAGGCAGCCTGCCCCACCCCCTCGACCACCCCCAGGCCCAGTCCGACTGGGGGGTGCAGCTGGTCTGGGCTGCCAACCAGGCCGTGCTCGAGGCCCTGGCAGGACAGGAGGGCGGCTGCACCCTGAGCGGGGTGATCCTGTGGGGTACGCGCTACACCGTGGCCCACGTGGGCGACACCCGCATCTACCTCTGGCGCCAGGGGCAGCTTAGGCAGCTCACCCGCGACCATTCGCTGGTCGCTGCCCTGGTAACCAGCCAGATGATCACCCGCGAAGAGGCCATGCGCCACCCCGACCGCAACCAGGTCTTGCGCTCGCTGGGCAGCCTGCGCCAGCCCCAGGAAGGCTACGTGGAAACCCTCGAGGCCACCACCGGCCAGCTTTCAGCTACCCTCGAGGTCGGCGAGGCCTTGCTGCTCGTTTCCGACGGGGTCTGGGGCGAGGTGAGCGAAGCCCAGATGGCCCAGATATTGAATCAGGCCGAAAGTTCCCAGGCCGCCGCCGAAGCCCTGGTGCAGCGGGCGCTCGAGGCCGGGGCACCCGACAACGCCACCGCCCTCATCGTGAGGCGCCAGGTGTAGGGAGTCCTTGATTCATTCTTTTTGCTGGGGTCCCAGCCGAAGCTGCGGCAAGAGTTGGCATTACAGCACAGTCGGTTTTGACCTGAACTAAACAGAAAGCTTCAGGTGGGGTTCATATCGGATGTACCACCTCTAAGCATTCGATGGGCATCTCTGTGAAGGCGATATAAAATAGCCAGGGTGATACTGTGAGCAAGACCTACAAGATCTGTCTAATTGAAGGCGACGGCATCGGACACGAAGTGATTCCAGCAGCCAGGCTGGTACTGGAGGCCACCGGGCTCAAGCTCGAGTTTGTCGAGGCCCAGGCGGGCTGGGAGACCTTCGAGCGAATAGGTATCTCGGTGCCAGAGGAAACCCTCGAGGCCGTAACCCACACCGACGCCACCCTATTCGGCGCGGCCACTAGCCCCAGCAAAAAGGTGCCGGGCTTTTTTGGGGCCATCCGTTACATGCGGCGCAAGCTAGACCTGTTCGCCAACGTGCGCCCGGCCAAGCACCATCCGGTACCGGGCTCGAGGCCAGGAATAGACCTGGTGGTGGTGCGTGAAAACACCGAAGGTCTTTATGTAGAACAGGAGCGCAGCTACCTCGATGGCGAAATTGCCATTGCCGATACGGTAATTACCCGCAAAGCCAGCGCCCGCATCGGCGAGTACGCCGCCCGGCTGGCCGCCAGCCGCCCCCGCCAACAGCTCCATGTGGCCCACAAGGCCAACGTGCTGCCCATGACCCAGGGCCTCTTCATGAACACCGTACTGGCCGAGGCCGCTCGCTTCCCCCAGGTCAAGACCCAGGACATCATCATCGATAACTGCGCCATGCAGCTGGTACGCAACCCCGAGCGTTTCGACGTTATCGTAACCACCAACCTGTTTGGAGACATCATCTCCGATCTCACCGCTGGTCTGGTAGGGGGCCTGGGCATTGCGGCCAGCGGCAACATCGGCACAAAGCACGCGGTGTTTGAGCCAGTGCACGGCAGCGCGCCAGATATCGCCGGGAAAGGCATTGCCAACCCGGCGGCCACAATACTCTCGGCGGTGATGATGCTCGAGCACCTTGGCGAGCATGAAATCGCCCAGCGGGTGGAGCGCGCCGTAGACAGGGTGCTCGAGGAGGGCCCCCGTACCCCCGACCTGGGCGGCAACGCCACCACCCTGCAGTTTGCCGAGGCTGTAGCCCGGGCTTTGTAAGGGGGTGCCCACAAATACCCAGTGCAACCGTTTTTGTTGTACTGGGTAAATTGTGCCCTAGGGGCGTTCAGCATAAGGAAAGGGCAACAAGAGATGAAGCCCCTGGCATGGACAAGGCCAACCCAAATTGATAGCGCGCTGGCTTCTGCCAAAAATCGCGCCTATGGCATTTTATTAAGCCTGGATGTGCAAATGCACCATCTAAAGGTTAAGACCTGGACTAGAGTAGCAATATGACCGCTGCTACGCAGATTTACCGTGTTATACTGACACGTAGTTTAAGATTTATGTGGGAAAGGGGGCAGCGTGCGTGATTTTTTTGGCGGGTTGCTGAGACCCAGGATCGAGGCGCTTGGCCTCGAGATTGGATCGGCCAATATCAAGATGGTCGAGCTGTCCGGAACTCCCCCCAGTCTGAAGAACCTGAGCATCAGGCCCACCCCACCCGGGGTTATCCAGGAGGGGTCGATCGTTGAGCCGGGCGCACTGGCCGATGTCCTCAAAGAGATGCTGGCCGAAATGCGCACCCGCAAGCGCTATGTGGTCACGGCCGCCAGCAACCTGGCGGTCATTACCCGTACCTTACAGGTGCCCAAGATGCCCCTCAAGCAGCTGGAGGAGGCCGTGCGTTGGGAGGCGGAGCGCTACATCCCCTTCCCGATTGACGAGGTGGTACTGGACTATGCACCGCTCGATCCCCTCGAGTCCATTCCGGATGGCGAACAAATGGACGTGGTGGTGGGCGCAGCTCGGCAGGAGACGGTGGCCAGCCTGGTAGAAGCCCTTAAGGCCGCCGGTCTGGAGCCGCTGGTGATAGACGTAAAACCCTTTGCCGGTCTGCGTACCCTCAATACCCGCCTGGTGGTCACCGACCGTGAGCCCATCACCCTGTTCCTCGAGATTGGGGCCGAGACTTCGGCGCTGGTGCTAACCCGGGGTGAGCGGCTGCTTTTGAACCGGGTCATCAACCTCTCGGGGAAAGACTTCACCGCTGCTATCTCGAAGGCCTTCAACCTCGATGTGTTAGCCGCCGAAGACGCCAAGAAAAACTACGGCCTGGCCACCATCCCCACCGAAGATGAAGACCTGCTCCTCGACTTTGACGCCGAGCGTGAGCGCTTTAACCCGGCCCGCATGTACGATGCGATTCGCCCGGTGCTGGTCGAACTTACCACCGAGTTGCGCCGAAGCCTGGAGTTCTTCCGGGTGCAGGTAGGCGACCTCGGGGTAGATCAGGGCTTTGTGGCTGGGGGAGGCAGCAAGCTGCGAAGTCTGGTGCCACTCCTATCCGACACGCTGGGCATCCCACTGGAAACCGCCGATCCCTGGCAGGGTATCCAGATTGACAAGAGCCGCTTCGATCTGGAGTACCTGCGCGGTCTGGCACCGGAGTTTACTGTACCGGTGGGCCTGGCTCTACGGGGGGTGAATCCGCTTGATTAAACTCAACCTCCTACCCAAAAACCTGCGCCGCCGGGTCGAGCCTGGCTGGTGGCGTCTGGCAGCGGCGGCGGTGGTGCTGGCGGTACTGGGAACCGCGGCTTTCTTCCACCTTTCTACCCTCTCGCGGGTACAGGCGCTGGAAAACCAGCGCGACCAGCTACAGGTGGAGGTGGACGTGCTGCGCCCCTTCATAGCCGAGCAAAATCGCCTTAATCAGCAGCAGCGCGAACTCGAGCAGCTCCTCGCAGTACGCAACCAGCTACGCGAACGCTTTGTGCCCTGGTCGGACAATCTGGCGCAGGTCATCAATCAGATTCCACGGGAAGGCCGCCGGTTTGGGGTGGCCCTGCGTAGCATCGGCACCAAAACCCTCACGCCCCAAGAAATCCAGAGCAACGCGCAAAACGGTCTCTACGACGGCAAACCAGTCAGTGTGGAGTTCAACCTTCAAGGTGAAGCCATCGGCCAGAACGCCCTGATTCGTTTTGTCGAGGCCTTCGAAACCTCGCCGCGTTTCGGCATCAACTTCCAGAACGCCAGCCTGGATCCGCAGCGGCAGCTTTACACCTTTGGGGCCACCATCGGCTTGGTTGGTCAAGCCCGGACAACCGCCAGCAACACCACAGGAGGTGAAGACAGTGGTAGCCCTTCTCGCTAGAATGGGCCAGCGTGAGTGGGCCATCGTCGCCATAGTGGCGGCCTTGTTGCTGGGAATGATGTGGTACTTCCTGGTAACTCAGCCCCTGCAAGGGCGCATACCGGAGCTACAAGCCGAGGTAGATCGCCTTACCGTCGAACGCGACCGAGGCCGCGCGGCCCAGCGAGCGTTGCCCCAGTTGCGCGAGACCATCGCTCGCCTCGATGCCGAGCGGCAGCAGTTTTTGCGCGAGCTACCCCCCACCGAACAGCTCGGTCGGGTTTTGAGTTCGCTGACCCAGACGGCCCGGGAAAGTGGGGTGGTTTTGCGAACCCTGAGCCGCAGTGCAGGCGATAATCAGGGGGTTGCCAATGTGCGAGCCACCAACCTGGCTTTGCAGGTGGAGTCGCCTTTCCCCGAGCTGTATGTGTTTTTGCGAAACCTCGAGGGCTTGCAGCGCTTCGCCACCGTCTCGGGCCTCAACCTCACCCTCGGTAGCAGCGGGCCTGCCGCCACCGAGGCTCAGGCCATCAACCCCATCATCAACACCAGCCTGACCATGACGGTCTACACCTATACCGGACAGGGTCAGCCAGCCCAGGGCACCCCGCCTGGAGGTCGGCCATGAACTTCTTCCAGCGCATGCCCCAAACCGCCAAAGTGGCCCTGGTGGCAGCCCTGCTGGTAGGGGCAGTGGCGACCTGGTATATCGGCTTCTTTCGTCCAACTCAGACCGCACAACAGCCTTCCACACCCACCCCTACCCCTGCACCCGTAGAGCCTTCGGCGCCGCTTACCACCGCCCGGCCCCTCGAGGTACTCCCCGTACCCTTCCTGGTTACCGAGGCCACCCGTGCAGAGCCGCCAAAGGAGCAGGACAAAGCCACCGCTGGGGCTGTTGCGGCCCAGCCTCGGGTAACGGTACCCCCCAACCCCTTCGTGCCTTTAATCATCGAAACCACTGCACCGGCCGTGGCTCAGCCCACTCAACCGGCCCCGGTCTCTACCCCGCCGGTGGCTTCGCAGCCCATCCCGCGCCAGACCGCCCAGGTTCAGGTGCGCCAGCCCACCACACCGCTACCGCGCCCCAGCCTGCCCGGCACCCGGCCCACCCCAGGGGTAACCCCACCGTCCACCCCTACCGCTCAACCCCGCCTGGCCCAGGGTACAACCCGGGCCAGCCTGCCCAGCGCGATCAGCCTGGGCTCAGGCGTCCTGCCCATCCGGCTCGCGCCTCTGGAGCGGGAGCTGAGCGATACCACCGATGGTGCAGCTAAAGCAGCGGCGGCCCTCGATGTGGCCGATACCCCGCGCACAGCTACCGCAGGCAGCGGCAGCACCCTCGAGTTTGCGCGGGCCGAGATTAATGCCCGGCTGACCCAGGTGCTCGAGCCCAAAAGCAACCTGGCCCGCGGGCAGGAAATCACCCAGGAAACGCCTCTAGCCCGCTTTGTGCGCGAACAAAACCTAAAACTCTCGGGGGTGGTGCTGGGCCCGACCAGCGTGGCCATCTTCCAGAGCAAGGATGGTTTTATCGTGCTGCCAGTAGGCCGCACCCTGCCCGGTAGTGATGTACTGCTCAAAAGCTTGAGCGCAAAAGAAGCCCTCTTGGTACAAGGTTCACAGAGTCTGAACCTGACAATGGATACCCCCTAGGCGGTGAATATGAAGCGTTTGTTTGCTCTTCTGGTGGTGTTGAGTCTGGCGCTGGCCCAGGGTACTTTGCCCAGGGATGCACGCTTCGACCAACCCGTAAGTAACATTGGCATCAACCTGCCCTTGCCAGCCCTCCTGGATGCCCTGGCCCGAAGCGTGGGGCTATCCCCCATTCTGCGCGACATCCCCAACGTTAGCGTCACTGCCGATATCGACCAGAAACCCTTCCGGCAGGTTTGGGATCTGCTCATAAACACCTACGGCGACGGCCGCATTACCTACGCCCTGCTCGACAACAACGTAATTGTGGTAGGGCCCAAGGAAGTTGTGGAGCGGGCCCGCGGACAAGCCGCCCAGCCTGCCCCCTCCACCGAGCCAACGGTGCGTGAGTTCTACCAGGTGCGCTCGGGCGACCCAGCGGCGCTGGCCACCTTCGTTCAGCAAGAGGTGCCTGGTGTCACCGTGCGCGCAGTGCCGGGGCAGAATGTGCTCTCCATAAGCGGCCCCTCACGCGCTGTAAACGATGCCCTTAGCTTCCTGCAACGCATTGATGTTCCCAGAACCACCACGCCGACCATTCCGCTGGTACAAAAGTCGTTTGCACTCTCACACGCCCGCGCCAGCGAGCTGGCCGACGTGCTGGGCAAGGCCATTGCGGCCCAGGCCCAGGGCCAGGGTGCACCGACTCAGGGACAGGCCCAGGCCGCGGCCCCGGCAGCACCCCAGGTAACCGTGGTCGCCGAGCCCCGCACCAATACCATTATCGTCACCGGCACCGCCGAGCAGCTTGCCCTGGCCGAGCGCCTGATTCCTAGCCTGGATCGGCCGGTGCAACAGGTGCAGCTGCAAATTCGGGTGCAGGCTGTATCGGGCGAAGTAATCCGCAACCTGGGCATCAAGTGGGAAACCGTATCGGGGGGCAACCTGGTAGCCAGCTTCCTGTCAACCGGCCTGAACCTGATTTTCGACGCCACCCGCAGCCTGGCCTCGCTCAACATCCGGGCCGTGCTGGACGCACTGGAAAAGCAGCAGCTCTCGCGCCGCCTGAGCGATGCAAACCTGCTGGTCGAAGACAACTACGGCGCCGACACCTCCGACCTCCGGACGACTGGGGCCAAGGGTGCGGAAATTAAGGTGGGTGGCCGGCTGCTGATCCCAATTAAGATTGGCGACCAGGTTTCGGTGCGCGAGTTCGACTACGGCTTGCTGGTACGGGTACGTCCACAGGTCTCGACCGATGGCAATATCCTGCTCGAGGTCTTCACCCAAACCGGTGGCGACCCCGCCGATGGCCCCGCGGGCAGCATCCGCATCCCCCAGCAATCCACCCTTTCCAAACTGCGTATCCGCGACGGCCAGACGGTGGTTCTGGGGGGCCTGGTGCAAAAAGTTACCGACACCTCCGAAAGCAAAGTTCCCCTCTTGGGTGATATTCCCTTGCTGGGCGAGCTTTTCAAGCAGCGCACCTCGAGCGTCAAGGACGATGAACTCATCGTGATCATCACGGGCAGCATTGTCAAGGACGTTGCCCAGCGCTAAACAACCCTTCACTGCAAAAGCCGGGCATCGCCCCGGCTTTTCTGTTTTTCCTGCGATATTTGCAAGGGCAGCCTGGTGCAACCCTCGTGTGAACCCGCCCGAATCATTCCGTTGGGGATTGTTGGAGCACCCTGGTTTTTCGAGCTAATGCTACCCACGCTTCAGGCGGGAACCCCAGAAAAGAACAAATCAAAGACATTTCCTGTCCTTCTTCCCTGGGGATCGTCCCAAGGTGTGTGGTTTGGACATCACCCCTACTTATGCTAGATTCTGTTCATGCGTTTTCTGACTGCTGGAGAATCCCACGGGCCGCAGCTTACTGGCATTGTGGAGGGTCTGCCCAGCCAACTGCCCCTTACGGTAGAAGACATCAACCCCTGGCTCAAAAAACGCCAGGGCGGGTATGGGCGTGGACGGCGGATGGTTATCGAGACCGACACGGTGGAGTTCATGAGCGGGGTGCGGGCCGGACGTACCACTGGGGCTCCGGTTACGCTGGTCATCAAAAACACCGACTACCGCAACTGGGTCGAGATAATGGATCCAGCCCCAGGCAACGAACCCCGCAAAAAAGCCCTTACGGCGGCCAGGCCCGGCCACGCCGACCTTGCCGGAGGGGTCAAGTACGGCCACAAAGATTTGCGAGACGTGCTCGAGCGGGCCTCGGCCCGCGAGACCGCTATGCGGGTGGCGGTAGGGGCTATTGCCCACAAGTTACTCTCGTTCTTTGGGGTAGAGAGTGCTTCATTTGTCGATGGCATGGCCGGGGTCTGGAGTGAAGTGCCTTTTGAGTGGAACCTTAAGGAGCGCATCGAAGCCAGTCCGGTACGAATGGCCGACCCCCAGGCTGAAGCCGAGGTCATCCGCCGGGTGGACGCGGCCAGGGCCAGTGGCGATACCCTGGGGGGCGTTATCGAAGCGCGATTTAAGGGCCTGGTGATGGGGTTGGGCTCCCAGATGCACTGGGAGCGCAAGCTCGACGGGCGCATCGCCCAGATGGTCATGAGCATCCCGGCCATCAAAGGGGTGGAGATTGGTAGCGGCTTCGGCAACGCCATGAGGCTGGGTTCGCAGGTTCACGACCCCATCTACTGGGAACAAGGCCGGGGATACTATCGTCAGAGCAACCGCTCCGGGGGCACCGAGGCCGGTATGACCACCGGCGAGGAGCTGGTGGTGCGGGCAGCCCTCAAACCCATCGCCACCCTGATGAGGCCACTGCCCACGGTGGACGTGGTCACCCACCAGCCCGCCGACGCCGCCCGTGAACGTTCCGACGTAACGGCTGTACCTGCGGCCAGCGTAATTCTGGAAGCTCTGGTCGGCATCGTGCTGGCCCAGGCCTACCTGGAACAATTTGGCGGCGATACCCTGGACGAACTTATCGAGCGGGTAGAACGATACAAAGAGCGGGTGCTGCGATACTAGGTTTTACCAATGAAGCCAAACAAATATCAAATAGGAGTTACGCACTTGAGTGAGGATTTGGGGGGAACAAGATCGATAAAATCGCGCACAGAACGGCATTTACCCGAATCCTAACGTGCCTGCGTTTAC
>Ga0272446_1007799_pt1 | contig 10513 bp, 10 predicted proteins | sample YNPCB0061_FD_194587 | JGI IMG/M metagenome (GOLD analysis project Ga0272446, IMG submission 194587) | Hot spring microbial mat communities from Yellowstone National Park, WY, United States - YNP-CB-006-1 | ecosystem: Environmental > Aquatic > Thermal springs > Hot (42-90C) > Sediment | place... | reverse complement strand
GACGCGATGCGCCCCAGGCGACCCCGCCCCGCAGGGTTGCGACGATAAGCGGGCGTCTGCGTTGTTGGCGCGCTCGGCCGTAGCCACGCTACTGTCCTTCGCGCGCCGCCTAGCATCCGCCCGCTTCTCGTCGCAACGCGGCCGCCGGGGACTCTGAGATAGGTTCTCGCGATGCGAGACCGGTCGTACGCATCGCCGCTCCTTCGACAAGCCGAAGCCCGATGCACCCGATGTTGAACACGGCCATCAAGGCCGCCCGCAAGGCCGGTGCGATCATCAATCGCGCGAGCCTCGACCTCGACCTGATCCGTGTGGCCAGCAAAGGGCGCAGCGACTTCGTCACCGAAGTCGACCGCGCGGCCGAGGAGGCGATCATCGGCGTGCTGAAGAGCGCCTACCCCCACCATGCGGTGCTCGCCGAAGAATCCGGCGCGAGCAACCCGGAGGGCGGGCAGGAATACACGTGGATCATCGATCCGCTCGACGGCACGACCAACTTCATCCACGGTTTTCCGCAGTACGCGGTGTCGATTGCGCTCCAGCACGCCGGGCACATCACGCAGGCGGTCGTCTACGACCCGACGCGCAACGAATTGTTCACCGCGTCGCGCGGCCGCGGCGCGTTCCTGAACGATCGCCGCATCCGCGTCAGCCGCCGCACGCAGCTGCGCGAGAGCCTGATCGGCACGGGCTTTCCGTTCCGCCAACTCGAGCATCTGGACGAGTACGTGCGGATGTTCAAGCGCATCACCGAGGAAACCGCCGGCATCCGCCGACCGGGTGCGGCCTCGCTCGATCTCGCCTACGTGGCCGCGGGCCGGTTCGACGGCTTCTGGGAGTTCGGGCTGTCGCCGTGGGACGTGGCCGCCGGCAGCCTGCTGATCGTCGAGGCGGGCGGGATGGTCGCCGACTTCGACGGCGAGCAGAACTGGCTCGAAAGCGGACAGATCGTCTGCGGTACGCCGAAGGTGTTCGCGCAGCTTCTGAAGCTCGTGCAGGAAGTGCACGCCAAGGGCGCACGCGCGGAGGCTTGAGGGCTCGTGGAGAAATCGTCGCCAGCGGCCCAAGTCCGCGCCAAGCAGCGGACCTGTACCGAAGCGTACAGCGGCAGCTGCAGGCGCAAGATCGCGACGCGCAGATTCATTTGCATGCTCTGACGCGGCCCGGCGCCGCGCTGGTGACACCCTGCCGTCCGTGCCCGGTCCGATGTCGAACCCGGTCGAACACACGCCCGTGATGCAGCAGTACCTGCGCATCAAGGCGCAGTATCCGAACGTGCTGCTGTTCTACCGGATGGGCGACTTCTACGAACTGTTCTACGACGACGCCGAGCGCGCGGCGAAGCTGCTGAACATCACGCTGACGTCGCGCGGTTCCTCGGGCGGCAGCCGCGTGGCGATGGCCGGCGTGCCCGTGGTATCCGTGGAGCAGTATCTCGCGCGGCTCGTCAAGCTCGGCGAATCGGTCGCGATCTGCGAGCAGATCGGCGATCCGGCCACGTCCAAGGGCCCGGTCGAACGCAAGGTCGTACGCGTCGTCACGCCCGGCACGCTGATCGACGCGGGGCTGCTCGCGGACAAAACCGACGCCGTGCTGGCCGCGATCGCATTCGACGGCGGCGCGCGCGAAGCCCGGCGCGAACGGCGCGAAACCGTGGGCATCGCTTGGCTCGTGCTCGCCAGTGGGGACCTGCGCGCGACCGAAACGACGGCGGATCGGCTCGCCTCGGAGCTGGCGCGGATCGCGCCGTCGGAAGTCCTCGTCGCCGAATCCGCGCGCGAGCGACTGGCCGCCGCCGCGCCCGTGCAGGCCGTCCCCGACTGGCATTTCGACGCGCAGCGCGGCGCGCAGCTTCTGCGCGAGCAGCTCGGTGTGGCCACGTTGCAGGCGTTCGGCGCCGACGACCACCCCGCGCTGCTCGCCGCCTGCGGCGCGCTGCTCGCATACGCGCAGCAGACGCAAAGCGAACGGCTCGCGCATGTGACCACGCTGCGCATCGAGTCCGAATCCGAGTTCGTCGCGCTCGATGCGGTCACCCGTCGCAACCTCGAACTGACCGAGCCGATCCGCGGCGACGACGGCCCGACGCTTTTCAAGGTGCTCGATCGCTGCACGACCGGGATGGGCAGCCGCCGGTTGCGCCACTGGCTGCACCATCCGCTGCGCGATGCGCAAGCGGCGGCCGCCCGGCACGCCGTGATCGAGGCGCTGCTGGACGCGCGGCTCGCGCCGCGTGTGGCCGATGGCCTGCGGCACGTGCCGGACCTGGACCGCATCGCCGCGCGCATCGCGCTGAAAAGCGCGCGGCCGCGCGAACTCGCCTCGCTTCGCGACGCGCTGCCGAAGCTCGAGGCGCTGCGCGCAGCACTCGCGCCGCTCGATGCGCCGCTGGCGCGCGATCTGCTCGATGCGATGGCGCTGCCGCCCGAACTGCACGAAACGCTCGCGCGCACGCTGATGGCCGAGCCCGCACACTCGCCGCGCGACGGCGACGTGATCGCCGCCGGCTTCGACGCGGAACTGGACGAGGCGCGCGCGCTGCGCGACAACGCGGGGCAGTTCCTCGTCGATCTGGAGGCGCGCGAGCGCGCGCGCACCGGAATCGCCAACCTGCGCGTCGAATACAACCGCGTGCACGGCTTCTACATCGAGGTCACGCACGGACAGACCGACAAGGTGCCCGACGACTACCGGCGCCGGCAGACGCTGAAGAATGCCGAGCGCTACATCACGCCGGAGCTGAAGGCCTTCGAGGACCGCGCGCTGTCGGCGCAGGAGCGCGCGCGCGCCCGCGAGAAGGCGTTGTACGAAGCGCTGCTCGCGCGGCTCGGCGATCACGTCGCGCCGCTGCTGCGCTGTGCCGACGCGGCTGCGAGCCTGGACGCGCTCGCCGCGCTCGCCGCGCACGCGGCGTCCGCGCGCTGGGTGCGTCCCGACCTGACCCGCGAGCCGGGCATCGACATCGCCGGTGCGCGGCATCCGGTCGTCGAGCGCGAAATCGAAACCTACGTGCCGAACGACTGCCGTCTCGCGCCGTCGCGCCGCTTGCTCGTGATCACCGGACCCAACATGGGCGGCAAGTCGACGTACATGCGCTCGATCGCGCTGATCGCGCTGCTCGCCTACTGCGGCAGCTTCGTGCCGGCGGCAGCCGCGCGACTCGGCCCGATCGACCGCATCCTCACGCGCATCGGCGCCGCCGACGATCTGGCGCGCGGCGCCTCGACGTTCATGGTCGAAATGACCGAGGCCGCGGCGATCCTGAATGCCGCGACCGAACAAAGCCTCGTGCTGATGGACGAGATCGGGCGCGGAACATCGACCTTCGACGGCATGGCGCTCGCCGCGGCGATCGCGCGCGAGCTGGTCGAGCGCAACCGCTGCTACACGCTGTTCGCCACCCACTACTTCGAGCTCACGCAGCTCGCCGAGACCTTGCCCGAAGTCGCCAACGTGCACGTTGCCGCCGCCGAATCGCGCGGCAAGGTCGTTTTCCTGCACGAGGTGCGCGAAGGCCCCGCCAGCCAGAGCTATGGGCTCGCGGTCGCGCAGCTCGCGGGCGTGGCCCCGGCTGTGGTGCGCCGCGCGCGCAGCCTGCTTGTGCAGCTCGAGGAACGCGCCGCCGGAACGCGGCCGCAGCTCGATCTGTTTTCCGTACCTGCGGCCAAGGCCGCGCAGGCTGGCGATTCCGCGCACGATGCGCTGCGCGAGCGGCTCGCGACGCTCGACCTCGATGCCCTCGCCCCGCGCGATGCACTCGCGCTGCTGTACGAACTGAAGGACCTGGCGCGCGATTGACCGCGGGTCAATGCTCGTGGCCGTCGGCGCCGTGCAGATCGTGCGGCGCGACCGGCCTCAGGAAATCCGTCACCTGCGGCGCCTCTGCCTGCGCGAGCTCCTCCGCGCTCGCCGGCTCCACACCGAGCACCTTGATGTCGAAGCGCAACGCCATGCCCGCCAGCGGATGATTGCCGTCGAGCACGGCCACGCCCTCGGCGATATCGGTGACGCGGTAGACGCGCGTATCGCCGGCCGCGCCCGGCAGCCCTTCGACCCGCATGCCGACGGTCACGTCGCGGCCGATTCGTGCGCGGTCGACCACATGAACGAGCTGCGCGTCGAACTCGCCGAACGCCTGTTCCGGCTCGAGCCGCAGCGACAGCTCGTCGCCCGCGGTCTTGCCTTCGAGCGCGCGCTCGACCGCGGCGAAGATGTCGTTGGCGCCGTGCAGGTAGACGAGCGGCGCCTCGCTCGCCTCGAGCAGGTTACCCTGCGCGTCGAACATCTTCACCTGCAGCGACACCAGCATGCCGGGCGCGATCCGCATCGTGCACTCCATCGTCAGCGACGCATTATCCCGCGGCCGCCTTCCCGTTGCGCGCAGCACGCCTTCCTATAATCGCTCGCATGTCCGCACCTCGACCGCTGCGCGCCTTGGGCAAGCTGCCGGTCGATGCCTTCATGCGGCGCTACTGGCAGAAGCGCCCGCTTCTCGTGCGGCAGGCGATCCCCGCGTTCGCTTCGCCGGTGACCCGCGAGCGTCTGTTCGCGCTCGCCGCGCGCGACGACGTCGAGTCGCGGCTCGTGACCGCGTTCGGCGGCCGCTGGCGGCTCGCGCACGGACCGTTCGCCGCGCGCAGCCTGCCGTCGCTGCGTCGGCGCGGTTGGACGCTGCTCGTGCACGGCGTCAATCTGCACGACGCCGCGGCCGACGAACTGCTCGCGCGCTTCCGCTTCCTGCCCGACGCGCGGCTCGACGATCTGATGGCCAGTTACGCGACCGACGGCGGCGGCGTCGGACCGCACGTCGACTCGTACGACGTGTTCCTGGTACAGGCGCACGGACGCCGGCGCTGGCGAATCGGCCGGCAGCGCGACGTGCGTCTCGTCGCCGGGCTGCCGTTGAAGATCCTCGCCGACTTCCGGCCCACGCACGAATGGATCCTCGAGCCTGGCGACCTGCTGTATCTGCCGCCCGGTGTGGCGCACGAAGGTGTGGCGCTCGGCGACTGCATCACCTGCTCGATCGGATTTCGCTCGCCGGACTGGCAGGAGCTCGTCGAACCGTGGTTCGCCACGCTCGCCGAGCGCGCCCGGGTCGGCGGCCGTTACCGAGATCCGAACGCGCGGCCGACGCGCCGGCCCGGCCGGCTGCCCCCGGCGCTGCGCGACGCCGCACTCGGCGCGCTCGGCCGAATCCGCGCCACGCGGCGCGATGCATCCCGCGCGCTGCTCGTTCACCTGTCGGAGCCGAAGCCGCACGTGGCGTTCGAGCGCCCCGCGCGGCCGCTCGGCCGCGCGCGATTCGCGCACGCCGCGCGCCGGCGCGGCCTGCGACTCGACGCTCGAACCCGCTTGCTCTACGACGGCGCGGACGCGGCGATCAATGGCGAACTGTTCGCCTTCGCCGACCGCCGTGCCGCAGTCTTGCTGCGCGCACTCGCCGACCGGCGCGCGCTCGACGGCGATTCGTTGCGCGCGCTCGACGCGCCGTTGCTGGCGCTGCTGCACGAGTGGTACGTTGCCGGCTGGCTGCATCCGCGTCGCCGCGCGGAGACGAACGCATGACGATCGACGAACTGAGGACCGACGATGCGCGCCCGCAACGGGCCTGGGTCACGTCGCGCCGCGACGTGGCGCGCGCCGTCGCGCTGGTCCTCGAAGGCGCGCAGCGCGTCGTTCGAGCGATGCACCGCGACCTCGCGCCGTTCGATCTGTCGAGCGCGTCCGCGACCGAGCGCATCGAACGCTTCGTGCTCGCGCATCGCAGCGCGCGCGTGCGGCTGCTGGTCGACGATGCGACGTGGCTGCATACGGGCGCGGCACGGCTGCGCAGGCTGCAACGATTCTTCCCGCACGCGATCGAGCTGCGTGTCGCCTCGGACGACGACCCGATCGGCGACGATGCGTGCCTGCTGGGCGACGCGCGTCACGCGCTGCTGCTCGCGCCTGCCGCGCACGGTCTCGGCGACCTCTGGCTCAATCACGAGCCGCACGCGCAGACGTGGGCGGCACTTTTCGATCGACGCTGGGACGCAGCCGCGCACAATCTGCCGGTCTCGCCGCTCGGACTTTGATCCCGCCAGAAGTTCGCCACCAGAGGCGCGTACAGAGACGATGAGTCGACGCTGCCCCGCTCGGTCGCCGCGCAAGCGGCGGGCGATCCATCGACACGGCGCAGCGCTTTGCCTCTTCGACGTGTTCTCCGTCCCGCTGTGATCGACTGCACTTTTCAGCTTGAGTCGCCCTTCTAACCGAGTCCGAGTGGCAGGCAAGTTACTGCGCCGCAGCTATACTTCGCGCCGATCGCCCGCGCCGCGCCGCGATGAACTGCGATCAGCGCGGCGCGCCGATCGTTCTGGACTGGTCCACTTGCTGCCAAAAAAGGGAAACCGAAAATGAAGAAGTCGCTGTTCCTTGCTTCGATGATCGCGGCCACGCTGGCCGCTTGCGGCAAACAGGCGCCCGCGCCTGCGCCGGCCCCCGCGCCGGCGCCCGCTCAAGCGCCCGCCCCCGCGCCCGCGCCGGCTCCGGCGCCCGCGCCGACGGACGCGGCCAAACCGAGTGAAGCGCCGGCACCGGCTGCAGCACCCGCGCCGGCCGAAGCCAAGAAAGAAGAAGCCAAGAAGTAATCGCGTCGCATCGTGCGACACGAATGAGGGCCGGCGTACGCCGGCCTTTTTTTGCGCTTGCATCGCGCGCACGTGCCGCGACCGTCGAGTTCGGCGCACGCGCCCCACGACGGATCGCCGCGACGGAGCAGCATCGGCCCGGCGCGGGGCACGCCGCTGGCTCAAACCGTCAGCCAGTCGAGCCCTTCGGCCTGCCGCGCGACCAGGACTTCGGCAAGCGCGCAGTTGAGCACCGCGGCGAGTGCGGCCTGCGCCAGCGCGGGCGCATTGTTCTTGCGGCTCAGATGCGCCGCGACGACGCAGCGCAGCCGGCTGCGGTCGATGCGGGCGAGCAGCTCGGCGGCCTGCGCATTGGACAGATGGCCGCGATCACCGGCGATGCGCGCCTTGAGAAACGGCGGATAGTCACTGGCGTGCAGCAGCGCAGCGTCGTGATTGCATTCGAGCATCAGCGCGTCGAGTCGGCCGAGCGCGCCGGCGACCGCTGAGGTCGGCATTCCGATGTCCGTGAGCAGGCCAAACCTGCGCACGCCGTCGTCGAAGACGAACTGGACCGGCTCGCTCGAATCGTGCGGCACGGCCAGCGGTTCGATGCGCAAGGCGCCGATCTCGACCGAGACACCGGCGCGAAGCGTGCGCAGGTCGGCGCCGATCGCACCGAGCCGCGCCGCGGCCGCCGTGCCTGCGGTGGCGAACAGCGGAACGTGCCGGCGCTCGAGCAGCGCCGCCACGCCGTCGACGTGGTCGGAATGCTCGTGCGTGACGAAGACGGCGTCGAGGTCGTCGATCCCGAGGCCAGCGCGCGCCAGCCGCGCCGCGAGCTGCTTCGGATTGAAGCCGTTGTCGACCAGCACGCGCGTGGCGAACAGGCCGTCGCGCGACTCGACCACCAGCGCGTTGCCCTCGCTGCCCGAGCCAAGGCAACGGAAGCGCAGCACTAGCGCAGTTGCTCGTTGATCTGGGCGAGGATCTTGTCACCGGTCGCGCCCGCGGCCGGTTTGCCGTCCTTGTCGAGCACCGTGACCTGCGTGGCGTTGCCGGCAGCGGTGACCTGGACGCGGAACTGCTGCGCTTCGATCTTCGGCTCGCGCCCCAGCAGCTTCGAGAAAAAGCCCTGCTTGTCGCGCTGCTTGGCCTCGTACTCAGGGTCGAGGTAGCGCACGAAGTACATGCCTTTGGCGCGGTCGCGGTCCTCGACGGTGAAGCCGCCGCGATCCAGCGCCAGTCCGACCCGGCGCCACGCGCGGTCGAAAGGCTCGTCGATGTCGACGCGTTCGTTGCGTCCGTCGGCGCCTTTGACGAGCCGCGCGACTTGCGGCACGGCAGGCGCCGCGCTTGCGCTCGTCGCCCCAGCGGCCGCCGGCGTCGCCGCCGTCTGCGCGGCGCGCGGCGCGAAGCGCAGCGCGAGCCGTTGCAGCATCTCGGCTTCCATCTCGGGATCCGACGGGCGCGGCTGCCACTTGGTCGAGTCCTGCGCCTGCGAGGTGAAGACTTCGATCATGCCGCGATGGCTGATGTAGATCTCGGACGTGTTCTTCGCGGTGCGCTCGATTCGGGTGCGGTACTTGTCCTGCTCGCCGGTCGAATACAGCGTGTCGAACACGCGGCCGATCGTGCGGCGGATGATGTCTTGAGGCAGTTTCGCGCGGTTTTCGGCCCACACGGTTTCGATGATTCCGGCAGCCGGATCCTCGCGCTCGATCGCCAGTCCGATGCTCGGCCAGAACTCTTTGACCACGGCGTACGCGGTCTCCGGAGGAACGTCGACCGCGAGCCAGCGCTGGTTGCCGGCGCGTTCGATACGCGCGTTCGGAAACGCAGGCGCAACCGTCGCACCGCCGACTGCGATCGGGGCAGCGGCCGGCGCGGCGATCGACGCGGCGCTCGCCACGCCCGGCCGCTCGGGTACGGTGTAGCGGTCGCTGCGCGGAAGCTGCGACAAATCGGGCGGAACGTCGAGCGGCTTGACCGGTTGCACCGACTTGTAATCGACTTTGTCGCTGGTCAGTCCGATCGAGCTGCAGCCCGCCGCGATCGCCGCAACGACTGCGACGACGGGCAGCAACCACGGACGCAGCATGCCTTGCATCACGAACATTCTCCTTGGCGCCGGTCAGAGCAGACCGGCTTCCTGCAGCGCGGACTCGACGATGGCCTCGTTCGCCTTGGCGAGCGGCACCAGCGGCAGTCGAATGCCCTTGCCGATGCGTCCCATTCGCGCCAGCGCCCACTTCACCGGAATCGGGTTCGCTTCGACGAACAGCTTCATATGCAGCGGCAGGAGCCGGTTGTTGATCTCTCTGGCGCGCGCCAGTTCGCCGGCGAGCGCGGCCTTGGCGAGCTCGCTCATCGGCTTCGGCGCGACGTTGGCAGTGACCGAAATGACGCCGTGGCCGCCGAGCAGCATCAGCGCCAGCGCCGAGTCGTCGTTGCCGCTGTAGACGGCGAAGCCCTTGGGCGCGCGCCGTAGCAGGTCCGCGGCGCGCGCCAGATCACCGGTTGCGTCCTTGATGCCGACGATGCCCGGCACCTGCGCGAGCCGCAGCGTCGTGTCGTTGGCGAGATCGGCGACGGTTCGGCCCGGGACGTTGTACAGGATCACCGGCAGGCCGCAGGTTTCGGCCACCTTGCGGAAGTGTTGGTACAAGCCCTCCTGCGTCGGCTTGTTGTAGTACGGAACCACCTGCAACGTGGCGTCGGCGCCGGCCTTCTTCGCGTAGTGGGTGAGCTCGATCGCCTCCGCAGTCGAATTGCCGCCGGTGCCGGCGATCACCGGAACGCGCTTGCGCGCGGTTTCGACCGCCACGCGGATCAGCTCGCAGTGCTCGTCGTGGTCGACGGTCGGCGACTCGCCGGTCGTGCCGACCGCGACGATGCCGTTCGTTCCTTCCGCAATGTGCCACTCGATCAGGCGGCGGTACGCGTCGAAGTCGAGCGAACCGTCTTCGTGCATCGGACTGACGATGGCGACCAGGCTGCCGGTGATCATGTGCGCGCAGTGAACCCGTAGGAACGTCGGCCGAGCCGAACGAAGGCGGCGATTCTACATCCGGCCTTACGGCGGTTCAGTCGGCCGGGTCGAGCCGCAGCCGCTCGTGCGCGTCGGCCGAAGCGCGCACGCCGCACAGCCGCTGGATGCGCGCGGGCCGCGGCGCGGCGACCACACCGTCTTCGAAGGCGAGCACGTGAAGCTGCCCGCCGAAGGCTTCGAGCAGCTCGCGCGGCTTCAGAAGGAAGTCCGGATTCGACGGCCGGCCGTAGCGTTCGTTGCCGGCGGCGAAGGTCTCGTAGAGCAGCACGCCGCCGTCGGCGAGCGACGCGGCGAGCTGCGGAAACAGCGGACGATGCAGGTAGTTGGCCACGACGATCGCATCGAACCGCCGCCCTGCGTACGGCCACGGCCCTGCTTCGAGATCGGCAGCGAGGAAGCGCACGTTCGGTTCGTCCGCCAGCAGCACCCCGCACTCAGGATCGCGATCGACCGCATCGACGACGCACCCGCGCCGTGCGAACAGCCTCGCATGCCTGCCGTTTCCGCAGGCGACGTCGAGCACGTTCGCGCCGCGCGCAATCAGCGGCGCGAAGCGTTGCACCCATGTCGAGGGCGTATCGGGGCCGTGCATCGGAGGATCGAGGCGCGCGGATCCGGGATTCGGGATTCGGGACTCATCGAGCATTGCGAATCTTCGCGACGCGACAGACCTCATGGCGCTCGCATCCGTCGCCGTTTGTCATTCCGAGCCGCAACCCCCAATTGTCATTCCGAGCCGCAGGCGACGAATCTCCGCCCCCTCGCAGCGCGGAGATGCCTCGCGTTCGCTCGGGATGACAAGCCAGCGTCATTCCCCCGGCCTGCCTTCGCCATTCCGAACGGCAACGCC
>Ga0272446_1007798_pt1 | contig 10514 bp, 4 predicted proteins | sample YNPCB0061_FD_194587 | JGI IMG/M metagenome (GOLD analysis project Ga0272446, IMG submission 194587) | Hot spring microbial mat communities from Yellowstone National Park, WY, United States - YNP-CB-006-1 | ecosystem: Environmental > Aquatic > Thermal springs > Hot (42-90C) > Sediment | place... | reverse complement strand
TTGTGCAGAAATCCGACAACGGAAAGATTATAATCATTGATGTTGCTGATGCAACAAGCTGGCTTCCAAATTACTTTATGTCGCTTGGTGCTGATACTGCCTACAATAAAACTATCGCCACTACTTCTGTAGCAAATCTTCAGGAAACTTATGATGAGTTAATTTCAGCTAAAGCAATTTTTATTCGTGGTGGCGATCAGTGGGATTATATTCGTCTGTGGAAAGGAACCAAAGTTGATTCTGCAATTCAATATGTGTTTAACAATGGCGGAGTAATTGCAGGAACGAGTGCCGGCGCTGCTGTGCTTGGCGATGTTGACTTCAGCGCACAAAATGGTTCTGCTTATCCGGATGAAGCTCTGCAAAATCCATTTTACAGCAGAATGAAATTTGAAAATAATTTTCTGAAGCTTGTGCCGAATGTTTTATTTGATACTCACTTTATCGAGCGTGGAAGGCACGGAAGATTAATTGCAATGCTTTATAACCAGCACTATAATGCCGGCAGAGATTTAATCGGTGTTGGTGTTGATGACAGAACTGCAATTTGTATCTCTCCAGATGGGATTGGTGAAGTTATGGGTAGCGGTGCAGTTACAATTTTTTATAAAGATGATTTGACAAAATATTCAACTTTAACTTCTGGCAAGTACACGATTGAAAACTTAAAATCACATTTGCTCACTAAAGGTTGGAAGTTTGATTTTATAAATAAGCAAATTGTTTTTATTCCCGCTTCAGCAAAAGATGTTGATACAAACAGAGCCTGGCAATTTCCTCTTACAGATTTTTACTTGACCGGCAGCAATAACATTTCAGCTCAGTTAAATACTAATCTTGCGAACTTTCTTTCTTCTGTTAACAGCAGTAATGTTGCAGTTATATCGCATCCGGGATTTAGTTCATCACTTTCTGCTATTACAAATTATTTAAGCACAAATAATTTTAATTACTCAGTAGTCAATGTCACTTCTTCTAATCTTAACTCTCAAAGCGAAGCTGATAAAATTAATTCGGCAACTTGCTTTGTGTTTGCTGGCGATTCGCTGAATGTTCTTTCTTATTTAAATCAATCAGGAAATATTCTGCCGGATGCATTTCAATCAGCAATTGCAGCATCAAAACCGATTTTCTTTTTTGGTAGTGCCGGAAAAATTTCCGGAGAGAAATATGTCGGCAATACAGACAGCGATGTATATGCCTCTTATCGCGGTAAAATGACTTTGAACAATGGATTAAATCTTTTTGGCGAACTCATTTTTCAGCCATTGATTTTTGATAACTCAGATTATTATGAAAACAGAATGAGTTCTGTTTTGTGGGGAATGATGAGAAACAGAAGTCGGATTGGAATTTATTTAAATGGAAACGATCGGGTTAAAATTTCTGCAGGTGATAAAAGTGTCACCGGCGTTGCATCAATTCCGTTTATAATTGTTGATGCGAGATCAACAACAAAAGTAGATTCATCAACTTACAGAGCAAGCAGCAGCATTGGTCCAAGACAAGTTGTTGCAATGAACGATGTTAGATTTTCTCTCACAAATTATCCTGATATAAAATACTTAATTCAGGAAGGAAGATTCGATAACCTTACTGAAGTTGAAAATGAAACTGAAATAATTCAGCCGAAAGATTTTGTTTTGTATCAAAATTATCCGAATCCGTTTAATGCATCAACAAGAATCAGTTTTTCAATTCCGACCTCACCCTTTAATCCCTCTCCTTACCAAGGAGAGGGAATTAGGAAGAGGTTAATTTCCCTTATAGTGTATGATATACTTGGTGAAAAAATTATTACACTTTTAAATGAAGAAATGAGCCCGGGATTTTATGAAATAGAATTTGACGCTTCTAACTTATCAAGCGGAATTTATTTCTACAGATTATCCACAGCAAATTATTCTGAAACAAAATCAATGGTGTTGTTGAAATAAATGTAGGGACAGGGCAAGTCCTGTCCGAAATTCTTTTAAGATAAAAATATAATTTGTAGGGTCGGGGCTTGCCCCGACCGCCATATGCGATAAAATATTATTAGAATAACGGGAGAGGCAAGCCTCTCCCCTACAATAATATTCATATGAGTGAAGTTTGAATGATAAAATAATAATTAACAAACGAGAAGGGCGAGCCCTTCCCCTGCAAGACAGAATGGACAAAAAGAAAGATTATCCTGTTAGAAAACCAACAAGGTTGAAGGAATACGACTATTCAAGCAACGGATATTATTTTATTACACTATGCGTGGACAATCACAAAATTGTTTTTGGAGATGTTGAAAATGAAAAAGTCAGTTTAAATAATTATGGGAAAGAAGTAAAGAAAATATTACTAAGTCTTTCCGAGAGGTACAAATCAATAGAAATTGATTATTATGTTATAATGCCTAACCATATTCATTGTATCTTCATTCTTGATAATGGCACTGATAAAAAAATAAGTATTTCAAATGTTATAGGTGCATTCAAATCATTAACAACAATTTCACTTCATAAATTAGGTTTAGTCGATTTTAAGTGGCAAAGAAGTTTTTATGATAGAATTATTAGAGATGAAAAGGAGTTGTTTAACATAAGACAATATATTGATCAGAATCCATTGCGTTGGGATATTGAAAAAAATAATCCAGATAATTTAGAATTATAAAACTGTAGGGACAGAGCTTGCCCTGTCCGCCGTAATCAAAACAACGGGAGAGGCTAAAAATAAAATTGTAGGGTCGGGGCTTGCCCCGACCGAATTAATTGTTTTTTAATTTTGATTAAACATTCTAATGTAAATAATCACGGAAAGGGCAAGCCCTTCCCCTACAGGACAATGTAAAAAAATAGGATTCATATAAATAATACTGTTGAAAACATTTGTAGATAAAAAAATCTCATCGATGTATATCTAGAAGATATTGTGGGAAAATTTGTCGATAAGAATAAATATCGTAGGGTCGGGGCTTGCCCCGACCGCTTAATTGGTTTATAATTCTACAAAAATATTTTCTGAAAAACGGGAGAGGCAAGCCTCTCCCCTACAAAAGTATTTTTATGATAATATGATACGTCAAGAATGATACAACAATAATTAACAAACGGGAAGGGCAAGCCCTTCCCCTACCAAGGATAAAAATGAAACATATAATTATAATTTTTTTGTTGGTAATTGAAATAGCATTTGCCCAGCAAACTCCGTTAGAAAAATCTAACTTCACAAAACTTACTTCTCACTCAGAACTATCTGAATTCATCAGAGAAGTTGATTTAACTTCTGATTTGGTAAAAGCAGAGGTCTTAACCAAATCACCTGAAGGAAGAGAGCTATTTGCTGTCTATTTCTCAAAAGGGAAATTCGGTGAGGATGAAAGTAAAATTAAAGTTTTGATTTTTGCACAACAGCACGGCAATGAGCAGTCGGGTAAAGAAGGAGCTTTACTTTTGATTAAAGAGTTACTTAAACCTGAAAATCAATATCTCTTTGATAAAATAGATTTTGTGCTCGTTCCGCAAATGAATCCAGATGGTTCAGAAAAAAATCAGAGACGCAATGGCAATGGAATGGATTTAAATCGTAATCATTTAATTCTTACAGAACCGGAAACACAAGCACTTCACAAACTTTTTGATAAGTATCTTTTCGAAGTAACGATGGATGTTCACGAATACTGGCCTTTTGGTGAGGAATGGAAAAAGCTTGGCTTCAGAAGAAACTTTGACATAACCGTTGGTGCAATAACGAACATTAATATCTCCGAGAAAATCAGAAATATATCTTATCAAAAGTATCTTCCTTTTATTTTCAACTTTATCAATGAAAAAGGTTACACAGCTTTTCATTATTTACCTGGTGGTCCGGTTGGAGTTGATTATCTGCGCTACAGTACTTTTGATATAAACGATGGACGACAAAGTTTTGGAATACAACATACTTTATCGTTTATTCAAGAAGGAATGAATGGAGAAGATTACAACACTGACAGAATTGAACGCCGCGCAAAGAGTCAAATGCTCGGAATGTTAGGTTTGATAAAATTCAGTTACAATAACAAAGATCAGATTAAAAAACTCGTTGCAGAAGAAAGAAAAAAACTAATTGAAAATGAAGTTGAAGATAAAGTTGCAATTCAACTCGATCACATTTCTGATGGAAATAAACTTGAGTTAAAGTTACTTTCTTACTATTCAAATAAAGATACTATCTTAACAGTAGATGATTTCAGATCAGTTGTTAAATCAATTTATGAAGTTAAAAGACCAAAAGGATATTTAATTCCGAAAAATCTTTCGGAGTTAAAACAATGGATGGATAATCACAATCTATTTTATACTGATGCAAAGTTAGAGAGCTGCGACAAAGTTGAACAATATTTTATTGATTCTATTGGCACAATAGATTTTGAGCGTGACACAATTGTTAATCCTTATGTTTCGGTAAATGAAGTTACAGATAAAGTTAATTTGTCGGAATATTATTTTCTTCCGGTAAAGCAATTGAAAAACAATATGATTGTAATTGCTCTCGAACCCAAATCAATGCTTGGATTAGTTACATATAAACAGTTTGAGCATTTACTAAGAAAAGGTGAAAAATATTTGATAATAAGAGTGATAGACTAATCAAGCTAAGGTTTCTTGTCATCCTGAGCCTGCCTGACAGCAGTCAGGCTTGTCGAAGGATGACTTAACTTTAATTTATGATGTCACACTTCGATGGCATTGCCACTCAGTGTGACAAAAATTTTTAACATATAGCTTAATTATGAAAATAGAAAAAATTGAACTCCGCCATATAAAAATGGAATTAGTTTCTCCATTCACAACATCAATGGGAACTGAATACGATGAAGAACATATTATTGTTCGCGTAGATGCTGAAGGAATTACCGGCTGGGGTGAAAGTGTTGCAGAATCCACTCCGTTTTACTCTTACGAAACAGTTACAACGGCGTGGCACATCCTGCAGGATTTTCTAATTCCATCAATTTTTGGAAAAGATATTTCCAGCATTGATGAAGCCACTCAGCTTTACTCAAAAGTTCGTGAACATAGAATGGCAAAAGCCGGACTAGAAGCTGCATTATGGGATTTGTTTGCCAAATCAAAAAATATTTCCCTTTCAAAAATGTTGGGTGGAACAAGAAATAAAATTGATGTCGGAGTAAGTATTGGAATTCAATCATCTGTTCCTGATCTGATAAAGAAAATTGAAGGATATCTTGCTGAAGGTTACAAAAGAATAAAAATTAAAATTGCTCCCGGTAATGATATACAATTTGTTAAAGCTGTAAGAAAAGAATTTCCAAATATTCTATTTCAGGTAGATGCTAACTCGGCGTATGAACTAAAGCATATAGATTTGTTTAAACAGATGGATGCATATAATTTATTATTGATTGAACAACCCCTCGGTTATGATGATATCTATGAACATTCCAAACTTCAGAAAGAATTAAAAACACCTGTTTGTCTTGATGAAAGCATTCACTCGCTTGCTGATACCCGTGCTGCAATTGAATTAGACAGTTGCAGAGTTATAAATATTAAACCTGGTCGTGTTGGTGGATTTACAGAATCAAAGCTCATACACGATTACTGTTCATCTAAAAATATTCCTCTTTGGTGCGGTGGAATGTTAGAAAGCGGAATTGGACGCGCAGGAAATGTTGCTCTTGCTTCACTACCAAACTTTACTTTACCCGGAGATATTTCCGCAAGTAAGCGATATTACAAAGAAGATATTGTTGAACCGGAATTTGTTGTTAATAAGGATGGCACAATGGACGTCCCAACCAAACCAGGAATTGGAGTTGAAGTGAATTTTAAAATGTTAGATAAGGTTACTGTAAAGAAAAAGGAATTTAAGGTGTAGGGACAGGGCTTGCCCTGTCCTTTATATGAAGATTTTAAAGAGATGCATCTTAAAACTAAAATAGAACTCTGTTCATTCAAAATTAAAGTTTTATGCTTTCTAAATAAAACTGACTACCGAAAGACAAGATTGGGAATCACAGTTATGAAAAAACTTCCTTAAATATTTTTAAACAAATTACTTCAACAACATCATTTTTTTAGTTGAAACAAAATCCTTTGCTTTAATTTGATATATGTACAATCCTGTTGCAACATTTCCTGCATTCCATTGATATCTGTATCTGCCTGCTTCCATCTTGCCGTTTACTAATTCTGCTACTTTTTCTCCCAATGCATTGTATATCGTTAGTCTTACATTCTCTACATCCTCAGGCAATGTGAATTCAATGGTTGTAGTTGGGTTGAATGGATTCGGATAATTCTGCTCAAGTGAATACTTATCTGGTATTATATCACTCATCACATTCAACTTGCTTACTGAAGGATTACTAATCGTTACTTCTTCACCACTCTTGATTCTCTCATTGACTACTTTTCCACTCTCATCACTTATCCTTATCATCATTCCTTCTACTCTTACCTTAACAGGATATTCAACTCCCTGCAACTGTATTGTCTTGATTGCACTGCTTAGCTCTTCAACAAATCTTCCGCTTGTGTATCTTACATCGAACATATCAGTGAACGGAACAGGTGGAAGTTCGAAGTAGTCAAGCGAAGTCTTGCTGTCATTTGCAACATAGAGAGTATAAGATTTACCAGCATTATCAGTGATGATAATCTTACCAGCATTCTCACCAATCCAATCAGCAAATTTGAAGTTAGCTTTAGGTCCAGGATTTATGTTAATCTGACCTCCAGCAGTGAGTTTGACCCAGTAGCCATAACCAGGAACAAGTACGCTTGCAACATTGTATCCAGTGCCAGAAGTATAGCCATAAATAAGTCCTGAGATTAGTCCAGACGGATTAGTGGTAAGAGCAGCAGTAGGAGCTAAGAACTCATAACCACCGATAAGATTCCAGCCAGCAGCAGCATTGATTGGATCATGAGGAACGATGTTAATACCGCCAGCAGGCCATTCATCACCAGTGTTATAAGTGTTAGCACCGAGATGTTTCATCCAGTAGCCGAATCCAGGTTGAACAGTAGTAACAGCCTGATAACCGCTTTGGAACCCGAATACATTGGCAGCAGGATCTTTACCAGACCACCAATTATTAACATTCTGATCAACAGGATGTAAACCGGGAACTGATACCATATTCCAGCCGTTTTCTAGATGAACTGAAATTTGGAATGTTGCAATCTGAGTCAATGGATCCGGCAGATCAATTTCAAAACTCAGTAAGTCAGTGATATTAGTGTTTAGAGAATTTAAGTATCCATTGATATAAGAAGAATATTCACCTAAACCAGTGGTGAAATTCCATTGCCAGCTGACAGGAACATTTTTATTAAATGGGACTGAATTTGTTATTCTGAATCTTCCGAACCTTGTTCCAGGTTCTATATCTGAGATTACTGAACCGTTGCCCGCACCAGGCGGAATCTTTGTAGCTATTCTGAATTGTCTGATCGTTCCTGAATTGGCTATGAATGATATGTTTGGTGTGTTTGGAAATTGTGTTGAATCTGATAGTTCACACGTTCCTTGAATATATGCAACTGAAAGTACCCCGCCGTTTGTTATAGTGTCATTAAAGTAAATTGATGTTTGAAATGTAGCTAATTCAAGTTGAGTTGAACCAGTGCTTTGTATATAAATATCAAACTCAAAATTATAATCATCAGTCAACACTCCGTTTTTTGCAGATACAAGATAATCTGTCTGAGCGTAAAGAGATACTGCCAGCATCATAAGAATACTTGCAATTGTTGTAAACAAAGTTTTCATTTTAAACTCCAACTTTTTCTTTCAAAATCATTTTTATGATATTTAAAATATTTTAATAATAATCTATTATTCCTTACTTACATCCTGCTGAATAATCTTCTCTGGCAGTTTCATCTTAAAGCCACCTAATGGTTGTTTAGAACTCACAAAGTTGTATGAGTTACCATATATTATTGCCATATCTTCAGAAGTTACGACACCATCTCCATTAATATCCGTAGTCACATATCCATTAATCGAGTTAAAAATATCATTATCTACTTCAGCCATATCCTGTGCATCTATTATTCCGTCCTTGTTTACATCTCCGCTGAACAAACACCACTTCGTTCCTTTTTTCACCAGATTACTGCCGTATGCACTGCTTGAATCCGTTGTAAAATCGTAATTTGATGTTGTTCCTTTTACAAGATTTTCTCCTCCACTTTTACTCCAGGTTTCAATGCAATTTCTGTGTTTTAATACCAGATAATAATTTCCGGACTCTGCTATCCCGAACTTTGCTGTGCCCAACCCGTTTGTGTTTATTACAAAAATAAAAGAATCAATTTTGTTGTATGGAGGTGCTATATCTCTTAACTCTACAAGGATAGTATCTCCCGTTATCATTGTTTCTGATATTTCATTATAAAAACCTTCAATCAATGCTGTTATGTGTAAGTTAATTCCTTCTCTCGTTGTAAAATTCCATACTCTCGACCATCCGCTTGTGTCTGTTTCATTAAATGCTCTGACCCGCCAGTAATATTTTGTGTTATAAAGCAGTTCATCAACTATTATAAAGGTATCTGTGATTGCAGCATTGTTGTATTCTAATATTCCGAAAACACTATCAGTTGATACCTGAAGGTGATAAAACAAATCTGATGATAAGGTTGCTTGTTCCGAGACCTCATTTTCCTTTCCCCATCTTAATAATGCAGGGTTAAATCCCCTCCAGCCAAATTCGACAATTTGCTCCAGGTTTACAGAACCATTTGCAGGATATTGTGATATTGGTGCCTGGGAGTTGGATGCAAGCACATAATAACCAATTACAGGCATATTATTTATTGTTACATAATTTGCTGTTGTATTCCTTGTTATATTCTGAGGAGTTGATACTTTTACCCAGTTATTCTGCCCGTCCAAGGAATGATATACTTCAAGTGTGTTTTCATCGTTGCCATTGTGCATATCATCTTTATAATAGAATGATATCCATTGTGCATTTGTTGAAATAAACGACTTGGGTATAAATCGCCAATAATTTTCCACACAGTTAGTAAATAATGTTGGTGTTTGATAGCCATAACTTTCTGTTGTAAGACTATCCAGACCTCCTGAACCAGTAAGACGGAAACTGCTCATAACATAATCATAAGTGTACTGGCTGCCATATATCGGGCGGGTAATTATTGCCTTTCCATAATTAATAAAGTTACCGTTGATAGTATTACCACTCATTATAAGTTCAGCACCGGAGGCAAGGATACATTTGCCGGAAGATACAGAAAGGTTAGGCAGAAAGTTTTGACCTACAAGAACAACTGAATCACCTGTTGAATAAAAATTAGTGGTGCTTACTCCGCTAATGTTTATTGTTCGCTGACCTGTCCCAGTTAAATAATATGCAGTATTATTCACCACCCCGTTGTTCGTTACATTACCTGTGATAAATAAACTTAAATTGCTAAATCCATATGTTATCAATCCATTGTTAATTAAGCTGCCGTTTACTTGTACCGAATGGTTGTTATTATTCAAATAGCCCCGTAATGTGTCCGCTACTGTTAAATCTCCGTTTACTACTAAAGTACCATAAACCATAACATTATTATGGAAAACTACCTGACCTTGCATTGTTATTGTTGATCCGGCACCTATAAAAGCCCCTTCTCTTAAATACAAGTTCCTAACATCAAACTCTATATTGTATAACTGACCATTGTAGAAGTAAAAATTCTCCTGGCTTATCTGTCCATTATATATTGACGGCCCTCTTATTTGATAATCTCCTGTTACAAATCTTCTTCCTCCAAGATTTACATGGTTATTAAATCTCATATCTGTTCCGGCTATCAACTGTCCCGTTGTGTTTGAGAATGTTATCAAACAGCCAAAACTCTTTTCTGCTCCTAAATACAAATACTGATCTGTACTGCCATTCAATGTTAATAAATAATTATTTATTATCCCATTGTTTGTTACATTGCCTTTAACATTCAGATACAGACCGTAACCTGATGGATTATTCCTAACGATTCCGTGATTGATTAGATTTCCATTAACATGTAATGTTGAATAAAAGCCAAAGAAATTCTGCACAGTGTCAGTCACTGTTAAATCTCCATTAACTACCATTGTTTTAGAAAACTGGACAACATCGTGGAAAACCACAGGTCCCTGCATCGATGCTGTATCGGAAGAACTTTGTATATAGGCCCCTTCTCTTAAATACAAGTTCCTTACATCAAACTCTATATTGTATAACTGTCCGTTGTAGAAGTAAAATTTCTCCTGACTTATCTTTGCGTTCTGTATTGATGGACCTCTTATCTGATAATTTCCTGTTACAAATCTTCTTCCTCCAAGATTTACATGGTTATTAAATCTCATATCTGTTCCGGCTATCAACTGTCCCGTTGTGTTTGAGAATGTTATCAAACAGCCAAAACTCTTTCCCGCTCCTAAGTACAAATACTGATCCGTATTACCATTCAATGTTAGACTACTATTATTCATCAATCCATTGTTTGTTACATTGCCTTTAACAT
>Ga0272446_1007795_pt1 | contig 10517 bp, 10 predicted proteins | sample YNPCB0061_FD_194587 | JGI IMG/M metagenome (GOLD analysis project Ga0272446, IMG submission 194587) | Hot spring microbial mat communities from Yellowstone National Park, WY, United States - YNP-CB-006-1 | ecosystem: Environmental > Aquatic > Thermal springs > Hot (42-90C) > Sediment | place... | reverse complement strand
GCCGGCCTGCTTGTTGCCCAGTGTTGCCGAGGAGTCTGGCCATGCCCGCTCATCCGCCTTCTCATCGTCGTTCGGAACACGCCAGCTTGGCAGAACAGGCGCAACGAATCGGCCAGATCGCTCAGTTGCTGCGCGAACTGGCCGGCTCTGAACAACGCAATGATTGCGAGGCCGAAAAGCAACTACGCGAATGCGCCCCCACCGCTGGAGAACTGGTCGCTCTGAGTCGCGATCGCAATCCGTTCATTCGCGCTGGAGCCGTCTGGTGGGTTCGCAATCTGCAAGGCGAGTTGCCCGCGTCAGTGGTGGATGCTCTGCACAGTGCGGCTAGTGATGTCAACCCGCACGTCGTGCAGGCGGCTCTGGGGTCGGCGGGAGTGTTGCGACTGTCGGCTCTCCGCGAGGATGCCATCCATTGTCTGTCGGACTCCAACCCCGCCGTGGTTCACTCGGCGATCTTTGCCCTGGGTCGCATCGGGCCGACAGAAATGGGACGGCTCATCGTTCCGTTTCTCCGTGCCCGCGAGCAGCACTTGGAAAAAGCGGCCCTGAACGCCCTGATAGCTCTGCACTACCGGCCTGCGATTGCCGAGTTGCTGCATCGGCTGGAGTCGTTCTGCGGAGCCACCCGGAAACTTCGTGGGCAGTTCGAGTTGCCGCGCCTCTATTTGCAAGCTCTGGCCAGCCTGCAAGCCACCGAAGCCGTCCCGCTCTTGTTGCGAATTGCCAGCGAGGAAGTGGGCTTGCGCGGGCTGGCCGTACAGACCTTGATCGACCTGCGCGCCGAAGTGGCCGGCCCTGCCCTGTTGCCCTTGCTAGAGCGGTTGCGGCACTGCGGTCACGAAGAAAAACTGTGCTGTCGGCTGATCCGACTCATGCTCACGGTCGATTATCGCTTTGCCATCCCCACCGTGCGAGGTTTTTTGGAACATCGCTTGCCGAGAGTGCGCATCACTGCGCTGCGTGCGTTGGCGCGATGGCAGGATCGAGCAGCCATTCCAGCCATTCGCAGATTGATTCGCGACGATCCCAGTGCCTTCGTGCGGCCGGAAGCGGTGACGGCTCTGGCCGAGTTGGCTCCCCATGAGGCACTCACCGAGTTGCCAACACTCACTGAGGATGCCAATCCTCTGGTGCGAGCAGCCGTGGCCGATGCGGCTCTGCGGTTGGCAGCCGACCACCCAGAGGCCAACGCCATTCTGGATCGACTGGCCTGCGACAAGGCCAGCGGCGTGGTTCGCCAACTGGAGCAGGCGCAACCTAGGCCACGTTGTTCCGAAGAATGCCTGCCTGCGGGATTGCACCAGCAGGCACCGGCGGCCCGTGCCTTTTTACGCTACTGGCAGACCAATCACAATGTCCCGCCCGAGGTACGGCAAGCTCTCAGTGTGGTTCTCGATGCGTTGCGAGCAGCCTGAGCGGCCCCTAACGGCAAGATTCACTTGCTTTGCAACAGGGCAGTGAATCGTTGGTAGTGTTCGGCCCAGCGTTCCGGCTTGTGCGGTTCGTAGTGCTTGACCTCGAACGATCGTCGAACCACCTCGCGCACTTGGTGCAGATCCGCCAGCAGGCCCAGACCGATGGCCTGCACCAGCACATTGCCGATCGCCGTGGCCTCCACTGGCCCGGCAAGTACCTCTCGCCCACAGCAGTCGGCGGTCAACTGGCACAGCAGTTCGTTCTGACTGCCTCCGCCCACCACATGAATGGTGCGCAAGGTCTGCCCCGTGAGCGACTCCAGCTTTTCCAGAACCCAGCGATAGCGTAGAGCCAGGCTCTCCAGTGCGCAGCGCACTGTGGCTCCGACCCCCTCGGGAGCGGGCTGCCCGGATTGCCGACACGCCTCGGCGATGGCCTGCGGCATCGAGGTCGGCAGCACGAAACGGTTGTCGTCTGGATCGACGATACTGCCAAACGGCGGTGCCTCACTCGCCAATCGCATCAGTTCTTCGTAGGTGTAGTTCTGCCCCATGCGCTCGTAAGTACGTCGGCACTCCTGCACCAGCCACAGGCCCATGACGTTTTTGAGCAGTCGAACTGTTCCGCCGTAGCCGATCTCGTTGGTGAAGTTGGCCTCCAAGGCAGATTCCCCCAGCAGCGGACTGGCACGTTCCACGCCCATGAGCGACCAGGTGCCGGAACTGATGTAGGCCCATCCTTCGCCCCGTGCAGGCACGGCCGCCACGGCCGAGGCGGTGTCGTGCGTCGCGGTGGCAATGACCGGCACCGGTGTAATGCCGGTGTCCGTGGCCACACTGGCGCGAAGCGGGCCAAGAACCGTGCCGGGCTTGACGATCGAGCCAAGCATGCCGCGCGGCAGACCAAACGCCTCGGCCAGGGACAATGCCCAGGTGCAACTGGCTGGGTCGAGCAACTGGCTGGTGCTGGCATCGGTCAACTCGTTGACCTTTAGCCCGGTCAGCCAGTAGTGGAACAGATCGGGGATCATCAGCAAGTGCCGAGCTTGATCGAGCAGCGGCGAGCCATCGCGTTGCAGAGCGAGCAACTGGAACAGCGAGTTGAACCGCATGAACTGGATGCCCGTTTGCCGAAAGATCTCCGAGCGGCTGACGCGAGCAAAAGCCAGATCCATGATTCCTTCGGTGTGCGGATCCCGATAGTGCCGGGGATTGCCCAGCAAGGTGCCGTCGCGACCGAGCAGAGCAAAGTCTACGCCCCAGGTGTCGATGCCCACACTATCAAGGTGTCCGGCCTTGCTGACTGCCAGACGCAGACCGTTGAGCAGTTCGCCGTACAGACGCAGCACGTCCCAGTGCAGGGTTTCCAGAGTGCGAACGGCGCCATTGGGAAAGCGGTGGACGATGTCCAGCGTCAACTGCGTGCCATTGAACAGACCGAGAATGCCCCGGCCGCTCTCGGCACCGAGGTCGAAGGCTAAGATTTTTCGCGAGGAGGACATGATGATCTTCGTTCCGTTCCAACGGTGCAACTGGAAATCGGCCACCCACAAGGCGGATCGTTCGCAGCGTTCTGGTTCGTCCGAATCGCTGGTCGCTGCGGCGCAAGACGCACTCGCGCCCAGTTCGCCAGCGTCGTGCTGCTCTTACACTAGGAATCTGGAGTTGCTTTTGCCACCTCCTCGGCAAGGATCAGGCTTTGGTGCGACAAACCTCCGCCCGCTGAAGCGAGGCGGCTTGCTGGGCGAGCGTAGAAAATACCTGACGGTTGTGCTAGCAAGTGCTATGTTAAAAGAAGAAGTGGAAGCGGCAGGAGGAATACCTCGGATTATTGATACTCTCCATACGACCAGTTCTCTCGTCCCTCGTGGGATCAAGAAAAGGGCCGACGCATGGAAACTAAATGGCCGGTTCGTCCGTCCGAGCGAGAAAAGTGGTTTCCCAAGACTGGGGGGCATGAAGCCTTCAACCCAGGCAATCGATACGAATCGACCCCAGCCGACTCACGGGAGGCAAGAATGCGGGCACTGGTGATCGACGATTCGCGAGCCGTGCGCATGATCATTCGCAAGATTCTGCAAGAACTGGGAATGGAAGTCGTGGAAGCCGGCAACGGTCGCGAGGGCGTGGCTCGACTTCGCGAAAATCCCAATGTGGATGTCATGCTGGTCGATTGGAACATGCCGGAGATGAATGGCCTGGAGTTCATCCAATCCATTCGCAGCTTGCGAGCCTTTGACCGCAGCAAGATCGTCATGGTGACCACCGAAACGGAAGTCAGCCAGATGCTCAAAGCTCTCGAGGCAGGGGCCGACGAATACGTCATGAAACCCTTCACTCGCGACGTGCTGATCGCCAAGTTGCGCATGCTCGATCTACTTGAGACCGAGGAGTGATCAGGATTCGCGACCTAGTCGTTGCTGATTCCGCTGCCATCGGTCATGCGTCGTATATCCGCGGAGCCAAGACGACCTTTCGCCTGGGAGGATTGTTATCAACGGGCCGAGCCACTGCGATTCGGCTTCTATTCAACTCGTGCGACGTTAACAGCCGGCCATCGGCCAAGAGAGACATCATGGCATTCGAGATCCCCCGTGAAGCTCTTCCGTTGACAACCACCTCCTCGGAATTGGTCGAGGCGTTCACCCAGGCAACGCGAATCGCCTTGGAAGAATTGACGCGGAGTTGGCCCATGCCCTTGCCGGCCTTTTGCCTGGTCGGAGCCTGGCGAGGAGGCGATCTGTTCGCGTCCCTGAAATTGGACAAACAGCCTCCCGGAGAGTTATTGCTGGTCATACCGACCGCTGTTCTAGAGGAGTTGGCTCGGCGGTATCTCGGCGAGGAGGAGCCGGCCACGCCGGAACTGCTCGACGACGTGGCCGGCGAGTTCGCCAACGTGATTGCCGGCCAGGCCAAGACCATGCTGCAAGGCACGCCCTACCACTACACCATCTCCACTCCCAAAGTGTATCGAAGCTATCCGCAAATCGCCGCTGGACGAACCTATGTGATACTACCCTTCGAGGTCGATGCCGGCATCTTCGTAGTGCAGGTGGCCCTGAGCGATGGCCCGCAGTAGGCCAGCTTGACGGCTAGCTCGAAGCTCTTTCTCCGTGATCGCGACTGGGAACAACGATTGTTACCCCGTTGACAATCCGTGTCCAGGCTGCTACCGTCCAAGAAGCGACAGCTATCATGGACTCAGCGACTCATGCAACGCGACGCGAGTAGCCTGGAAGCTGATATTCTCGAACAGTGCCAGCAGGCGATCAACTATCGCTTTCGCCAGCCGAATCTGTTGCGAGCGGCTCTGACGCATGCTTCTGGAGCCAACACCCGACTGGGATCCAACGAGCGGCTGGAATTTCTCGGCGATGCCGTCCTGGGACTGGTCACTTGCGAACAACTCTATCAGCGATTCCCTGACTATCAGGAAGGTGACCTGACCAAGATCAAGTCGGTCGTGGTCAGTCGCCGCACCTGCGCCCGATTCAGCAAGGATCTCGACCTGGGCCGCTTTTTGTTCCTCGGTCGCGGACTAGGCGGGCAAGATGGCGCGACGGTGCCGGCCAACATGCTCGCCGATGTCTACGAATCGCTGGTCGCCGCCATCTATCTCGATGGGGGCCTCGACGCGGCCCGCGAGTTCATCCTGCGGCAACTCGGGCCAGAAATCGAGGAAGTGGCCGACGGTTCGGCAGTTGGCAACTTCAAATCGCAGCTGCAGCAGTTCGTCCAACGCGAATACAATGCCACCCCCCAGTACCTGTTGCTCGACGAAAAAGGGCCGGATCACTGCAAGTGTTTCAAGATCGCGGCAGTCATTGGTCGGCACACCTACCCCGGAGCCTGGGGGCGAACCAAAAAAGAAGCCGAACAACGCGCTGCTATGAACGCCCTGGCACAACTTCAGGGCGAACCCATCCCCTTCGATCACGACTGAGGATTGGCCCGCATGGCGTTTTCAGGCTACCGTATCTATTGCTATCGACCCGGCTGCTCGGAACTGGCTCGTTTCAAGATCGCCGCTCGCTGGAGCGATGGCCTGACCCAGGAACTCAAGACCTATGCTCTGTCGTGTCTGAACTGTCTGCCCGGCCAATATGCTGACAGCAAGGCCAAACAGGCCCGATGCCGACTCGCTCCAGGCGAGACGCTTGATGTGCCTGGCATCTATGAACTAGCTCGGGGCCGTCGCGATCGCGAACTCGTTCGTCGTTTCGATCTCGAAGAAGAATTGTCGTCCTCTTCCTAACCAAAGAGAGGGGTCAGCGGATGCGTACTCTCGTTGTCCTGACGTTCGCAGGGCTGTGTCTCGGCGCGCTAGCTGGGTCCGCCGAAGAAAACAAGGTAGCTCGCCAACTGCTCGACCGTGCCATCGACGCTTTAGGCGGGCTGGAGTTGTTGCAAAAGGAAAAAGCGATCACCGGCACCAGCGAAGGCACGGTACATATCAACAACAAAGCTAACAAGGTTCGCAATGAGTGGAGCGTTCAGGGACTCGATCAGCTCAAATGGAGCAGCGAGGTGACCATCGATGACAAGTCTCTGTCGGTGGTGCTGGTAATGAACGCCAAGAAGGCCTGGATTCGCGTTGCGGGAGCCAGTGAGGCCGCGGAGCCGGGGGCGGAGCAAGTGGCCTTGTTCCGACCAGCCATCGCCGGACTGCGTCTAGCCGAATCGCCCCACCTGCTCCGCGATCGGGCCTATCAGTTGTCGCCACTGGGAGAACTCAAGGTCGGCGACCGCCCAGCCGTTGGCATCAAGGTTTGCCGCAAGGGAATGCCGGATCTCGACCTCTACTTCGACAAGGTCACTCACCTTCCCGTACAGGCACAGATGCGTCTCCAGGAACAACCGGGGCGTGAAGTCACCTGGACGGCTCAGATGGGCGACTACGTCAAACAAGATGGTCGGCAACGCTTCACTCGCCTGACCATCCAGCGTGACGATCAAGTGGTCATCGAGATGAAGCGTAGCAACATCAAGAGTAGTACCGGCCTGGATGCCTCGACCTTCGAGAAACCGTAAGCGAGACACACCGCCGTAGACGCAACCAACGCTCCATTGTGCAAGCCGCAACGGGGCGTTGGAGTTGGATGCAGGCTTCGGCTTGTCAGCGGTCGCCGGCGTACTGCACCGTCATCGTGCTGCTGAAGGTGCAACTGGAGTTGTCGCCCTGATGGTTCTTGATTTCCTTGTAGATGTGCAGTTTCGCTGAGTGCAGTCGCCCGGCTTTGAGGTCGTAGCTGACCTCGCCTTGCGGTAAGAACTGCCACAACGGCACGGCATCGGCCCCGGTGGGAGAGTTCTTCAACTCCGACACCAAGGTCACGGTCATCTGATCCGCCGTCAGTTCCTTGCAGGTGTACCGCTGCACGGCGTTGTACTTCTCGCCGGTGCCCAGCGGCGGAGCCAGGGTGATCTGATACGATCGCTCCCAACTGTCGCCCGGCTTGACCGCAGCGGTCGGCAGCACGCACAGAAACGGCAATTCATTCTCGTAACTGCTCGCGTCTGACTTCGAGGCCTTGACCTGAACCACTCGCCCCAGCGCATCTACGCGGATGGTTGCCAGAGGGGTGTTGAGATAGTGGCTCAGAGCATCCTTCAACTGAGGCGTACTCTTATCCGGATTGGCCGAGTCGTAACGCAGCACATCGCCGGAGGGAGTGGTACGCTCTTGCAGCATCGCCGTCAGAGACAGTTGCAGGGTGGCGGTGCCTGCGGCATCGACCTCCGTGACCTGCCAGCGTTTGCTAACCCGGAGCAGACTTTTCGTCTCACTCCGGCTGTCTGCCATCGTATCAGCGGCATTCGTGATGTGTTCGACGTGGTAGACAAGGATCTGTCCGGGTTGCCAGCGCAACCGGGGAGCAACAGGTGCCTGAGCCGACACCCAGCCGGTCAGTACAGTCAGGGCGAACAGACCCACAAGCATGGAACGCATACAGCCCTCCCTGGCAGAATTGGCAAACACCCTGCACCGCAGGGCGGTTTTAGACCAGAATGGGCCATAACACAGCAGGACAGGTGAGAAAAGAGCAATTGCCCTAGCGAGCCAGGCACCGCCGCAGGGCCGTTCACACCAAACTTTCGATGTAGCGAACGACATCGGCACGCTTCCAACGAACCAACTTGCGATTGTAGCGTACCGGCTGGGGAAACTTGCCGCATGCCACCAGCCGCCACAGCGTCCGCACGCTCACGGCCAGTCGATTCGCCACCTGCTGAGAGGTCAACAACTCGGCTTCGCTGTTCCGATCCGGTTTCGATAAACTCATTGGCGACTCCACACACACTCTCTCTGTCTGGGACAACGGCCTATTTGATACAAATGTACAGTAATCGCAATCGAGCCGAGTTGCAAGAGCAATTCCAAAGAAAAGGAAGACTGGCAAGGGAGACGAAAAATCGGCTGGCCCAAAAAGAGGTGTGGGCACAGGTTACTCAGACTGGGACTCGCAACCAGCCATGAACCCGTGCCCAGGGAGGTGGGTATGTGAGAAAAGGTAATATCTGAATCTGACATCGAAGGATCGGGACTCGCAACCGCCCTTCGCTATACATACAAGCATGAGCCGTGCCAAATGATGGCTCCAAAGGCTCTGTGGACAACTCTTGCTCTGTAAAGTCAATCTACAAAAAAATTTGCGACTCATCTTTTTGCGGATGCGTTCCCGAGAGCATCGGAGTCGGTTGGACAACCTTTGACCAACTGTGCGATTCCGCGCCGGGACTATGCAGCATTCTGCGTGAAGTGCATCATCTGAATACAGAAGAGCGATTCCCACTTCAGCAAAGGAGGAGCAAGGAGGAAGCAAAAATGGGCAAAGCGAACATCAGCGAGCCACCCCGGGTCAGCGGGTGGAGGGCATCCAACACCTCCGCCCCCTCACGGGGGGCGGCTCGCTGGGCCGGTCTTCTCTCTCAACCAGCCTACTATCCCTCTGCCAGTCCAGGTAGAATATCTCACAGACACGTCACCAGGGGGAGGGTGAGGTATGGCTCGTGAAGCAGTGGTATCCAGCAGCAACGGCGAACAACAGGAGTTCGATGCCGCCTTACGACCACGCTGGCTACGCGAGGTGATCGGACAGCGGGCCGTGGTGCAGCGGTTGAGCATCGTGTTGAACGCCTGCCGCAAGCTCAAGGAACCGCTGCCGCACATGCTCTTCGACGGCCCGCCTGGACTGGGCAAGACCACTTTTGCCACCGTGCTGCCCAACGAGATCGGTACCACCTTGCAGATGACCAGCGGGCCGGCCCTGGCCAAACCTGCCGATCTGCTGCCGTTCCTCACCAACGCCGAAGAAGGCTCGGTGCTGTTCATCGACGAGATTCATCGCATGCCCCGCGTCGTCGAGGAGTTCATCTACCCGGCGATGGAAGACTACCGCGTGGACATCGTGCTGGGCGAAGGAGTCAACGCGCGTACTATTTCGATGCGGCTCAAGCGGTTCACTCTGATCGGTGCGACGACGCGGAGCGGCATGTTGTCCGGGCCGATGCGCGATCGCTTCAAGATCCACGAACACCTAGAGTTCTACACCATCGAGGAACTGGCCGAAATCGTGCGAATCAACGCTACCAAGTTGAACACGCCGATCACGGCCGATGCTGCCCTGGAACTGGCGCGTCGCAGTCGCGGTACACCACGCATCGCTAACGCGCGATTGACCTGGGCCCGACACTACGCCGCCAGCGAAGCGGACGGCCGCATCACCCTAGACACCGCCCGAGCCGCTCTGGACATGGCTGAGGTCGATCGCGAGGGACTGGATCGCCAGGATCGTCGCTATCTGGAAACCCTGGTCGGTGTCTTCGATGGCGGGCCGACCGGCCTGGAAGCAATGGCCGCTACCATGAACGTCTCGGCTGACACCCTGTCCGACGAGGTCGAACCGTATCTGTTGCGCGAACAGTTCATCATCCGCTCGCCGCGCGGCCGAATGGCCACCCCCAAGGCGTTCCAGTTGCTCGGCAAGACCCCTCGCACGGTGCCCGAGACACCGCGCGGCCTGTTCGATGAACTGTGAGCGTCAGTCTGTGCCAGTGGATTCAGCGAGCGTAGGGTGTCTCTCACTCAGACTCTTTTTGAGTGGCATTGCTTTTGCCCCATCTAAATTGCCCACGCCCACCCACCGGGAGTTTCTACATGGATCTGGATGTTTTGTTCCTCTCACGCTTGCAATTCGCCCTGACGGTGATGTTCCACTACCTCTTCCCGCCCCTGTCGATTGGGCTGGGTCTGCTCATGGTACTCATGGAAGGCACCTACCTGTGTACGGGCAACCCGATCTACCACGCCATGACGCGGTTCTGGTCGCGCATCTTCGCCATCAACTTCGCGTTGGGGGTGGCCTCCGGCATTGTCATGGAGTTTCAGTTCGGCACCAACTGGGCTGCCTATTCGCGCTACGTCGGTGACGTGTTCGGCTCCGCCCTGGCCGCCGAGGGCATTTTCGCCTTCTTTCTAGAGTCGGGCTTCCTAGCTGTTCTCATCTTTGGTTGGGATCGCGTCAGCAAGGGCATGCACTTCTTCGCCACGGTCATGGTGGCTCTGGGCAGCATCTTTTCTGCTGTCTGGATCGTGGTCGCCAACTCGTGGATGCACACTCCCGCCGGCTATGAGATTCAAGACGGACGAGCGGTCATCACCGATTTCTGGGTCATGGTCTTCAATCCCTCCAGCATGGAACGCCTTACTCACGTTCTGCTCGGTGCCTTCATTCAGGGGGCATTCTTCGTGACGAGTATTTCGGCTTTCTACATTTTAAGAGGTCGGCATCTCGACTTTGCGAAACGCTCCTTCCTCTTGGCTCTGTTCTTTGGTGCCGTCAGTTGTGTGCTGATCGGAATGTCTGGACACAGCCAAGCCAGCCGAGTGGCCACCACGCAGCCGGCCAAGCTCGCCACTATGGAAGGGCACTTCAGGACTGGCCCCGCAGACCTGTACGTTCTCGGCATCCCTGACGACAAGCAGCAAACCGTTCACCTCGGACTGGCCATTCCCGGTGGCCTGAGTTTCCTACTGACCGGCGACTGGTCGCATTCGGTGCCTGGACGCGATGCCTTCCGTCCCGAAGACCTGCCGCC
>Ga0272446_1007794_pt1 | contig 10517 bp, 13 predicted proteins | sample YNPCB0061_FD_194587 | JGI IMG/M metagenome (GOLD analysis project Ga0272446, IMG submission 194587) | Hot spring microbial mat communities from Yellowstone National Park, WY, United States - YNP-CB-006-1 | ecosystem: Environmental > Aquatic > Thermal springs > Hot (42-90C) > Sediment | place... | reverse complement strand
GCCATAGTGTTTGTACAACTTACGGATTGAGATTGTGACAGCCTCGTGGTCAGGAGCCGATAAGGTGCGATCGTCTTTTCCTGGGAAACTGGCAGAGTTAAGGATCTGAGTCATAGCACGCCCTGATAAACACGTTTCTGCCTTGAAGCCGCGAATGATGTAAACCTCCAATTTGGAGGATAGGATAAGAGTCTGAGGATCTTGTGAAGAGGCGAATGTAGAAAACTGAGTTCAAGGGGGTGCAGTCGACTTCTCAGTAATACTGTCTATCAACCAAGCCTCATCACACTAATTTGCCAACAATCTTCCTCCTATCTAAGTTTGAGAAACAACAGAGAAGATTTCGCTTCCATCCCTACCGATCTCCCAGAGACATAACGTTCGCAATCACCGGACACTAATAACCTTTGTAATACATCGACCATGCTAAATTGTTCCGGTGCATTGCGGTTGTTGGGATACTGACTGTAAACCAAACCCAAACTAACGCCCAGTCACTTTGCCTAGAGCCTCTTGAATGACTTCATCACTAACCCCGTGACGCTTTAGACTTACAATCAATGCAGATACTGTATCACCTTCTAAACGCTCTAAGTCAGCCCGTAACCCCTGCCCAATGTAAGCACGCACTAGAGGCTGATAGCCAGAAAAACCAAGCAATGGTGCTACTCGCTTCAAATCTTCAATCACATCTTCGGGCATCCGAATTGTAATCATCGTCATGGGACGATTCCTATCCAACCGATTCTTCAACGCCTCAGCTTTCATAATATTCCCGCTCCTTGCGTGTTGCTCTCCGAGCCGAGATGATACGGATAATGTCGTTTTCACGCTCAATGAAGACAACGTACAGCAGATTCCAATGCCTATCTAAACCAATAACGGCATCTCGCGCTTCATCATTACGACTTGCATCAACGACCACAAGCAATGGATCGAAGAAGTTGATACTTGCCTATGATTGTATATTTCTTTTTCTCTGCTTGCATCAACGACCACAAGCAATGGATCGAAGAAGACTTCTGCGGTTGCTGAAACGTAACACCGTCATGGTTGACCGGGTTGATCCTGGCTTTTTCGTCATTCCAGACAAAAGTGATGCCATTGAGAACGAAATATACATCCATGCTTGTAGTGTAGGCAGGACGTATTTACATTGTCAATACGCTTTGTGCTGTAGGTGGATTGATGCGATCGCTTTTAGCACTCAACAGAAGCGATTTAAGTACCGTCTCACAGATAAGGAAAAGCAGCCTAATTAAACTCAGCGAGGCTGTCACCAGCCCCGCTGGTCTACAAAACCGGACGTGAATCCTTTCGATTCATCCGGCTCCTCAACAGTTTGGTCGTTGTCATCGAAACCTTATCTCCCATCGCTGGCAGATTTCACATCGTGGCAGTGACGATGAAGAAGCTGGAGGTTGGTGGATTCATCTCTCCCGCCTTGGGCACGGGAAAGCATATGGTCGATTTCCAGCAAATCCCTGTCCTTATCCCTCTTCAGTCACATTAAGGAGAGAAATTTAGAATAGAGATAGAGAGATCAAGGGTACCAACTTTTTATGTCTGCTTCCAGAGAAGCTCGACCAACGATTCGCTTTGTCGATGAGTATTGCCACCTATATGCGGATTTGTTTTCAGACGTGCGCAGCTTTGAAGCCTTCAAGGACTTGCATCTGGGAATGATTAGCGAGATGAAACGCAAATCGTTGCCAGTGATCGCCAAAGCCGTCGGACTCGATAATCAACAAAGTTTACATCCCTTTCTGTGGAAATCTTCCTGAAGCGCCCAACAACTCCGTCAAAGACGATTGGAATTGATTCTCAAGGTTTTGAAGGGTCGCTCATTGATTCTACTAATCGATGAAACCAGCGATTGTCAGAAGGGAAAGAGTACGGACTATGTCAAACGGCAAGACATCAGGAATGTCGGCAAGAAAGAAAATGGCATTGTTGCAGTGACAGCCTATGGCTTAGTAGATGGGATGATTGTGCCATGAACCTTTGAAGTCTACAAACCCAAAGAACGGCTAAGGGATAAAGAAGACTATCAAAGCAAACCACAAATTGCGGCCCAGATGATTCGACCATTACAAGCGATGGGGTTTCAATTTGACTTGGTGCTGGCAGATAGCTTGTATGGTGAAAGCAAAGTCAACTTTGTCAATGTTCTAGATGAATTAAAGCTGCCTTACATCCTGGCGATTCGCAGCAATCATGCCCTGGGGCTGCCCCAAGACCAACAGGTGACTCAGGAACCGTGGCAGAAGTTTGAGCGCACCTTTAGCAATGGCACCACTGAAGTGCGTTATATGGCAGAGGTGATCTACGGCAAACGGCACCGCAAGCAATACAGGCTTTTGACCACTGCCCCCGAAACCTTGCCAGAGAATTCGACCAGTTTTGTGATGGTTTGTGCTCCTGCCATCAAGCTCAAAGAAATTGGGAACCACTATGGCTGTAGAACCTGGATTGAATATGGTCTCAAGCCAGCCAAAGATGCACTGGGTTGGGTTGACTTTCGCATCACGGGTTATGAGCAAATCGAGAAGTGGTGGGAGTTGGTCATGAGTGCGTTTTGGATGGTCAGTTTAGTTGCGGATCCATTCAATGACTCCTGCCCGTTAGCGCATCAACAGTTCGCGCAACATCCCTGGTGGGACAACCAAAGCGGTTGGAAAAACTGACTCAACAACCAGCGACTGGTCATCCAACCGTTGATTTGTTTCAATTGGCTCAATCGTGGGTTACAGGTCTTTCCTATCACGTCACGGCAAACCGGATTTGAGCAATTGACCCATCAAATGAATGGGTTCATCTGTCCATTCGTGCATCGGTTAAACCGACAACTCATCTTTTCATCTGCTTAGAGTGACCAATGAGGGATAAACACCCCAGATGGGGGAGTTAGCCAAATCTTTGTCTGCATAATATGCCTCCAGAGGATAATTATGCAGACTGCTTCAACGAATCTTCATCCGCACTACGGAGTAATTGGCAGTATTATTTAGTACATAGGAACCATTCAATCGTCCCTTTCTCCTGCCATGGAACCTCGTCCCAAGAAGCTGCTCGATCAGGTTCGAGAGGCTATTCGGTTGAAGCATTGTTCCGTGCGATAGGAACAATGCTATGTGGCTTGGATTCGCCGCTATATCCTCTTCCACTACAAGCAGCATCCCAAGGAGATGGGCAGTTCAGATCTTGCCTACAATTTTGATGTCCCCCGTTCGCTGGTGGTGCAATTTTCAGATCTTGAACTCAGTTCGGACGCTGGGATTTTGCTAGCCCGTCAAGCGGAGGAGCAAGAGCAGGTATGCCGAGCATTGGCAGAAAGCATCGACGCGTGGCGTGACCCGAATAAGATTACTCACAGCCTGTACCAGTTAGTCAGTCAACAGGAGTAGGGTGTCTATAATTTGAGCGATTTTAGCCCTCGGTGATCGCTTCTGAGTCACTGCGCCTCAAAACTTGCTATCGGACTCTCAATCTGACCTGCGCTGCTCACTTCGCCTACTACTCATGAATAATGCAGGCTAGGCGTATATCTGGCGGCTAAATAACACCTAGACAGGGATCGTTCTTAGAACTCTATCCGACAGCCTCGGCTACCGCCGATAGTGGAGCAACTTTCCTCTGGCCAATGTGCTTTTCTTGATACATCGCGTTTTGCAGAACTTTGCGATCGCCAAAGATTGACAACATTAAGCGTGAATTAGAACTGAAATCGAAGCGCGATCGCCCCTTATTGCAAATGCTTTTTCAGTTCAGCCGCCGCCTGGACAAACAGCGAACGGGTGGAGGGCAGTTCGGCTAAGGCATTCAACAAGCCAAAGTCATGAATCATGCCGTTGTAGCGCACCGTAGTCACGCTAACCCCCGCTTCATCCAGCTTGCGTCCATAGGCTTCGTCTTCATCGTGCAAAATATCGCTTTCCGCAGTCTGAATCAGCGCCGGAGGCAAGCCTTGCAATTGCTCCACTGTTGCCTGGAGCGGTGAGGCATAAATGTCTTTGCGGTTTTCGGGGTCAGGGATATACATGTCATACATCTACTGCATCAGCGAGGTTGTCAGAAACCGTTTTTCACCAAATTGCCGATAAGAAGCGGTAGCAAAATCCGCGTCTACGATCGGCCACATCAAGATTTGCAATTTAATCTGGGGTTCGCCTTTGGCTTTTGCCATCAACGTCGTAACAGCCGTCATATTCCCGCCGACACTGTTGCCAACCACTGCCAAGTTTTTGCCATCCACCCCAATTTCTTCCCCATGCTCGGCAACCCATTTCGTCGCGGCATAGATTTCGTTGATTGCCTGGGGATACTGGGCATCGGGCGTACGCGTGTAGTTGACAAAGACTCCAGCAAACCCCGAAAGCACGACGAGATCGCGCACCATGCGTTTGTGGGTTGGGTAATCGCCCAGCACCCAGCCGCCCCCATGAATGAAGATGAACACTGGCAAGATGCCCTGAACACCTTCTGGTCGCACGATATTCAGCACGATCGAATAACCATCAGCGGCGATCGTTTTCTCAGACTCTTCGATGCCTGAAAGGTCTACTGGGGCGGCAGCCTGGGCATCTACCAAAACTTGACGTGCGTCCAGCGGCGGTAGCGTCTCTAATGGCACGCCACCGGAATTCAGCACGTTCAAAAATGCCTTCGTTTCTCTGGAAAGCCGGGGATCATCTGCGACTTCCAAAATGTTTACAGCTAGCGAGTCTACTTGAGCAACCATTGATTCTCCTTTGGGTAGTTTCTAGCGTTTCTGAATCACGCAACGACGCTAAAATCGCCGCGCTGCGATCGCTCAAGGTTGCAACCTGTCAGCAATCTACCCATAAGACGAACGAACACTCGTAGTTGTGACAAGCGGAATATGTGATCCTGGCTAAGGCGCTAAAGAGAGTTCCTTGCCAATTTGCTTTAACTTGTCTGGATTCCGCACGTTATAGATGGATTGGATGCGACCATCCACAAGTTCAAAGGCGATCGCGCTATAAACGGTGTCATCCATCACGTAGATAATGCCAAGTTGTCCATTGATTTCGGCTAAGCATGAAGTCGCATGACACAACCATTTCTGATGAATTGCCCACAGGAACCGAGCGACTTTTCGGCTACCATGCAGCGGCTTGATAGCGGCTGTGACCTGACCGCCGCCATCTGAGTGGTAAGTAACGTCCTGCGCCAACAGCAGTAACAGATCCGGCAAGTTGCCTTTGGTTGAAGCCTCTAGGAATTGCGCTGTAATCTGCTCTTGCTGCTGTGGTGAAGCGGGAAACCGGGGTCGTTCGGCAGTGAGGTGTTGTTTTGCCCGCCGCAGAATCTGCCGACAGTTGGTAGGACTTTTGCCGACCATTTGACTAATTTCGTCATAGTCATACTCAAAGACATCACGCAGCAAAAATACCGCCCGCTCAATTGGCGATAGGCGTTCCAATACCGTGAGAAAGGCAAGCGAGAGTGAGTCTGCCAATTCTATGATTTCTGCTGGAGTGGTTGAGGTTTGGGTTAACATCGGTTCGGGGAGCCAAGTGCCGATGTATTGTTCGCGCTGCACCCGCGCCGATCGCAGGTAGTCAATGCAGAGGCGCGTCATGATGGTGGTGAGATAACTCTTTGCCGATTTCACTGTGTCAATGGTCGTTTGCTGCCAGCGCAAAAAGGTTTCTTGCACCATATCTTCAGCATCAGTAGCCGTGCCTAACATGCGGTAGGCGATCGCAAATAACAGCGGTCGATGCTGATTAAACTCATCCAGTGAATTCATATCACGCTCTGTGGTGGCTCCATCCGTTTAGCAGAAAGCGACTGGCAGACCAGCGATCGCATCTACTGCTTACCACAAAGATTCTCATCTGCAAACCTGTTATGGAGAGATTTAGAGTACAGGCAGTTAAGACAAACAAGTATCGTTACTTGTGCCACGATGAGTCAGTTCAAATGTGAAATGGCGATCTCACCTCACCTAGACAGCTTTCCACACTGAAGACTTGTGGGCATAATGACCAACCTCACCGGACGCAGATAACCGATGCTATGCAGCTCAACCGATCAACTTGCGGCGTTAAACTGGGGGACTCGCCTATAGTCTCAACCCAGAAGCCGATGAACCGCATCAGCAACTTGAGTGCCAGGGAAAATTAGAACGGGCTGAATCGATGGTAAAAGAAATGATTAAAACCTCAAAAAGGATAGGGGAGTTTGAAAATTTACATCATCTAGAAAATCGCACTAGAAATATATCGAAGACAGGAAAAATTTAATCAAATAGTCCCTCTACAGATTGTTGGAAAGCAATTAAAGCGTGAGTCGCCTGAAGGGGCTGCAAGTTTTCCCATAGTTGATCCGATGTTTCTGAGTTAACGATCGTTTTGATTTCAATATTGGTGTTATAGCCAGCCATATCCCCCATGCGTCTCCCATGACTGCCTGCGCCTTGCGCTGGAATAATCGTATAGCCGGAAACCCCAAGTTTTGTTAGCAGTTGGATCAACCGATCCTGTAGAACCGCTTCACCGATAATGGTAACGAGAATACCTTGTGCTAGAGAAGAAGACATAAGACCTCCAAAAAGGGGTGTGTTGAAAGGAATTTAAAGAACCGTGGTTCTCGTTCTTGAACTGGGAAGTTTTACCAACATCCAATGCCTTAAACAAATGCCTCAAATGCCTGGTGAGAGCTGACTGGTGCAGGTTGAACTTGATTTAACAACTGATGCAGTTTTTCACCTTCGATCGCTTCTGTTTCCAACAGTTGCATCGTGATAGTTTCCAGCAATTCCCGGTTATGCTTGATCGTCTCCAATGCTTGTTGATGGGCGGTTTCGACAATCTCTTTCACCTCGCGATCAATCGCTTGGGCCGTCTCCTCACTCATGGAACGGCGGGCATTAGGCATTCCGTCGTTGAGAAACATGGGTCGTGTGCCTTGCTGATAGGCCAGCGGTCCCAGAACTTTGCTCATGCCAAAGGTGGTTACCATTTGTTCAGCCAAGTCAGTCGCGCGTTGCAAATCATTGGAGGCACCAGTCGTGATGCTGTTAAACACAATCTCTTCTGCCGATCGCCCTCCCAGTAAGGTGGCAATTTGTCCCCGCAATTCTGTTTCGTCCATCAAAAACCGATCTTCGGTTGGCAGTTGCAGCGTATAGCCCAAAGCCGCCATGCCACGCGAGACAATCGAGATTTTTTCTATCCGACCACTCCCTGGCATCAGTTGACCCACCAGAGCATGACCCACTTCGTGATAGGCAACAATTCTCTTCTCTTTGTCGTTCAGAACGCGGCTTTTCTTTTCCAACCCCGCCACAACCCGTTCGATCGCTTCGGCAAAGTCCGTTTGGGCAATGGCCTGCCGTCCATTACGAGCCGCTAACAGTGCCGCTTCATTCACCAAGTTGGCCAAGTCTGCTCCGGCAAACCCAGGGGTGCGGGTGGCGATCGCTCTTAGATCTATATCCTCTCCCAGTTTCACTTTTTGAGCATGGATCTTGAGAATGGCTTCTCGTCCCGATAAAGCTGGTCGATCGACCAGCACCTGACGGTCAAAGCGTCCTGGTCGCAAGAGAGCAGGATCAAGGATTTCAGGACGATTGGTGGCTGCCAGTACAATCACTGTGGCATCCTCCACTGCAAACCCGTCCATTTCAGACAACAACTGGTTCAACGTCTGTTCTCGCTCATCATTACCGCCGTAGAACCCACTACTACTACGCGACTTACCGATCGCATCCAGTTCATCAATAAACACAATACAGGGAGCCTGCTTTTTCGCCTGCTCAAATAAGTCCCGCACCCGTGAAGAACCCACACCAACAAACATTTCCACAAACTCAGAGCCAGAGATACTAAAGAAGGGAACTCCGGCTTCTCCAGCCACAGCCTTAGCTAGCAGTGTTTTCCCGGTTCCTGGTGGCCCCACCAGCAACACCCCTTTGGGAATTCGAGCACCAATCTGGGTGTAGCGCTCTGGCGTTTTGAGGAAATCCACAATTTCAACTAGTTCAGCTTTGGCTTCATCTACCCCTGCCACATCTGCAAAGGTCGTTCTGGCCGTTTCACCTTCAACGTATACTTTGGCTTTACTTTTACCGATGGAGAGCATCCCCTGAGCGCCCCCGCCCCCACGACGAGCAAAAAACTGCCAGATACCCACAAAGATCAGCGGCGGAATCACCCAGCCTAGAACATTGCCAATCCAGCCATTTCGGGGCGGTGGAGCGGCGGCAAATTCAACCCCTTTTTCTTCCAATAATTTAGGCAAACCTAAATCAAAGATCGGGGTGGTTGAGAACACTTGCCCAGCCTCATCATTAGCCGTTTTTAATTGAAAGCGAATTTGATTTTGTCCCACTTGTACCCGTGCGACTTCCCCTTCTTGCACCTGATGAATAAATAGACTGTAGGGTACTCCAGGAATTTGGGGGCCGAAAACAACCGGAAGGATAAAATTAGCGACTAAGAATAACGCTCCTAAGATCAAAAAAATATTGTTGAAGAGACGAAAACGGTTTGGGGTTGGTTTATCTTTAATTGGCACGATCATTACCTATTCTTTCTAATTTTTCTGGACAGAGACCTGCTGCGTTAAGCATCGGGCAATAGATTACAGTGCAGCAGCATTAAAGCGACAAAGCTACTAGCAAACATTACCAGGTATATCTGGGCAGGAGAACCCTGCCGTCGTACCATTACTATCGTCCACAGGCTTAATGGCAAATTTGCTGGAACTATAAAGGTGTAAATTGCAATGCAATGACTGAACGAAAATTCAAACAGAATGCCTATATTTCACACTCACCTAAAGTGGAAGTCGGGTGGGGAGTGTATCTCAGGCCGTCAGAACAACATTAAATTGATTCAAATTGATATATGATGCCGTAAAGAACCTTACATCTAATTCTGGTAGCAGAATCACTGTTTCACCACCGATTCTGCCAAAGCCCAGCGCTGAAATCTGTACCATCTCGATGCGATAAAACCAGCTAACCGACTCATGATGATAATTTCTGACTCTTCCTCTACCACCAATAAACCCCACGACTTAATCCCTTGCAAAGCTTGGAATTGAAATAACGTCGCTCATACTTTTCATTGTTGACCGCATCCCTGATTTGACTAGCGCTCTAGTTGAATTATCCTCAATCACCTACTAATGAACCACCCCTATTAGAGCTATATATCAATATCCTGAGTTTACTGGCTATCATACCACTTTCATCGCGATGTCTTCTGAACTCTGGAAACTAGAGGATTCGTTACAATCTTATGTTTCCTAACGTGTCAGAGTATTATTTCATTTCCAGCTTTATTTGGTTGATTACGACATAAAAATCATCAAAACTTAAACAGATGATATGACAACAGGCAGATAATCGGGACAATCAATTGCTGCTTCATTTAGTGCTTTATAAGGGTGAATAGTACATTTGAGATTGTATTCGCCTGTAAAGAATGAGCACCGACTGCACGGAATTTGATGTAGTCTTCTGGCATACATCCAACCTTTGTAAGTTGCTTCCCAGAGCGACCAGATGGAAATGACTACAGCCAGTGATATAAAACCTGTAAAAGCAATTTCCATGACAGATGGAATCATCTGGAGTAAAGTTGGGCTAAGCATAGCAGATTGCTTCAAAAAAATTAGGAAGATGGATTTGATATGGGTCGCAATTCAACGGCTCCGTTTAATGGAGGTTGCTGTAAACTAGAGCCATACAAATCAACAAATCGATTGAAAAGCTGCATCGTTTTGTGATTTGACTTACCAACCTTGACGGAGCGATAGATATTCGTCCTGGCTAATTTATGAAGGTAGGGCAAGTCTTCAAGCATGGTTAAACCAGAAGCAAAATGCAAGAATATTTGTAAGATTGGTCTTGGAAATGTCAGATTGCTATAGATATCAATAGAGTTGTTGGGTAATAAGCCTGAAAATCCTTGAAAGCCTCTCCTAGCAAGCATTTTAGCGGTTTTGCCGCAAAATCCTTGAAAGCTAGACTGTATAAGGGTTTCAGCGATTTCAATCACTATTTCCCAACAGGTCTAATGAATAACTTGTGTTCATCATTACCTAGCGGTAAAATGTTGAATATCACAACAATCTTCTTGCCATTGTAGACAGGAATATTCAACTCAATAGTGTAGGGAGTGTGCAGCGTTAGCTCTACCTCAATTGTAGGCTGGCGCAGTATGCTCAACATATTAGATGAAGAGTCTATAACCGTTTGAAACTTGATAATACCGCCGATGGTGGTTGCTTCAAGTTGGCTCACATCAATCACTTTTAGGCTGCTAAGACTAAAGCTATGAACTGATTCTAGATGTTTCAAATTCAAGAGATGGTAGATTTGGCAAAAATAAGGAATCGGTAGGAAATATTCCTGATACCAATACAAAATGAGGCTGAACATAATCATCAGTCTTTTCTAGAAGGCGGCTTGAAGTAGGGCATCAAGGATGAAATCGAACGAGGTCAGGGATTGGACTTGTTCTGGACTCAGGTGTGCT
>Ga0272446_1007793_pt1 | contig 10518 bp, 9 predicted proteins | sample YNPCB0061_FD_194587 | JGI IMG/M metagenome (GOLD analysis project Ga0272446, IMG submission 194587) | Hot spring microbial mat communities from Yellowstone National Park, WY, United States - YNP-CB-006-1 | ecosystem: Environmental > Aquatic > Thermal springs > Hot (42-90C) > Sediment | place... | reverse complement strand
CCCCCTACATCGTCAACGAAGCCTTGAAACAGGCAAACCGTGGTGAAACATCATGATCAAGGATTTCATGTTTACATCAGAGTCAGTCACCGAGGGGCACCCGGACAAACTGTGCGATCAAATCAGCGACGCCATCGTCGACCGGCACCTCCAGCACGACCCCTACGGCCGCATCATCGCCGAATGCGCGGTCGCCAGCGGCATCCTCTTCATTGCGGCGCGCTTTACCCCAGGGGTGAACATTGATTTTTCCGCCGTGGCCCGCCAGGTAATCAACCAGATCGGGTATGAGCACGACACCTTCAACGGCAAAAACTGCAGCATCGTCACCAGCCTGGCGGAAATCCCGCTGGAACGGGAATGTCCGTTCCGAGAGGAAGCACTCTCAGAAGAAGTGATGGAGCTCGTTGCGGCCCGCAACCAGGTTACCGTGTTCGGTTTTGCCTGTAATCAAACGGCGGCGTGCCTTCCCCTTCCCATCTGGCTCGCCCACCGCCTTGCCCGGCGGCTTACTGCGGTGCGCATCAAGAAAATTCTTCCCTACCTGGCGCCCGACGGCAAGACCCAGGTAGGAATAGAATACCGGGATCGCGTACCGGCCCGTATCCACAGCATCACGATTATCGCCAGCCAGAACCGGCGGGACGAGCCGAGCATCGAACGTCTGCGGAACGATATCAGGGAGGTGGTCATCACTCAAGTGTTCGCCGAAGAGCCGATCCGGCCTGACGACAACACACGCATCGTCATCAATCCGGAGGGGACCTTTGCGGTGGGCGGACCGGCCGTGCATTCGGGTCTCACCGGCCGGAAAAACGCCATCGACACCTATGGCGAGTACGCGCGGCATAGCGGAGCGGCCCTGAGCGGCAAGGATCCCCTGCGCATCGACCGGGTCGGCGCCTATGCGGCCCGTCACGCGGCAAAAAACATTGTGGTCGCCGGACTTGCCGATGAATGCGAAATCCAGCTGAGCTATACCATCGGCCTTGCCCGCCCGGTCAGCATTCAGGTTGAGACTTTTGGAACGGGCAAGGTAGCGGAAAGCGAATTAGCCCGGCTGGTTGCGGAGCAGTTTGACTTCCGCCTGGCGGCCATCGTGCGTCGTTTCAACCTGCGACACCTTCCCTCAACGGTCAGGGGAGGGTTCTACCGGAGGCTTGCCGCCTACGGACATGTGGGCCGGATGGATATCGGCCTCCCCTGGGAAGTGACCGATGCCAGTTTGCAGCTCCGCAATGAAGTCGGTATCGGGCGATTGTGACGCCAGTACGGAATGAAAGGAGATTGTCATGGAAGAAACGGACGTGCTCCAAAAACAACAGCCTGAGGAGCGGCAGAAAGAGGCGGGAGGCTCGGTCAAGGAGGCCATTATTGATAGTCTGAAGGGTTTGAACATGTTTCAGACCGAGATCGTGTCCCTGGTGCGGAATGCGGTGTCGGACACCTTGCGGGGATCGGGGACGGCTACTGCGGAACTCATCGCTGTTACCCGCGATATCATCAAGGAGGGGATCGACGCCGCCAAGGAAATCGGCCTCGGTCTTGCCACCACATCCCGCACCGTCGCCAAGGGCATAATCATGGGCGTGCACGATATCGGCGGCGACATCGTCAAGGCGGCCGATCATACCGTCAGATCCGCTTTCCGCGAGGCGTCGGCGGTAGGCGTGGATGTTGTCCTTATCGGCAGGGCGGCGGCCGACGGCGTGATGGAAGCGACCCGGGAAGTGGGCGGCAACGTGGAAGAGGTCGCCAGAGTCCTGGGGACAGGAGCGGCCGAAGCCGCCGCAGAAGTGGGCCGGGCAACCATGCGAACCGCGACCGATGTGGGCCGTGAAACGGTCGGCGGCATCAGGGAAATCCTGTCCTCAGCTATGCCGGAGCGGTTTCAGGAGGAGGCAGAAGCGCAACCCACGACGAGCGTTTCCGGCGAGCCGGTTGTCGAAGCGGCGGCGCCGGTTGCTGAGGCCGCCAGACAGGAAGAGGAAGCCGCGCCCCAATTGGAGTCCGCGACGCCGGGGGCGGATAAAACTTCTGGAAGCGGCGTCATCGACCAAGAAATGACCAGAAAGCCTCCCCGAAAAAAAACGGCCAGGTCCCGCGCAAAGCCGAAGGCACGGCAGGAATAAGGAAATATTCGCGGAACCCATGGTACGCTCCGTTACTTTCAGAGATGATTTAGTTCGGGCTGGATTTGGCCGGGGATCAGATCAGGGCCGCAAGAAGTGAAAGTGCGGATTTTTCGAAGGCCTTTTCCACAAAGGCACCGAAAACGGCCTTGCCGAGGGTCTGGCCGATTTTTTCTGCTGATTTGTTCATGTACTGGCCGCTGGTTACCGCCTTTTCCAGATCGATGAACCCGTTGTCCGCCAGGTACAGAAGAATGCGGCGGGAATCGGTCGCACCGCGGTTATAGCGAATGACGACGCTTCCGGTAACGGAATTGATGGTTAGATCTTCGATACCCGAAAAGGTGCGGAGGCACGACTCGACCTTTCCGGCCAAACTCGTGTTGCCTTTGAGCCCTGGTATCCTAACGCGCAGCCTCCCGGGTACATGATGGTAGTAGCAGGTCATCTTGTTTTCTCCTTGTGTATCTTGAGATACTGAGTGCAAAGCGGATAGCGTGAGCATCGGAATCGGCATACCTTCTGATCCTGTCGGTAAATGTACATCGGGCTGTCGCACTCTGGGCATCTCGGTCTTTCCGGAATCTCTGCCCGCCAGTTTTCTGCAACGAACTGGCGGCCGCAACCGAGGCAAAGGTGGCGCTGCTTTCCCTGTCTCGAACGGCCGTAGCGGTAGAGGGCGTCGGAATTGCAGGCGGGACAACGAAGGGGCGTACCTGTTTCCGCTTCTACATTTGTCATAGTAGCAGTATTGTCTAGCGCGTTTACGTTTGGGTGAAGCATTTGTAAATTATGTGTTACAAGGGCGCATCTTCAGGCGGGGAATGATTGGGATGGCTTCAAGTGAAGGATCCAAATGGGACGGCGCCAAAAAAGGCAAATCCTCGGAATCCGCAGGACGGCACTTGGTGACCGGGATACCCGTCGCGGGAGAGCAGGAGCGGATAGGCGACGTTATCCGAGGTTTTTCCTCCGCGGCATACGAAGTGGTTGACACTGTCTATGTTGTAGACGGGCAGGGTTCCCTGCTGGGGATGGTCAGGGTTTCCGACCTGTTGCGGCTGTCTCCGGATACGCCTGTCACAGAAGTAATGACCTCTGTCCCCGCCACAGTGTTGCCCGATGAGGATCAGGAGAAAGTGGCGGGGCTGGCAATCCGCCATGAACTCGTCTCCGTTCCGGTTGTCAACCGCCACGGCCGTTTGCTGGGCGTCGTGCCGCCCCGAAGCCTTATCCGCATCCTGCGCTTGGAGCACATCGAGGATTTGCACCGTTTCACCGGCATCCTCGACGGCAGCGAACAGGCACGGAACGCCATGGAGGCGCCGCCCCTGCGGAGGGCCTGGCATAGGCTCCCCTGGCTGGTGGTGGGCCTCGCGGGGAGCGTTTTCGCCACCTTTATCATGGCAATGTTCGAGCACACTCTCAAGGAACGCATCGTCGTTGCATTCTTCGTGCCCGGTATCGTCTATCTGGCGGATGCCATCGGTACCCAGACCGAAGCGGTCACCGTGCGGGGTTTGTCATTTTCCAACGGCAGTTTGCGGACTCTATTATTCGGTGAGTTGGTAACGGGACTGATCATTGGTTTGGCTCTCGGCGGCTTGGCCTTTCCGCTGATTGTGCTGTTTTTCGGGGACGTAGTACTTGCCGTTGCCGTCGCCTTGTCCATCTGCACAGCGGGCGGATTCGCCACCAGCGTCGGCCTGCTGTTTCCTTGGATAATCTTCCGTATTGGTCTCGACCCAGCCTATGGTTCAGGGCCGGTCGCCACTATCGTTCAGGACGTGCTCAGCCTGGCGGTATATTTTATCATGGTGATGATTCTCCTCCCGTAAACTCTGACCCTCCGAAGAGGAAGAACCGCCACCCCCCCTACTGAACCGGCATCTGCCTGCGATACATTTTCCCGACTCTCTTCATCCCTGTTTCAGCCACTGCCGCAGATGCGCTGCCGGATCTCCTGCCAGAGGGTCTCATAGGCAAGGGCGCCCCGACTCTGGCCGGCGAACTCGGGCAAGGCGGCGCGGTGAACGCCCATCTTCTCCACCTCGCTGCTGTAGGGAATCTCGCTGGTCAACATATCCGGCAGCCTGGCCGTCAGGGTGACGATAATCTCCCGATGGAGCCGTTTGCGCCGGTCAACCATGGAGAAGAACGGCAGCAGGGTCATGCGCTGCAGGTCGTGCTTGCGGCCGAATGACATGAGCTGCTCCAGGGTGCGGACCGACAGGGTGGTGGGAATGAGGGGAACCAGGAGGTAATCGGCCGTCTCGAAAACCGCTTCTGAGACCAAGGAAATACCGGGCGGACAATCGAGAATGATGAAGTCGTATTCGGCGGCAAAGGGTTTGAGTACCTTGGCCAAGGCCCGGGTAGGCTTGCGCTTGTCGCCAAGATGCACGTCCAGGTGCCGATAGGAAAAATCCGCCGGCAGCAGATCCAGGTTGGGATAATCCGTCCCCTTGATCAGGTCGCCGGCCTCGTGCTCCTTGTTGACCAGCCCCTTGGCGCCCCCCTTGATCTTGGGCTTCACCCGGTAATAGAAGGTCGCCGCACCTTGAGGGTCCAGATCCCAGAGCAGGGTCCGGGCCCCGTCCCGGGCGGCGAGAAAGGCCAGGTTGACGGCGGCGGCGGTTTTTCCGACACCGCCCTTGATGTTGTAGGTGGCAAGTACGGTCATGGCGTGGCTACTCCTTCCGGCCCGATGGCCCAAAGAGATGATGGAACAGCCTGCAGTGGTCGTCGGCAGCAGACGACGGATACCGGCCACGGGAAGCAGGAGACGATGCAGCTCACCTGGCGGGATATCCCGGACAAAGGCCGGACTCTGGGGGGCAATCACGCTGGCCCGGAGATCACCGTTCACGGCCCGGAGCAGGAGCGATGACCGGCCGTGGCCGGTGCTGAAAGACAGGGTGAAACCTTTGGCAAGGAGCCGCCTATCAAAGGTATCCAGGCGGGTGTCGCTGCCGGCCAGCGGGGGATACTGCCGCCACCGACCCTTGGGCACGGGCTTTGGCAGCCAGTTGCCGACAGCACGCTCTTCCAGAAAGGTGTAACAGGCGTTCTCCATGGAGCCGGCCCCCGTGGTGCAACGCAGCGTGCAGTTGCGGTTCGTGTTCACCAGTCGTTGCAATGATTACGAATCCTATGAAAAATAGCATGGATCCACGAAAAATGCGATATTTGCCCGAAAGCGCCGACGATTTATGAAGACGCCGAAAAAGGGAGCCGGGGCCGGTCATCGGAAAAATCTCCGCATGGGTGATGGCCTCGCAAAACCAGCGTAGAGCGAACGTGTCGCAATAATCGATCTAAAGTGTAACATTAACCTTGCTCCGCGCTGGTTTCGTGGCAAGATAACCGTCTTCCACGGCAAGGACGCGACCGGACACAAATCAAGTCTGCATCCGGTCATTCGCGGTTTTTCGGCCTCGAAAACAAAAAAAGAGGCCGGCCATGTCGGCCAACCTCTCTGCAAACTGGCGGAGAGATAGGGATTCGAACCCTAGGAACCGCAAGCGGTTCAACAGATTTCGAGTCTGCCGCCTTCGACCTCTCGGCCATCTCTCCTTGGTGCCGGGCATTATCACGGAATCGGGCGGGATTGTCAAGCCGCAAGCGATTCCAGTATGTTGATGAACGGTTCTGTCCATCCCTGTTGATTGGACTCTCTCATTTCCCGTACCGCTCGGCAAGGTATGAGCTCCGCACGTACGGACCGCTCTCCACGTGCCGGAACCCCATGGACAGGGCCGTCTCCCGGTACCGGTCGAAGACCTCGGGAGGGACGAACTCCCGCACCGGATGGTGACGTCTGCTCGGCGCCAGGTACTGGCCGACGCTGAGGTAGGCGCAGCCGACCTCCAGGAGGTCGGCAAGGGTCCGCAGGACCTCCTCCTCTTTTTCCCCCATGCCGAGCATGATCCCGGACTTGGTTTCCGCTGCCGGGTCGATCTCCCTGACTACCCGGAGCACATCCAGGGAGCGGCGGTAATCCGCCCCGGCCCGGATGTGGTACAGCCGGGGGACCGTTTCCAGGTTGTGGCCGATGATGTCGGGCTTCACGGCCACCACCCGGGCGATGCCTTCGCGTACTCCGCCGAAATCGGGTATCAGCAGCTCCACCGCGGTGTCGGGTGATGCGGCGCGAAGGGCCCGCACCGTCTCGGCGAACAGGGCCGAGCCGCCGTCGGCGAGGTCGTCCCGGGTGGGGCTGGTGATGACCACGTGCTGCAGCCCCAGGAGCCGGACCGCTTCCGCCACCCGCTCCGGTTCGTCGGCATCCGGCGGGAGCGGCTCCCGTTTGGTTACGTTGCAGAAGTAACACCTGCGGGTGCAGACGGTCCCCAGGATGAGGAAGGTTGCCCGGCCCCGGCCGTAGCATTCCGAGATGTTGGGGCAGTGGGCCTCCCGGCAGACGGTGTTGAGCCTGAGCCCCTCCAGCAGCCGGTCCATCTCGCCGTGGGCCGCCGGAGAGATCTTCTTCTGCAGCCACTCGGGGCGGCGGGAGAGGCTCATCGCTCCATCATCTCCAGGTTCCAGGCGTCGGCCCGGTACTTGGTCTCCAGCAGCATGGCGGACATGCGGTGCTCCCACTCGCCGGGTTCCGTCAGTGTCAGTTCGATGCCGAGATTTTCCGCGAACGCCTCGGCCAGTAGGCCTTTGATCAGCTCCGCTGAGTCGCTGATGCCGAAGTCTTCAAGCGAAGCGGCGCCACCGGCCGCGCCGACGTCTGCGCGAAGATACAGGGCGGCGGCGGCGAGGGAATCGCGCAAAGGAATTGAGCCGTGCTGGAAGATGATCCCCCTGGTCCGGCGCTGGGCGTTCCCCCCCAGCTTGCGGCCCCGGACCGTGATGTCGTACTCCTCTTTCCCGGCAAAGCAGAGTGAGGTCCTTTCGCCCAGGCGCTGCGAAACATGATCCGATTCGACGGCAAAGGCCGGTTCGAGCCCCAGCTTCCGGTAGGCGATGAGGAGAAAACCGCACAGCTTCCGATAGGATTCCTTGACCCCTTCCACCCCCGCGAGGTGCTCGGGGGCGCAGACGATGCTGTAGGTAAGCTCGTCGGCGTGGAAGATGCACCCCCCGCCCGTGACCCGCCTGACCACCGGCACCCGGTCGCGGGCGCACCGATCCAGGTCGAGCACGTCGCCCGGCCGCTGGAACTTCCCTACGGAAAAGGCGGGGGGGCTCCATCCGTAGATGCGGAACACCGGCCTGGAGTTAAGGGGGTCGAAGCAGGAGAGGAGCGCCTCGTCCAGGGCCATGTTGCCCGGGCCGTCCAGGGGGCCGGTGTCCATGAAGCGCCATTCCGTTTTCATGACGCTTCACCTTCCACACCCCAGGGGCAGCAGACATTGATCTCCCGGGCCGCCCTGGTCTCGTCCAGGCGGCTGACCGGCATGGTCCGGGGGGCCTGCAGCAGGGCGGCCGGGTTCGTCTCCGCCAGCTCGGCCGCCTCGATCATGGCGTCGATGAAGGCGTCCAGGGTTTCCTTCCCCTCGGTCTCGGTCGGCTCGATCATGAGGGCCTCCCTGACGATGAGGGGGAAATAGATTGTCGGGGGATGGAATCCCCGGTCGATCAGGAACTTGGCGATATCCAGGGCATGAACCCCGTTCTTCGCCTGCCTGGAAGCGGAGAAGACGCATTCGTGCATGCACGGCCCCTCACCGTAGGACAGGTCGTAATGACCCATAAGCCTCGACCGGACATAGTTGGCGTTCAGCACCGCCCGTTCGCTTGCCTCGGCGAGCCCCTCCCCCCCCAGCATGGTGATGTAGGCCAGCGCCCTGACGAGAACCCCGAAGTTGCCGTAGAAATCGGCGATCCTGCCGATGCTCGCGGGTCCTCCCTCCTCCAGGGCGAAGCTTCCGTCGTCGCGCCGCGTCACCCTGGGCGACGGGAGGAAGGGGACCAGGTCCTGCTTCACGCCCACCGGACCGCTTCCCGGGCCTCCCCCGCCGTGGGGGGTGCCGAAGGTCTTGTGCAGGTTCAGGTGCATGACGTCGAAGCCGATGTCGCCGGGCCGCACCTTGCCGAGCACGGCGTTGAGGTTGGCGCCGTCGCAGTACACCAGGGCGCCGTGCTCGTGGGCTACGGCGCAGATCTCGGCCACGTGGGGATTGAAGAGGCCAAGGGTGTTGGGGCAGGTCATCATGACCGCCGCCACCTCCCCGCTCATGGCCTTCCTGAATTCGTCCAGGTCCATGTCGCCGTACGGCGCGGTGGGGACGGTGACCACCCGGCAGCCGATCATGGCCGCCGTGGCCGGGTTGGTGCCGTGGGACGAGTCGGGAACCACCACGATGCCCCTGCGCTCGCCCCGCGAGCGGTGGTACGCGGCGATCATCATGATCCCCGTAAGTTCGCCGTGGGCGCCCGCCAGGGGGTGGCAACAGAACTCGTCCATCCCCGTAATCACGGCCAGAAGCCTCGACAGCTCGTGGATCACCCCCAGCGAGCCCTGGGCAAACCTCTCCCCGCCGGGAAGGAGGGGGAGCGCCGGATGGGACCCGGCAAAGAGCCGGGCCGCCTCCTCGGCGGCCTTGGGGTTGTACTTCATGGTACAGGAGCCCAGGGGATAGAAGTTGGCGTCCACCGAGAAATTCAGGCGGGAGAGCCTGGTGAAGTGGCGGACCGTGTCCAGCTCGCTCAACTCCGGCAGAGGGGCCGCCTCCCTTCTGGTCAACCATTCCGGGAGGGGGGATGCGGGGGGAACGTCGGAGCGGGGCAGGGCCGTGCCGCGCCGTCCCGGGATCGATTTCTCGAAGATCAGCTCCATAGGGCCTCCTCCAGGTTTGCCGCCAGGGTATCGATCTCCTCCCTGGTCCGTTTTTCGGTAACCGTGACCGTGAAGCACCGCTCCATCCCCCCGTAGTATCGGCCCAGGGGGAGACCGGCGGCGACGCCCCGCGACAGGAGCTTTTCCACGACCAGGGCCGAGTCCACGGGAAGTGCCAGGGTGAATTCGTTGAAAGTGGACTCCCCGTTCAGGAGCGACACCCCGCGGATTCGCGAAAGGAGGCCCTTCGCATACTCGGCCTTGTCGCGGTTAAGGCGCGCCAGATCCGCAAACCCCTCTCTCCCCAGGGCGGCGAGAAAGATCAGGCCGCGCAGAGCACAGAGGCACTGGTTGCTGCAGATGTTGGAAGTGGCCCGGTGTCGGCGGATGTGCTGTTCGCGCGCCTGGAGGGTCAGGACGAAGCCGCGCCTCCCCTCCAGGTCCACGGTCTCGCCCACAATCCGTCCCGGCAGGTTCCTGATGTACTCCTTCCGGACCGCCAGGATGCCGAAGGAGGGGCCGCCGAACGAGAGAGGGTTCCCCAGGCTCTGGCCGTCCGCCGCCGCCAGGTCCGCTCCCATCTCGCCGGGGCTCTTCAGGAGGCCCAGCGAAATCGGGTAAACCGAGACGATCAGGAGCGCGCCGCAATCATGGGCCTGGGCGGCCAGGTCGGTAAAGTCGTCGATTGTGCCGAAGAAATTGGGGTTCTGCACGATGACGGCGGCCGCGCTCCCGTCCAGGCGGGAGAGAAGCGCGGCCCGATCCGTAACGCCGTTGCACGGCGGGATCTCCGTCGCCTCCGCGGCAAGGTTCGCCAGGTAGGTCCGGACTATCTCCCGGGAGAAAGGGCTGACACAGCCGTCCAGGATTATCCTGTTCCTCCCCGTGATCCGGAGCGCCATGAGGGCCGCCTCGGCCAGGGCGGTGCCCCCGTCGTAGAGGGAGGCGTTGGTGACGTCCATGCCGGTCAGGCGGCAAACGGCGGTCTGGTACTCGTACAGGGCCTGGAGGGTCCCCTGGGAGCACTCCGGCTGGTAGGGGGTGTAGCAGGTGGCGAACTCGGATCGGCCGGCCAGATGCTCCACCACCGAGGGGATGATATGGTCGTAGCGACCGGCCCCGACAAACCGGATCAGCTCCCGATTATCCCTCCCGGCCAGTTCTCCCATCCGGCTCAGCATCTCGAACTCGGACATCCCCCCGGGGATATCGAGAGGGGCCGCACGCAGCCCAGTCGGTATGGCAGAGAAGAGTTCCTCCAGCTCCGCTGCGCCGATGACGTCGAGCATCGCCCGGACCTCCTCCGGGGTGTGGGGCGCAAAGGTCGACCTGTTCATGCCAGCCCTTTCAAATACTCTTCATATTCGGCGCGGGTCATCAACCCCACCGTCTCTACCGGCTCCGTCAGTTCCAGGCGGACCATCCATCCCTCTTCCTCGGGACTCCGGTTCAGGATCTCCGGCATGGTCTCCAAGGCGGCGTTGACCTCGACCACCCTCCCGGAGAGGGGGGCATAGACGTCGCTTGCGGCCTTGACCGACTCGACCGCGCACAGGACATCCCCCTTCCCCACCTCCTTCCCCTTCTTCGGCAGCT
>Ga0272446_1007792_pt1 | contig 10519 bp, 10 predicted proteins | sample YNPCB0061_FD_194587 | JGI IMG/M metagenome (GOLD analysis project Ga0272446, IMG submission 194587) | Hot spring microbial mat communities from Yellowstone National Park, WY, United States - YNP-CB-006-1 | ecosystem: Environmental > Aquatic > Thermal springs > Hot (42-90C) > Sediment | place... | reverse complement strand
ACCGGGGTTACTTGCGCGGCTGGGAAATGACGACGAACCAGGCGTCGCCGAATTTTTCCTTCGAGTCGCCGGCCAGCACGGCCAGTTCGCCCTGGCGCAGGGCCTGGAGGGATTGGCGGACGGTTTTGGCGAGCTTGCCCTCGCCGAAGAGTTTGATCTCGAGCGTGAAGTCATCCACCAGTTTGAACTCCAGCTCGCATTTATCGCTCATGCGCACGCGGGGCGTCTCACCGGGCGTGACCGTGACGTCGAGGGATTTGACCAGGTAGTAATTTTCCCACTTGAAGACCCGGCTCAGGCGCTCGCGAATGGCGGGGTCCACGTCCTTGCATTTGCCGTCGCCGGGTTTGGGGTCGTTGGTGCCCCAGATGAGCTGGCTGCGCAGTTTCAACTCCATGCCCAGCACGGGCGCGGGCGCCAGGCAGGCGAGCAGGCAGGCGGCCAGCCACCAGGCGGCCGGGCGGGGCGTCAACGGAAACACGCGGCTCATGGGATGCAGGGTCGGTTCGGGCGGCGGGGGACGGTGATTCAACGGGCGTTGACCCACACCACGGTCATTTGCTCGGTATCGGAACGGAAGGTGAACGTGCCCAGGTCGTCACTGGGGGTTTCGATTTCAGGCGCGCGGGTGGCGGCGCTTTGGGGCGGGGCCAGGCGGGGGAGCAACCACACGCCCAACAAGACCAGGGCGGCGGCCGCCGGGGCCAGCCAGGCCAGCCAGCGACGCCAGTCGAAGGCGGGCTGCCAGACGGCTGGCGTGGCCGATTCGCGCGGGGTCAGGTGCCGGGCAATCTGGGCCCAGTAAAATTCGCGGGACTCGGGCACGGGGTGGAGGGTCTCGCCCGCCGCCAGCCATTGGCGGGTGAGTTTGAGTTCACGCGCCAGGGCGGCGGCGTCCGGGTCACGCTCGACCAGACGCCGCACCTCCCGCGCGTCGGCCGCCGGCAGTTCGCCGTCCAGCCACGCCTGCAGTTTCAGTTGGGTTTCGCGCGTCATGGTTTGCGAGTTTCTTTCAAATCGGCCAGCAACGCCGCCAGGCGACGCCGCGCATAAAAGAGGCGCGACATGATGGTGCCGATCGAGCAACCCATCCGCTTCGCGCATTCCTTGTATTCCAGGCCTTCAAATTCATGCAAGATCAAGACCGTGCGGTGGGCGTGGGAGAGTTGCGCCAGCCCGGCCTCGATCCGGGCCCGCAATTCGGCGCGCTCCAGGCCGGCGAGCATGTCCACCTGGGTCGGCGGCAGGAGGCGTTCCACGCCGCCGCTTTCCTCGGCCAACTGTTCGATGGATTCGGCATGCAGTCGCTTGTTCCGCCGCATCGCGTCCAGGCAGATGTTGATCACGATCCGGGTGATCCAGGTGGTGAAGCTGGATTCGCCCTGGAACTGCTCCAGCCGCTGCCACGCCTTGATCCAAGCTTCCTGGGAAAGTTCCAAGGCCTCGGTCTCGTTCCGCATCATGCTGAACGCCCGGGAATAGACCTTGTCCCGATGCCGGAACACCAATTCCTCGAACGCCCGCGTGTCGCCCTGCTGCGCCTGGCGCACCAAGGACTCGTCGCTGGCGTCGGAGTACTCGCTCGCGTGCGACATGGGGTTCGACGGGCGGTCGGCGGCGGGCATTCAAGCCGGGTTACAACCGGCCCTTGGTGCTGGGCACTTCGCCCGCGATGCGCGGGTCGCGCTGGCAGGCGGCGTCACACGCCCGGGCGAAGGCCTTGAACAGGGCTTCGACGATGTGGTGGGGTTCGTCACCGTAGAGCAACTCCAGGTGGAGATTGCACCGGGCTTCGTTGGCGAAGGCTTGGAAAAACTCCCGCGCCAGCCCGAACCGGAACGCCGTGGCCGCGTCCTGTTGGCGCTCCGCCTTCAGGACCCGGTAGGCCAGCCGGTCCAGCCCGCGCCACACCAGGTAAGGCCGACCGCTGAAATCCACCACACAGCGGGCCAGGCATTCATCCATGGGCACGTAGGCCTCGCCGGTGAACGGGTTGCGCGGGTCAAAACCCGTGCCGTAGCGCCGGAGGCCGGCCTTGTCGCCCAGGGCTTCGCGGTAGGCCTGCCCCAGGGCCAGGCCACAGTCTTCGACCGTGTGATGGGCGTCCACCGCCAGGTCGCCGCGACACTGCAGGGCGAGGTCCACCACCGCATGCCGGGCAAAGAGGGTCAACATGTGGTCGAAAAACGGGATGCCGGTGGCGATGCGGCCCCGGCCCCGGCCGTCCAGGTTGAGCTCCAGCCGGATGCGGGTTTCTTTGGTCTCGCGCCGGACGCGCGCGCGTCGTGCCTGCATGGCGCACCATTAAACGCAGCCGGGGCGGGAAACAAAGTCCAAAGCGTACCGGGGGCCGCAGGTCAGCCGGGGGGACACCGCGGGATGATGCGGCGCGGAGCCCAGGGGGTCTCGGGCAACAGGGGAGTCGGCGGCGGGGCCGCGCGATTTGCGGTTTTTTACCCAAAAACCCTTTGACGTGTGGTCAATCGGCGCGTACCAGTGGTCTCAACCTACCCGAGTTGTCGCATGAAAAACGCATTCCACCTCTCCCGCCTGCTGGCCGGGCTTTCCCTGGCCGGTGTTGCCCTGGCACAAACCGGCCCGTTCGACCCCGAGCAGTGGCCGGCCACGATCAACCCCAACCTCCCGGTGCACTACGTGGTTACCGACGGCGGCCTGGAACCGCCCGGAGCCGGGTGGGACAACTCCGCCCTGAGCATCCTCAGCGGCGGGGACCAGGTCACCGAGGACATCACCATCGGCGGGCACACGGGCAAGAAAGTCATTGGCAATTACCTCAACATCGCCGACTTCCAGTTCCAAACCTGGGCTGACTACGACACGATTGACATCCTGGTGCAGGCTTACGGCGACGCCGCCCTGTTCAACGCCCAGGGCAACCCGCGCAATTTCCACTTCCTGACCGGCACGCTGCCGGAGCTGGCGGCGCCGGTGGGCGGCCAGGTCCCGGTCGAAGCCAAAAACAAGCGCTGGAACTGGATTCTGTTCCGCATTCCCAACGGCATACGCGCTTCGGACGGCACGCGGCTGGTGGGCTCGATTCCGGCCAACGCCCAGGGCGCCTTCCAATACGGCGGGGTCAACGGCGGCACCATTCGCTTCGAGGGCGTGCCGGGGCTGATCGTGCGCGTGGTGGCCTTCGGGCCGCAGGGGGCCTTTGGCGAGCCGGAGGCCATCAACCAGTTCCTCCCGCCCGAGACGTGCGACCCCGAACCCAACACCAACCTCGCCGGCCTGGACCTCGCCGCCGGCACAACCAACCACCTCGAAGTCCTCAACCGCGGCGACCAAACGGTCGAGTTCCTCGAGGCCGTGGGGCCCACCGGCGACCAACGCCGCGCCGTGCGCCCCCTGGGGGTGTTCCTGAATTTCGGCATCACGGATTTCTACCTGGGCCGGCCCTGCAACGACCCGCGCACAGTGAAGGTGTGCGTGGACTTTTATGACGACCCGGCTTTCGCCGGCCAGAACGTGCGCTTCGGCCCCGAGGCTTACGCCACGGACGACAAAGGTGGCATCGCCTTTTACCCGCCCGAGAAACGCCAGGTGCTGCAAGGCACCGGCCGGTGGATTCGGCGCTCGTGGACCGTGCCGGCGGTGAACCTCTTCGGCGTCAACGCCACCCCCACCCACACCGCCGGGCCGCGATTCGCCTCGGAGAACGGCCAGGTGGCCGTATCGCGCGTCCAGATCGCCGTATTGCGGGTGGGCGACCATCCGCTGGCCGGCCAGGACCCGCTGGCGGATTGCTTCGAGGACCCGAACGTGTGCACCGACCTCTACGGCAACTACGCCGAACTGGACCTCGCCCGGGACGTGCGCGACGGCCTGGACGTGGGCACCAGCGGCGGCGACCAGAACATGATCGTCGAAGAAGCCGGCCCGCCCGGCGACCGCCGCCGGGCCGTGCGCCCGGCGCACGACGACGGTTCGCCCGGCTTCGCCCACCAGTACCTGAACTTCGCCATCACCGGCGAGAAGCTCGGCCCCAGTTCGCAGCCGCCGGCGCACCTGGCCATTTGCCTCACCTACTACGACGACCCGGCCCTGGCCGGCACGGCCATCAAGCCCGAGGTGTACAAGACCGAGGTCAACGGCGTGGAAACCTTTGGATTCACGCCGGACACCTACTTCGTGACCTTGGAGGGCACCGGCGAATGGAAGACCGCGTACTGGGAAATCCAGAACGTGAAGTTCACCGGCGTGAACCAGGGTCCGCAGGCCGCCGCGCGCTTCACCACCCGCAACGCGGGCGACGTGCGCGCCAAGATCGCCGTCACCCGCGTCCGCTACGGCGTCATCCGCCCCTGTGGCCCCCTGGCCGGGGTGAACCCCCTCGAGGATTGCAAGCCGGTCACCGAGGTCACGCTGGCCATCGAGCGAGCGGGCAACACAGTGCGCCTGAGCTGGCCCGCCGCGGCCACGGGTTTCGTCATCCAGGCCAGCCCGACCCTGGCGCCCGCGCAATGGAGCGTGGTGGACGCTTCGGTGGAAATCGTGGGCAACCGGCAGGTGGCCAGCCTGCCCATCGGCCCCGAGACGCGGTTCTTCCGCCTGGCCAAATAACCGCCACGACTTCCGGGGCGGGCATCGCGCCACCGGCCGCCCGCCCCCGAAGCCTCTACCCATGAACCCGGGCTGGTGTCAGAGACTCGGCCGCGCCGCCACGGCATTTACGCTCATCGAGTTGCTGGTGGTCATCGCCATCATCGCCATCCTGGCCGGGATGCTTCTGCCGCTGTTGGGCCGGGCCAAGGAAAACGCCCGGCGGATGCATTGCACGAACAACCTGCGCCAGATCGGGCTGGGCATCATGATGTATCGCCAGGACCACCTGGACCGCCCGCCGTTGTACCTGGTCAACCCCACCAACAAAACCTACGGCTATCCGGGCGGGAACCGGCCCTACCTCGAGCAGGGCTACGTGGAAAACACCAACAGCTTCATCTGCCTGGCGGACCGCACCCGCGGGCGCATCCCGATTGACCTGGGCTGGGAATACTTCGGCGAGTTCACCACCAGCTACGCCTACCATCTCGGGCCCTGGCAGCAGACCACGCCCGAGGGAAAAAAGTGGCTCGAAGACCAGCTCGCCCGCTGGAACACGCGCTTCATCGTGGCCGCCTGCCCGTGGCATCGGCATCTGTTCAGCGGCTGGACCGAGGGCCGGTACGACCCCCAAAAGAGCTTCAGCAAAAAGACCAACATCAAAGACCTCTGCCTGCGCTACGACGGCGCGGTCAACAGCTTCATCTGGCCCGCCACCAACTGGGAAGAGGAACCCTACATCCGCACGCGTTGAAGCGGCGGCCGCCTCCGCGGGTCAGCCGGCCTTGGCGTAGGCCGCGTGCCGGGTGAGCCGCCCCTGCGCCAGAAATTCCTCCTCGAAATCGGTCCGCACCGCCAGCAACTCGGGCGGCGTGGCCACGGGCACCCAGCCCGGCCCGGCCGCAAACGCCTCCTGCATTTGCGCGAAGTAATCCGCGTCGTCGGTGCGCAGGTACACCGTGCCGCCGGGGCCCAGCGCGCGGTGCAACGCGCCGGCGAACGCGGCGTTGACCAACCGGCGGGAGCGGTGCCGCTTCTTCGGCCAGGGGTCGGGGAAGTAGATGTGGAAGGCGGCCACCGAGCCGGGCGGCAGGAGGTAGCGCACCAGGTAGGCGGCGTCCACGCGCAGCGCGCGGAGGTTGGTCAGGCCCAAGCGGGGCGCCTTGCGGTCGAGCTTGCGGATGCGTCCCAGCAGCCGTTCCACGCCCAGGAAATTGCACTCGGGACGCTGCGGCGCGTAACGCAGCAGAAACCCGCCATCGCCACAGCCCAGGTCCACCTCCACCGGTGCGTCCCGACCAAACAACGCCGCCAGGTCCAGCGGCTCGAGCACCGAGGTCAGCCGGGCCAGCACCGGACCCACCTGGACCACCGGGGCGGGCGCTGGCGGCGCGCCCGCCGTGGCCGGGAGTTCGGGCGCCGGTGGAAGCGGAGAAGCGAGGAAACTTTCCGGCGCGGGGTTCACGCGTCCTTGCGCGCGGGCAGGAACAACGCCAGCGAAGCCGTGTAGCCGTGCAGGAAATTCCGGTTCCCCACCGGCCCGATCTCGCCATTGCAGAAAAAGCCGGTCAGTGCCAGCGGCCCCAGGTACTGCTGGGTCATCCGGGCGTCGTGGTCCGGCACGCCAAACAGCCGCCGGCCGCGGCCGTTGCACACGCACAAGCAGGCGCCGTAGATTTCGCGCCCGGCCACCTGTTTGCGGGCGCGGCGCAACAATGCGGCCATGTCCTCGGTAGCCGCCGCGGCGTCCCGACACTGAAATTGCAGGGCCTGGCCCGGGCGCGGCCGGGCGCCCACGGCGAGCACGCCCGAGGCGGGGTCGCCGCCGAGCAGATTGCGGATGAGGAAGTCGCCGCGGTGGTACTCTTCCTGGTACTCGTTGACCACAAACCCCACCAGGATGTTGTTCTGGGCGCGGCGTTGCTCCTCCTCGGGCAACTGGTTGAACGTCTCCACCAGCACCTGGTAGGCGGGCTGGTTGCCGATTTGCACGATCAGGTTGCCGTCCGCCTTGGTGATCGTCCACGGCTCGCCGATGGGCGTGCAGCCCTGCGAAACGATCGTGGCCAGCTCGACCTCGCCGCCCAGGGCCACGGCCACTGCGCCCTCCGGGTACACGGTGCCGTTGAGATACACCTGGGTGCTCTGGGCGCGCAGCTCGCCGCTGGCCAACCCTCCGGCCAGGGCCACGCCGGGGTAGGCTTCGTTCCAGGCCTCGACCCAGCTTTCGCAATCCAGGTGAAACGGGTCCGCAAACGCCAGCCAACCCCGGCACTCCGCCGGGCCGACCCCGGTGTGGTGATGCCAGTAACCCGGGCCGTTGGCCTCTTCGACCTCGGCCTGGGTCAGGTACGTGGCTTGCAACCGCGCCCCCGGCAGGTGGTAGAGCCCCAGCGCCAGGCCGCCCTGGCGCTCGTGCTCCCGTTCTCCGGCGATCACGCTGGTGCTCGAGCACCCCGCCACCAGGCCCACCTGGCCGTGCACTTGGACGATCTCCTGAATGTCCGCCGCCCGGTCGAACAGGGACGGGGTCAGAAACAACAGCGCCAAGTTGGGCCGCGCCGGGGCCAGTTGCCCGCGCAATGCCTGCACCCATGCCTGAAACCGGGGTTCGTCGTAGGGTCCTTCCCAGTAACCGCAGACGGCGTGTTTGGTGGCCATGTCGCTCACGTCGCCAAGCTACGGGGTATGCAGCCAAAAGCAATCCGAACCCCGCGAGTTTTCCCCGGGGAGAATCCCCGCCCCGCCCTTGCTTCGCTGCCGCGCTTCGGTATCCTTTCCACGAACTCCGGAGGGGCGGAGGCTCGCTCCCGGTTCGCCGGGGGAGGAAAGTCCGAGCACCACAGGGCGCGATGCCGCGTAACCCCGGGCTGCGGCCCGGGAATACACGCGGGCGGCCGGGTCGCGAGGCCCAGCCGACGGACAGTGCCACAGAAAACAAACCGCCGGCCGTCCTGCGGGACGGTCGGCAAGGGTGAAAAGGTGGGGTAAGAGCCCACCGCCCGGTGCGCAAGCGCCGGGGCACGGAAAACCCCATCGGGTGCAAGGCCAAATAGGGGATCCAGAGTGTGGCCCGCGCCGCGCGCCGCCAACACGGCGCAGATCCCGGGTAAGGCCGCTCAGAGAAATGAGCCTCTCCCCCGCCTCCGGGCGGGGCAGACAGAACTCGGCTTACAGCCCCTCCGGAGTTCGCTTCCCGCTTGTATTTCGCGTGCCCGCGCGCGACCAGCCTCCCGCTCCCGGCAAGGCTTACCTTGCACACGGGCCGTTCGGATGGGGGGCTCGCAGTGAAGGGCGGCCCGAAGACCTTGCCGCGCCACAGCCGCCGCAATTCAGGCGGCTCAAAGCCCCGGCCGCTTGGCCGGTGGCTTCCACATCTTGTGCCAGTAGAGCTGCCAGAGGTTTTCCAGGCGCACCAGTTCGACGTGGTTGTCGGCAAAGCCCACGTTCACGGCTCCGGGCAGGCGGTCCTTCGGGTTGAAGTTGCGTGAGGCCGCCCCGGGCGAGGCGGCGTGGCGGGGGATGGCAATGCGGGAAAGCCCGCCGCCGGCAAACTTGTCGCCGTCGAACAGGTTGCGGGCGGGCAGGTCGTTTTCCAGCGGCCAGGCGTCCACCCAGATCGAGTCGGCGAAGTACGGGGTCTGGGAAGGGCGCTCGATGTCCGACTCGGAGCGGAACATCTTGGATTGGTCGCCGTAGGGGCTGGCGGTGTAGAGGTAGCCATTGAGGGCGTAGCTGCCCTGGTAGTAGTTGGTGCCGCCGCCGTCCACCAGCCAGGCCCGGGTGACCCAGCCCTCGGGACTGCGGTCGCGTTGGAGCTGATTCGGGCGACGCTCCGGCGCGGTGGGGCAATAGCGCACGTCCTTGATGGCCGCGTACCGCACTTCCAACAGTTGCATCCACAACAGCGGCCAGGGGTCGTAGTGGACCGGCTTGTTTTCGTCGCTGAAGTACATGTAGTTGGCCAGGCCGATCTGTTTGAGGTTGTTCATGCACTTGAGCGCATGGGCCTTGGCCTTGGCGCGGCCCAGGGCCGGCAACAACATGCCGGCCAAGATGGCGATGATGGCGATCACCACCAGCAGTTCGATGAGCGTGAAACCGCGGGGGCGGGACGGGCGGGGGCGGGGCGTGGGCATAAACAGCGGGGGTTGGGGGGCACGTCTGACGGGTTCAAGGTGCGTCCGGCTCCGGGTCGGTCAGGCGGCGGTTTCTCAAAGCTGGCCGGCGCGCTGGAGCGGGTCCCAGTAGCGGGAGTTGATCAGGCCCTGTTTGTCGCCGAAGGCGGGGTCGCGGGGCGGATTGATCTTCTCGTTTTTGCGCGCCTCGGCGTGGCCGTCGCTGAAGCCCACCACGCCCACCGAGCGGTGCCGGTTGGGGTCCACACCCTCGTAGCCCTGAATCTGGCTGTTGGCTTTGACCGGTCCCATGTAGGACCAGGGCCACCAGCAACTGCTGCTCCACATGCCGTCGGCTTTGGGCATCGAGTCGGCCACTACAAAGCAGTCGGTGGGGCTGACGATGGCCGAGCGTTTGAACCAGGGCCGGGAGACGAACTGGATGCCGCCCACGGTCAGGGTCTCCTCGTTGTTGTAGGGCCAGCGGTTCAGGAACCAGGAGTTGTAGCCGTAGCCAACCTTGTGGCAGTCGAACTTCCATTCCCAGGCCACGCCGTTGTCCAGGCGCTTGCCCTTGATGGACGGACAGCGGAAGAGGTTCGAGCGGCCCTCGGCGTAGCCCACGATCACGGTGCCCCACCAGTTGGTGCGCGAGGGCGGCTCATCGGCGGTGTTCAAGCCGTGGTTGCGGTGGGCGGGGAACGTGTCGTGGTTTTCGTCCGTGTAAAACTGCATGAACAGGTTGATCTGTTTGAGGTTGTTCAGGCAGGCGATGCGCTGGCCCTTGGCCTTGGCCAGACTCAGGGCCGGCAGCAACATGCCGGCGAGAATGGCGATGATGGCGATCACCACCAACAACTCGATGAGCGTGAAACCGCCGCGACTCGGGCGGGGGAACGACGTTGACTTCATGGCGCGTAATTCGGGTTGCCCTCGAAGGCACATGCCGTCTCACGAGCCGGACTGACGGCTTGCCCGCGGCCCGGGAGTTGTCGGGTTTTTGTGCTCATGGCCCCGGAGGATGGTGGCAATTAAGCGGGGTCCGTCCGTTTTTTCAAGAGTCGTTTCACCGCACAGGGGCGGGCCGGGCGGGCATTTCAGCCGGAGCCGTGGCCGGGGCTTGAACCGCAAGTGGGGCAGGCGCCCAGAAGGTTCCCCCGGTCGGGCACCCCGGAGACTCGCCTTCAGTCCGCCGGTTCGATCTCCAGGCGCAAGACGGCATAGCCGTCTATCTCGAAGTGCTCGACCGTGATTTCCACCTCGCCCGCGGCCGGTTGCTCGTAAAGGCCCTCGTCCCGCGTCGGACCGTGCCAGGTCCAGTTCTCGATCACCGGCCGCCCGTTGACGACCACCCGCACGCCGTCATCGCTCAAGGTCGCCAATCGCCAGCGACCGGCGGGCAGGGCCAAGCGCGTGCGGGCCATCATGCCGAAGTGGTCTCCCCCCGGGCCGCGCTGGTTCAGGGCCGCATCCAGGCCCAGGTCTTTCGGACCGCGCCAGCCGTAGTTCAGGTCCAGCGCATCCAGATGGACTTGTACCGCGGTGGGTCCCGTGGCCAGGGCGCGCCAGGCGGCCGGGTCCTGGCGCGGGTCGGTCGCGGCCGGCCAACTGAAAAACACCGCCTCCCAGCTCGCGCCCACCAGCGTGCCGCGCAGCACCTGCTGGAAGTTGGCCCCCCGCAAGAGCACCTCGAAGGGCCGAACCCCGGGCTCGGCCCGCAGGCGGAGCAACTCGGAGCGCCCGCCCGGTCCTGGTTCGCGTTCCAACCGGGCGCCGCGGGCGCGCAATTCCACCTGCAGATTTGTCACGCCAAACACCTCCCAGGCGCGTTCGCC
>Ga0272446_1007791_pt1 | contig 10521 bp, 7 predicted proteins | sample YNPCB0061_FD_194587 | JGI IMG/M metagenome (GOLD analysis project Ga0272446, IMG submission 194587) | Hot spring microbial mat communities from Yellowstone National Park, WY, United States - YNP-CB-006-1 | ecosystem: Environmental > Aquatic > Thermal springs > Hot (42-90C) > Sediment | place... | reverse complement strand
GCCGGTCAGGTTACCAAAGCCTGTAACCAAATTGTGGTGGCGCTGACGGTTCAGGCTGTTGCCGAAGCATTTTCCCTAGCCCAGCAGTCAGGGGTTGATCCGGCCAGAGTCAGGGAAGCGTTACTAGGTGGATTTGCCCAAAGTCGGGTATTGGAGGTGCATGGCCAACGGATGCTGAGCGGCAATTTTCAACCTGGCTTTAAGTTAAATTTGTTCCGGAAGGATATCAACATTGTGCTGCAGACGGCCAGAGAACTGAACTTGCCGCTGTTTGGCGCCAACCAGGTGCCCGCGTTGATGGATGCGCTTCTGGCCCAGGATAAAGGCGACCTAGATTACGTTAGCTTGATTGCGCTATACGAACAACTAAGCGGCCACCAACGCCGGTCGGATCTGAATGTGCCGAAAACGGGCTGATGATGCGGCAACTTGCCATTATCCATGATGGCTGTCTAATCTATGTCAAGACGGGGCATTGAAATGCGAAGACATACGCAGGATTCATTCATGACCTATCTGGAAACCACCGCCCAATTTTATGCCAAAGCGGCTGAAACCCCTCAAGTTGGCTTGTGTTGTGTCAGCACACCACCGCTCCAACTACCAGGATTGCAGATCCCCGAAATCATGCAGCAGATGAACTATGGCTGCGGGTCAACGGTCCATCCAACCGAGTTATTTGGTGAACCGACGGTCCTGTATATTGGCGTTGGTGGTGGAATTGAGGCGCTGCAGTTCGCCTATTTCTGTCGTCAACCGGGCGGCGTGATTGCTGTTGATCCGGTTTTGGAGATGCGAACCGCCGCTGCCCGCAATTTACAGTTGGCGGCCCAGGAAAATGACTGGTTTGATCCCAACTTTGTCCAAATTCTGGCAGGCGATGCCTTTGGGTTACCCGTCCCAGATGCCTCAGTCGATGTGGTGGCCCAGAACTGTTTGTTCAATATTTTTGAGCCGGATGACCTGCAACGGGCTCTCTCTGAAGCCTATCGGGTCTTAAAGCCCGGTGGCCGACTGATCATGAGCGATCCGATCGCCACCCGGCCCATTCCAACCCATCTCCAACAGGATGAACGATTACGGGCTCTCTGTTTATCTGGGGCGCTGACCTACGAGGACTATATTCAGCACTTGATTGCGATCGGATTTGGCCAGATCGAAATTCGAGCCCGCCGCCCCTATCGTCTGCTGGATAGCCAGAGTTACAACCTGGAGGCGCCCCTGCTGCTGGAAAGCCTGGATTCGGTGTCCTTCAAAGTACCCTTGCCAGACGATGGGGCTTGTGTGTTTACAGGTAAAACGGCCATCTACGCTGGGGCCAACTCTCTGCTGGATGATGGCGCGGGCCATTTACTGCAGCGGGGCATTCCCCTGGCGGTCTGTGACAAAACCGCCGCCAAGTTGGCTGGCCAATTTCCCCAGGAGGTCATCCTGACCGACTCGACCTGGCACTATACCGGCGGTGGCTGTTGCTGATGTTGCTGAGGCAAAGATGATGCATCCAGGGCAAAGGCTACAGGGTTTGTGGTTGTGCAGAGTGGCTGGGTTGGCCATTGCTGCCATTGTCTGGGGGCTGGTCACTGCTCCGGCGCTGGCCCAAACTCCAGCAGTCCCACCAGCATTCAATCCTCAAGGCTGGTTGGGTCAGGCTCTGGATTGGATTGACAGCCTGGGGATCGTCGGTGGCATTGCCTTTATTGCCCTTTACATTGTCGCAACTGTGGCTTTTCTGCCGGGATCGATCCTGACCCTGGGAGCTGGTGTACTTTTTGGGGTGGGGCTGGGCTCTGTTTACGTCTGGATTGGGGCCACTCTGGGGGCGATCGCGGCCTTCCTGGTGGGGCGTTATCTGGCCCGTGGTTGGGTTAACCGCAAAATTGAAGGAAATTCCACCTTTGCGGCGATCGATGCAGCCGTAGCCAGAGAAGGCTTCAAAATTGTCTTGCTAACCCGACTGTCGCCGGTTTTTCCCTTCAATTTGCTCAACTACGCCTTTGGCCTTACGGGGGTTTCCTTAAAAGACTATGCCCTGGGATCGGTGGGCATGATTCCCGGCACTGTGATGTATGTCTATCTGGGATCCCTGGCCGGGGATCTGACCCGCATCAGCAACGCCACCTCACCGACCCATACCCCGGTGCAATGGGTCATTCGCATCATTGGCTTGATGGCAACCGTAGCAGTAACCGTCTATGTCACCCGTCTGGCCCGTCAAGCCCTGGCGGAAAAGATAAATTAAGTAACGCCTTCCAGTTCGTCTTCCGTCAGGTTATAGAGCTGGCGCAGACGCTCTAACTTTTCCGCCGAAGGATGCCAGAAGCCACGACCGTGGGCTTCCAACATGCGGCCCACAATATTGCGGAACGCTTCCGGGTTGGCCTGGCGCAGTTTCTCAGCCATCTCTGGATCGAGGGCGTAGGTATCGGCGGCCTGGTCGTAGACCCAGCCTTCCTGGAAGTCAGCCGTGCCACCCCAGCCAATCAGCGCCGTCATCCGCTGGGAAATCTCGTAGGCACCACCAGAGCCCTGAGCCGCCATGGCATCAGCCCACCTGGGATTCAGCAGTTTAGTGCGGTATTCCATCCGCAGCAGGTCTTCCAGCTTGCGGGGAGTGGTGTCTTTGGAAAAGCTTTCCACAAAACTGGTGGTGACTTTGTGGCCCCGCTGCATCTCGGCCGCCTTTTTGAGGCCTCCCGTGTTGGCGTAGTACTCCTGAATATCGGTGAGGCCATATTCCACCGAATCAATTTCCTGGACAATCCGCTCGGTGGTCTGGAGTAGGGTCTGCAAGACTTCTGGACGAGCCTGTCCCCGGTCCTGCCGGCCATAGCTAAAGGCATTCCGGCCAGTCCAGGTCTGGGCCAGTTCTTCACCAGACTCCCAGTTGGCAGCGGTAACCTGGTCATTCACCAACGAGCCAAAGTCGCCGGCTGGGTTGGAGAAGAGGCGAGCCGAGGTATTGTCAATCCCTTGCGATCGCAACTGCAGGGCATGTTTGCGAATGAAATTCTGCTCCTCCGGTTCCTCGGCTTCAGATGCACGGCGGAACAGGTCATCCAGTAGCTCAATAATGTTGACAAAACTGTCCCGAAAAATGCCCGACAAATTGGCCAGTACATCAATGCGGGGGTGTCCCACCTCCGCCAGAGGCTTCAATTCATAGCGGACAATCCGCCCGGTACCTTCCTTAACCGGCTCCGCCCCCACCAGTTCCAGCAGAATGCCCAGAGATTCGCCCTTGGTTTTGATCGCATCCAGGCCCCACAGCATGACTGCCACGGTTTCCGGGTAAGCACCCTGTTCCAGGCGGTGCTGCTCAATCATCTTACGGCCAATTTCCCGACCCCGTTCGTAGGCTGCTGGCGAGGGCATGCGGTAGGGATCCAGGGCATGAATGTTGCGGCCCGTAGGCAGCACACCGGGGCCATCCCGTAGCAGGTCGCCCCCCGGAGCTGGAGGAATGTATTCCCCGTTCAGGCCCCGCAGCAGATTGGTCAATTCGTCCGTCGTCTGGGCCAGTAACTCCCGAATTTGCAAGGCTGTTTCCAATTGGGGCGTGGCCCCATTCAGGTCAAATTGTTGCAGGACTTGGGAGCGATCCTGGCCTTTGGACACGGCGGCAATCACTGATTCCGGCAAACTCTCACCCAGATAGGCCTGCAGGTAGCTGGCCAGGTCATCTGGCGTGGGTGCTTGACCCAGGACATGCAGCCCGGAGGAAAATAATCGATTTTCCAGCACCTGCAGATAATCGTACAGCTTCACCAAATAGCGGTTGAAGGCTTCAGCGCTGAACAGGCGGGCATTTTCCGGCGTGAACTCAATTCCCAGCCGTCGGGCATCCTCAAACGGACAGTCGGCATCCAGGCCGGTATCGCTAATTTTTTTGCAAATGGCTTCCTTGAGGGCGTAGTTCTTTTCCGGGTCTTCCCGGTACTCGCTGATCAGATCCCGCAGGGCCACCAGTTCCTTATACAATCCAGCCCGGCCATAGGGCGGCACATTATGGGAGATCAAGACCCCGTAGCCGCGCCGCTTGGCCAGGATCGACTCGGAGGGGTTGTTGGCGGCGTAAAGGTACAGGTTGGGTAAATTGCCCAACAGGATGTCGGACCAGGAGTAACCCGTATTACCCAAAGGGGCGCCAGGCAGCCACTCGACCGTGCCATGCATGCCAAAGTGGACCACGGCATGGGCCTGAAAGTCTTCCTGGAGCCATTTATAAAAAGCGGCATATTGGGGATGGGGCGTCATATCCCGTTCAAACATCAGCCGCATCGGATCGCCGGAAATGCCCAGGGGCGGCTGCACTCCAATCCAGACGTTGCCCAACTGCACACCGCCCAGCAACAACTGATCGCCCAGGGTTTTGATGCCGCTATCCGCCAGGGACTTCCAGTTTTTCTCAATCCAGGTGGTGCGTAGATAGCCCAGCCAGTGTTCCAGGGTGCGGACATTGACCGTGGTAGTCGCATCAAGGGCTGCCTGGACTGATTGTGATCGCGGGTCCGTTTGCCCTGGAATCCAATTGCTGCCCAATTCGTCCGCTGTCTTGACCTGCTGAATCAGGGTTTCACCATCGGATGGTAGGTCGCCGATCGCATAGCCCTGGTCTTTCATCGCCTGCAGTAAGTTTAGTAGCGATCGCGGCACATTCAGTAAAGCAGCGGTGCCGACCGCCCCATAGCCAGGCGGGAAGCCATAGAGGATGATGGCAATCCGACGCTCGGCTGGGGGGGTGCGGCGCAGCTCGATCCACCGCTTGATCCGCGCCATCAGTCGTTGCACCCGATCGGGCACCAGGTAGATTTCCTCGCCCACCAGACCACCCAGCGGCACCGGGTCGATCGCCCCATCCAGTTCCGGCAAAGCATATAACACCACGCTTTGCAGACCACCGATGCCCTGGCGAGTCCAGGAATGGATGTCCTGGATCAGCAGCGGAGCCGCCACAATATAGGGAATATTTTTGGCCAGCAAAATTCGTTTGGCCACTTCCACCTGCCGTCCGGCCTCCATGGAACCCGCCGGTCCCCCCACCAGGGGAAAGCCAATGGTGGAAACAATAGCATCGACGCAGACGGCCTGCTCAGACAGGGAAGGGGTGTCCACTATGCCTTGGGAGCGCCGCTGCTGCTCATACTCCGTGGTCAGCCAGTCCCGCACGGCCACATGCCCTTCCACCCCATTGATGAAAATGGGCAGCGGCACCAACCCCGCCGCTTCAAAGGCCCGAATCAATTGGCGGATATAGGACTGATGGGTAATGACATGCTTGCGATACAGCAGCAGGCCAACCGTGGGGGGCTGGGAGTCAGGGGTGATGGTTGGATGGTGGTTGCGATACCAGTCCAGATAGACTTTAGGCGACTCAAAGTAACCGGCATAGTCGGGGTGCAAAAGGCCCATGTTAGGGGTTTCCAGGGCCGGGGGAATCTCGCCCACGGTTAATCCCAGATACTTTTCCGCCAGGGTCCAGCAAAGGGCGGCAAAGTTATCGCTGCCACCCGCATTCCAGTATCCGTAAATGATTAACCAGTTGCGTAGATCCTGGACTTTCTGGACGGGGACAAATTTCAACAGTTTGGGGCCGGTCTTGAGAAAGCTGAGATAGCCCGCCAGTTTGTCTTCTTCCCGACCGCTGCTAAATTTACTGAGAATGAACTGAATCGGCTTGGGCATGCCCTTGGGTTGGTCGCCAATGGCAAACTTGCCCAGTTGGGTCAGACTCATCAACTCCAGGGCCGACTCGAACACCAAGCGGATGGGAATGTGCTGCACCCGTTGCCGCAACCACATTGCCTGGTCGTAGTCAAACAGCAGGCTGGCAAAAAAGACATCCGCTTCCTGCAGGGCGGTTTCCACGGTGGCTGGATCGGCAGCCAAGTCGCGATCGCTAAACACGCAGATATCCAGATCAGGGCAGCGCGCCTGAGCCACCTGGGCCGCTTTGCGATACAGGTCGGCGTTGAAGGACTCAAACCCGGCAATCAGAACAATTCGTTTCATACTCCAGGCTTGAAATTACCACTCCATCTTGATCTTAAAGAGATTGGGGGAATCTTGCCGCAGAATGAGGAAGTATTAAAGAAGAGAGTCAGGGTAAGGGTGTTTTCAGGGGGGTAGGTTAGAACTGGATCAATACCCTGAAAACACAGACATCTAATATCAGCTTTCCTCATACCTGGTTGTATCGATGACAGTTCCACTTTCAACTTCAAGCAGCCAACGGTTGCTGTGCTTGAAACCACTGCCAGTCAGCCTCAGTCTGTTAACGATTTCCCTCATGCTGGGAGTATCAGGCTGTGCTGACAGCAATCTTCTGGCTGGGATATTGGGAGGCCAATCAACCCAGGTAGAGCCATCTGCCCAGACAACTGCAACCCAGACAAAAACGGACAAACGGGCGCAGGCCGTTAACCTGAATAACCAGGGAGTGGAGAAACTGCAGCAAGCGGACTACCAGGGGGCATTGACAGCTTTTCAGCAGGCGATTCAGGCCGATGCCAAACTGGCGGAAGCCTACCTGGGGCAGGGAATTGCCTATGCTGAATTGGAAAAGACCCAGGATGCTCTGGCCAGTTACAACCAGGCTATTCGGTTAAACGACAAATTCGCCGCCGCCTACCTGAACCGGGCGGATGAGTATGTGACGCTGGGCAATCAGCAGCGGGCGATCGCCGACCTGAAGCAGGCCAAGCACCTCTTCCAGCAGCAGGGTGATCAGGACAGTGTCCAATTGGCCCAGACCCGCCTGAAAGCCGTGCAGGCAGCAGCCAATCCCGCTGCAGTGATGGCTCTGGCACCCAAACCGGCTCCCCCACCCAGGACGCTGGTTTCGGCTCCGGTCGCCGCCACACCCGTGACACCCACCCGCAAGCCAGCATCCGGGCGATCGCCCTCAACCTCAGCGGTTTCAGCTGAAGTCGCTCTGGCCAGCCACCTGACCCGGATTGGAGCCAAAATGTACGGCACTTACTGGTGTCCTTACTGCCGCAGACAAGAAGAATTGTTCAAAGAGGCGGTTCGGCAACTGACTATTATTGAATGCGACCCCAACGGCACCAATCCCCAACCCGACCTGTGTAATGCCGCCAACGTCAGCAGTTACCCCACCTGGGAGATTAACGGTCAGTTGTATCGGGGTATGCGATCACTGCAGGATCTGGCAGACCTGTCCGGTTACCGGGGCGATCGCAATTTTCGCAGTTGACCCCACCCTTTAGCACCTGCGGGCATCATGGCACACGGAAAATCACGGATAACCAGACTTTTCCCCCAATCTTGGCAGCGGGGATTCTGGCTGGGGCTGCTCTGCCTCACAGCCTTCCTCCTAGTCTGGGCCGTAACCTGGTTCAACCGCAGTCCCGCCTATCAATTCCTGGAGCACCAGGCGTTTACCCTGGGTGAGCGCTATGAACGCTGGTTTAGTCAGCAGTCGTTCCAGCATCCCCTAGCGCTGATGGGACTGTCGTTTGCTGGCGGCCTGGTGGCCAGTGTTTCCCCCTGCATTCTTTCCCTCTTGCCGGTCAACCTGGGTTACATCGGCACCCGTGAGATTACCAACCGCAAAGATGCCTTCCTGAAAGCCGGGGCTTTTGTCCTGGGGGTTGTGACCGTGTTAAGCCTGTTAGGGCTGTTTTCTGCCTTTGCCGGAATCGTTCTGGTTAAGTTCCGGGGTTATTTCCATCTAGTGGTTGGCGCCTTAATCCTGCTCATGGGTATGAGTCTGGCTGGCATGGTGCGTCTGCCGCTGCCCACCAATTTGTTGGGTCGAACTCCGGACACTCGCCCCCCGTCTGACCACACAAATTGGAGGAACACGATTCAGGGACAACTGAAATCAATCCTGGTGGGTCCCTACGGTGTCGGACTCACCTTTGCACTGGTCAGTTCTCCCTGCACCAGTCCCATTTTGTTCGCCGTTCTAGCCGCTGCCGCAACAACAGGATCCCAACTCCAGAGCACACTAGCCATGACTTGTTATGCCCTGGGCTATACCGCTCTTATCTTTCTGGCCAGCCTGTTTACAGGCTTAGCCAAACAGACCCGACTACTCTTACCCCACGCCGATCAGATAACACGCATCGCCAGCCTGATACTGATGCTCGTGGGAGCATTCTATCTGGTTAATGGCGCCCGCTGGATCCTGGCCAACCTCCTCCTCAGCCCGTAACGTTCCCTCATCCCATAACAAGTGAGGCTCTGGCGGCGAATCAAGCAGAAGGGTGACAGCCAGAGGCCAAAGCCTTGGAACCACAGCAACCCTCATCCACGGCACCGGGAGCAATCCGCAAGGCAATTGTGACGGTCTGCAACCCATCGGGGCGCTGATTACAAGTTATTTGCCCCTGTTGCACTTCAATGCGACGGCAACACAGCGCAATTTCGGTGGCAAAGTCTCGATTTCCCTGCGGCGCAAACCGTTGAGCTGTCACTCTCAGACAGACCTGATCGTGACTGGCATCTGCTGCCAGAACAACCGGGAAATCGGGGTCAGAATACCGTAAGCCCCGGGCCAGCAAGTCGGTCAACACCGCTTCCGTCAATTCCTGATCGGCCAGGGCGGATGGCAATATGGGATCAATTTCACAAATCAAACGGGTCAAACCGCCATCTTTTGGATCCAACAAATGCCGGGTAACGGACATGAGCAAAGGATGCAAATTTAAACAGTCTAAACGCACCTCAACCCGACCAGCCTCCAGTTTTTGCAGCAGCAGCGTGTCTGAAATCAGGTCACAGAGACAATCCACCTCACTCTGCACGGAGGTCAGGTAGCGTTCCCAGCTAACACTGTCCCCAAGGGCATGGGTCAACTGCTTGACATGGACACCCAAAGACTCCAGCGATCGCCCAACTCGACGCTCCAACGATGCGATCACAACTTTCTGAGCCTGAAGATACCGCAACAATTCCAGCTTTTCAGCCTGCAATTGCTGAAGCGAAGGAGATACAGCAGATAAAGGAAGACATGACTGGGTCATAAGGCCCGATGATTGTTGATTATTAAAGACTAGAAGTTTAAACCCGTCCTGTTAAAAAAGTTAACAAATATTTGGGTGCACGACCAGCAATTTACATTCTTTTAAGATTTGCGGACCAAGCCAATGCTAGGTGCGGCCTAGCTTTCAGCCCAACTTCAGCAATCAGGCAGACAATCGCAGCGGATTACTAAATATTTCCGGCTCTCATCTATCGCGATCCGATCAGGATTGTGAAAGGTTTCCGCAGGCAATCCTTCTCACAAAGCCCTTTCACCATCCAGCCGTTCACAAATCATTTAGGATTGCTATGTCGCTGGGGTCTATCGCTAGATGAGAGGAGTCAGATGATATCAGTTGCTGGAGGATGGTCGTGCCCGGAGGAGGGAGCCAGATTAGCCCGAGCATTGCGTCGAAACATCCACGGTTTAATCCGGCGCAGAGCAGAACCACTCAGCCGTTGCACATAGAGTGCATCTGGTAAGTGGGCCAATTCCTCCAGTGTCGAATACTGGCTCCAGGGCTGGGGATTAAAATCAGGAACATCCGTTGGCTGGGCAAACCGTTGGTTCCAGGGACAGACCTCCTGACAGATATCGCACCCAGCGACCCACCCTTCCAGATGAGCGGCAATCTCATCGGGCAGGGTTTCCGCCCGGTTTTCAATCGTGTGATAGGCCAGACAGCGGTTGGCATCTACCCAATACGGTTGGGCAATGGCGCCCGTAGGGCAAGCCTCCAGACAGCGGGTACAGGTGCCGCAATGGGCAGTGTGGGGAGTATCCGGGCCTAACTGAAGATTCGTTAGCACTTCGCCCAGAAACACCCAGGATCCATAACCACGAGTAATTAAATTGCCGTTTTTGGCGATCCAACCTATACCGGCTCGTTCGGCCCAGACCTTGTCCTGGATGGGACCTGTGTCAACATAGAAACGGGTTTGAATGCCTTGTCCCTGCTGTTCCAGCCATCGGGCCAGCGCTTTCAGCCGTTTCTGCAGAACCTTGTGGTAATCCCGGCCCCAGGCATAGCGAGAAATTTTAGCAAATTCCTTTCCCTCTGGTCGCAGGTGGGGGGTGTAGTAGTTCAGCGCCACCGATATCACAGAACGCACGTCCGGCATAATCTGACGAATATCTTGGCGTTTAGGGTTTTCCATCCAGGTCATCTCAGCCTGATAGCCCCTAGCCAACCAGGATTGTAGACGCAGAGCCGCCTCGTCTTCCGCATCCGGGACTGCCGCAATGCCAACCTGATGAAACCCCAATTCCAGAGCCTTCTGCTTGACTTGCTGTGACAGTGCAGGAGTGTGATTCATATCACTAGATGAGGGTTGGCCAAACGACGTATAGATAGAACTAAGCCAGACTATTTGTAAAACAAATTTGCAAATTGTAAACAAATATTGCAATATAGGAGTAATGAAGCAGAGCTATGCTTCTCGCATTGCTATTCGGCAACTGCGCATCTCCTGTCAATCATGGGACATGCACCGAACACTACGGAGGTTTCTATGACCTTTACTACCGATTCTCGC
>Ga0272446_1007790_pt1 | contig 10522 bp, 9 predicted proteins | sample YNPCB0061_FD_194587 | JGI IMG/M metagenome (GOLD analysis project Ga0272446, IMG submission 194587) | Hot spring microbial mat communities from Yellowstone National Park, WY, United States - YNP-CB-006-1 | ecosystem: Environmental > Aquatic > Thermal springs > Hot (42-90C) > Sediment | place... | reverse complement strand
CCGAAGGCCTGGGCCGCCTGGCCCTGCTGCGGCGTGAGCAGGGCGGCGAGCACGGCCGCGAGCGGGTTCGCCTGAATCCCCATTCCCTGGATCCCCATTCCCTGGGTCCCCATTCCCTGGGCGCCCATTCCCTGGCCGCCCAGCACGCCCTGCAGCACGCCGGCAAGAATGTTCCCGAGTGTCATCGATCCCGTCCTCTCCCGTGGTTGCGCGAGCCTAGCGGTGACCGAAACGGCCGCGCAACCTCGGTGCGGGGCGGGTCAGGGGGCGACGGCGATCAGGCTCATGCCGCCGACGATCCGCTCCGGCAGGGCTGCGCGTCACGCGGCACGTCGGTCGGGGCGAGCAGCACGAAGACCCCGCCCCCGAGCACGAGAAGCGGGATGGCGCGCATCCGTGGCGCGGTGAGGATCAACGGGGTCGCTCCCGTCGTCCGGCGGACATCCCTGCAGCAGCGGCTCTCAGACGAGGCCCGGCAGCCAGAGCGAGAGCGCCGGGAAGGCGACGAGCAGGGCGAGCCGAACGACATCGGAGGCGCAGAAGCCGAGCACCCCGCGCCACGTCTCGGTGATCGGCACGTCACGCATCAGCGCGTTGATGACGAAGAGGTTGAGGCCGAAAGGGGGCGAGATCATCCCGACCTCGACGGAGACGAGAACGAGGATCCCGAACCAGACGAGCACCTGCGTCGGGCTGAGCCCGAAATCGAGGGCCAGCATCAGCGGCACGAACACCGGCAGCGTCAGGAGCACCATCGCGAGGCTCTCCATCGCGCAGCCGAGCAGGAGATAGATCGCGAGGATGATCGCGAGCACCGTCACCGGCGCGAGCCCGAGCGAAACCACCCAGGAAGAGACGGACGCCGGCAGTCGGGAGAGGGCAAGCGCTGCCGAGAAGAGCTCGGCGCCGAGCAGGATCAGGAACATCAGCGCCGTGGTCTCGGCGGTGGCAAGCAGGCTCTCGATCAGACCCGTGATGCGCATGCCGCCGACCAGGACACCGAGCAGCCCCACCGAGGCCGCGCCCACGGCGGCTCCCTCCGTCGGCGAGAACCAGCCGGCATAGATGCCGACGACGACGACCAGGAACACGAGCGCTGCCGGCCAGACCTGCCGGCTCTCGGCGAAGCGCGTCGCCCAGGGCACGCGCGGCGTGGGCGGGGCAGCCTCGGGCGCGATCCGCGCGTAGAGGTGAACCACGAGCATGTAGCCTGCCGTCGCGAGCAGGCCCGGGATCGCTGCGGCCACGAAGAGCGTGCCGATCGACTGCTCGGTGTAGATCGCATAGATCACGAGGATCACCGAGGGCGGGATGAGGATGCCGAGCGTGCCGCCAGCGGCCAGCGTGCCCGTGGCGAGCGCCGGCGAATATCCCGCCCGGCGCATCTCGGGCCCCGCCACCTGGCTCATCGTCGCCGCGGTGGCGAGCGAGGAGCCGCAGATCGCGCCGAAGGCAGCGCAACCGCCGATGGTCGCGACCGCGAGCCCGCCGCGCCAATGCCCGAACCAGGCGCGCGCGGCGCGGAACAGCGCGGTGTTCAACCCCCCCTTCGTGGCGAACTCGCCCATCAGCAGGAACAGCGGGATGACCGAGAGCGTGTAGGAGGAGAAGCGCGAGAAGGGCAGGGTCTTCAGCGTATTCAGAAGCGGCCAGAGCCCGGCGATGGCGGCATAGCCGCCCGCACCGGCGATGAGCATCGCGACCCCGACCGGCACGCGCGCGAGCAGAAGCACCGCGACGGCCACGAACATCGCGATGCCGATGTCGTGCGGGCTCATCCGTCCGGCTGCCTCATGTGGGGGGGCCTCGACCCCAGGAGCCCGAGCCCAGCCAGCGCCTGCACGGCCGCAACGACGGCCCAGAACAGCATCCCGACGCCGGCCGCGGCGTAGGCCCACCAGAGGGGGATCTGCAGAAACATCGTCTCGCGCCCGCGGTCCTGCGCATCGATGCCGCCCTGGACGAGCCGCCAGGCGAGCACGGAGACGGCGAGGGCGACGACCACGCCTGCCATGGCGTCGAGCGAGCGCCGCACGGTGAGCGGTGCACGCGCGGTGAACACGTCGAGCCGGACATGCGCCCCGCGCCACTGGCACCACGGCATGAACCAGGCGATGGCGACCCCGACCAGCATCTCCACGAGCTCGGTATCGCCGAGGATCGGCCGGCCGAAGGCGGCGCGGCACACGGAGGCGACCGTCACTGCCATCGCCGCGACGAGGAGCAGCCCCCCCGCGATCGCGAGAGCCCGTGCCGCGCGCCCGAGAAGCCCCTCCGACCCCGGCCGATCAGACCCGCCCATGCCGCGCGGTGATCGCCATCAGGTCGTCGAACATCTGCTTGCCCGGACGGTTGAGGCGGGTCATCTCGCGGATCCAGGTCTCGTAGACGGGCTGCGCTGCCGCCACCCAGCGGGCCCGCTCCTCGGGCGGGATGACGATGATCTCATTGCCAGGTGCGGCGCGGTTGGCCGCGATCGCCGGTGCCGTCTGGCTGTCCCAGATCTCGCCCATGCGCCTTGCGTAGGCGATGCCGCTATTGGCATCGATCACCGCCCTGAGATCGGGCGGCAGGCGCTCATAGGCGCGGCGGTTCATCAGGGTGAGCAGCATGCCCTGGAACACGGCGGTGTCGGTGTGGAACTTCGCGACCTCGTAGAAGCGGTAGGGCATCGTGATCGCCCAGTTGATCATCATCCCGTCCACCTGCCCGCGCGCGAGAGCCTCGTAGACGCCGGGCAAGGGGATGCCGACGGGCGTTGCGCCGAAGGCGGAGATGGTCTCGCCGATGAAGCGCCCGGCGACGCGTATCCTGAGGCCGCGGAAGTCCTCGAGCGTGCGGATCGGCCGGCGCGTGGTGTGCACCACGGCGCGGTCCGTCGCGTGGATCGAGATGATCTTGAAGGCGCGATATTCGGTGGCGGCGAGGTGCTTCTCGGCAAACTCCATCGCGGCTGGGCTCATCGTCGCCGAGGTGCCGGTGTTGACGAAGGGAAGCTCGAGCCCCTCCGTGCCGGGGAAGCGGCCCGGGCTGAATCCGGCCACCGTCCAGATGATGTCGACCACTCCGTCCTCGGCCTGCTGCACGAGGTCGCGCGCCTGCCCGCCGAGCTGCAGCGCGGGATAGACCTCGACGCGAATCCGCCCGCCGCTCTCGCGCCCGACCGTTTCGGCCCAGCGATCGAGATGCATGGTGTGGTCCAGCGCCGTTGGCGAGCTGAAGGAGTGCAGCCGGAAGGTGAAGCTTTGGGCAGATGCCCGGAAGCTGGCCAGCACGGCAGGCGCGGCAAGGGCGGAAGCGATCAGGCGTCGGCGCAGCATGCGGTGTCTCCTCGGCTGGTCAGGATCAAGTCAGGCCCGTCCTGCGGAAAGCGGCTGGCACGTGGCATGCCAGGCGCTGACGACCACCTGAGCAGCCCAGATCGAAGCGCTGCTCAAACGTCGCCGGGCAGCGTGAACTCGGGCGTGTCATAGGCGACCAGCGCCCGGTAATGCGCCTCGGCATCTGCCGCGAAGAGGTCGGCCGAGATCGCCTGGGCGAGGCGCGGTGCGGCGAACTTCATCGCGTTGATGGAACTGCCGGAGGGACCGAAGCTCGCCGTGGCGCCGAACGTGAAGAGATGGATGTCGGCAAGCCAAGGCGCCGTGCCGGGGACCCTCTCGGTCAGGGCGAAGCCCGGGCTGAGATAGGGGAAGCGGCAGAGGCGCGGATTCTCCTCGCCCGGCTCGGGCGCGAAGCGGTCGGCCCAGGTCGCGATCAGCTCCGCATGCGGCGCGAGCGCCGGGAGTGCCGAGACATCCATCTCGAAGCCCGTGCCGCAGATCACGAAGTCAGCCGCGATCGGTCCTGCCGGGGTGTCGAGAACGGCACGCTCTCCCTCGGCGCGCGCCGTGAGCACCGGCGCTCCGGTGCGGAGCGAGAAGCCCGCATGCCGGCTGGCGCGCTCCCAGGTCTCGCGCGGGAAGGCCTCGCGCACCGAGAGCAGGTAGTGCATCCAGCGCCAGCGCTGCGCGTCGGGCAGATGGGGGAAGCCGCGGAAGAAGCCGGCATGGGAGAGCTGCTTGTAGGGCTGCACGCGCTGCAGCGCGGGCCGTCGGCAAAGCAGGGTCACCCGCGCGCCGTGCTCGAGCGCCGTCGCGGCATTGTCGAAGGCCGAGGCGCCGGCGCCGATCACCGCGACATGCCTGCCCGCGAGCGCGGCGAAGTCGATCGCCTCCGCCGTATGCGCGCGCAAGTGCTGCGGCAAGCGCGCGACCGGCTCCGGCATCCACCACCGCCCCGGCGTCTCGATCCCGGTCGCGAGAACCAGCTTGCGGGCAAGCAGCCTGCGCTCGTGGCCGTCCTCGAGCACAATGGCGGCGAGGCCCTCGGCGCAGGGAGCGACGGCAAGGAGCTCCGCGCCATTGCGCACCGGCAGGGACAGGACGCGGCGATACCAGTCGAGGTAATCGGCCCACATCGCTTTCGGGATCTTGTCGAGCGCAGCGAATGCCCGAGCCCCCCACTGCGCCTCGAACCAGGACTGGAAGGTGAGGGAGGGGATGTCGAGGTCTGGGCCCGTCACGGTCTTCCAGGACCGCAGCGTCAGCATCCGCGCGAAGTCGCGCCACGGTCCCTCAGCGCCTTCGGGCTTGCGGTCGATCGCAAGCACGTTGGTGATGCGGTCGCGCGCGAGCGCGAACAGCGTGGCGAGCCCGCCCTGTCCCGCGCCCACCACGAGCACGTCCAGCACGCGCTCGCCGGCGGCATCGACGCGCGGCGGCACCCATGCGGGCTCGGGGTAGGCGATCAGCGCGAGGTCGCGCGCGATGCGCGCCTCGAGCGCGGCAAGCCCGATCACTCCCTCCGTCTGCGGCGGCGCGTCCATCCCATCCCCGAAGCCCCCAGGCACCGAGGATGTAGCCACATCGCCGCGCCGCGCAAGCGGCGCTACCTGTAGGCGACCGCCGCCGAGGCAGGCCTGCCGAGCGGGATGATCTCGACCCGGCTCAACCCCGCCTCGCGGCACCAGCCCGCGAAATCGGCCCCGGTGAAGTCGAAGGCGTCGCCGAACTCGACCAGCATCTTGAGCGACATCAGCAGGCCGTAGGCGTTCTCGCGGCGGGCGTCGTCGATCAGGTTCTCGATCGCCACCAGCGCGCCGCCCGGCGGCAGCGCGCGGAAGGCCTTGGCGATCAGCATCCTCTTCTGGGCGAGGTCCCAGTCGTGCAGGATCATGCCCATGGTGATCACGTCGGTGCGGGGGAACTCGTCGGCGAGGAAGTCGATCTCGGTCGCGCTCACGCGGCCGGCGAGGCCGCGCGCGGCGATCCGTGCCTCGGCGATCTGGCGGACCACGGGGAGGTCGCACGACAGCACCGAGAGGTGCGGGTGCCGGGCGGCGAGCGTGGTTCCGAGCAGCCCCGTCGCGCCGCCGATGTCGGCCACGGTGCGGTAGGGGGAGAAGTCGAACGCCTCGGCGAAGGCGGCGAAGTTGGCGCGCGAGATGCCCCCCATCGCGTCCATGAACTGGGCGAGGCGGGCGGGGTCCTCGTAGAGCGCCTCGAACATCGGCCGGCCCGAGTGCGTGATCTCGTTCTGCGGCCGGCCCGTCCGCAGCGCCTCCGTCAGGTCGCCCCAGAACCGGAAGAGCCGCGCGTTCGCCATCTCGAGGATGCCGCCAAGGTAGCGCGGGCTTGCCCGGTCGAGGAACGCCGCGGTCGCCGGCGTGTTCCGCTAGAGCGCGGTCGGCCCGTTCCCCTCGCGGGCGAGCATGCCGAGGGCGACCAGCGCGTCGAGGAAATCCTCCGTCGCCCGCGGGGCGAGGCCGAGCGCCGCCTCGAGCTGGCGGCCGGTGCGCGCACCGAGGCCGAGCGTCGTGAACACCTCGAGCTCGACGGCGCTGAGCAGCACCTTCGAGCCCCAGAACGCGAAGCCGAGCGAGAGGATCGCGTCAGGCGTGACGGGCGCCTCAGGCGTGAAGAGGGTGGCGTCGCGCGTCTCGCGGGCAGGTGCCTGGACGGTCATGGCGATCTCCTCGGCCTCCCGGGCGGCGGGCGCGGGACCATCCCGGCGCCGCCGCTCCTTGGCGGCCGGGAGACTGCCGCCGCCCCCGCTTCCGTTCCATCGCCGGACCTTTCCGGTCCTTTCCGCAGCTTTCCGGGTGTCCGGACCGCGACATTGGACTCGCGGCGCGCGAGGCCGCAGGGCGACACTCCCGCCCGTTGCCAGGCGAGGGGATCGGAGCATGCTCGTTTCGGGAAGCGGCATGACGCTGGAGGCGAAGGCGCCCGCGCCCCTGGAACGGAAGAGCGTCACCATCGTCTTCGCCGATCTCGTGAACTCGACGGAGATCGTGAACACCGCCGGGCCGGAGCGCGCGTATGAGCTGCTCCGCCGGCTCCTTGACGCGCTCGCCGCGGCGGCGCGGCGCTACGGCGGCCGGGTCGAGAAATCGGCCGGCGACGAGCTGATGGCGGTGTTCGGTGCGCCGATCGCCGAGGAGGACCACGCGCTCGCCGGCTGCTGCGCGGCGCTTGCGATGCATGGCGCGGTCGCCTCGGTGCTGCCGGGCCAATCGTTGCGCGTCGGCGTCCATTCGGGCGAGGTGGTGGTGAACCCGGAGGAGTCGCCGCAGTCGATCGCGGTGGCCGGGGATGCGCTGCATCTCGCCAAGCGCATCCAGACCGAGGCGGCGCCGGGAACCGTCTGGACCAGCGCCTCGACCGTCGCCCTTGCCTCCGGCCGCGTCACCACGAGCCCGCTCGGCGCCCACGCGCTCAAGGGGTTCGCCGAACCGGTGGCGATGTTCCGTCTCGAGGCGGCCGATCCGTCGGTGACGCGCCTCGACATGCCGGTCGAGCGCCCGCTCTCGCCCTTCGTCGGCCGCGCGTTCGAGCTCGAGGCGCTCGCCACCGCTGCACGCCGGGCGATGGCGACGGAGGGCGAGGCGATCGCGCTGGTGGGCGAGGCCGGCACGGGGAACTCGCGGCTGATCCGCGAGGCACTGGCGCGGCTGCCGCCAGATGTCGCAGTGCGCGAGACGCGATGCACCCGTTGGCGGGAGGATGCGCCGTTCCATCCGCTCCGCCCGCTGCTGCGGCGGATCCTCGGCGTTGCCGAGGCCGGAGAGGCGGGGCCGCTGCCGGCGCGTGTCGGGCAGGACGGGGACGCGCTTGCCGCCCTTCTCGACCTGCCGGGGCGGAGCCGGGACTGGGCAGCGCTCGACCCCGCGAGGCGCGGGCGGCGCATGATCGCCGCGGCCGCCGACACGCTGCTCGCGGCGGCCGCCGACGGCCCGGCCGCGATCGTGGTCGACGACCTGCACTGGACCGATCCGGAAACGGAACAGGTTCTTGCCGCGGTCCTGCCGCGTCTTCCCGGCGCGCGACTCCTGCTCCTGCTCGGCTGGCGGCCCGACAGCCCGCCCTGCTTCGCCGCGGAGGCGCGGGTGACGGCGCTCGCCATCCGGCCGCTCGCGCCGGCTGAGGCGACCGAGCTCGCAGCACAGCTGCTCGGCGACAGCGCGCGGGCTGATTGCGGCGCGGATCGACCGGCTCGGCGAGCCGGAGCGGGCGGTGATGGAGGCGCTTGCCGTGCTCGGCGAGCCGTCCCCCGAAGGCCTGGTGGCGGAGACGATCGGCCTCGACGCGGAGGCGGCGTCGGAGAGCCTCGGGCGCCTCGCGCCGGCCGGCCTCGCGCGGGTGGAGGCCGGCGGCGCCGAGCGCCTCCGGGCAGGCTGCCACGCGCTTTACATGGACGTTGCCATCATCGGCATGAGCCAGACGCGGCGGCGCGTGCTGCATGCGCGCGTGGCGGCTTCGCTGGCGGCGACGCCGGGGGCCGAGCCGTCGGCCGTCGCGCGCCATGCGCGGCTCGGCGAGGACTGGCGGCGGATGCTCGACTTCGCGCGCGAGGCCGGGCGCCGCGCCGCGGCGCGCAACGCCAATCGTGCGGCGGTGGGGCACTTCTCGGAGGCGCTCGAGGCGCTCGACCGCCTGCCCGAGAGCGAGGAGACGCTCGCGCTCGCCGTCGACCTCCGGTTCGATCTGCGGAACCCGCTGTTTCGCCTCGGCCGCATCGCCGAGCTTCGCGCGCGCCTCGAGGAGGCCGGCCCGCCGGCGGAACGGCTGGGCGACCCGGCGCGGCTCGGCCAGTCGGACACCTCCAGAAACCCCTCGCCTTGATGCCGTTCGGCTGATTCACTGACGCCGATCGACGCGCGGGAAGGCGATGGTTCGGCAGGCTGGGTTCTTCGACGTGGAGGAGCGGCTGCGGGAATTGTCGGCCAAGGGCGATGACCTCGAACGGATCGCGGCGCTGGTGGATTTCGCCATGTTGCGCGCCGAGCTCGAGCAGGCCGTGCCGCGCGCCGATGGCACGAAGGGCGGCCGGCCTGCCTTCGATCACGTGCTGATGTTCAAGATCCTGCTGCTGCAGGCGATGCACGGGCTGTCCGACGAACGCTGCGAGTACTGATCAAGGATCGGCTCTCATTTATGCGCTTTCTCGGTCTCGGGCTGGCCGATCCGGTGCCGGATGCCAACACGATCTGGGCATTCCGCGAGGCGCTGAAGCGTGCGGGTGCGGTCGAGCGGCTGTTCGCGCGGTTCGACGCCACGCTGAGCGCGGCCGGCTACCTGGCGATGGGCGGACAGATCGTGGACGCGACCATCGTCGCCGCACCCAAGCAGCGCAACACGGACGCCGAGCGGGCGGCGATCGGGGCCGGGCAGGTCCCCGAGGGCTGGGCGGAGAAGCCTGCGAAGCTGCGCCAGAAGGACCGCGATGCCCGCTGGACGGTGAAGCTCTCCAAGGCCAGGCCGCGCGAGGATGGCGCACCACAGGTCGATCTCGCCGTTCCGGCCTTCGGCTACAAGAACCACGTCGCGATCGACCGCCGGCACGGCCTGATCCGCGGCTGGGCCGCGAGCCATGCCGCTGCCCATGACGGGGCGCGGCTGGCGGAGGTGGTCGATGCCGACAACACCGCCGGCGATGTCTGGGCCGATACCGCCTATCGCTCGGCGAAGAACGAGGCGTGGCTGGCCGAGCGCGGTCTGGTCTCGCGCATCCACCGCAAGAAGCCGAAGGGTCGGCCGATGGCGGCAAGGACGCGGCGGGCCAATGCGCGCAAATCAGCCGTGCGCTCGGCCGTCGAACATGTCTTCGCCCGCCAGAAGGGGCCGATGGCACTGGTCGTGCGCACCATCGGCATCGCCCGAGCGCGGGTGAAGATCGGCCTCGCCAATCTGGCCTACAACATGAAGCGGTTCGTCTGGCTCAGCAGCAAGGCCGCGACGGCGTAGCGATCCGCCCGGCAGGCCAGCGACACCGCCGCGGTCGTCGCCCCCTCGCCAGGGCTACGCACCTCGGAACCCTCCCGCCGCCGCCGCAGCAGCAGCTCAAACCACCCTCTGCAGATGAAGCCGCGGGGTTTCTGGAGGTGTCCAACTGGGCTCCTTGGAGGTGCGACCTCCGCACAGGCCGCGCACAAGGCGGCCGCGCCACTGAGCGCCAGGAACCCGCGCCGCGGCAATGGGCCGTGCTGCAATCGCCTCATCCCAACGCCCCCGTTCCCGGAATGGTTCAGCGTCGCAGCGATCGTGGCAAACGGGAGGCGGGAAACACAATCGAGACAATCGCGCGCTGGTCGGTGCCCGCGCGCGGGGTGTGCGCGAACGCACACCCGCCGGAAGGGAGGGGGAACGCCCCCTCAGGCCATGTTCACCATGATGGTCTTCTTGTGCATGAAGTGCTCGAGCATCGCCTCGAGGGAGGCCTCCTTGCCGAGCCCCGAGCTCTTGATGCCGCCATAGCTCAGGTTCGCCTGCACCACGAGGTTCTGGTTGATCTGCACCAGCCCCGCCTCGAGCGCGTGCGCCATCCGCAGCCCCACCTTGAGGTTGTTCGTCCAGACGCTCGCGGCGAGGCCGTACTCGCTGTCGTTCGCCTCCTCGAGCACGGCCTGCCAGTCGGTGAACGGGAACAGCACCGTCACGGGGCCGAAGATCTCCTCGCGGACAAGCCGGCTCGTCCGCGGCAGGCCCGAGAAGATGTGCGGCCGGATGAAGAGGCCCTTCCGCAACGCGGGATCGGAAGGCATCGCCGAACACGCGCGGCCCACGGCCCCCGGTGTCGCGAGCCCCTCCTCGATGAACCCCTTCACCTTCTCGAACTGCGCCTCGCTGATGATCGTTCCGATGTCGGTCTTCTCGTCCAGGGGGTCGCCCATCACCATCGCGTCCACCTTGGCGGCGAGCGAGGCGGCGAAGGCGTCGAAGATGCGCTCGTGCACGTAGATGCGGCTCGCCGCCGTGCAGCTCTGCCCCTGGCGGGTGAAGCGCATCGAGGTGATCGCGCCCGTCACCGTGCGCTCGAGGTCGGCGTCGTCGAACACGATCATCGGGCTCTTGCCGCCGAGCTCGAGCGTGACCGGGACGATCTTCTTCGCCGCCGCCTGGCCGACGATGCGGCCGACCTCGACCGAGCCCGTGAAGGTCACCTTCCGCACCTTCGGGTGCTCGACCAGCGGCGCGCCGCA
>Ga0272446_1007789_pt1 | contig 10525 bp, 9 predicted proteins | sample YNPCB0061_FD_194587 | JGI IMG/M metagenome (GOLD analysis project Ga0272446, IMG submission 194587) | Hot spring microbial mat communities from Yellowstone National Park, WY, United States - YNP-CB-006-1 | ecosystem: Environmental > Aquatic > Thermal springs > Hot (42-90C) > Sediment | place... | reverse complement strand
TGAGCGGCGGCGCGCCGCCGCCCGCGGCGTCGGCCGCAGCCGCGGCCGAAGCGACGGTCGCCGCCGCGCCGAGGTCCACGGTCTCCTCGGGCGGAGCCGGCGGCGGCGTGGGCTTCGGCGCGGCCGGCTGAGGCGGCGGCGCGGGTTTGTAGATGCCGCCGGGGCGGATTGCGGGCGGAAGCGCCTCGCGTGGCACCGGCGTGGCGGGCGGCGGCGTCACGGGGGTCAGGGGTCCGGGCGCAGGCGCCGCGCCCGGCGCGGGGGCGGGCGCAGCGCCGGGCGACAGTCCCCCACCGGCGGGCACACCCGTCGAGGTGCCGCCGCCGGGGGCTACGGGCGAAGGTGTTGGTGTCGCAGGGGCCTGATCGCCGGCCGGACGGCGCGCACCGGCCGCACCCGCGTCGTCCGGGGCCGTCGGCGCCGGACGCGCGCCGCCGGGCGCGCCGAAAGGCACCTGCGCGCTGCTGCCCGAGACCGAGCCGACCGGGTCGAGTTGCAGCGGCTTCTCGCGGATCGCCGATTCGGTTCCGGAGTAGACGTCGCGCACGTTGGCGCCGGCGGTGGCCGCACCGCGCACGATGCGGGGCGTGATCGACAGCACGATCTCGCTCTTGTTGTGCGTGTCGTTGTGGTTGGAGAACAGCCGCCCCAGGACGGGCAACTGTCCGATGCCGGGCACCTTGGCGGCGGTGTTGCGATCCTGGTCGCTGATCAGTCCACCGAGGATCTGCGTCTCGCCGTCGCGCAGCCGCAGGTTGGTCTGCGCGTTGCGCGTTCCGATCTGGTAGGCGAGCGAGCCTTGCGGCCCGGCGATCTCGCGGACGATGTTGCTGACTTCGAGATTGAGCTTGATGCCGACGTCGCCCTCGAAATACACGTGCGGTTCCACCTCGAGCTTGATGCCGACGTCCAGGTACTGCACCGACCCCGTGACGACGGATCCGCCGGTGCCCAGCGGCGTCGCGGTGTTGGTGATGACCGGCACCTTGTCGCCGATCAGGATGCGCGCCTTTTCCCGATGCCGCGTCCGGATGCGCGGGCTCGCGAGCAGGTTGGCGTCGGTGTCCTGCAGCCGCAGGTTGATGCCGGCCGACAGCGGGGTGATCAGCAGGTTGTCGCGGGTGATGTCGCGCAGCGCGCCGAGCGTCAGATTGCCGGCCGCGTCGGTCGGCGTGGTGATCGTCGCGCTGTCGGGCCACTTGATCCCGAGGTTGCTCAACCGATCGCGCGAGACCTCGAGCACCTCGACTTCGAGCATCACCTCCGGATCGGCGAAGTCGTGCGCGGCGATGATGCGCTCGGCCACCGCGATCGCGTCGGGCGTGTCGCGGATCACCAGCGTGTTGCTGCGCTCGTCCAGCGCCATGTCCTTGACCTTCAGCACGGTCTTCAGCACGTTCTGCAGGTACTTCCCATCGGCGTTGGAGATCTGGAACGTGCGCACCTTCAGGTCCTGGTACTCCTTCTGCTTGGCCGGCGTGGCCGGATAGATCAGCATCGTGTTGGCGTTCAGGACCTTCTTCTCGAGCTGGTTCTGCAGCAGGATCAGGTCGACGGTGTCGCCGACCGAGGCGTCGCGCACGAAGATCGTCGTCTTCAGATCCGGCCGCACGTCGCGGTCGAAGATCACGTTCAGTCCGGTCGTGCGGCTCAACGCCTCGAAGACCATCCGCACGCTCGCGTCGCGGAACTGCAGTGTTACCGGCTTCTTCAGCACCGAAGCCGCCGCCACCTGTGCGCGGCGCGCTTCCTCGGCGCGCTGCACGCGCTCCTCCACGCGCGTCAGTTCGCGCTGCGCGGCGGGATTGGCCGGGTTTTCGAGCAGCACCTGCCGCAGCTTGTTGCGCGCACCGTCGAGGTCGCCGGCGTCGGCGAGCTTCGCCGCCTCGGCCACCGCCGCCGCGTGGCGCTCGTCCATGTCGACCGCCTTCAAGCCGTATCGCGCGCGATCGCTGCCGGCGTCGATGCGCAGCGTGGCCAGGTACAGCTCCCGCGCCTCCGCCACTCGCCCGGCCGAGCGCGCGGCATCGCCGCGCGCGAGCAGTTCGCGCACCGCGAGCTGCTGCTGCGTCAGGTAGTCGAGGCGATACCGCGAGTTGGTCGGCTCGAGCTGGCTCGCCTGCGCGAGCAGCGCGAGCCCCTGCTCGCGCTGGCCGGCCGCGACCAGCTTCATTCCCTCGGTGTTGTAGCGCTGGGCCGCACAACCCGCGAGCAGCGCCAGCGCGGCGGCGGCCAGGGCCAGGCGCACGCATCGGTTCATGGTTGTCCTCCGGAGGCTGTGAGCGTCTGCCGCTGGCCGAGCGGCAGGTAGGTGACGACGATCTGGTGCGGAGCGAGCGATTCGACGCGCCAGGCGCCGTCGATGACGTCGCCGACGCCGACCACGTGCAGCGCCTCGCCTTTGGCGAGAAACGCGGCCGGACGTGCGGCGCCGCGTTCGAGCAGGCCGACGAACGTGAACGGCAGCGGTGGCGCCGTCGGCGGCGGCGGAGGCGGCGGTGGCGCCGCTTTCGGCGCCGGCGGCGGAGGCGGCGCGGGCGGCGTCCACCCGGATGCGGCGAACGGATCGGCCTTGACCTGGACGTCCAGCGGCGCGCGCTCGGGAAGCGCGGCGCGCGCCGGGGCGGGTGCGAGCGCAACCTGCGTGCGCTGCGCCGGGCGCGGTGCCGGTGCCACGACCTGGATGTCGGCGTCGGTTCGTCCCAGACGCGCCGCCAGCGCAAAGGCGCCGGCACCGGCGGCGGCCAGCAACAGCACCCTGCCCGCAGTCAGCGTCGCCACGGTCAGGTCTCCCGGTAAAAATAGGTCAGCCGCACCCGCGTCTCGAGCGGCCCCGACGCGGCCGCGGCCGGGCGCTCGATGCGCAGTTCGGACACGCTGGCGTGCGGTGCGCTGTTCAGAACCTCGCCGACGAACGCCTTCAGCGGGCCGTAGCGCTCCTTGACCGGAAGCACGACTTCCAGGCGGCTGATCCCGCCGGTGTCCTCGTCGCGGGCGAGCGCGTATTCGCCGCGCGGCAGCTCGACACCGTGCCGCGCGGCCGCCGCGAACAGGGCGCGCAGGTCGGCGGCGGCGCGATCCGACGGCGGAAACCATGCGCGGAAGCGCGCAAGCTGCTGTGCCGAGTCGGGCTCGCGCGCCAGGTCGCGGCCCAGTTGCACGAGCTGCCCTCGCGTGCGGTCGGCTTGCGCGTCGAGCGCCTCGGCTTCGCGCTGCAGTGCCGGCGCGTAGCCGAGGCTGGCCAGCGCAGCCGCCAGCAATGCCACGCCGGCGATGCCGGCCACGCCGAGCCGCTCGCGCGCGGCATCGGCGATCGCTCGCAGCGCACGCCCCAGCGCGATCATCGTTGCCCCCATCGCGCGAGCGCCTGGAAGCGGATCGGCGTGCCGGGCGTCTGCGCCTGGACCTGATGCGAAACCAGATGCACCTGCGCGAAGCTGCGCGCGCGCAGCGCATCGAGATAGTCGAACATCGCGCCCGGGTTGCGTGCCTCGGCGGTGATCCGCACGGTCTGCTGCGCGGCGGAGGGCTCGACCACGAGCAGCGCGACGTCGCGTCCGGCGACCGCCTCGAAGGTCGCGAGCAGGTCGGACCACGGCGTCTGCAGTTCGCGCGCGACTTTCGCCGCGGCCTGCGCGCGACGCACGTCGCGCGGGTCGGCTTGTTTGGCCGGGCGGCCGTCGCCGCTACGGTACTGGTCGAGCGCGGCGTTCAGTTCGGTCAGCGTCACCGCGGCGCGCGAACGCGAAGCGTGCGCCAGTTGCAGTTGCACGGCGGCGAACGTCGCCGCCACCGCGCCGGCGCCGAACAGCACCCAGCCCAGCGCAGGCGCGCGGTGCGCGCGCGGCGCGAAGTCCAGCTTCAGCCGGGCCGGCAGCCGCGGCCGCGCGAGCCCCAGGATCCGGGCGGTGACCTTCACGGTGCGGCTCCCGCGAAATCGAGCACGACCCAGCCGGCGGGCAGTTCCGCGTCCGGATTCGCCGCCGCGAAGCAGCGCAGCGCGGCCTCGTCGACACCGGCGCGGCGCGCCAACCCCAGCCCGAGCCGCTGCACGCTGGCCGCATCGCGCGCGCCCGGCTCGAAGCTCGCGGCCGCGAGGCGACCGTCGCACCAGAGGCCGAGCTGGGCGCCGGCCGGACGCAGGACCGCCAGCAGCCAGGCGGCCGCACCGCCGGCGGCGAGCCGAGCCCGCTCACGGTTGAATACGGAGACCATCTCTCCGGTGACGTGCGTCAGACGCAGCCCGTGTTTTGCGCAGACCGCGCCGAGTGCGCGAACGCTCGCGGCCGGCAGCGCGGCTGCGGCGTAGCGGCGCGCCTCGAGCGGCTGCGCGCGCACTTCGAGCGCATCGGGCGGCGCGCCCGCCACGTCGGCCAACGCCGCGCGCAGCGTCGCCGCGACGGATTCGGCGGCAACGTCGCGAAGGTCGGCTTCGATCACGTCGTACAGCATCCAGCAGTCGGCAACGACGACCTCGCAACGCGCGCCGGCGAGCCGTGCGCCGCGGCGGGTGAGTTCGGCGAGCAGCCGGTCCGCACCGTCGATCAGCACATCGAGCGCGCGCGGCGCAGTTTCCGGTTTCCACGAGGCGCCCAGCCCGCGCGCACCGCGCCAGCCGTGACGCCACGCGGCGCGTATGCCGTCGTCGTCCAGGCACAGCCGCACGCGGCTATTCCACCGGGGTAACACGATTGATCTCCTCGATCGTCGTCGCGCCGCTGGCGGCGGCGGCGACCGCGGCCTCGCGCAGCGATCGATAGCCGGCTGCGCGGGCGGCGGCCTTGATTCGGGACAGCGGCGCACGCTCGGCGAGCAGGTCGCGCAGTTCGTCGTTCAGCGCGAGCGTCTCGGCGATCGCGCGCCGGCCCTTGTAGCCCGTTCCGCGACAGTGCGCGCAGCCCTGGCCGCGACGAAACTCCGAACGCCGGATGTCCGGCACCTGGATGCGCGACGCGGCGAGCACCTCGTAGCGCGGGTGAAAGCGTTTTGCGCAATGGGGACAGACGAGCCGAACGAGCCGCTGCGCCAGGATGCCGTTCAGCGCGGAGACGAAGCTGTAGGTGTCGACCCCCATGTTCGCGAAGCGGCCGATCACGTCGAAGACGTTGTTCGCGTGCACGGTCGTGAAGACCTGGTGTCCCGTCAGCGCCGCCTGCACCGCGATCTGCGCCGTGTCGGGGTCGCGGATCTCGCCGACCATGATCTTGTCCGGGTCGTGCCGCAGGATCGAGCGCAGCCCGCGCGCGAAGGTCAGGCCCTTTTTCTCGTTGACCGGGATCTGCAGGATGTCGGCCACCTGGTACTCGACCGGATCCTCGATCGTCACGATCTTGTCCAGTCCCGTGTTGATCTCCGACAGCGCCGCGTACAGCGTCGTGGTCTTGCCGCTGCCGGTCGGCCCGGTGACCAGCAGCAGCCCGTAGGGCAGCGCCGACAGGCGGCGGATGAAGTCCAGCGCGTCGGCCTCGAAACCGAGACTGTCCAGCCGGATCTGCCGGCCCTCCTCGGACAGGTGGCGGCGGTCGAGGATGCGCAGCACGGCGTCCTCGCCGAACAGGTTCGGCATGATCGACACGCGCAGATCGATCTCGCGCCCTTCGACGGCGACCTTGAAGCGGCCGTCCTGCGGGATGCGCCGCTCGGCGATGTCGAGCTCGGCGATCACCTTGATTCGCGACAGCACCTGGTGCGCGGCCTCGAGGCCGTCGACGCGGCGAACGACTCCCAGCACGCCGTCGATGCGGTACTTCACGACCAGCCCGGTGCGCTGCGTCTCGAGGTGGATGTCGCTCGCGTCGCTGCGCAGCGCATCGTGGATCGTCGAGTCGACCAGACGGACGATCGGGCTTTCGGCGGCGCTGATGTCCGCGATCGAAAGCGATAGCGCCGTCGGCTCGTTGGCCGCCGGTGCGGCGGTGGCGACCGCGACCGCGTCCATCGCCCGCAGCGATCGCTCGGCCAGCGCAAGCCATGCGCGCAGATCGTCGGTGGCGGCGAGCGCCCATTCCGCTTCGATGCCGCGCGCGCGCAGCCGCTGCGCCGCCCAGGTCCGCGTGCGGGTGTCGAGCGGATCGGTCAGCACGACGAAGCGGCGGCCGCCGGCGGTCACCGCCGCGCAAAGCCGCTGGCTCGCTTCGACGAAACTGATCGTCTCGAATTCGGCGCTGCAGGCGCGCAGATCGTTCATCGCCAGCGGATGCAGTCCGAAGTACTCGGCGAGCAGCGCGACGAAGCGTTCGGGCGCGACGGCCAGCGCCTCGGCGAGGCGGTCGACCGGCCGCCGCTGGCGGCCGCGGTCGGCCAGCGCGGCCCGCACGAGCGCGGGGTCGAGTTCGGAACGGGCGACGGCGGCGTCGGTCATCGGCGGCTACTGCAGGCTGGAGGCCAGGTCGAAGATCGGCAGATACATCAGCACGACGATGCCGCCGATCACCAGCCCGATCAGGATCATCAGCGCCGGCTCGATCAGCCGCGATGCGACGTCGATTGCGCGCGCCAGCCGCGCCTCCTGGAACTGGGCGATGCGCGCGAGCACGTCGGCAAGCTGCCCGGTGCGTTGCGCCACGTCGAGCATGCGCAGCGCGACCGCGTCGGCGATACCGGCGCGGTGCAGCGCCGGGCCGAGCGGCTGGCCCGCCGCGATCGCCTGCATCGCCGCGTCGAGCGCCGGGCGATCTTCTGGCGCCAGCAGCGACCGCGACATGCCGAACGCGCGCAGCACCGGGATGCCGCCGCGCGCCAGCATCGCGTTGGTGCGGAAGAACTGCGCGTGGCGGAACAATTGCACCAAGGGACCGACGACCCACATGCGCTGCAATCCGCGAATCTGCCAGCCGCCGCGGATCGCGCGCGCCAGCGCGAGCGCGGCCGCGGCGAGCAGCGCACCGGTGGCCGCCGCGAACAGCGCCGGATGCGTGCCGATCGCGCGCCCGAGCGCAAGCAACGCGGCCGACGCCGCGGGCAGGTCGCGCTGCGCGCCTTCGAGCAGCAGCGCAAATCGCGGCACCACCACGCCGAGCAGGAACAACACGACCAGCGATCCGATCGCGGCCAGCAGCGCCGGGTACAGCGACGCCGCCAGCACCTTGCCGCGCAGCGCGCGCATCGCCTCCAGGTGTGCCGCATAACGCTTCAGTGCGGCGACCAGATCGCCGGTCTGCTCGCTCGCCGCCACGGATGCGACCAGCAACGCGGGGAACAGCGCCGGCTGGCGCGCCAGCGCCGCCGACAGCGGCTGGCCCTCGATCAGCGCATCGGCCACGGCCTGCAGCGCCGCGCGCGCCGGCCCGGCGCGCTCCTTCTGCGCGAGCGTGCGCAACGCATCGACCATGCCGAGCCCGGCGTCGAGCAGCGCAGCCACTTCCTCGGCGAACAGCGCCACGTCGAGCCGAACATGCCGGCGCGGCCGCAGCGCCAGCGTCGGCGCCGCGGCCGGGCGGCACGACAGCACGCGCAGCCCTTCGAGCTGGGCCTGCTGTTGCGCCTGCGCCGCACTGGCCGCTTGCACGCGCAGCATTCGCACCGAGCCGTGCGCGGCCACGCCGACCACGTCGAAGGCCAATGGCGCGGAGGCGCTCATCGCGTCGATACCGTGGCCGGTTGCGCGTCCCACGACAGCACGTCGGCGGCTTCGCCGCTGCCGCCCGGCTTTCCATCAGCGCCATAGGACGCGAGGTCGTAGTCGCCGTGGTCGCCCGGCGACTTGTACAGGTACGGCCGGCCCCAGGGGTCGGGCGGCGCCGGCTTCTTCAGATAGGGGCCCTGCCAGCGGTCGACGTTGTTCGGTTTGACGAACAGTGCCTGCAGACCTTGTTCGGAAGTCGGGTAGGTGCCGACGTCGAGGCGATACTGGTCGAGCGCCTTTTCCAGCGCGTCGATCTGCGCGCGCGCGATCTTCGTGTTGGATTTGCCGAGCTGGTCGAAGTACCGCGGCCCGACCAGTCCCGCGAGCAGCCCGATGATGACGATGACCACGAGCAGCTCGAGCAGCGTGAAGCCGGCCTCGCGCCGCCGCGATGCGGCCATCGCACGCGCGCCTGTTCGATGCATGTGGACACTCCTCCGAAGGGCCGAACGGCCGGCGGGTGGCTCAGTGGCACCCGAGCGGTCGTGTCGGCGGCCGTACGCGCGGGTCCGCGCGAGGCGGGGTTCCCCCACCTGGCGCGATGGGCGAGACCCGCGTCACGCGGATGCGGTATTTATGGCCTGAGCGGCTTAAGACGCCCTTAACGGCAGCGCCGCTGGTCTGGGGATGTTCCCTACTTCCGTGGGTGGGGCCGACGGTACCCGCGCCGCACAGGGGAAGCGGACGTCGACCCGCAGTCCGCCCAGTTCCGAGTCGCCCAGCGCGACATCGGCGCGATGTACGTGGGCCACGGCGCGTACGATCGACAACCCGATGCCGCAGCCGTCGACGTTGGCGGAGGAAAGGCGGTAGAAGCGCTCGAAAACGCGCGCGCGCTCTTCGGGCGGGATACCGGGTCCGGAGTCTTCGACGATGGCCCATGCGGTCTCGCCGTCCGCGCCGGTGCAGACCCTGACCATGCTGCCCGCCGGGCTGTACTGCGCGGCATTGTCGACGAGGTTGCGCAACAGCACCGCCACGCCGAACTCCATGCCCTCGATCGGTGCCGGTTCGAGCGCGAGCGTCAGCCGGATGCGACGCTGCGCCAGCAGCGGCTGCAGGTCCTCGACGACTTGTGCGGCGATGCGATCCAGCCGCAGCGCAACGTGCCCCGCCGGCGATGCGGACAGCGAGTCCATGCGCGCCAGCGTCAGCAACTGGTCGACCATGCGTGCGGCGCGATCGATGCACAGCGCGAGGTTGTCCAGCGCCTGCTGGGACTCGGCGCGGTTGCGCGCGCGCGCGGCCACCTGTGCCTGCACCTTGACCGCCGCCAGCGGCGTACGCAGCTCGTGCGCGGCCGCCGAAGTCAGCCGGCGCTCGGCCGCCAGCGCGCGATCGAAACGGTCGAACAGCGCGTTGATCGATTCCAGGAGCGGCTTGAGCTCGCGGGGCGGGGCGGCGACGACAAGCGGTCGCAGGTCGCCCGGCGAGCGCGACACGAGCTGCCGCGCCGACTCTTCCAGCGGCCGTGTCGCGCGGCGAAACATCCAGAAGTTCATCGCCAGCAACAACGGCAGCGTTACCGCCAGCATGCCCAGCAGGTAGCCATTCACGCCGCTGAAATAGGTCTCGCGGGCGGCGAGCGGTTCGGCAACGATGACCGCCTTGTCGCCGGCGTCGTTCCACATCACGCAGGTTCGGGTCGGCACACCGTCGATCGTGCGCGTCACGTAGCCCTGCTGGTCGAGCGGTGCGAGCGGGGTGCGCGGCGCGTCGTGGCTGAGCAGCAGCGGTTCGCCGCTGCGCGTGAAGATCTGGTACCGGTAGCGTGCGCCGAGGCTGGCCGCCGTTTCGACGTGCACGATGTCGCGGCCCTCGCTGCGGATCTCGTCGATCTCGTGCTCGGAAAAGGTCAGCACCGCGCGGCCGATATCCTCCATCTTTTCGTCGAACAGATGTTCGCTCTCCTCCGTGCCGACCAGATACACCGCCAGCGCACCGGCGGCCCACCCAACCAGCGTCGCGACGGCGGCCAATGCGAGCAGCCGGTTGCGCAGCGACCAGGCGCGGGTGTCAGCGGCCGATGAAGTCATCGTTCAGACTGTACCCGGCACCGCGCACGGTGAGGATGAGTTCGCGCGCGATCTTGCGGCGCAGGTGATGGATGTGGACTTCGACCGCGTTGCTCTCGACCTCGTCGCCCCAGCCGTACAGCGCATCTTCGAGCTGGCGGCGCGTCATGATGCGGTTGCGATTGCGCGCCAGCGCCTCGAGCAGCCAGAACTCCTTGGCGGTGACCTCGACGCGCTCGCCGCGCCACTGCACGGTCTGCGACTCCGGATACAGCCGCAGCGCGCCGCACTCGATCACCTCGCTGCTGTGCCCGGCGCTGCGGCGCACGACCGCGCGGATCCGCGCGCACAGCTCCAGCAGGTCGAACGGCTTGACGAGGTAGTCGTCGGCGCCGAGATTCAGCAGCCGCACCCGGTCGAGCACGTAGCCGCGCGCGGTCAGCACGACCACGGGCGTCCGGTCCTCGCGCAGCCGCCACGCGCGCAGCAGCTTTTCGCCGTCGACGTCCGGCAGTCCCAGATCGAGCACCGAGGCATCGTAGCGGTGCGCCGTCAATGCGCTGTCGGCCGCCGCGCCGTCGGTGACCCAGTCCACGGCGAAGCCGTCCTGCTCGAGGCCCAGTTTGGTCGACGCACCGAGCAGGGTATCGTCTTCGACGAATAGGACGCGCAACGGCCGACTCCGGGATCGCGGGGTGCAAAGGCTGCTCCGCCGCGCGGTGCGCGTCAACCCGTCCGGGGAACCGCCGCGACGGCGCGCTCGACGGGCGGTCGCGCCCGGGTTGCGTCCGGGCGACAGGGCCGGCATCCCGCGGCCGCCGGTCAGACGCCTGCGCGCGCCAAGCGCATCGCCTCGCGCAGCACAGCGAGGTCGCCGATGTGGTTG
>Ga0272446_1007788_pt1 | contig 10525 bp, 9 predicted proteins | sample YNPCB0061_FD_194587 | JGI IMG/M metagenome (GOLD analysis project Ga0272446, IMG submission 194587) | Hot spring microbial mat communities from Yellowstone National Park, WY, United States - YNP-CB-006-1 | ecosystem: Environmental > Aquatic > Thermal springs > Hot (42-90C) > Sediment | place... | reverse complement strand
TGATACAGGTCCGAGGTGGTCATGATGCGGTTCCTCCTGGATGACATCTTGTGGCAACGTCATCGTACCAGAATCTGGCGTCGTGACCACCTCGTTTGCCCAGGTGAAACCCCCTGAGGGCGGAGCCTCTTTGGCCGGGGGTGCCGGGGGCCGGGCAGGCCCCCGGCCCGGGGGCGCGGGGGCGGCGCGCCCCGCTGGCTGTGAGGGGGCCGGGGCTCCGCCCCGGGAGTACCGGGGGCCGGGCAGGCCCCCAGCTTGGGGGCGGCGCGCCCCGCTGGCTGTGATGGGGCCGGGGCAGCGCCCCGGGGGGTGCCGGGGGCGCGGGGGCGGCGCGTCCCGTGAGCAGCAGCGAGGCGGCGTAGTGCCCCGGGGGCGCGGGGGCAGCGCAGCACCAGGGTGCCGCTGCGCAGGATGCCGTGCACAAAGTGGTGGCAAAGCGCTTATGTGCAACGTCTTGGAGCTATGCGGCGGCGGGGCGTGGCAGCTGCGGGCCGAAGTCGCCCGTTCTGGCCGGTGGCGGTGGGGCGAGGCCGGCGAGGAAGTTCAGGCTCCAGGCGAGTTGCGCATCGGTGCAGGTGCTCTGGCCAGCGGCGGGCTGGCGGTCGGCGACGCAGGGCACCGGGTAGCGGGCCTCCTCTGAGGCGGCGACCTCGTACTGGGGGGTGATGCCGATCCGATGGATCTCGGAGCGGTTAGGGGTGAACCAGTGGGCGATGGTGATGCGGGCGCTACTGCCATCGCCCAGCTGGTGGATGTTCTGCACCGAGCCTTTGCCGAAGCTCTTTTCGCCGAGCAGGGTGGTATTGGGGCGCTGGTCGCGCAGCGCGCCGGCGACGATCTCGGCGGCGCTGGCCGAGCCGCTGTTGATCAGCACGACCATGGGCACGTCGTAGAGCCGGGTGTTGGCGGGGCCGACGATGGTGCGCAACTCTTTCTCTACGCCGCCGTTCTCGCGCTCGTAGAGCGCCACCCCGTCGTAGAAGCGGCCGAGCACCTCCTGGGCGGTGGTGAGGAAGCCGCCGGGGTTGTTGCGCAGATCGAGCACGACACTGCGCGGCTGCTGCGGGATGAGCTCGCGCAACGTCTCATCGAGCAGCTGGGTAGTGGTGGCCTTAAACTCGGTGATCTGAATGTAGGCCACGCCATTGTCGAGCATCTGGCCATTCACCGTGATGATCGGCACCTCATCGCGGGTGATCGCCACGTCGTAGGTTTCGCTGGCCGGTGGGCGGCGCATGGTGAGCGTGACGACGGTGCCTTTCGGGCCACGGATCTTGCTGGCGGCCCTGGCGGTGGCCTCGCCGTCGCTCAGGCCCGCGATCAGCGCGGCGAGGGGCTCACCATCCACGGCGACGACTATATCGCCGGCGCGTAGCCCGGCCCGCTCGGCTGGTGAGCCACGGAACGGCTTGTCGATGATGATCGCGCCATCCTGCACGCGCAGATAGGCGCCAATGCCCTCAAAGCGCCCCTGCATCGACTCGCGGCTCTGGGCGGCGAGATCGGGCTCCTGGAAGCTGGTGTATTCGTCGCCGAGGCTGGCGAGCATCCCCTTGATCGCACCATAGACCAGGTGCTGCTGGTCGAGCGGCTCCTGGCGGTAGAACTCGGCCTGGACCAGGTCCCAGACTTGCCAGAAGACGGCGAAGTCGGCCCGCGCGCTTGCGGGGGTCGTACGACGGCTCTCGCGGCTGAAGAAGCTGGCGATGACGGTATCGACGGGTGTGGTGCCGACGATGCGGGCCGCGGCCCAGCCGGCCGCAAAGGCGAGAACGCCGACCAGGAGCGCAACGCTGGCCCCGAGGGTGATCGCGCGCGAGGTGCGAACCATGCTACTGCTCCAATTCGTACATAACCGCGGCGGCCGCGACGACCGGGGCGGTCTCTGCGCGCAGGGTGCGCGGGCCAAGGGATACGGGCATGATACCATGCTGGCGGGCGAGTGTCAGCTCCTCGGCGGTGATACCGCCTTCGGGGCCGCTGAGCAGCTGGAGGGTGGGGTGCTGCTGACCGGCCAGGCTGCGCAGGGCCTGGCGCAGATGGGGCGCCTGGCCCTCCCAGAGCAGCAGGGCCAGCCCGTGCTGGCTCGCGGCGGCACAGGCCGCGGCGAAGGGCAGCGGCTCGGCGAGTTGGGGTAGCACGCCCCGGCAGGCCTGCTCGGCGGCCTCGCGCACGATGCGGCGCCAGCGGGTGAGCCGCTGGGCATCGGCACGGTCGGCGGCGAATGAGCGGGCGCAGTGCAGCGGCACGAGCCGTTGCGCACCCAGTTCGACGCACTTTTGCAGCGCCCACGCGAAGCGCTCTGGCCGGATCAGCGGCAGGTAGATGGTCAGCGCCAGGGGTGGCTCACCACCCGCTGGCCCGCGGCTGAGCACCGCGCCGGTCACTTCGTCGCGCCGGATAGCCAGCAGCTGCACCTCAGCCGCGGTGCCCGCGCCATCGAGCAGCAGCACCCGGTCTCCGGGTGACAGACGCAGCACCCGGCCAAGCTGGTGGACCAGGTCGGGATCGTTGAGGCGCAGCTGATCGCCGTGCAGCAGCTCGGGTGCGACGAAGAAGCGACGGGTGTTTGGAATGGCCATCCCTATGGTGCGGCTGCGGCGCGGATCACGTCAGCGATACGCGGATCGCCGTGACCGGCGGCGCGGGCTGCGGCGGTGAGTCCATCCAGATCGGGCACGTAGGCGCGCAGCACGGTCAACTCGCCGTCCAGGCTGCATGCGCCGAGGCTGGCAGGCAGCACGACGGAGATACCCCGCTGCAGCGCGCAGCGCTCGCTCCCCGGGCTATCTGGCGTTAGCGAACCGGCGCCCGCGAGCACGGTCAGGATCTCGAAGCTGCCGGGATCGACGCTGAGCCTGACCTGCCCGGCGACCTGCCAGCGCTCGAGGGCGAAGGAGGGGCAAGCGACCAGCAGGTCGCGCCCGGCGGCCAGGGCGAGCGGCTGCACCACGCCGTCGGGGGCCGGGCCGAAGCGGCTCACGGCGAGCGCCCGCTCGAGGTGCAGCTCGCGGGGCTGGCCGGTCTTTGCGTCGCGGCGGCCGTAGTCGTAGACGCGATAGGTCAGGTCGGACTTCTGCTGGATCTCGAAGAGCACAATCCCGGCATTGATCGCGTGGAGGGTGCCGGCGGGGACGAAGACCACATCGCCAGGCGCCACTGGCAGGCTGGCCATCAACTCCTCGACGGTGCCAGCTGCGACCGCGGCGGCGAACTCGGCGCGCGTGCCCGGGCGCTTGAGCCCGTAGGTGACGCTCGCGCCGGGGACGGCATCGATGATGTACCAGGCCTCGGTCTTGCCGTGGAAGCCGGTATGGGCCTCGACGCTATGGGCGTAGGCATCATCGGGGTGGACCTGGATCGAGAGGCGGTCGGCGGCGTCGATGAACTTGGCGAGCAGCGGGAGATCGGCGCCGTAGCGGGCCACGGTACGGCTGCCCACCAGAGCCGCGCCGTAAGCGCGGGCCAGCTCGCCAAGGGTGGTGCCGGCGAACGGCCCGCCCATCACGCGATTCGTATCGTAGACCTGCCAGCTCTCGCCGAGGCGGGCCGGGCGCGGCTCGGGCAGATTCAGCCAGGCAGCGAGGCGTGTACCGCCCCAGATGGGCTCGACCAGCTTGCGTTCGGTGATCAGGGGTGGAAGATAGGTGGTCATGGCGGTTGGTACTACCGTCTGGGTGCAAGAACGGTGACACCGCGGGGCGGGGTGACGCCAGGGCCGTAGGTAAAGAAATCCTCCCATGGCGTATAGCGGGTGACGTAGGGGTCGCGCCGCACCTGCCCATTGGGGAAGGTGATGATCCGGGTCAGGGTCACATCGACGCCGGGCCGGCCGTGGACCAGCTGGCGGACGGCCCCGCTGGGCAGGCCGGGATCGTACTGCCAGACGGCGGCGCCGGGCTGTTTCCAGTTCTTCTTGACCGGTCCCTCGTAGCGCACGCTGCGCCCGTCGCTGCTGCCGTAGAGCTGGAAGGTGAGGCGGGCGTTGGCCGTATCGGTGATACCGACGATATAAACGGGGACGGCGGTATCATTGCGCCAGCGAAAATCGACGCTGGGGGTGAAGACGGTGGCATCGAAGCCGATCACATCGTCGTAGAAGTAGACGATGTGGCTATGGGCCACGCGGCGGGTGACGGCGAGGCCGGCGTTGGAGACGGCGCGGAAGAGCGTGGTGGAGACCTGGCAGAGGCCGCCGCCAAGGACGCGCTCGAGGCGCCCGCCGACGATCGCATAGCCTTCGACGAAGCCATTGGCCGCGGAGAAGTCGCCGGTGGCGATGAAGGAGAACTCGGCGCCGGCGGGCACCACATAGCCATCAACGAGCGCGGTGGCGCGCGCGATGTTGGTGACCCGCTCGGTGGACGAGGTGGAGAAGCTGGTCGAGGCCTCGCCGAGGAACTCGATCGGGCGCGCGGGGGCGGTCGCAGCAAGGGCGATGGGGTCCTGCTCAAGCAGCATGCGTCCGAGGGGGCTGAGCGTCACCTCATCGGCGGTGCCGGCGTTTTCCGGCTGATAGACGAAACGGGCGCGCTCGAAGTACTGGACCAGGCGTTCCTGGCCAGAGGTCTGGTCGTACTCAACGAACTCCTCGGAGATCGGGTAGCCGAAGGTGGCCAGGCCGCCGTGGGTCTGCCAGAACCAGCCAAAGGCACCGCCGAGGGTATGGCCGGCCTCGGGGAAGAAGGTCCGCTCCGGGTCAGGCGAGGCGGCGAGCCACTGGAAGGGCGGATCGGCCCGCCCGGCGCTGAGCAGGGCGCCAGCGCGGGTGATACTGACCCGTGCGCCGGGTGGTGCGCCGGGCCGGAACTCGAAGCGGGCCCGCTCAAAGTACTGGACCTGCAGGCCATCGGCGTCGACGATCAACTCGGTGAGCGGCATGCCAAAGGTCGCAACTCCGCCATTGGCCTCGAAGGAGCTCTTGATCGGCATACCGATGTTGTGCCCGGTTTCGGGGAAGAAGGCAAAGGCATTGCCGGGGGCGGGTTGCACGATCGAGCCCGGGGCGGCGGTTGCGGGCGCCGCAGGGATGAGCAGCAGACCGAGGAGCAGCGCGAAGACCAGGGGCAGACGACGCATATTGATACCTCGGAAGATCGAGATCGATTATTCGCCGGCATTATAGCATGGCGCCCATGGTCAATCTGTTATACTTGAAGCAATGCGCGCGGCTACACGGGGCGCATGGCGGGTCGCGCGCGTACCGCGTGGGACGAGGCCGGGAGCCGATTGAGGCCGTTAGAGCTTATGGAGCTACGACACCTGCGCTACTTCGAAGCAGTGGCGCGTCACTCACACGTTACGCGGGCAGCGGCCGAGCTGCACATCGCCCAGCCGGCGCTGAGCAAGCAGATCAGCCAGCTGGAGCAGGAGCTCGGGATCGCCCTCTTCGATCGGGTGGGCCGCAACGTGCGACTGACCGAGGCAGGCGAGGCATTGCTGCCCCACGCGCGCGCGGTAATGGCCCAGGTCGATGCGGCGCGCGCCGAGATGGCCGAGCGGATCGGGCTGCGTCGTGGCCGTGCCGCAGTCGGGACGCCGCCGACGCTTGGGATGCAATTGCTTCCACCGGTGCTGGCGGCCTTCAACCGGCAGTATCCGGGGATCGAACTGCGCTTCCACGAGGCCGGGGTGCAGACCCTGCTCGACCTGCTGGAGACGGGGCTGATCGACGTTGCGGCCGTGACGCTGCCGGTCGAGGATGAGCATCTGACGGTGGTGCCGCTCTTCAGCGAAGAGATGGTGGTGGCCGTCTGGCGAGAGCATGCCCTGACGGCCCGTGAGACGGTGGCGATCGCCGATCTGCGGGAGGAGCCGTGGGTGCTCTCGCCGCAGAACTACGAGCTGCGCGAGGCGACGCTCAGCGCCTGCCAGACGGCCGGGTTTGTCCCCCGGGTGGTGCTGGACGGCGGCGAGACGGACACGCTGCTGCGCTTCGTGGCGGCAGGCATCGGGGTTGCGCTGGTGCCGCGGCTGGCGGTGCAGAACACGCCGGACCTGGTGGCGCTGCGGGTCACGGATCAGGAGCTCACGCGTACGCTGGGCATCGTCTGGCGGGGCGACCGGGTGGCCTCGCCAGCGGCGCGGGCGCTGCGCGAGTTCCTGGTGGAGCAGTTGCAGCGCTAGTGCAGTTCCAGGCGACCTGTTCGGGCATCAGCGCGACCTCGACGGTGTCCAGATGCGTCGCGCCCAATCTACCATCGCCAATCTGCAATCTGCAATTGCACTAGGCGAGCCGCTCCAGCCGGGCGAAGCTGGCGAGCAGGCGGCGCTCGCGGTCGGCGAAGCTCACCGTCACTTCCTCATCGCCATCAACCAGGCGGCTACTGACGACGACGCCCTCGCCGAAGGTGCCGTGGCGCACGCGCTGGCCGGCGAAGAAGCCCGGTTCGCGGGGGCCGGCGGGTATGCCGCGCTCACGGGGGGCCGGGGGGCTGCTCGGGCGGCTGGTCGTGCCACGGGGCGGCGGGGCCGCGCCCGTGCCGGGCCGCGCGGCGCCCCGGGCTGGGTCAGCGGAGGCGCCGCGGGCCGGCGGAGTGCCCACGCGGGGCACGCTCACGATCGGTGTGCGCCGGGCGGGTTGCTTGAGCAACTCGCGGGGGATGTCGGCGAGGAAGCGCGACGGCGTGCTGAGGTTAGTGCGGTTGAAACTGGTGCGGCGGAAGGCGTGGCAGAGGTAGAGCCGGCGCCTGGCGCGTGTCATGCCGACATAGAGCAAGCGGCGCTCCTCCTCGAGCTTGGCGCGGTCATCGGTGGAGCGGCTATGGGGCAGCAGGCCCTCCTCGAGCCCGACGAGGAAGACCACGGAGTACTCGAGGCCCTTGGCCTGGTGCAGGGTGATGCAGGTGACAGCATCGGCGTTGCGATCGAGCCGGTCGACATCGGCGACGAGGGCCACCTCTTCGAGGAACTGGGGCAGCTGCTGCGCGATGGGCAGGCCGGCGTAGCGTTCGGCGAAGGCGCTCAACTCCTCGATGTTAGACCAGCGGTCGTCGGCGGCCTCGGGGCCATACTCGCGCACAAGCGCCTCGCGCAGGTTGACCCGTTCACGCAGCAGGTCGATCAGGTCGAGGAGCGGCAGTTCGTGGCGGGCCGCGCCTAGTTCGTCGATCAGGGCGAGGAAGCCGCGCAGGGCGCTGCTGGTGCGCGCATTGAAGGGCGAGGACGCGTCCGCGGGCTCCAGTTCTTTGAGCGCCTGGTAGACTGGCACGCCGAGTTCGGCGGCCCAGCGCACGAGCTCAGCCTCGCTGCGCTCGCCAATGCCGCGCGTGGGCCAGTTCAGCACCCGGGTCAGGCTGATGCTGTCGTAGGGATTGTAGGCAAGCCGCAGGTAGGCCAGGGTGTCCTTGATCTCCTTACGCTCCCAGAAGCGCAGGCCGCCGATCAGCTGGTAGCGCAGGCCCCGGCGCGAGAGCGCCTCCTCCAGGGCGCGGGACTGGGCATTGGTGCGGTACATCACGGCGCAGTCGCGGAGTGACACCTCGCCGCTGGCGACCAGCCGGGCGATCTCATCGGCGACGAAGGCGGCCTCCTCGTCCTGGTTGTAGCCCTCGTGGAGTGTCACCTGGGGCCCGGAGCCATTGTCGGTCCAGAGTTGTTTTACGTGCTTGCGTTTATCGCCGGCATTGATCACCGCCTGGGCCGAGTCGAGGATGCTCTGGGTGGAGCGATAGTTCTGTTCGAGCAGGATCACCTGGGCATCGGGATAGTCCTGCTCGAACTGCAGGATATTGCGGATGTCTGCCCCGCGCCAGCCATAGATGCTCTGGTCGGCATCGCCAACGGCGAACAGGTTGCGTCGTCTGGCGGCGAGTTGTTTGACCAGGACGTACTGGGCGCGGTTGGTGTCCTGGTACTCATCGACGAGCAGGTAGGCATAGCGCTCCTGGTAGCGGGCGAGCACCTCGGGGTGCTGGTCAAAGAGGCGCACCGTCTCGACCAGCAGGTCGTCGAAATCGAGGGCGTTGGCCTCGTGGAGCAGGGCCTGGTAGCGCTCGTAGCAGCGCACGACGATCTCGTCGAAGTAGGTACGGTTGAGGCGGGCGTACTCCTGGGGCGAGACGAGCTCATTCTTGGCGCTTGAGATACGGGCGTGGATGGCGCGTGGCGGGTTCTGCTTCTCGTTGAGGTTGAGGTCGCGCAGGACGCGGCGCATGAGCCGTTCCTGGTCATCGCTATCGTAGATCGCGAAGTCGCGTTCGCGTCCGAGGTGGACAATATCGCGGCGCAGGAAGCGGGCGCAGAGGCTATGGAAGGTGCCGACGGTGAGGGCCTCGGCGTCGGTGTGGCCGATCAGCGCCTCGAGGCGCTCCTTCATCTCGCGGGCGGCCTTATTGGTGAAGGTGACGGCCAGGATGGCGAGGGGATCGACGCCGACGCTGGTGATCAGGTGGGCGATGCGGTGGGTGAGCACCCGGGTCTTGCCGCTCCCGGGGCCGGCGAGTACGAGCACCGGGCCGGCGATCGCCTCGACCGCGCGGCGCTGGGCAGGGTTCAAGCCCTGGAGCAGATCGGACATCAGAGACCCCCTCGGGTGATGAGCAGCCGGGTGGCGACGAACCCCTGTTCGTCGCGCGCCACCCATGGTAGGCGCGAGGGGCATGGCTGTCAAGGCGACTCGTGCTGATACCGTGTGACGGCTGCGTCACGGCGCAATCAGGTGCGGAGGAGGCTTCCGTTGTTAACGAGCATCTAATAGTCGGCTAACGTTGCTCTAATCCTGGTCGGGTACACTGCAACTCGGCTGATTTGGGACGAGCGATTTGCGGTGGTCGACGTCATACAACGCAGCTGATCCTCACAAACTCACACCGCCTCCCTTTTCCCCACGGCTGCCCGCAAGGGCGGCCGTTTCCGCTTTGCAGGGGTACTAACGTGTGGGTGTAGCCACGGCGATCAGGCGCGGGCTGCTGCTGTCGTACTCGGCGAGGTCGTAGGAGCCGTAGACGCTGCGCAGCATGAAGCCGGCGCGGGCCAGCAGGTGTTCCAGTTCGAAGCGGTGGAGCCAGCGCAAGCTGAAGCGCATGGTGTGCCGGGTGAGGCGCCCGTCGGCGGTGGTCTCGTCGTAGATGTAGGTCACATGGCTGAGCTGCGCAGCGATGTCGCTGTCGATCGCCACGAACTTCTGCACGTGCCGCCCGTCAAGCTCGTACTCGCGCTCAAGGATGAGCCGGTTGTCCTCACGGATGATCTCGGCCGGGTTGGGGTTGAACAGGTCGATGACGAGCAGGCCACGGCGTTGCAGCGCGCGGCGCGCGATACTCAGGCAGGCCAGCTGGTCGCGCACCGTCTCAAGATGCATAAACGAGTTGACGCCGACGAAGGCCAGGTTGAAGGCGCCCTCGGGCAGGGAGACGGTGCGCACATCGCCCTCGATGAGCGTGACCTGGGCCTGCAGCCCGGCCGCTTGCACGTGCTCGCGGGCGATGGCGAGCATAGCAGGCGAGTGGTCGACCCCGGTGATCGCGAAGCCTGCCTCGGCGAGCGGCAGCAGCAGGCGGCCAGTGCCGCACATCAGCTCGAGCAGGGGCCCGCCGCTGCGCCGGGCCAGCTCGCGCAGAAACGGCACATCCTCGTGATAGTCGCGCAGGTCGGCGTCGTAAAAACGGGCGAAGGGGTCGTAGGCGTTCATCGGTGACGGAGCGGCGCGCCGGGCTCAGGGCAGCGCGCCGGACATGAAGAAGAGGAGCAGGGCCAGACCGCCGAGGAGCACGAGGCCCACGATCCCGATGCTGAGGATGCGTGGGTCGATGATCGGCTCGAAGCGGGGTGGCCCGGGGAGGTGTTGCTGGCCGGACGGCAATCTGGCGCGCGGGAGCCCGCTCCCGGGTGTCGCGGTCGGCCACGGCGACGAAGCCCTGGGTGGTGCGGGGGCGGTGGGCGGCGCGGGCGCCTTTGGTCGCGAACGGGATTTGGGTGACGAGGAGGGGGCTTGCGGCGGCGCGGAGGGCATGCCCGGCTCATCGGGGCCGGACTGGTTCATGCTGCCGACCAGCGCGCTGACGATGCTCACGACCACCGAGAGCGCGACCACGGCGATGACCAGCATCGGCACCGTGATCGTCAGGCCGGTGACCTGCGAGAGCCAGGCGGCGACCGGCGGCAGAAAGCGCACGCCGAACACCAGAAACACAAAGATCAGCCAGCCAATCCAGCTGCTACCTGAGCGTCTGCTGCGTTGCATACCCTCCCTCCGGGCCTCCATGCGTGATAGTGGCTCCGCCACCCCACCTGACCAGTTTGTGGAGGTGTAGAGCTGTGGAGGCGTAGAGCTGTGGAGCTGAAGGCCAGATTGTCAAGCGAGCGTGAGCTATGCCGTGCGCCTGGCGAGTGCTGGTGCGCAGAACCGCAGGCGGATACTGCATTGTAGCACGTCGCAGCCCTGGGTGTACGAACCCGGTCGTCGCGCGCGAGGGCAGGGCGTGCTATCATGCGACCGTATCGGAGCTTCGCGCACTGCAAGGAGAGCCGCAGCATGGACAGGGCGGTCTATGTGGTCAGCGATCTGCACCTGGGGCCAGGCTGG
>Ga0272446_1007787_pt1 | contig 10527 bp, 6 predicted proteins | sample YNPCB0061_FD_194587 | JGI IMG/M metagenome (GOLD analysis project Ga0272446, IMG submission 194587) | Hot spring microbial mat communities from Yellowstone National Park, WY, United States - YNP-CB-006-1 | ecosystem: Environmental > Aquatic > Thermal springs > Hot (42-90C) > Sediment | place... | reverse complement strand
TCCTTATCACACCCTAGGCATGGTTTACTACCATCAAAAACTTTGGCAACCAGCTACAGCAGCCTTTCAAAGGGCAATAGACCTGGGCAACAGCGATGCTGCTACTTACTACCACCTTGGAGTTGCTTGGCTAGAACAAGGTCAATTTGCAGAAGCCGAAGCCAGCCTCAAACAGGCCATCAGCCTGCAACCAGATTGGGTCACTCCTTATCACACCTTGAGCATGACCTACTATCATCAGAACCTTTGGCAGAAAACCAAAGAGCTATGCTTGAAAATGTTGTCCATACAACCTGAATATTCCACAGCTTATTTTCTCCTAGGGCAAATACTTTTTTACACACTTAATTATGATAAGGCTATAGCTGCTTATGAAAATTTTCTCAGTTTTTCAAAGTCAAGCTCTCTGAGAGAAGTTGCTCTTATGAATATGGCCTGGGCATATCAATTTTATAGGGATTTTGATAAGTCAATTGAACTGGCCCAACAGATAATTGATTATGATTTAAACAACATAGGTACCACAATCACCCTCGTGCACAGTTACTTTGACAAAGGTGAATTTACAAGTGCATGGTCAGTTGGCTTAGAAGCTATAAAGACACTAGAACTTTATTTACGAAACAATCCTGATAGAGAAGATATTAAATTCAAACTCGAACATCTGAAATTCTGCATGCAGATGATAGAGCATGCTAATTCATTCTTGGATAAATTGAATGAGCTTGCTCAAGAACAAGTCAATCTATCAATTCCGAGTTATATAGAAATTGCCAATGCCATAAAGCATCAACAAGCTGGCAATCTAAAACTAGCTACAAGTCATTGCTTACAAGCCCTCAATCTTGATCCTAATAATAGCCTAGCCCACTTAGATATAGGACTAATTTATGAATCTCAAGGTGAAGTTGAAATGGCTATAAACCATTGGCAAAAAGCGATTTTATCTAACAAGAAAATATCCAGTTTATGAAACTAGTTTTTTGGACAGATTTTGATTTTGATCCTGAGATTTTTAATCATCCAGTATCAATTGTACTATCTAAAACCCTATTGATGACAGCAATAGACCATGATTTGGTTACTGAATATCAAATATTTAACGTTAGTAAAGGTGATAAAGAACTTTTACCCAAAACTATAGATTTCAAGCCGAACCTAATTATATATAGCCCCCGCCACTCTGTAATTCACCTCGATCAAAGTGATATCAAAGTCATTCATTCCCAGGAGATTCCTGTCCTACTAACTATCTGGGATAGTTATCCATATCCTTGGGTTAACCATATAGAAGGACACTGGTTATCCTCTGCCACTTACATAGCAGTTGTTGATTCAATCACTAGTTTCTATAAATACAAAGCTCTCAGCCTTTGTTATCAAAATCTCAAAGGTGTAGTATTTTTCGGTGGGAATCATGCTTTTACAGATATTTTCAAACATGAGCCTTTAAAAAAAGAGTATGATGTTTTTTTTATGGGCAGTAAAGTGGATATTAGGGGCTACTTAATCAAATATTTAGAGGAGCATTTTGCAGATAGTGATGTATCCCTGTTTGTAGGCGGCGGATTCTCTGCTCAACAAGCTCTTTCCTATGAGAAATATGTTGAGCTAGTAAATAGCTCTAAAATTTGCCTTAGTAGTGATACTCAAGGCAATCAGAAAATCAAAGGTAGAATCTTTGAGTACTTAGCGTGCGGGGCTTTTTGCTTGAGTGATTGTCCACAGGAAACAGCTAGATTCTTCCCTTCAGACTGCCTAGTGACATACACAGATTTTGATGACTGTATAGATAAAATCATTTACTACCTAAATAACCCAGGAGAGAGGGAAGCCATTGCCCAACGAGGTCACCAGTGGTTCCACAAAACCTTCAATTATCAAAAGTTTTGGATAAGTTTACTAGTGGCTATTGCCAACAAAGACCATCACCAAGTTAATTTAATTGGGGAATCTGTATTACCTGCAAAATATCAAATTGGTTGTTAGTCATTAGGAGAAGAGTTCGGGGTAAAGGTTATCCTGTGTGGAAGTGAAACGCTGTAACTTCCGCATTGAGAAGGAGGATAGCTGGCATCCCCTGCTAAACCTACAGCAGTTTTTAATGAGGCGGCGATCGCTGCTTCATCAAGAAGCATTACCTAGCAAGGATTTCAAAAATAGAGTTCAGGACTTACGCAAGGGAAATTGTCAGATTTTCTCCCTATTCTATCCTTTTATTCCTTTTGCCTAAGTACTAGTGGAGACTATTTGAGATGGGCGATCGTTACCCCCGCCCCGCCATCGGCATCTGTGGCGACTGTAAACCCTCTGATTTGGGGGTGGTTTTGCAGAAATTCGTGGATACCTTGGCGCAGTTTGCCGGTGCCCTTGCCGTGGATAATCCAGACTGTGCCGCCGGCCCGGTTGGCTAGCATTTGATTTAAGCGTTGCTCGGCTTCACTGATCCGGCTGCCGCGCAGGTCGATCGTATTACTTTCAGTGCGGACTGTGGGGTAACTCAGACCAGAGCTACGGGTTTCTGGGGCCTTGGGTTTAGGGGGCGGGGTGATTTTTTCTCCACTCAGGGATTCCACATCCGCAAAACTCACGGTGACCTTCATTAGCCCGAAGCGGACGGTGAGTTGCTGGCTTTCTGGGTTGACGCTGAGGACTTCAGCGGCTTGCCCCAGTTGGCTGACTCGGACGCGATCGCCCGGCTGGGGACAAAATCCCACCGGAGCCGGGGCGGGTTGGAGACTATAGCGGCTCTGAATTTCCCCCAGGGCTTGGCTGGCTCTGTGGGTTTCCTGGGCCGGGTTGCTGGCCTGCTGGAGGTTGCGGATGATGCTGGCAATTTCACCTTTGGCCTGGGCGATCGCCGCTTGAATAGCCTGCTCCTGCTGTTGGCGCAGCATCTGTTCCCGCTGGTTCAGTAAAGCGGCCTGATCCTGGAGTTCCCGGTGCAGTTGCTCTGCCTGGGCTAAGAGTTGGGCGGCGGCCTGGGATTTTTCCTCCTGCTGGCGGCGCTGACCCTCTAGGCCGGCAATTACTTGATTAATGTCGTCGCGGTCGCTCCCTAGGCTACCGCTGGCCTGCTGGATAATTTCCCCTGGCAGGCCCAGCCGCTGGGCAATATTTAAAGCATTAGACCGGCCGGGAATTCCCCACAGGAGTCGATAGGTGGGGGTGAGGGTCTGGTCATCAAACTCCACCGAAGCATTCTCAAAGCGTTGGTCTTGATATTTGAGGGCCTTTAGCTCTCCGTAGTGAGTCGTGGCCACGGTCAACTGGATGCGATCGGCAAGATAGCGCAACAGAGCGATCGCCAAGGCACTGCCCTCAGCGGGATCAGTCCCCGCCCCCACCTCATCCAAAAGTACCAAGCAGGGGCGAATTTTTCGTAATGGGCGATCAAAATTTGGAGTATTATCTTGGGAGTCTTGATTGAGAAGCTCTGGGTGGTCTTCATCACCCAGACTTTTTATGGCATCTAGAATCCGGCTAATCCTGCGGATGTGCCCTGAAAATGTGGATAAACTCTGCTGCAAAGACTGCTCATCGCCAATATCAGCCAGCACTTGATCAAACCAAGGCACTTCAGGGTTTTGGGCCGGCACAAACAAACCCACCTTAGCCATTAAGGCCGTAATGCCCAGGGCTTTTAAGGTAACAGTCTTACCGCCAGTATTCGGGCCAGTGATGGCTACAACCCTTACTGAAACTGGAATTTGCAGATCAACAGGCACCACCTCGGCCCCCTGCTCCTGCCGTTGTTGCCAAATCAGCAGAGGATGCCGTAGTTTGCGTAGTTGTAGGGTGTCTGTTGTAATCTGGGGCGGGTTGGCCTCTAGCCAACGGCTGTAGCGGGCCTTGGCAGTGGCTAAATCCAGGCTAGTTGCGATCGCCAGTAACTCTTCTAGGTCTGGTTTGACTGCCGCCACTCGGTCAGTGAGTGATCTGAGAATTACCTCAATCTCAGTTTGTTCTTGACGCTGCCGCTGCCGGAGTTGGTTGCCCAGGTTTACCACCGCTTGGGGTTCTATGTAGAGGCTAGCACCGCTACTGGAAGTATCGTGGATAATGCCGGGAATTGCTTCCCTGTGGGTGGCTTTCACATTCAAGACGTAGCGATCGCTCCTTTGGGTGATCACTGCCTGTCCCAGGGCCTGGTTGTGCCGCTGGATAATCGTTTGCAGAATCTGCTCAATTCTGTGGCGTAGCCCTTTGATGGTCTGGCGAATCTCCCCTAGCCCTGGACTAGCCCGGTCTAAGACTGCCCCACTTTCATCAATACACTGATAAATCTGCTGCTCCAGCTCTGGGTAAGTCCGCACTGGGCTAACCAATGCCTTCAGGTTTGTTGCCTCCTGCTGTTCATCAATCTGGCGACGTAATCGGCGCATCCCCCCTAGGGTTGTCGCGATCGCAAGTAGCTCCCCAGCCGACAACAGCCCCTGTAACTCCGCCCGCAGCAAGGCTTCCCCAATATCACTGATCCCTTGAAAATTTAAAGCCGTGTGGGCCTCTAGGGCATAAACTTCGCTGGTGTATTCCAGGAGTTGCTGGCTTTGCTCACGAGTTTTGGGAATTGGTAAGTTTTGGGCAGCGATCGCCCCAAGTTTGGTGGCACTAAAGGTTGCCAAGTGCTGACACAGCCGTGGCCACTCTAAAAGCTCTAAGGTTTCTGCCTGAATCAATGCTCGTTTTACCCTGGATTCCTCTGTATTATGCTAGCAACTCTCCCCAGATTGCATCAATCGGGGATGCTGGTGTGAGATTCCCGCATCCCCAGGTCCTAATATCTTAAGTGCCCAGCTCTAGATCATCTCTAAAACATCGGCTGGCTCAAACCGAACCTTAGCTAGGGTGGCATACTTATCGTCCTCAGACCGATAACCAGCAGCACAGGCGACTACCGTGGCGTAGCCTTTCTGACCCAAACCAAGAACTTGGTCGTAATTGGCTGGCTCGATTCCCTCCATTGGGCAGGTATCTACCCCCAGCATGGCGGCACTGGTCATAAAGTTGCCCAGGGCGATATAAACTTGGCGGGCTGCCCATTCATTGATGTTAAAGCTGCGTGGGCCATAAATCAGGTCACTGGCGATCATGTCCCGGTACTTCTGCATAGAAGCAACTTCCGTACTGCGGACGGCGGCAGTGCGTTCTATGAAGCGATCGACATCCCCCAGACTGAGGTTTTTCTTAATGGTAAAAACTACGTAGTGGGAGCAGTCGGTAACTTGGGATTGATTCCAGGAAAACCCCTTGAGCTGGGCGCGTATCTCTGGATTGGTGACTATAAAAAACTTCCAAGGTTGTAGCCCGTAGGAGGAAGGAGTTAGTACCAAAGACTCTGCCAAGGCTGCCCACAACTCTGGGGCGATCGCTCGATTGGGGTCAAATTTTTTGGTCGCATACCGCCACTTCAGATTAGTGATTAAATCAGCAGGAGTTGAGTAGCTCATAGGTTGCATGGGTTTCAGTAGATTGATTGCAAGTGTGCCTAGACCAAATCCTTATCAACTAGATTTGTCACCTCCGACTAGCAATGACAAAATCCAGTGATTGCACAACACTTAAAATCATACTGCTGCCTATTGATTGCTTGGGCTGGCTTGATCGAGAATGTGCTCTAGCTGGAGGTATAGATTGTGGGCCATTTCCGGGGAATTGCCGATGCAAGTCACCCCCAATTTACCAAACTTTGGTAGGCTGCCCAGTAGGTGAAAGACAATGCCTGTCTGGCTTTGGCGGTTAAAATGTAAATGGTGCTTCTGGCTGAGGGCGATCGCCTTAGCAATGGACAAACCAATATATTGCTCTTTTTGGAGGTTGTCAGTTGCCCAGTAGAACTTGGGTTGACCCTGGCGATCATACCACCGACCATCCCGGCCATAGCTGCCCTGGGTCAGGTACTTCAGGAGCATCATTGGATGAGTTGTGCCGCCTTTGCGGAGATTAATTTCGATCGCCTCTAGCAGCCAAGCCTTCCCCCGGCGCACTGCCACAAAGTCCACACTGAATTTTTCTAGGGCACCCCTAGCGGCTAGGCTCTGGCCGACTAGCTCTCCATAGGCGTGTAATTGCTGGCGGTAAGCTGCATCAGCCGGAAACTGACAGCCCAAAAACACCATTCCCTGGGCCAGGATTTGCTCGTGGGTCGAGACAATTTCCACGGTGCCGTCGGGTTTGATACAACCTTGAACACTGGGCGATCGCTTCTCATCCCCTTCGACAAATACCTCGGCGATCGCGCCTACCCTGGCCATTTGCTGGCTAAATTGGCTCCAGTTTTTGCCGGGGTAGGCAAACTGCAACTGGGGTAAAAGCCCTTGAATTAGATGGGGCTGGTGGCGCTGGTCGGGCAGTAGAGAGCGCAAATCCAATAGGCCATTAGCCGTACCAGAAAAGCCAACATTTAATTTCAGCATCAGCCGGCCGTGGGGATGCCGAGACTCGATTAAGGCGATCGCCTCAATCAACTCCGTCTCCCCCGTGACTGAGCCACAGCCATCCGGGTGGGGGATTCTCTGCTCTGCAAAAATCTGGCGGCTACCCGCCTTAGTCCCCCAGTAAGCCAGCTCCAAATCGCTCCCGAACAGGGGAATATCTAAAGCCAGGGCCAAGGCCTGCTCTGCGGCTGCCACGGTAAAGCAGCTCATATAAGTCTTCCCTGGATCAATATGAACTTTTAGTTGGGCTAATTTTTCAGGGTCGGCGATCAACTGCTGGCTCAAAGCTGCTGAAGATTTTCCCTCCAAGGTGAACAGAACTAAGCGATCGCGCCCATCCCCATCACCTAAAAACGCCAAATAATAATCAATCAACTCCGGGGCGATCGGCCGGGATGTAACATAAATAATCTTGGTTTTAGGGTGCTGCAACTTGAGCAAATAGCATAAGAGCCGCTCTTCATAAAAATAAAACCCCTTTATTCGCCTGATTTCCTCATCCTCCAAACTCATGGAGGGAATGACAACGATCGTTACATCAGTGCGGTCTTCAGCCCCAATCTGCATCTGCACCAAGCGTTGATGTGAAGATACCCACTTTCCCAATTGCATAGACTCCAAGTTGCAAAATTAACCACCAGCTAAATTGCATACTATCGCTAAGCTCATAATTTCTAGACGAATGGCAATATTCCTTCAAAAACTAGCTCACTACTAGTAATATTTCTTAGAGAAATAGACAAAACATAGCTCTAAATATCATTATGAATATCAACAAAGTATCGACGAAAGTGGTCTTTAACCCTGGCAATAACCACCAACAATTAACTACTTTCATCCATGGGACTTTTCAGAAGTGTTGAACGCTGACTTAATGCTAGAAAATCGCTGCGGTTTTTAGTTCACTTGTTCTATCTCTAATCAAAAACTAAGCATCTTATTGCATCTATTGTCAATTATTAGCTCTCTAGGACTGCTTCAGCGCCTGAATTTTAAAGTTTAACCATCAAGATTCAACACTTCTGGGGACTTTTATACAAACCCTGAGCTAAAAATCCTCCCTGTCAACCGTTCGTGCAATTAGTCTAACGTCGATTTGAGATAACCCCTCCTCCCACAGCGAGTAGGAATAACCTATGCTCTCCGCCGGGAGGGAGTATGGCTTACTTTTCGTGGATTAGCTGCGGACTTAAGTTAATTTAAATTAATCTGCCAAGAATACAATGCTCCCTGTGCCTGATCTGGAGGTTTTGATGACTGACCACACTCCTCAACTCAAATGCTGGATGCAACAGGCCCGAATTCCCAGCCTTGCAGCCCTAGCCAAGGCCGCTGGAGTATCCCGCCGTAAGCTAGATTACTTGCGTTCTGGGCGGGTGCAGCGTTGGCAGTTGGGAGAACTTTTGAATCTCAGTTGGGTATTGCAGATTTCTTTGGGGGATTTGTTGGCTGGGCTAGATATTATGGTCATGCCAGACCACCAGGAGTATCACCGCCTCCAGCAGCAGCTAGAACAACAGCGCCAGCAGTTGCTCCAGGAGTTCCAGGCTGATAGTCTGCGAGCGATCGAAACTTGGCTGCGCCAGTGGGCCAAAGTCGTCCGCCATGCCCAGCAAAATTCGGAATTTCGGGCTATGCAAATCATTCCCCTGGTGCGCCCGGTGGAAAACCTAGTGGCCAGTTGGGGGGTAGAGCCGATCGCTCAAATCGGCAGCACCGCGGCCTATGATCCCCAGTGGCACCAACTCCAGCAGGGCACAGCCCCACCCGGCCAACCCGTGGAGGTAGTGGCCCCCGGTTATTGCCACCGTGGCAAGCTACTGCACCGGGCTGAAGTGAGGCCAATTGTTGAACATTGATATCCTCTCCGGCACGAAAATTCCCAAGCTCCACAACTTGATTAGAACTTACGCAGTTGTCGAGAGAACAAAACGGGGAGCCACTAGAGGCTGCCTGATCGCTAACTTTGCCTCATAGCAGCTGATGCCCGTGGCAAACAAATGCACTGCCAAATGCGAGAAGGCTCGAATGGCTAAACCGATGCGGTTGCGTTGAGTACGACTAGAACGCACCTGCGCCCGTTCTACTCCTCGGTGGTACTCCTTGTCCAGGCAAACTCGGCAAATTGCAGCCTTTGCAGTTCACTCAACTGGAGGTGATTGGTTGCCCAACTGTTGTCTGGGTTCACATGGCGATCGCGCTTGAGTCGAGTCGACCAAATCTGCTCGTAGTCTCGAATCAACTTCAGGTTGTCCAAGGTACCAACCATCAAACACCACACATCGGGGGGCAAATCCTTGTTCCTTGAGGGATCATGTTCAATCGATTGAAGATTCGCCGGATATGAACGATCATGTCAGATCAAAACCCTGCTCTGTATAAAATCCATGTCCAGTATTTACGACAATATCGAGCAACCCCTCCTACCGGAATTGCAGCACTACCTGCAGCAGGCCTACCGGGCTGATTTTTGTGTCGGTTATTTCAACTTACGGGGATGGCGACAAATTGATGGCGATATTGAGCAATTTGAGGGGGGTGAGGGTCAAGCTTGTCGATTGCTGGTGGGGATGTACCGCTTGCCAAAGGAGGAACTCCGGCAAGCACTAGCAATCGGGGTAGAACCAGAGCGGATTGATCAGGGGCAGGCGATGCGGTTACAAACCTTGATGGCACAGGAGTTTCGCCAGCAACTCACCTATGGTGCTCCCAGTGCCGCTGATGAGGAGGGATTGCAGCGGTTGCGCCAGCAGTTGTTGACGGGAAAACTCCAGGTCAAGTTGTTTTTGCGCCATCCTCTCCATGCCAAGCTGTATTTAATCTATCGAAAAGATCGCGCCACGCCCATCATTGGCTATGTTGGCAGCAGCAATCTGACCCTTTCTGGACTGAGATCGCAGGGTGAGCTAAATGTGGAAGTGGTGGATCGGGATGACACGCATAAGCTGGAGCAGTGGTTTGCGGAGCGCTGGGACGATCGCTTTTGTTTGGATATTACGGAGCAATTAGCGGAAATTATCGATGAAAGCTGGGCGGGGCGATCGCTCAAGCCCTATTTGATTTACTTAAAAATGGCGTATCACCTGTCCCAGGAAGCGCGGGATGGGTTGAGTCAGTATCGCGCCCCGGCCAGCTTTGGGTTGCTTCCCTTTCAGGAAGCGGCGGTGCAGATTGCGGCGCACCATGTTAGCAAACGCAATGGGGTGATTATTGGCGATGTGGTGGGATTGGGCAAAACGCTGGTGGGAACCGCGATCGCCCATCTCTGTGAGGAAGACTACGGTACCAGTACGCTGATTATCTGCCCGAAGAACCTGGAAAAAATGTGGCAGGGTTACATCGATCGCTATGGCTTGCGCGGTAAGGTGGTTCCCATCAGCCGAGCGATTCAGGAATTGCCCCATGTGCCAGCGCGGTTCCGGTTAGTGCTGATTGATGAAAGCCACAACCTGCGAAATAAAGAGGGCAAGCGGTATCAAGCCATTAAAGACTACATTGAGCAGAGCGGCAGTCGGTGTATTTTGCTCACCGCCACGCCGTATAACAAGACCTATCTGGACTTGTCGGCGCAGTTGCAATTATTTTTGCGCCCGGAGGCCGATTTAGGCATTAAGCCAGAAGCCTATATCCGCAGCCTTGGCGGTGAGATGCAGTTTCGCCGCAGGCATAGCACTGTTCCGGTGCGATCGCTGTTGGCCTTTGAGCAAAGTCCAGAGCCGGAGGACTGGCAGCAGTTGATGAGTCGCTACATGGTGCGGCGAACCCGCAGTTTTATCAAAAATACCTATGCCAGACAGGATGGGGAACGGTACTACCTGGAATTTGCCGATGGGCGGCGATCCTATTTCCCGATCCGTCGGCCTCGGACGGTGCGGTTTACCATTGGGGAACCGCAGGCTGACCCCTATGCCCGGTTGTATGCCGATCGGGTGGTGGATGTGATTAATGCGCTCAATTTGCCCCGCTATGGATTGGGGAACTACGTTTTAGAAGTAAAAAGGCAAAAGGAAAAAGGTAAAAGTGAGGAGTCGGAAAAACGTTTGCCTTTAACAGAAGAGGAGCGCAAAATCTTAGAGGATTTGTCCCATGC
>Ga0272446_1007786_pt1 | contig 10527 bp, 3 predicted proteins | sample YNPCB0061_FD_194587 | JGI IMG/M metagenome (GOLD analysis project Ga0272446, IMG submission 194587) | Hot spring microbial mat communities from Yellowstone National Park, WY, United States - YNP-CB-006-1 | ecosystem: Environmental > Aquatic > Thermal springs > Hot (42-90C) > Sediment | place... | reverse complement strand
GAGCGGCCCCGCCGCCGGCGCGCCGCCGCCTGTGGACAGCGTGGACGGGCTCCGCCCGCCCACCCTGCCCACAGGCGCATCAGCCCCATCACCCCGCTCCGGGGTCTCTCGTCTCGGCATCTCGGAAACATCCATCCTCGGGCGTCCTTCGACAAATGGATGTCCAAGGAAAAGAGGGCCAGCTCAGGAAGAGAACCGTGCGCACCTTTGCGCACATTCTTGATAGCAGCATCCCCGCAAGGGCGCGGGGACCTTGGCGCATCACTCGAAGCGGTAGCGGGTGAAGACGAGAGCCCGACCGCTCTGGAAATTGGGCGAGATGTCGAAACGCCCGCTCGCCCCGACGCTCCAGCTGTCGGACAGCCGGTATTCGATATCGCCCCTCACCTGTCCGACGGCGCCGAACACGTTGCGGCCGGGATGCGTCGTCTCCAGCGCGCCGGGTCCGCCGAAGGTCCCGGCCGCGGCGATCAACTGCGCCTGTTGGAGCGGGTTGCGCGGATAGAACGGCTCGCCGCGTTCCCGCCACGCCGCGAGGCCGATCGTCGCGCCGATGCCCCAATCCAGCCTTTCGCTGCGCGACCTGTAATCGATTGGAATACCAACGGATACGAAATTCTGCGGGCTGAAATAGCCGCCATGACCGAAGGAGAAATGGCGCAGGTTGCGCTCGAAGTCCATGTAGTTCACTTCCACGCCTATCCTGGCCTCGGCGGAAGCTCCGCTCCAGAAGCGGGTGGAGAGTCCCGCTCCGACTTCGATCATGCGATTGTCGCTGACATTGTGTCCGCGGAAGACATGATAGCCGGCAAGGACATACGCGTTCGTCGTGGTGCCGGTGAATTCAAAGGCGGCGCGTCCGCCGGTGCGGGTCACCCCGCCCCATTCGGCGCCGGTCGTGCCGTCCCGCACGCCGCCCCAGGAGAGCAGACTGTCGGTCACGGCGCGACGTTCGGCGGTCAGTCGCAACCGCAGGCCTGGCGAAAGTTCCGGCGAGAATTCGATGCCGCCAACCAGGTTGCTGCGCCGGAACCCGAGCGGCGTGGTGCCGGCGTCGAGCCTGATCAAGGGCGAGCGGAAGCCGATGGCGAGCCCGATGCCGGCATCCGAGCCGCTGCCGGCGCGGGATGGCGGAAAACCGAGATTGGGATCGTTCAGCGCGTTGAAGCCGAAGCGCCGCGGCTCCACGACATTGCCGGGCAGGCTGCCGGTACCGAGGCGAACTGGTTCCAGTCGCAGGAACAGCGAGCCTCCCGTGCCGGACAAGGGCAGGTCGCCCTCCAGCTCGCCGAAGACGGCGACGGTGCGATCGAGCCCGGATGAACCCGAACGGCCGGCCAGGCCGGCGCCGATCCTGACCGAGGGAGCGTTCTGCTGTCGCAGACGGGCGATGTCCCGGCGCAGCTGCGCGACATCCGGATCCACCGCGCTCCGCGCTTCGCCGGCCGGAGAGGCGCCACGGAACGGATTCGGCAAGGTCGAGGTCTGCTGCACGGGCGCTCCGCCCGCCCGAGCGGCGCGTCGCTCGCCGAGGCGACGCACCGCGGTCTCCGCGGTCGCCGGATCGCCCCGGGCCACGGCGAGCCGGGCCTCGATGAGATCATACTCGTCGCTGTCGCCGTGCAGCTGCCGCGCCTCGGCGAGCAGTGCGGCGGCCCGCCGCGTCTCGCCAAGCTCCGTCGCGGATTCCATGGCAAGACGGCGGGCTTCGGTGTCGCGGCGATCGCGCTCCAGGAAACGTTCGGCGATGCGCTGCGCCTCCCGGGGCCGCCCCGCGCTCAGGAACAGTTGAGCGAGCGCGAGATTGGCGGAGCGATCCTCGGGGTTGCGTTCGAGCACGGGACGAAGACGTTCAAAGGCCGCGGCCTGGTCGCCGCGGGCATTCTCGGCGAAGGCGTCCGCCACCGCCGCGCCTTCCAGGATGCGAGCGATAGTCGCCCGCTGCTCCTCGGTCACCTGGGCCGAGGCCGCGACCTGCCGAGCGGTTTCCGCGGCCAGTCCGCGAATGCCCGCCGCAGCGAGGGCGCCGGCGATGGCAAGGCGCCCGTCCGGACCCCGCACCTGCAGGAGGCCAAGCCTGCCGGCCTCCTCGGCGCCGACGCGATCGCCGGCTCCGCCGAGGACCCGCACCGCAAGCGCCGCATCGGCACCGTCGGGGCCGGACCGCGCGGCGCGGCGAAGCAGATCGGCGCGCAGAGCCGCTCCGCGCGGCCCTTGCAGTTCGGCTGTCAGCTCCGCCGCCCGGCCCTCGACGCTCGCCCGGCGCAACAGCGCGTTCATCGCCGCCGTGCGGCGCGCGGCCGGCAACGCCTCGAGCAGCCGCACCACCTCGTCGTTGCGACCCTCCGCCTCCGCGAAAAGCGCCAGGGCGAAGGCCGCGTCCGGGTCGGTCGCGGCGCGAGCCCGGAACGGCGACAGCGTCTCCCGCGCCTCTTCGAGCCGTCCGGACTGCCGGAGGATGCGGGCGAGATCGAGCGCTATCCAAGGATTGGGATTGCGCAGCAGTTCGCGCCGGAGCAGCGTCGCCGCGGTGGCCGGATCAGGCGCTCGCTGCGCTTCGCGTCGCACCGCCTCGGCCGACAGGCTGCGCGGGTCGGGGGGGCGCCGCGGCAGTCGGCCCGCCACCTCCTGCGCCTCGGCGGCACGACCCTGCGCCCGCAACGCCTGCGCCAGGCCGAGGAGCGCTGGCTCATACTCCGCGTTCGCCGCCAAGGCGGCACGGAATTCGCTCTCGGCGGCAGCGGCGTCGCGTCGCGCGAGAAGCGCTTCGCCAAGCTGCGTCCGCGCGGCCGAGGTGTCGCGCACCGACAGGGTCAGGGCCTCGCGCAGGATCGCCTCGGCACGCGGCGCCTGGCCGCGGCGCAGGAGGTCTCGGGCCTCTGCCAGCGCGAGCGCATAGGCCGCCCCGTCGCGCGCCTCGCGCCAACGCTCCGCGCTGTCCGGGGCGGCGCGCATCGCGCGATCAAGCAGATCGCGCGCTTCCGCGAAGCGTTGCTGGCGAAGCCGGACCACGCCAAGCCCGCCGAGCGCCTCGGAATCCCCGGGGTTGCCCTCGAGCGCGACAAGAAACCGACGTTCCGCGGCATCGAGCCGCCCCGCATCGAGCTCCTGGAAGCCGCCGATGCGGGCGAGCACCGGAGTGCCGGGGGGCGGCGGCACCTCGCGCGCCGCGGACAGCAGCCTGGCCACTTCGGGATCGTTCGGCACGCGCTGCAGAAAGCGTTCGAGGGAGGGAATCAGCGCTGGTTGCGGCCCAGACCATGTCAGCGCCCGACGCCAGGCGCTGATCACCTCCCCGGACATCGAGGGGCTGTCGACGAGACGCTCCAGGGCGGCGATGCCATCACGGCGCGTCTCCTCCCGATAGGTCAGCAGCTGCGCAAGGGCGAGGGACAGTCTCGCATCCTCCGGGCGTCTTGCCGCGAGGCCGGCAAGTCCCCGGCGCGCCTCCTCGAAGCCATCGGCCGAGCCGCCAAGGGTCAGATAATATTCAACCGCGTATTGCGAGGGCGGCTCCGGGCCCCCGAACAGACGCCGATAGGCGTTCACGGCCTCGGCGAAGCGACCCTCGCGGGCAAGACGCCGCGCTTCCGCGAGACCGGCCTGATCGATCGCAACCGCCCGCACCGCCCGCTCCGCGGACCGGTATTCCGGGCTGCCCTCGCCGACCGTCGCGCGTAGCCGCACCAGGGCAGCATCAGCGGCGTTCCGGTTGCCGGCCTGCGCCTGGGCTTGCGCGAGGCCCGACAATGCCGCCACGTTCCTGGGATCGGCCAAGAGCGCCCGCTCGAAGGCCTGGATCGCGGGTTGCGCGCGGCCGCGGACCAGCCAGGAATTCCCCTGCTCGATCAGGGCGCGCACCGCGGGTTCGCCAACCGAGGCTTCCACCTGCTGCGCGGAAGACGGTGTCGGTGCAAGGCTGGCGAGAGCGGCCAGCAGCAGGCTTCCAAAGACCGCCTGCGACAGGCGCCGAAGACGGCAAGGGGAGGACGACGGACGCGGGTCGGACATGGTCGATCTACGCCTCCTTGAGGCGGGCGCGAGCCCTGCGGCGGAGGAAGAAGAACGCCGGCAGGGCGATCGCCAAGGCCGCGCCGACGAGGAACAGGATCAGGAACTCCGGCCGATCGCCAAACCAGTAGCGAGGGCGATCGAGAAGCGGCAGCTCCCCGCGCTCGAAGACCGGTCCGACGCGGAAACTCTCCACCCGCCCGCCGCTGACCACGACGAGATCGCCCTGCATGCGCGCGGCGGCTTCCCGATCGAACAGGGTTGCATGCAGCTCGCGCATGGCCTCGGGCGTCGCCGCCGTGGCCACCACCACGACCCGCGAGGGCGACAAGGGGCTTTCGAAGGAGAACACCACACCGAGACGATCCGGCGGCGCCGTCAGCAGGATGGAGGCACGATCGCGCTCGGCCTGGCGCGGCGCCCGCACGAAGAACTCGCGCAGCTGCTGCCCGACCCCAGGGGCGGACATCACCACCCTCGACTGCTCGATGCGGAACGGGGCGTCCGGCTGCAAGGCCGCGATGGCCGGCAGGCGGTTCATCGCCCCGATCGCCAGGATATCGCGATCGGCGACCTGCGACAGGTTGCCGCCAGCGACCACCTCCACGGCGACCGCGGGATGTCCGACGAACCCGGCCATGCGGCCGATCACGTCGAGGATCGCGCCGAGCTCCTCGTCGGTCGCCTCGGTCGGCAGGGCGATCGCGGTCTCCGAGAAATCCGCCATCCGTGTGAACGGGAAGCCCGCGGTGACGAAGAAGGCAAGGTTCGGCATCAGCGCGAAGCGCCGCGCCGGGCTCAGATCGACCGTGCTGTCAGGCAGGATCGCAACCCGGAGCTCCTCCGGGATGGCGACGCAATCGCCGCGGTTGAACGGACGGAGATCGAAGACGAAGCGCAGCGCGTTCTGCCCGGAGATGAAGGAAGGGGGAAGCCCGACACGCGCCTCCTGTGCCGGATTGAGCCCGCCCCCGAGCCAGCGCGCCACGGCCGAGAACGGCCAGGAAGGCTCCTCGAGCGCCAGTGGGGTACTGCGCAGGAACAGATCCGACAGGAAGGAGTCCATGCGGGACACCCGCAGATCGGCGATCGGCGTCGGCGGACCCACGAAGCGGACCGTCGCCTCCAGGGTCCGTCCTGGCGGCAGATAGAGATCGGGAGCGGTGCGCAGCGGCACGATGATCGGCGCCGGCACGAAGCCCGTGCCCTGAAGCTCCCCGGCGTCCACGATCTCGCCGAAGCGAACCGGCCGATCACGCGGTATCCAGCGTGGCGCGTCGTAGGGCCTGCGCGGCGCGAGCGACACCTGACCGACCCTGGCGGTATCCCCAGCGAGGCCGCGGACGCCGATGGCGAGTGCCTGCGCCGCGCTGATCGTCTCCGCAGCCGTGCGACCCCCGATCACCAGGATCTGACCGAAAGGGTCGGTCGGATTCTGCCGCACCGCGAGGGTCGGCCCCTCGAAGGACAGGATGCCGAGTTCCGGCACGCCCTCCGCCGAGGCCACCAGCACCATGGCATTGCCCGTCGCCGGCAGGGATCGGCGGACAGGAAAGCGCGCGCCGCGGAAATCCGCCTGAACCGCGAACCAGGAGCTGGCGATGATTCCTGCGCGAACGAGACCGGCGGGCACCGTGGCGGCGCGGAACACCACCGGCAATTCGAGAGGCTCGCGAAGCTCCCGCGGATCATAGAAAGGTTCCGGCAAACGCGCGAGATCGGGCGGCTGGTTCAGCCGGGCAACCCGCAGCCGAAGCACCGAACGATCGCTGATCGTCAGCCACAGCAAGCCGGACAGCGGGTCATTGCATTCCGGCGTGTAGCGGCCGCTGAACCGGAAATTGAGGCGATTGTTCTCGCTGAAGAACAACGACGACAGCGGGAGCGCCACCGGGCCGAAGTTCGGCGCGCCAGGCTCCGGGCGAAGCGTCCCGACCTCCTCCTCGTTGAGGGTGATCCTGAGCTGGCTCAAGGCGGGAATGAGCGCTGGCGACCAGGAGCCGAGCAGCTCGAGCGAGGCGGACAGCACGACCTCGTCGGCGCGCAGTCCGAACACGACACCCTGCAGATCGGTCACGCCGCGCAGCTGCATAGGCCCTGACAAGCCGAGCTGCCGGAGCGTTCGAGCGAGTTCGCGCACTTCGCCGGGCATCGCGGCCGGAGCGGCGGCGGCCACGCCCGGGGCCGCCGGCGACTGGGCCAAGGCCGGTTCGGGTGCTGCCGGCAGCGAGAGACCGAGCAGCGCCACGACGCCCGCCGCCACCCGGTGGCGCGGGCGCAGCGGAGCGAGCGTCTCGACCGGTTTGGGCTGAGGGATCGCCGCACCGGCAACGGAGGAGGCAAGCTGTGGCGGAACGGTCGGAGCGGAACGCTTGCGGCGAAACTGCGAGTTGCCGGCGAACACGCCGCCGATCGACTGGGCGACACGCAGCAGCGACACGAAGGGCCGGTCAGGCTCATGCCGATCCCAGCCGATCCAGGCATCGGCCCGGCCGAACACCAGGTCGACGACCCCTGACTCCTCGGCGAGCGAGGTGGGCGCGAATTCCGCCATCACGTCGCGGCCGACGACATTGACCACGCGAAGCGGCAGATCGAGCGCTCGGCTTCCCGGCAGGAACAGGGCACGGATCTCGCGGCCGCGCGAGGCGGCAAGCTCGTCGAGTGCCAGCTGCTGCTCCGGGGATTGCGCCTCGAGCCGCACCCGAGCGCCGGAGACCGAGAGATCGACGGTAACCCCGGGCAAGGCGGCATCGCCGAGCTTCAGCACCGCCGGAACATGCGCCTCGATACGCGCCGCCACCCGCTGTTGACGCCGCTCGCGACCAAGCGCCACCCCGGCCAGGGTCGGGAACAGGCACAGGAACGCCCAGACCGAGTTGAGCAGATAGGCCTGGAACTCCATGCTCGATGGCTCGTGGCTGGCGATCCCGACAAGCCCGAAGACAAGCCCGGCGGTCAGCAGCAGGAACACGACCAGGTTGGGCCAGACGGCGCGCAGGTCGAAATATCCTTCCTCGAGGGTTCCCCCCTTGCCGGTGACGTTGAATTTCCCGCGTTTCGGATCGATCAGCGTGATCAGGACCACGGGAGCCAGGAAGACCGCGAGCACCGTCTCATAGACTTCGCTCCAGAAGGAATGCCGCACCCTGCTCGCCGTCCGGCTGGCGGTGGCCACCGCATGCACGATGTGCGGTCCCGCATAGGCGACGATGGCGAGAGGCGAGGCGGCGATGACCGGTATCTGGAACAGCAGGAAGGCAAGCGGCGCGGTCAGGAAGACGATGCGGGGCAACGGAAAGAACCAGGAGAACATCGCGGCGAAATAGCAAAGGCGTTGCGCCAGGGTGAGGCCAGGCCCGAAAAGGGGATTGTCGCGGCGCAGGATCTGCACCATGCCGCGTGCCCAGCGCATGCGCTGGCCGATATGCAGGGCGAGGCGCTCGGTGGCGAGGCCGGCGGCAAGCGGCACCCGAAGATAGGCGGTGTTCCAGCCGCGACGCTGCAGCCTGAGGCTGCAATGCGCGTCCTCCGTCACCGTCTCGGTCGGGACGCCGCCGATCTGCTCGAGCGCGGCGCGCCGCAGGACGGCGCAGGATCCGCAGAAGAACGCCGCGTTCCACAGATCGTTGCCCGGCTGCACGAGCCCGTAGAAGATGAGCCCCTCGGCCGGGACGTCGCGGCCCTTGGCGAGATTGCGCTGGAACGGATCCAGGCTGTAGAAATGATGCGGCAGCTGGATGAGTCCGAGCTTCGGATCGCGCAGCATCCAGCCCATGCTGAGCTGCAGGAAGGCGCGGGTCGGCACGTGATCGCAATCGAAGATCGCGACGAATTCGCCGTCCGTGAGCTGGAGCGCGTGGTTTATGTTGCCCGCCTTCGCACCCTTGTTGTCCGGGCGCACGATGTAGCCGCAGCCGACCTGCTCGGCGAATGCCCGGAACTCCGGGCGCCTGCCATCGTCAAGGATGTAGACGTTGAGCTTGTCCTCCGGCCAATCCATGGCGAGCGCCGCCATGACGGTCGGCTTCACGACCTCGAGGCTCTCGTTGTAGGTGGGAATGAAGACGTCGACCGACGGCCATTGCCGCGGATTGGCCGGCAGCGGCACGGGCTTCCGATCAAGCGGCCACGCCGTCTGGAAATAGGAAAGCAGAAGCACCCCGACCGCGTAGCTCTCGGCGAGCAGCAGCCCCAGCATGAAGAAGCCCTGCAGCGCGGTTTCCGGCGCGAAGGTCTCGGTGTAGCGCCAATGCAGATAGCGCAACGACATCAGCGCCGAAATGGCCATCAGCACGAGGGTGATGCGCCGGCCGCCCCGCCTGTTCAGGATGAACAGCAACACGAAGCCGAACAGCGCGATGACAAGCTGATCCTCGCCCGAAGACGGCACGGTGACGAAGACCCAGGCGAGGCAGAGGCCGAACGCGGCAAGCCCCCACAACAGCAGCCTCGACGGGTCGCGGTCTGGCGGGGGGAGCGACGTCACGACAGGATACCCCTGAGCAAGGGGGGCAGTTCCTCGGCGACGACCTCCTCGGTGCCGGCCGATGCGAGCCGCTGCTCCACCGCATCGGCGAAGGCGCGAAGATCGCGCGCGGCTTCCGAGGCCGGAGCGAACTCCGCCACCGGGCTGGCATGGGCAAGCCCGGCCATGACCGCGACATCCCGGCAGATCGCACCGACCAGCCGATCACCGAGACGCTCGGCGATGCCACGGGCGATCCGTTCCGAAAGGGCGAAGGACCAGTCGACCTGGTTCAGCACATAACCTGAGCGGCGTCCGCCGAGGAGATCCCGTGGCACCCGAGGCCCGAGATGCCAGCCCTTTTCGCATTCCGGCAACAGCGCCGCGCTCGCGGGATCGGCCAGAAGCACGGTGAGCAGCAACGAGGTCCGCGAGAGGACCATCTCGACCGTCTCGTCACGACCCGGCCGGCTGTCGCAAATCAGGGTCGCAACCCCACGGGCGGCGAGCGCGTCGAGCACCGGACCAAGACGTCGGCTCGGCGGCTCGCCGGGTGTGAGCTCCTTCGCGCAGTCATCAGGCACCGCGTCGGGACGATCCGGGACCGGGGAGGTGACTTCGCCATGGGGCACGAGAAGCACCCCGCCGGACGTCGCCACGAAGCTTTGGGCAGGATCCTCCTTGCGGGCGAGGCGCGACGCCCATCCGTCCCGGGTGCCGGCGAGTCGGCCGAAATGCAGCCGCGCGCTATCCTGCGGATCGAGATCAAGCAGCGCCACGCTGTGCGGGGCAGCGCGGGAGGCAAGCAGCGCCGCCAGGTTGGCGGCGAGGAAGGTCTTGCCGACACCGCCCTTCGGAGACGCGAGAAGGACGATGTTCACGGCGTGTCTCCGACCGGTCGCAGACGAACAATCGAGGCGCGGACGCTTTTTCCCGACGCCCCGGGGTTCTGACGCCGGCCAGGTTCCGGCGCAAGACGCCAGGCGAGAAGCCGCGCGGTGTCGGGCGTCCCGTCGCCTTCGACGGCGGCTGGATTGACAACGCCCTTCGCCACCACCAGCGGGTCGTCCGTCACGATGCCGGAAAAGACACCTCGACGAGTGTTCGGGCGCAAGAATGCTCCGGGAGCGAAAGGTCGCAGGCGCGACAGGGTTGACGCCACGCGCGAAGCGGACGGGGTCGAGGCTGCCAGCGCCGCGTTCCGCGGCTCGGCATGAGCCCGACGAGCAGGCATCCCTGGCTGTCGGCGCAGCCTGCTCAGGCTGCCGAGCGAAGACGTCACCACCTCGACTGGCTCCTCGGAGAACACGGCCAGAGGCCGCAGCCGCGAGAGCGACGCGGCGCGGTCGCTCAACGGGTGAGCGGGCGGCACCAGCCGAGGCGCCGCGACCCTCGCCGCGCGAAGCCGCTTGACCGTCGGCATCTCGGGCGAAGCTGGAACGGCGGGGTCGACGCCAGGCGACCGCGCGGAGAAAAGCCTGTCGCGGCTGCTTGGACCCGGCACGACGCTCGGCGGAGACGAGGAGGGCGGGACCGCGACCTCGGAGGCGCGCTCGGGAGAAGGAGGCTCATGCGCTTGCCCGGGCCGGGCGGCAAGGCGGCGCAAGGTGCCGAGCTCGTCCGACCTGGGCGGGACGCGGGATGTCGGGGTGCGCTGGCGAAGGCTGTCCGCGGTCATCGACAGGGAGACGACATCCGGGGCCTTGGCCTGGTCAGCACCGTGGCTGTCGCTTGGTGTCCGGGGCGTCGATTGCTTCGCTGTCGCGGCACGAAAACCCTCGATGGCGGCCAGGACCGGGTCGCCAGGCGGCTTCTCGACACCGCCCTCGAAGGATGACGTCCCCGCAGGCGGCCTCAGGGCGAACAGGGTCGCGGGTGGGCTACGGACCAGCTCCGCCGGCGTCGGTAAAGGCGCTTGCGGAAGTTCGGCCTCATCCGAGGCGGCCAGCCGATGAGGCGAGTTGCCGAAGGCGATATAGGGGAAGCCGGGAATGCCAAGATGGCTCAACAGCCGCGTGACATCCACCCCGTCGACATCCGTCATCCTG
>Ga0272446_1007784_pt1 | contig 10528 bp, 7 predicted proteins | sample YNPCB0061_FD_194587 | JGI IMG/M metagenome (GOLD analysis project Ga0272446, IMG submission 194587) | Hot spring microbial mat communities from Yellowstone National Park, WY, United States - YNP-CB-006-1 | ecosystem: Environmental > Aquatic > Thermal springs > Hot (42-90C) > Sediment | place... | reverse complement strand
AAGTCGAGCCGCTGCGGGCCGAGCGCCTCGGGCGCCTCGCGCGGATCGTCATGAGGAAAGAGCGGCCGGCCGTAGCCGTGATGCGTGCCGATCAGCCAGAGCACCAGCGCCCGGTCGTGCGCTTGCGCGAAGCGCGCGTCGCGGATCGCTCGCGTGACCGACTGCGCCTCATGACGCCAGCGCGCCGGCAGGCCGGCCGCGCGGCGTGCCGCGGCCATGGCAGCGCGGGTGCGCAGTCGTGCGGATTTCGCCAGCAGCACGTCCCGCTCCATCGTCGCCTGCAGCCGATCGCCCTCGCGGAGCAACGCCTGGAACCGCGCATCGGCCTTGCCGGCATCGTGCAGCCAAGCCGCGAGTTCAACATCGGCGACCATCTCGGGTGAAAGGCCGGCCGCCTGCGCGAAATCGCGCGCCTTACCCGCGACCGCCGCAGTATGGGTATCCAGGGTGACCTGGTGGTCCGCCTGGAGACCGGCGGCATCGTCCTCCGTACTGGCGGTGAAGGCGTGGCCGCCGGGCCCGAGCAGGATGGCACCCGGATACCCCTCAGGCCGGAGGAGGCGCCATCCCCGCGCGTCAGAGATGAGACCCGCCGCTTCCAGCCCAGCGAGGCGTTCGGCGTCGTCAAGCTCCTCGTCCGGCGCCAGCAGGGCCGCTGCCGCGCTCCAGCCCGGCAGCGCCGGGTGCAGACGCCGGACGGGATGCTGCCCGGGCGGCCGCTGATCCCCGAGGTCAGGAACAGGCGCCCGGCTGGCCGGATTCCAGCCGAACCGGTCGCAGCCGCCATAGCCGGACTCGGGGTCGGAGGCTGTGCCGGCCGGCACGACGATGACATCCCCCGGGCGAAGCGACTCCGGGCCAATCACGCCGGTTTTCGGGTCATCCGCCCCGGCCCAGCGCAGCGCCTTGCGCGGACGAGGTTGCTCCTCCAAACCAACGCTGGCGCGGGTGCCCTCCAGATCGGCGATTTCGGCGGCACCGTTCCGGCCAGCCAGCCAGGCGCGGGCGGCCCAGAGGGGCACCTCCAGGGTCTCGCCCGTATGAGGCGGGGCCAGGGCGAGCCATGCCGGCGCCGCTTCCAGGCTTTCCTCTGTGACATCCGCCCGCCAAACGATGCTGACATCGGCCGGACCAGCCTCGGGACCATGCAGAAACAGGGCGATCGCCGGATCGACGGCCGGGACTGGCGCGGTCCAGGAGAGCAGAAGCACGTCGGCCGGCCGCAGGATCGGTGCCTGCGGCTTCTCGGTAGAAAGCCGGATGGCCGCGTCTGGCTCGGCTGCGAGGAGCCTGTCCATCGCCGCGATGCCGAAATCCAGTTCCGGCGCGGCCCTCGTCTGACGGGGTTTCCCGGCCTTTTCGATCATCCAGGCCCAGGTCTTGGCGATCCGGTCGCCATAGACCGGGTCCTTCGCGTTCTTCGCCACCTCCGGCTTCGTGGCGATGATGATCGCGCGTGCCGTGATCTCCCGTCCGGTCCGGTTCAGACGCCCGAAGCGCTGGCGCAGGGCGTCCAGCGGCGCAGCCTGAGAGACGAGCGCGTCGAGGTCAAAATCCGCGCCGGCCTCGATGGTCTGGGTCGCCACGATGACGAGCGGCTTCCCCAAGCGCGCGGCACCCGTTCCGAGCCGCGGGCCGACCTCCTCGACCAGCGTCGCGCGATCCCTCTCGCGGATGCGTCCGGTCATGAGAACGACATCGGCATTCTCGCCGAGACGTTCACACAGCCCCTGATACACGGCGCGCGCCAGCGCGACCCGGTTGACCACGACGGCGATGCAGGACGGTTTGGCCGGATCGATCAGCGACTCCGCCGCCTTGGCGAACGCCTGCGCCGGCTCCTCTGTCTCGGTCAGCAGCCGCAACTCCGCCGGTTTCGGTGCCTCCAACCGCGCCTTGAGGACGGGATGCGCGCGGTCCTCCTCCTCCAGCCTGAAGTCGGCTGCGGAAGTTTCCTGGGTCGCCGACAGGCTGACATGGCGCCAGGGGCCGGGCGTCACGGCGCACCAGGGGGGCGCGCGATAGCCGGCGATGCGCTTCAGGGTCCGGGCGAAGGGTGCGGCGAGGTGCGCCTCGTCCAGGAGAAACAGGCAGTCGCTGCCGAGGAGGCCGGCATGTACCGGCTTCATGGAGTCCGACACGCCATAGCCGCGGAACAGCAGGCGCGAGCCAACCTGATCCACGGTCGAGCAGAGGATGGTCGGCTGGCCCGGGGACCGCGCCCAATCCTCCTCCCGCGGCAGACCGCCGCGCAGGCGGCGGACGAGCAGGGGCGGCGCGCCCGGCCCTGCCAGATGCCGCAGCCGCGCCGCCATGCGCGCGAGCGGTCCGTCGCCGGACGCCTGCTCGAGCGCGGATGCGATCTTCGCCGCGCGCTCCGCCGCAGCGTCGACGATGATGCGCCGGTCCACCACGAAGGCGATCCGGACCGGGGCCTTGCGGCCAGGCCCGCGCTCCGCCTCCAGCGCGAGGTGGAACAACGCGACGTCGATCGCCGCTGTCTTGCCCGATCCGGTCGGCAGATCGAGCGCCTCCGGCCAGCCATGACCTTCAGCGAGGCGGGTGGCGAGACGGCGCTGCCAAGGGAAGGGCGGGACGCGATGCACCGCCTCGAACACGGCAGCGAAGTCCCCGGCGGCAAGCGGCGGCAGGCTCATGTGCTGTCCTGCCCCGTCAACGGCAGACACAGCCCGAGCCCGCTGAACCGGCCCGCGCCGAGCATCACAGGGCCGCCCACGGGGGTTTCGAACGCGATCACCGCATGGGTCAGCCGACGGCCTGCAAGAGGGGGCGGCATGCGCCACCGCGTCCATGTCTGGGCAGAACCGTCGCGGATGGAGGGCGCGCCGCGGATGGCGGAATGTTGCGCAAGCACCACCCGTACCGGCTGCGGCAGCCCGATGCGCCGGCAGGCTTCGGCGATGCCGCTCTCTGCCTCGCCATCTGCCTTGGGATGACGGTCGAGTGCGATCGGCGTGACGCTGGCCCAGAGCTCTGCTTTCGAAGCGTAGCGTTCCGGGCGCAGGGAGTGGGCCTTCGGCAAGGCCTCGCGCCGCAGCCGCCATTCCCGGCCCCCGGGCAGGTGGAGCGCGATCTCCAACGACTCCGCTCCACCCCGGTTGATCCGCCCCAGCGCAGCGAAGAACCGCTCCTCCTCCGCCAGCGCATCTTGATCAGCTTCGGCTCGCTGTGGGTCGAGCGCCTTCGCGACCCGCTCCTCAAGGTCACGTGGCAGGACCAGGGCGAGCCCCATCAGCCGGCCCTGCGACCACTCCCACCCGGCATCGAGCAGCGGCAGCGCGGCAAGATGCGGCGAGACAGTTGGCGTGCCGTCGGGATCATGGCCGGACACCCAGGAGGGCACCTGCCGCGGGCCATAGCCCGACTGGACCGTCCGCAGCAGCGCCTTGCAGGCGAGGGGCGCGGCCAGGGCATCGGGGCGGAAGCCGCCGGCATGGGCGAGGACGATCCACTCCGCACCGAAGACGCTGGCCGGCGCGTTCGGAGGGGGTGGCGGCGGCGGGGTTCGACTCGCACCCGGCGACGGGCGGCGCTGATCTTTGAAGGCGCGCTCCAGCTCCGCGAGCCGCCCCGGATAAGGCACGCGCCGTGCCGCCAGTCCGTTGGCCGCCGACGCCTCATGGCGCAGCGTGCAGCGGATGAGGGAGGCGGAATGGCCGAGATAGGAGGTGTCCCGGCAAAGGGCGGCGAGCGCATCCGCGACGCAGGATGGGGGAGGCGCCGGCCAGACCAGACGGACGACCGGATTCTCGGGGATGCAGGCGGGAAATTGGCGTGGCTGTCGCTCCCGGACTAACTGCCGTGGCTGTCCCCGACGGTTGGTAGAGGTCGGCGCGTCATCGTTCGGCGGCACGAAGACGGTGGCCGCGGCACGCGGGAACGCCTCCGATGCGAGGATCACCGGCGCCGGTTGCCGCTCCAACCACTCCAGCGCCTCCCGCTCCTCCGGGCGTTCGCCACGCGCCGCCCAGGTGGCGACCAGGGCGGAGAACAGCCGGTCCGGCTGCGGCGGCCAATCATGCCCGTCGCGGCGGTCATTCGCGGCGCGCGCCACGCCGGTCAGGTATTCGATCTCGATCGCGAAGCTAGCTGTCATCGGCTTCATCGGTCTCGCCGCCCTTATCCTTCAGCGCGCGATCCATGCTCGCCCGCACGATCTCGATCAGCTTCGCCTGCGGCGTGAGCCGCACCGGTTCCGCCGCCAGCGCGAAGCCGGCGTCACGGGCCCGTGCCAGGGCCTGGGCGTAGAGCGCCGCCGCCTCCTCGGCCGAGAGGTCGAAAGTCGTCGTCGTTCCGTCGCAGGCGACCAGTTCGAGCGGCGCAGGCCCGTCGCACACCAGGTCGCAGCGCGAGCGCAGCGCGTAGCCCTGCTTGTCCTGCTCCGTGAGCGCCACAAGGCCGAGTGCGGCGATCAGCGCCCGCGCGGCCTCATCGCGCGCCGCATCCCCGCCGAAGCGCAAGCGGCGCAGCCCGGCCAGAGTGATGACGACCGTCTGCTCTGCATAGGCGCAGGTAATCCCGAGTGGCTTGATTTCCGGGCGGATGTTGCCGTGATTGACTTCGGAGGGGCGCACCTTCTTGGCATTCTCGCCCGCCGCTTCCGACGTTACGTCCCAATCCGTATCGCCCTTGAAGATCTCTACGTTCCGAAGGATGCCCAACGGATCTATCCGGCTTCCGGTCCGCCGGCCGGCCGTTCGGATCGCGATTTCGCCGGTGCGACGATCCGCCACCACCTCCTCCACCGGCACATCCACGCCGATGATCTCGGAGACGATGGCGCGCGCGAATTTGGCGCCCAGGCCGCCGCCCTCGCCCGTCGAGTTCCAGACACCAAAGAGCAGCGCGCTCGGCGAAGCCTCGAGAATGGCGCTCGCGTCCTTCGCCGTCGCCTTCCGCAGCCGCCTGCCCAGTTCCGACTCTGCCAGGAACTTCGCCTCACCCAGGAGGCTGTCGCGCAGGATGGCGTCAAAGACGCGGTGCGGCGCCTCAAGCGAGGTGATCCGGCCGATGCTGGTGAGCCCACTCCCGGCGAAGTCCACCACGATGCGCGGCAGTTCGATGCGCCCCCCCTCCGCCGCGCGCAGCAGCGCCTCCTCCAGCCGGTTGGCCTGGGACTGCACGCTGTCGAGCAGCACGCACCAGACGTCACCTCCATAGGCTGGGAGGCGGCGTCGTTCGAACACATGGACTGGGGGCGCATTCTTGCCCTCCGCCGGATAAGTGGGCGGAAACAGCTTGTCGCCCGGACCGCCGGCAGGCTGCAGGCGGCGACGACGCCTGATCGCCGACCCTTCACGAGTACCGGACATCAAATGGTCGAACGAAAGAACCACCATTCCCTCCCTGGGTTCCGATCGGTCCGCAGAACGTACATTGCGACTGGTTGCCTTGAAATGAGATTTCGTCGTTCTGTGGCCTCTGCCCTGGCTGCCTCGTCCAGTGTCAGGAGCACAGCACGGATTTTTCATCTCAACGGGGGGCGTTGATTCGCTTTGACAGCGTCACCCCCCTTGGTTTGGCGACATCGGCCCCTCCGGCTGCCGCCCATCCAGGATCGCCTCCACGATGTCCGGCGCGTCAGGGTAAGGTGCAGGGCGCGGCCGACATAGGCCCGATCGACACCCTCCGCCGCGGCGAGTTCCCGGATCGACCCGTACCGTCCCTGCTCCAGCATGCGCCGCCAGCGGAACGCCCGCGCCAGCGCCTTCACCAGCGCGGGGTCCCCGCGGGTGGTGGCGACGCCCGCCGCGTCCCCGCTGGCCCGCACTGGCTCCCCGTCCGGCCCGATGATCCGCTTCCGCCCCCCGCGGCGCCGGATGGTCAGCGGCACCACTACCGTCACGCTCGTCATGCCGCGATCGCCTCCCGCGGCTTCTGCGCCACCATCTCCCGCGCCAGCCCGGCGAGCCCCTCCAGGTTCAGCCGGATCTCCGCCCCCGTGTCCGTGACCGTGAGGCGGTGCAGCAGATGCTGATGGAGGCCGACGTGGAGGGCCTGATCGGCGCCGGGCGGCACGAGCGCACCGGCGAGCGGCTGAACTACCGCAACGGCTTCCGCGACCGCACGCTCGACACGCGGCTCGGCGCCTTGCAACTGCGCATCCCCAAGCTCAGGCAGGGCAGCTAATCCCCGCCCTTTCTGGAGCCCAGGAAGACCTCCGAGAAGGCCCTGGTCGCCGTCATCCAGGGTTGAACGCACGGCGTTCAACGGGATCGGCGGCGTCTCCACGCGCCGCGTCGACGACCTCGTGCAGGCCATGGGTCTGACGGGGATCTCGAAGTCCACGGTCTCCAAGCTCTGCAAGGATATCGACAAGCGCGTCGGCGCCTTCCTCGACCGCCCGCTCTCCGGCGAATGGCGCTCGCCATCGGGCTCGGACCGATGGCGCCACGATGGCTCGCCTCTGGCTCGACGCCACCTATCTCCGCCAGCGCGAGGGCGGCGTTCGGGCATGCCCTTGAACCGGTGGCGGGCATTGCCCTCACCGTCTTGTTTGCGGCCATAATCGCCATGGCCTGCGATGCCGAGGGGCGGCGCGAGATCGTCGGCCTGCACATCGGACCGTCCGAGGCGGAGAGGTTCTGGGCTGCCTTCCTCAAGAGCCTGGTGAAGCGCGGCCTGCGCGGCGTGAAGCTCGTCGTCTCCGATGCCCATGAAGGGCTGAAGGCGGCGATCGCCCGCGTGCTCGGGGCGACCTGGCAACGCTGCCGCGTGCACTGGATGTGCAACGCGCTGGCGCATGTCGGCACGGCCCAGCAGTCCATGGCCTCGGCCGCGCTGCGCCAGGCCTACCTGCAGCCTGACCCGGCGAGCGCCCGGCAGACCTGGCGCCATGTGGCCGACCAGCTCCGCCCCCGCTGGCCCAAGCTCGGCAAGCTCATGGATGACAGCGAGGACGCCGTGCTCGCTTACATGGCGTTCCCGCCGCAGCTCAGGACCAAGCTGCACTCGGTCAACACGCTGGAGCGGCTGAACAAGGAGGTGAAGCGACGCGCCGACGTGGTCGGCATCTTTCCCCCCGAAGCCTCGATCATCCGCCTGATCGGCGCCGTCCTGCTCGAGGCCAAGGACGAATGGCAGATGCAGCACCGCTACATGGGCGTCGAGGCCATGGGCGAGATGCTCAACCTGCCACCCACCATCGAAACCCTGCAACTTCCGCCCAAGGCCGCCTGAGCCGTGGCCACCTCAAGCCCATCAGCTTTTTCCACCACGTTGACGGACACGACCGGCGGAAGACGAGGCCGAGGGAGCGACAGACTGGGTCGATGGTCGGCCCTGGCGCCGTGCGCAACGGCGCGCGGACCGCAAGCCATGTGACCGCCGTGGCCGCGACGCCGATAATCAGATCTTCCGCGGAGAGCGGGAGGTTCATGGGGCCGCGGCTCCGGTGGACGCCGGCAGCCCTTCCAACCGGCTCTCTCGAGGCAAGACGAGCGATGCCCGACGGCGAGGCGCCCCGAGCGGGGTGAAACGGCCGGTGCGGTGGCGCGGCGCTGATTGGGTGATGAGGCAGGGGCATATTGCGATGCCGCGCGGCACGTTGCCGGCGGACCGCCCGGCCGGCGTCCGCCTCATTCTGCGGCGTCCATCAGGGTGGAGTGGATCCAGCCCCACGCCACGTCTGGGCTCAGGACGCATTGATCTGCTTGCCCCGGCGCGGACGGACGCGACTCTGAAAGGGTGGAGGTTCCCTCATCTCCGTCCCGGTCCTGCTGACCCCGCCTTGGATGCGGCGCATCCGGCCACGCTTCCCGCTCTCGCACAGCATCCCGCGCGTGGACGACCGCGGCCTCCAGAGCGGCATCATCCTCGTCATCCAGGGCGGACTGAACTCCACGCTCCACGCCGTCGGCGACGGCCAGGGTCCGACCGTCGTCATGATGCTCTCCGCAGGGCGGATGAACGGACCAGAGGGGCGCCAAGATCCTCGCCCCGCTGCTCCCGCCGGCGCGCGAGTTGATCGCCGACCGCGGCGACGACAGCAACCTTTCCCACACCGCGCTCGCCGAGCACGGCATCGCCGCCTGCATCCCGCCCAAGACGAGCCGCGAGCAGCCGGAATGCGCGGTTGGCGGCCGTGTAGTGCCGGTCCGCGATCCTATCGGGCCGCAGCCCTGCCAGCACCGCCCGCACATCGGCCACCACCTCGGGGCGGCGTCCGATGGTACTGGTGGCGCAGATGCGCATCGAGGCCCTCGGTGTCCGAGACGGCCTCGCAATCGATCAGCGTGACCTTCCTCGGCAGGTCGGAGAGGGTCCGCGGCCCGGCGGCCCCGAGCCGGTCCGGATTGCCCTTGGTCGAGTCGCTGATGACCAGCGCCTGGTCGTTGCGCGCCATGTAGACATGCGCGGCGGCTGCGATCTCCGGCAGCCGCGCCAGCTTCGCCTCGTCGTTCAGCGCATCGTCATCCTCGTCGGCCGCCATCAGGAAGATGTTCTCGAACAGGCGGGGCAGGCGGCCGCGCGGCGCGTCGCGAATCATCTGCTGCAGCGCGTGGCGCAGCGCGTCGTTTCCCATCGAATGCGCAAGCCGGTGCACCGACCGCCCGCAGGCTTGACCCTCGTCGAGGCCGCGGACGAAGCCGGTGCGGCGGTAGAAGGCCCGCGCGATCGCCATGGCCGAACCCGCCGCGTCCGTACGGCCGTCGAAATACTGCAGCTTCAGGCCTTCCCGGAGCTTCAGCCCGAAGGCCCGGCCGTCCGACGGCCAGGAGAAGACGATGACCTCGAGCGGGCGCGCGGGGGTCGCGTAGAGCATTTTGCGTTGCGCGGCCCGCTCGAGAGCGGTGTCGAAATCCGAAGCGAAGCCGTGCATCAGCACGAGCAGGTCGGCCCTGTTCCGCAGCGCCTTCTGGCGCAGCATCTCGAGCCAGCCGCTGCTGCCGAGGAGCGCCCTCGCCTTCGGGCCTTCCTCCGCATGCGGGAGGTGTTCGGGAAAAACGCTCGCGGCGACGCGCGCATGGCCACCGCCAAAGCGGCGCTTTGCCTCCGGCGGCACCCGCACGCGCGCCTCCCCGTACCGCAACTGATGGGGACCCAGCCCGTTGTAGGTGTCGCCGAAGCGAACCTTGGCTTCCTTCTCCGAGAGCAGGTTGCGGTTGGTCACGAGATGGACGGTCTCTTCCATCTTCGCCCCCCCGCGTCGTGCGGCGACCACCCTCTTGATTCGATGCCGCATCGGATCACGGGCTTGCCCTCTGGTGCAACGGGCTTGTCCCGCCTGCGCGCGCGGCGCACATACCCCGCGCCCAGAGAGGAGTTTCCCGATGTCCCCCACCCGTCCCCGGCCCGTCATGCTCGTCATCCTCGACGGCTGGGGCTGGCGGGAGGAGCGGGAGGACAACGCCGTCCGCCTCGCGCGCACGCCCGCCTTCGATGCGCTCTGGGCCGAATGCCCGCACGCCTTCCTGCGCACCTCGGGCGCCGATGTCGGGCTGCCGGAGGGGCAGATGGGCAATTCCGAGGTCGGGCACCTCAATATCGGCGCCGGGCGCGTGGTGATGCAGGACCTGCCGCGGATCGTGGCGGCCATCGCGGACGGGTCGATCGCGGCGCTGCCGGCACTCACCGGGCTGATCGCCGCGCTGCGGGCCTCCGGCGGGACCTGCCATCTGATGGGGCTGCTCTCGCCCGGCGGGGTGCATTCCCACCAGGACCATGCGGTGGCGCTGGCGCGCATCCTCTCGGCCGCCGGCATCCCGGTCGCGGTCCACGCCTTCACCGACGGGCGCGACACCGCGCCGCGGGCGGCGGCGGAGTTCCTGGCGCGCTTCGAGGCCGACATCGCCGGCCTCGCGCGCGTCTCCATCGCCACCGTCATCGGCCGCTACTTCGCCATGGACCGCGACAACCGCTGGGACCGGGTCGCGAAGGCCCATGACGCCATGGTCCTCGCCGAGGGCCTCCGCGCCCCGACGGCCCAGGCCGCGATCGCCGCCGCCCATGCCGCCGGCGCGACGGACGAGTTCATCCCGCCCACCGTGATCGGCGACTATGGCGGCATGCGCGACGGCGATGGGCTGCTCTGCTTCAACTTCCGCGCCGACCGGGTGCGCCAGATCCTCACCGCCCTGCTCGATCCCGGCTTCGCGGGCTTCGCGCGCCGGCGGGTGGTCCGTTTCGCCGCCGCCGCCGGCATGACCGAATACAGCGAGGCGCTGAACGCCCACCTCGCCACGCTGTTCGGCCTGCAATCCATGGAGGGCATCCTCGGCGCCGTCGTTTCGGCCGCCGGCCTCAGGCAGCTCCGCATGGCGGAGACCGAGAAGTACCCGCACGTCACCTACTTCCTGAACGGCGGGCGGGAGGAGCCCTTCGCGGGCGAGGAGCGCATCCTCGTCCCCTCCCCCAAGGTCGCGACCTACGACCTCAAGCCGGAGATGTCGGCGCCGGAGCTCACCGAGCGGGCGGTCGCGGCGATTCGCGCCGGCGCCCATGACCTGATCGTGCTCAACTACGCGAATGCCGACATGGTCGGCCATACCGGCAGCCTCGAGGCGGC
>Ga0272446_1007783_pt1 | contig 10529 bp, 13 predicted proteins | sample YNPCB0061_FD_194587 | JGI IMG/M metagenome (GOLD analysis project Ga0272446, IMG submission 194587) | Hot spring microbial mat communities from Yellowstone National Park, WY, United States - YNP-CB-006-1 | ecosystem: Environmental > Aquatic > Thermal springs > Hot (42-90C) > Sediment | place... | reverse complement strand
CAGCGGGTCTCATGCGGGCCGTCGAGCGGCGAGCGACGCTGGCTGTCGTGGGAGGCACACGGAAGAGAGGGCACCGCGGTGCGGAGCATCGCAGCCCCTCAGGCATGGGAGGTACACCAGTGAGCGAGACCCACAGCGGCCACGAGACGCTCACGCGCACGCCTGGAGGCAGTCGCCACGATCACGCGTACCTGCTGGTCCTCGACGGCGAGAGGTCGACCATCGTCGAGCTGCCGCGCGACGGGCGGGTCACCATCGGGCGCGCGCCGGACGTGGAGCTGCGCATCGGGGACCGGGCCGCCTCGCGCCGCCACGCCGAGCTCGCGCTGCGCGACGGGGAGGCGGAGCTCAGCGATCTCCAGAGCCACAACGGGACGCTCCTGAACGGCGAGCGCGTGGTCGCGACCCGGGCGCTGGCGACGGGCGACGTCATCACCATCGGCGAGGTGGCGCTGGTCTTTCATTCGCCGCGGGCGCGGCGGCGGCCGCTCGATCTGAAGGCGCTCCGGCTGCGGCTCGCCGACGAGATCGAGCGCGCGGCGCACTTCGGTCGGCCGCTCAGCGTGGCGGCGCTGCGCTTTCGGGGCGCGCCGGCCGACGCGGCGCTCGTGCCGCTGCGCACCGTCGACGTCGTCGCGCAGCTCGCCGCCGACGAGCTGGTGGCGCTCTTCCCCGAGCTGCCGCCCGAGGCGGTGCCGCGGCCGGCCGGCGCCGAGGTCGTCGTGGCGTCGTACCCCGACGACGGGCTCGACCCCGAGTCGCTGCTGGCGGCGGTGCGACGCGCGCAGCCGCCGCCGTCGACGGAGCTGCACCTCGGCGACCGCACCATCCTCGTCGCCGACCCGGCGATGGTGAGGCTGTTCGAGCTGGTGAAGCGGCTGGCGAGGAGCGACCTCCCGGTGCTCGTCACCGGCGAGACCGGCGCCGGCAAGGAGAGCGCCGCCTGGGCGGTGCACCACTTCTCGCGCCGCGCCGCCGCGCGCTTCGTCGCCGTGAACTGCGCGGCGCTCCCCGAGAACCTCGTCGAGAGCGAGCTCTTCGGGTACGAAAAGGGCGCGTTCTCCGGCGCGCAGCAGGCGAAGCCGGGGCTCCTCGAGCTGGCCGACGGGGGCACGCTCTTCTTCGACGAGGTGGGCGAGTTGCCGCTCGCCGCGCAGGCCAAGCTGCTGCGCGTCCTCGAGAGGAGGCGGCTGATGCGCCTCGGCGGCACGCGCGAGATCGAGCTCGATCTCCGCGTCGTCGCGGCGACGAACCGCGAGCTCGAGCGCGAGGTGGAGGCCGGCCGCTTCCGCCAGGACCTCTATTTCCGTCTGAGCGGCGCGACGGTGACGCTGCCGCCGCTGCGCGATCGCCCGCGCGAGCTCGCAACGCTGATGCGGACCTTCCTCGCCGAGGCGTGCGCGAAGCTCGAGCGCGAGGTGCCGCGGCTGTCGCGCACCGTCGTGGCGACGCTGGCGGCGTACGCGTGGCCGGGGAACGTGCGCGAGCTGAAGAACACGATGGAGTTCATCGCCGCCGCCGCCGAGGACGTCGTCGAGCCGCACCACCTGCCGAGCCGCATCGCGCGCGTCGAGGCGCCGCCGCCGCCGCCGCCGCCGCCGCCGCGCGCCGCGCCTCCGTCGAGCGAGCCGCAGTTCCGCGTGCTCGCCGACGAGATCGAAGAGCTCGAGCGCACCCGGCTGCGCCAGGCGCTCGAGGCCGCCGGCGGCGTGAAGGCCAAGGCGGCGCGCCTCATCGGCATGCCGCTCCGCACCTTCATCGCCAAGCTCAAGCAGTACGGGCTGTGAGTCATCGTCGACGGAGAGGATGACGATGCGGGCGCGGTTGGTGGCGGTGCTGGCGCTGGTCCTCGTCTTCGTCGTCATGTCGGGGCTGGTCGCGCGACGCGAGCGCCCCGGGGACGCGGTCCTCGAGTCGTGCGCGCTCCTGCGCGATCCCGACGGGGCGCTGACGGCAGGCGCGGCGGCGGCGTCCGACCGGTGGCGGCCGACGACGACGACCCCGAACTTTGGCTGGACGCGCGACGTCGTCTGGCTGCGCCTCCAGCTGCGCAACGGCGCGCCGCGCGACCTCGACGTCGTCCTCGAGGCGGCGCGCGAGTGGGTCGAGGAGGTCGACCTCTACGTGCTCGACGGGTCGCGCGTCCGGTCGGAGCAGCGCTCGGGCGCACGCCTCCCGCTCGCGGCGCGGCCGATCCCGTTCGAGCGCATCGTCTTTCCGCTGGCGCTCGCGCGCGGCGAGACGCAGACGCTGCTCGTCCGGATGCACAGCCGCAGCCCGATCGCCTTCGCCGGGCGCGTCCTCGAGCGGCGGGCCTTCGACGCCGACTACCTGACGGAGGAGCTCCTCTACGGCGCCTACTACGGAGTCCTCGTCGGCCTCGCCGCCTATTCGCTCGTGCTGTTCTGGATGCTGCGCGATCCGACGCAGCTCCTCGTCGGGCTGTTCCTGTTCTCCTTCATGCTCGGCGAGAACGCGTCGCACGGTCACCTCTCGCGCTTCCTCCCGCGGCTCGCCGGGTGGCTCGAGCTGGGTGCCGGCGCCGCGGCGTTCGGCGCGGCCGCGGTGTCCAACCTCCTCCTCGCGGCGCGCATGGTCGGTGAGCGGCCGCTGCTCCGCCGCCTGTTTCGCGCGACGGCGTGGATCGTCGCCGTCGCCAGCACGAGCGCGGTGCTGGTGCCGGCGCTGCACGTCGTCGCGTTCGCCTCGTTCGTCCTCTTCGGCGTCGTCCTCATGACGACGGTCGTGGTCACGCAGGAGGACGATCGGCAGCAGTTCTTCTTCTCGACGGCGGTGGGCGCGCTCGTCGTGCCGGTGACGATTCAGATCATCCACTTCTTCGGCTTCATCGCGGTCTGGCCGGAGAACGCCAACCACCTCGGCTGCGTCCTCATGGCGATCCTCTTCGCGCTGCTCGTCGGCCACACGCTGCGCGATCAGAATGGGCGCATCTCGTCGCTGAACGAGGAGCTGCGGCGCCAGATCGGCGAGCGCGCGCGCCAGCTCGCCGATGCGCTGGCGCGCCTGCCAGCGGCGGCGGCGCTGGACGTCGGCGCGCTGGTCGGCGAGCGCTACCGCATCCGCGCGCGCCTCGGCGCCGGCGGGATGGGCACGGTGTTCGAGGTCGAGCGCGCCACCGACGGACAGCGGCTCGCGCTCAAGGTGCTGAAGGGCGTGAGCGACCGCGAGGCGCTGGCGCGCTTCGCCCGCGAGGCGCAGCTGATGGCCGAGCTGAACCACCCCAACATCGTCTCGGTCGTCGACGTCGACGTGTCGCAGAGCGGCTCGCTCTATTTCGTGATGGAGCTCGTGCGCGGCGGGACGCTGCTCGCCCAGCGCGACCGCTGGGGCGACGTCGCGTGGGCGCGCCCGATCCTGCGCCAGATCGCCGAGGCGCTGGCCGCGATGCACGCGCGCGGCATCGTGCACCGCGATCTCAAGCCGGCCAACGTCCTCGTCGACGGCGGCCGCGTGAAGGTGAGCGACTTCGGCATCGCGCGGCTGGGCCGCGACGACGGCGACTCGACGGTGACGCAGGACCTCACGCGGACGGGCGCCTTCCTCGGGACGCCGCGCTACGCCGCGCCCGAGCTCTCGAAGGGCGCGCGCGAGGCGCAGCCCGCCTCGGACATCTGGAGCTTCGGTGTGCTCGCCGAAGAGCTCCTCGGCGACGCGGCCGGCAAAGACGCCGCGCTGCGCGCGCTGGTCGCGTCGTGCCTCGGCGCGGAGCCCGCCTCCCGTCCGTCGGCCGCCGCGCTCGTCGACGCGCTGGCCTGACGCGCGACCACGCCAACTCTGCATGGGTGGTCGTCGACGACCGTGCAGGGTCTGCGTGGTCGCCCGAAATCGTTGGTCATTTCGTCGGGCACGCCGGTTGCTCAACGAGACCGCATGCCACACACGGTGCGCGGAGTGCGGATCGAGCGCGAAGGGCGCGAGCACGCGGTCCTCGAGCTCGCGTCAGTCGAACGGCAGGAGGCGCTGGCGTCGCTGACGCCGAACGAACTTCACGTCGCCCTCCTCGCCGTCGCCGGGCTGTCGAACGCGGAGATCGCCGCGCGGCGCGGCACCGCGGTGCGGACCGTCTGCAATCAGCTGGCGTCGATCTTCCAGAAGCTCGACCTGCGCTCGCGCTCCGAGCTCGTGCTCGCCGTGGTGAGAGGCTGAGATGGAGGCCGACACCCTCGCCGACGAAGGGCGGCGGCTGTGGCAGGAGCTCCTCGACGGGCGCTGGGCCGTCGTCAGGCACCTCGACGGCGCCGCGACGCGGACGCTGCTCCTCGTGCGCACTGAGGAGCGCGGCGCGGCGCTCACCGCGGAGGAGGCCGACCTCCTCGCGCGCCTCGAGCGCGGAGATTCCGTCAAGCAGATTTCCATCGACCATCGACTGGCACCGTCGACGGTGAGCGAGCGCATCGCGAGCGCGCTCGGCAAGCTCGGCTTCCGGACGCGCGCCGAGTACCTCCGCTTCGCACCTCCGCGCCCGACCGCGAGTGCGCCCGGCGTCGCGTGGGCGGAACGATGAGCCGAGGACAGATGCGCGTCTTGCGAGGAACCCTGTTCGTCCTCGCGCTCGCCGCTGGCTGCGGCGACGACGCTCCGCGCGGCGAGGTCGATCTCTCGATGGCGGGAACGGGCGACCTCGCCGAGAGCGGCGTCGATCTCGCGCCGGCGACGACGCCCGATCTGACCGACCCGCCGTCGCCCGATCTGCTCCCGCCGGCCGACCTCTCGACGCCGCCCGGAGTGATCACCGAGGTGCCTGCGCGGATCGGGTCGGGCGGGCCGGCCTCGCCGCAGCTCGACCTCTGCGTCGGCGGCGGGGACGTCGCCGGCGACGTGGCCAGCGCGACGGGCGAGCGCCTGGCCGTCGGCTTCTGCGCCCTACTGACCTACTGACCTACGGAGCGAGTGAGGAGGACCATGCGCATGCGCGCGATCGTGATCGGGATGTTGCTGATGGTCGGGAGCTGGGCGCAGGCCGCCGTCCCGTCGAAGTTCGCGGTGCAGGGCGTGCTGCGGGACAACACCGGGCGCCTCCAGTCGCTGATGGTCAGCGTGACCGCGTCGTTGTGGGACGCCGAGACCAACGGAACCAAGCTCGCCGGCGACTACGGGCCGACCTCGGTGATGGCGAACAACGGGCTGTTCAACCTGCCGATCGACGACGCCGCGCTGCAGTCGAAGATCGCGAGCGCGTCGCAGGTGTGGCTCCAGCTCACCGTCGGCGCGAGCACCTTCCCGCGGGTGCAGGTGACCTCGCAGCTGTTCGCGCAGATCTGCGGCACCGCCGACAAGCTCGCCGGGATGAACTTCACACCGAACTGGTGGGAGTTCGGCCTCGACGACGGCGTCACCGGCACCGCCATCGACTTCCACGGCGGGACGACGCTGACCGACTTTACCGCGCGCATCTACCGGCTCCCCGGCGACGCGTCGGAGTTGCGCATCAACAATCGCGGCGGCGGTCCGATTCAGCTGGAGCGATCACCAATCTGGCCAACGAGACATTCGGGCGCAACGGCGGCGAGGGGGCGGGGCTCCTCGCGATGCGGACGAGGGGCGACGTCTCCGACGTGGAGCCCGTCGCCTATGTCGGCGCCGGCGCGCTCGACCTGCCGCCCGACCTCCGCTATTGGTTCAGCGAGGTCCAGACCGAGCGGGATTGGCGAATGGCGTTCGCGAGCTTCTCGGAGACCCTCCTCGGCGACCTCCTCGGCCGCGAGCCGCGAACGTTCGCCTACTGGAACGAGTTCCCCGCGACGCGAGACTTCGAGGACGCCATCGGGCTCAACGTCCAGAGCGGCCGGACGCGCGCTATCGTCTTCTCGTTCCTGAGGAGGCGCGCGGCGTGGCGCGCCTCGGCGTGGCGCGACGCCCGGCGGATGCGGCGACAGCTCGCGACGGTGTTCGATGCGCGCGTCCGCGCCACGTCGCCGGACACCGCCGACGCGGTGCTCGCGCCCGACGGGCGGCTGCTCCACGTGGGGCGCTCGCTCGGACGCGACGGCGCGGAGCTCCTGTCCGCCGCAGTGCGGACGCTCGAGCGCGAGCGCCTCGCCCACGAGAGCGCGGACGAGGGCGAGCGCCTCTGGGACGAGCTCCTCGCCGGGCGCTGGTCGGTGGTCGAGCACCTCGATCGGGACGGCAAGCGCACCCTCCTCCTCGCACGCACCGACGGCACCGACGGCGCGCTCAGCCCGGAGGAGGTCGATCTCCTCGCGCGACTCGAGCGCGGACATTCCGTCAAGCAGATTTCCTTGGACTACCGCCTCGCTCCATCGACGGTCAGCGAGCGCATCGGCGCCGCGATCGGGAAGCTCGGCTTTCGCACGCGCGCGGAGTACCTGCGCTTCGCGCCGCGCCGGCGCCGGCGCTGAGGGATCGGGATGGTGCGCGGGGTGCGCGGGATCTGGGGCGGGCGCGAGCACGCCATCGTCGAGCTCGAGCCGGCGGAGGAGCGCAGCGTGTTGTCGTCGCTGACACCGCACGAGCAGCAGGTCGCGCTGCTCGCGATCGAGGGGCTCTCCAACCGCGAGATCGCCGCGCGGCGACGCACCGCCGAGCGCACGGTGGCCAACCAGATCGCGTCGATCTACCGCAAGCTGCACATCCGCTCGCGGACCGAGCTGGTGCTCGCGATCGCAGGCAGCCGATCGAACGACTGACTCCCCGATCGACTCCTCGCCGCGCACCGACGAGATGACCATGGCCCTCGTGGGGCAAGTCCGGTTCGATGCAGCTCCATGAGGACACAGGGGAGTGAATGGCGCGCGGAACGAACGCGCGGAGCGGGGGCGATGGATTGTTCCATGCGCGCAGCAATCGTGGCGTTCGTCGTGATGACAGCGGTGGTGGTCGGGGCCGCCGAGCCGAAGCGGCTAGTCGAGCGCGACACCACGACGGCCGAGGCGTCGCGCCGATACGACGCCGGGATGCGGCTCTACAACATCTCCGATTTCGCGGCGGCGCTCGAGGAGTTCAGACGCGCCTATCTCGTGAAGGCCGACCCGGCGTTCCTCTTCAACATCGCGCAGTGCCAGCGGCAGATGTCGCGCTACGACGAGGCGGCGAAGACCTACCGCGCCTTTCTACGCGAGGCGCAGGGCATCGGCGACGCGCAGCGCGATCAGGTGAAGGCGCTCGTCGCGCAGATGGAGCAGGCCGCGCGCGACGCGCAGGCCCGAGCGGCGCAGCCGCCGACGGGGACGACGCCACCGGGCGGCGCGCCGGCGCCGGAGGAGCACACGGTCGCGTCGGGTCCGCCGCCCGCCCCCTCGCCGGCGCCGCAACCCGCGCCGCCTGCGCCGCCGGAGCGTGCGCGAACGCCGCTATACAAAAAATGGTGGCTGTGGACGACCGTCGGCATCGTCGCTGCCGGCGCTGTCGGCGTCAGCGTCGGTGTCGGCGTAGCCGCGTCGCGGTCGAGCACGTGGCAGAACGGTCCGACGGTCGGCCTCGGCGCGAACGGCCTCACGGCGGAGGTGCGCTGGTGAGCCGCCGATCTGCCTGCGCTCTCCTTCCGCTGGCGCTCGTCGCCGCCTCCTGCGGCGACTCGGGCCCGCCCACGTCGTTCGGCCTCAACGTGACCGTCACTACGACGACGCTCGACAGCGGCACGCGAGCGGCGATCACGAGCGCGCTCCTCTCGGTGCGTGGCGATGCCGAGCCGTACGCACGCCCGATCGACATCGTCGGCCCGCTCCGCGACGGCGAGGCGCGGTTCCGCTACATCCCGAAGGTGCGCACGGGCGCCCTCACGCTGCAGCTCGACGTCGCCGACGCCGATGGCGTCGCGCTCGCCTCCGGCGAGAGCGCCCCGACCGTCGTCACCGACGGCGCCGTTCCGGTCAGCGTGGCCCTCGTGGCCGCGCCGCCGCCTCCCCCGCCGCCGCCGAAGAGCTCCGACGGGGTCGCCTGCACCGCCAACGACGAGTGCGCGAGCGAACGCTGCATCGACGGCGTCTGCTGCGCGACCGCCTGCGACGGTGTCTGCTCATCATGCGCTGTCGACGGCCACGTCGGGACCTGCTTCCCCATCCCGGCGGGCGCGCGCCCGTACGCGGGCCACGGCGACTGCGGCAAGCAGCCGGCGTCGACCTGCGCCAACGACGGGACCTGCGACGGTGCCGGCGCCTGCCGCCGCTGGCCGTCGGGGACCGAGTGCCGCGCGGCGAACTGCGACCCGCTGACGCTCGCGTCGACCGCGCCGGCCACCTGCGACGGCAGTGGCGCCTGCGTCGTCCCCGCGCCGGTGAGCTGCGGAGCCTACGTCTGCAAGGACGCCAGCAGCTGCCACACCTCGTGCACGACTGGGAACAACACGCCCTGCGCCGCGGGCCTCGTCTGCGCGAACAATTCGTGTCAATCACCAAGCTGCATGGACGGCGTACGCAGCGATCCCGAAACGGGCGTCGATTGCGGCGGTGGGTCGTGCCCGAAGTGCGGCACCGGCATCGGGTGCAAGGTGGGCTCCGACTGTCAGAGCGGCACCTGCGCGTCGAACGGGAGCTGCACCGCGCCGACGTACACCTGGCGCACGAGCGCCTTCGGCACCTGCAGCGCCGGCGCGTGCTCCGTCGGGACGCAGACCCGCAGCGTGTGGTGCGAGCGCAGCGACGGGACGCGGGTCGCCGACGCGCTCTGCTCGGGGGCGACGCGGCCGACGGAGACGCAGAGCTGCACGAACACCAACGGCTGCTCCTGGTTCGCCGGGAGCTACGGCTCGTGCAGCGTGAAGTGCGGCGGCGGCGTGGCCACGCGCCCCGTCTACTGCCGCGACGGCCTCGGGAACCAGGTGTCGAACAGCTGGTGCACCGGCGCCGCGCCGCCCTCGTCGATATCGTGCAACACCTTCCCCTGCGTCATCAACGTCGTCGGAGAGCCGTCGGCGGCGATGGGCCCCTGCTGGTCGCCCCCGAACTGCCTCGCCGGCTACCCGGCCGTCCCCAGCTGCCCCGTGGGGTACGCACCCACGCGCACCGAGCAGGCGTGCGGCAACCCGAACGCCTGCGGGACGAACTGGGCGCTCTGCACGTTCTATCAGGTGAAGCACTACGGCTGCAGCGACCCGACGTTCGTGATGGGGATCGTCGCGCGCGAGTGCACCTACCAATAGCCGCGCGTCAGGGCGCGAGCGTGGCCGCGACGGGGCAGTGGTCGGAGACGTCGCGGTGGAAGGCGGGGCAGCGCGGGCCGGGGTCGCAGCCGATGGTCTCGCAGGGGCCTCGCGCGGCGACGTCGCGGATGTTGCTAGACGCAAATACGTGATCGAGGGCGGTGCCGCGGCAGCCGTCGGAGCGGTCCCAGTACGAGGTGCAGGCGAGGGGCTCGGTCGCCCAGGCGAGCCCGGTCGCGCGCGCGAAGCGGGCGAGCGCCGCGCGGTCGGCGTCGCCGGTGGCGTTGAAGTCGCCGAGGACCAGCGCGTCGTCGCCTGCGCGCCGCGCCGCCACGACGAGCGGCGCCAGCGCCTCGAGCTGCGCCGCTCGGACGCCGGCGTCCCCGTCGCTGCCGCCGGCCTTCAGGTGCACGACGAAGACGCGCAGCCCGCGGCCGCGCTGCTCCACGCGCACCTCGAGCGCCGCCTTGCCGGCGCCGCCGAGCATCGTCTCGCGACGCGTCCGGATCGAGCGCAGCTCGTGGCGCCGCGTGTCGACGAGCAGCGCCACCCGATGGGTGCGGTTGGCGTCGTCGACGAAGGCCCGCCACCCCGGACCGAGGTGCTCGCGGGTCGCGCGCTGGAGCGCCACCGGATCGGTGATTTCTTGTAAACCGACCAGCGACGGCGCGAGCTCGCGCACGAGCGCGAAGGCGCCGCGCACCTGACGGTCGCTCTCGGGGAAGTCGCGGACGTTGAACGTGACGGCGCGCAGCGCGCCCGCCGGTGTCGGCCCGCACGAGCGGCGCACACCGACGACCACGACGAAGAGCGAGGCGACGACGAGGATCGACGCGCGCATGAACACCACTCTAAGCGCAATGCCGATCAGTTAGTGGCGTTCCTCGACGAGAGGATCAGGATGCCGTGATCGCTAGGAGCGGTCATGCATCTCAGGGAAGCGTTCGCAGAGACGGCGGCATACGCGGCGCCTGCATCGTTCGAGAGTTTCAGCCGGCACCTCGATCAGTCGTGGATAGACGAGGCGTTGTTGTCGACGGGGGCGGCAACGATCCGCCGCCGCCGTCTGCCGTCTGAGCAGGTCGTTTGGTTGGTATTGGGGATGGCCCTCATGCGGGACATGCCGATCGCCGATGTCGTCGACCGTTTGGAGCTGGCGTTACCGACAGCGACGGGAAACGTGATGGCTGCGAGCGGTATCCACATGGCGCGGCGGCGTGTTGGCGCCGAGCCGCTCGAGTGGTTGTTCTGGCGGACCGCGACGGAATGGGGTGAGCGCAGCGCCCAGCATCAGTGATCGGATAGCGATGGCTCACGGGCGGGCCTTTCCGACAGAGATGCGGTGCTGATACTGGGTGCCCGATTCGACACGCTGGCGGAGCAAGGCGCGACCTGCATCAGTGATCGGATA
>Ga0272446_1007782_pt1 | contig 10531 bp, 6 predicted proteins | sample YNPCB0061_FD_194587 | JGI IMG/M metagenome (GOLD analysis project Ga0272446, IMG submission 194587) | Hot spring microbial mat communities from Yellowstone National Park, WY, United States - YNP-CB-006-1 | ecosystem: Environmental > Aquatic > Thermal springs > Hot (42-90C) > Sediment | place... | reverse complement strand
GCACCGGCCGCTCTGCCGCCTTGGACCGCGCGAAGGAGTGCGGGCCGGACGGCACGAACAAAGAGCGAACTTCCATCCCCGAGGAACTACCGTCGATGCGAATGCCCTCTGCCTTCCTTGCGACCGTACTCTTCTCGGTGTCTGGCACGGTCGCCGTTGCGCAACTGCCGGTACCGGCGCCGAAGCCGATCGTGGGAGCGCGCATGCCGGCGCTGAGCCCCGACGGCAGACAGATCGCGTTTGTGTACCGAGGGGACGTATGGATCGCCGACGCGGCAGGCGGTCGGGCGGTCTCGCTGACGCGGCATCTCGAGATGGATGCGTACCCTCAGTTCAGCCCGGATGGCCGATGGATCTCCTTCAGCAGCCTCCGGACTGGCAACTGGGACATCTTCATCGTTCCCGCGAGCGGAGGCGCGCCCCGACGGCTCACGTGGCATTCGGGCACCGACATCGCCTACGGGTGGTCGCCAGACGGGAAGAGCCTTCTGTTCGCCTCCCGACGCGACACCGGCGACGTCGAGTTACTCGCGCTCGACGTTGCGTCCCTGCGCATCACCAAGCTGGCGCAGGACTACACCAGCATCGACTATCCCAGCTTCTCGCCGGACGGCAAGCTCGTGGTCTTCGGACATCGCGGGCTGTTCCACTGGACCCGGCCGCGGTACCACGGGTCGGGCGCCGCTCAGCTCGGGCTGCTCGATACCGCGACACACAAGCAGCGTGACCTCACGGACAACGGCCGTCAACACCTGTGGCCGCGGTTCATGCCGGACGGCCGGCGCATCCTCACCGTCACCTACGGACAGGTTTCGCCCTCGTCACCCCGGCTTGACCAACCGCCCGCCAAACTCGTCGACAGCCCGGAACGCACGCCGAACCTGTGGCTCTTCACTCTCGACGGCAAGGGCCGGCAGATCACACGGTTCGTCGGCGGCTCGGTGCGCTGGCCCGCCGTGTCAGCGCGGACCGGCGACATTGCGTTCGAGTATGGCCCCGACCTGTGGCTGCTCAAGGCCGGTGAGAAGGACCCCAAGCCCATCGTGCTGACCGCCTCCGACGACGACGCCCAGAACCAGGTGCGCCGCGAAACGTTGACCTCCGGCGTCACGGAAGCGGAGCCTTCGCCGGATGGCAAGCTGTACGCTTTCGGCTTGCGAGGCGACATCTGGACGATCGCCATGGAGAAGCCGAAGGGAGCGGCGGGCAAGCCAGCGGAGATCGCTCGCCGACTGACGGACTGGGAGGGCGAGGACTCGGACTTCCTGTGGTCGGCCGATGGAAAGAAGCTCTACTATCGATCCGACCGTGACTTCGTGACGCGCGTGTTCGAGCTGGACGTGGAGACAGGCGCTTCGCGGCAGCTGTGGAGCCGGTCGCAGGATGCCGATCAGTTGCACCTCTCGCCCGACGGTAAGGTCTTGGCTTTCTGGGTGGGAGGGCCCGACGCCGGGCTCATGGCGATCACGCTTGCGACAGGCGAGGTGCGTCGTCTCTTCGCGATGCCCGATCGCTCGCGCAACTGGCAGGAGGGCGGCGACTTCTCCTGGTCGCCGGACCTTCAGTGGCTGGCGGTCTGCGTCCGCGAGGTGAACGGCCCGTGGAACATCTGGGTGGCGCCCACGGCAGGAGGACAGCCTGTCAATGTCACGCGCCTCAATGCGTGGCACGGCATGCCGCGATGGACGCCGGACGGCAAGTACCTCCTCTTCCAGAGCGACCGCGACGGCGCCGGCCTGTACGCCGTCTCGCTCCGCAGGGACGATGCTCCTCCGGGCGAAACGGACCTGAAGTACGAGAAGCCCAAGGACCCCGTGAAGGTTGCCATCGACTTCGACGGCATCACACGGCGCATCCGGCGTCTATCCGGGCAGTACCCGAGTGGCGATCTGACGGTCTCGTCGGAGGGGGTCACCTACTTCATCTCCGAGGGCGACATCTGGTCCGTGTCGTATGACGGCAAGGAGACGAAGCGCCTCACCACCGGCGGCGGGCACGGGGCGCTCCGGATCTCGACCGACGCCAAGCGCGCGTACTTCGTGCGCAATGGCGAGCTCACGCTGATGAAGCTGGACGCCAACAACGCCGTGGAGAAGGTGACCTTCACAGCGGACCTCGAGCGCGACACGCGCGCCGAGCGCCGCGCCGCGTTCACGCAGTTTTGGTCCGCGTACAACCGCCGGTTCTACGACCCCAACTTCCACGGCCGTGACTGGGAGGCGATCCGGAAGCGGTACGAGCCGATGCTCGAGTCGGTCGAGACGCGGCACGAGTTCGCCTCGCTGCTCCAGATGATGGTCGGCGAGCTGGAGGCGTCGCACTCGGAGGTCGGGCCAGCGCCGGGAGGCGTTCCAAGCTCGTCCACGGCGCATATGGGCTTCACCATCGACTACACGCACCCCGGACCGGGAATCCGCGTGGAGCGAGTGCCGGCGGGCGCCCCCGCGTCGTTCGAAAAGACGCTCATTCGCCCCGGTGAGTACGTGATGGCGATCGACGGCAAGGACGTGGCGCCTGGCGAGGACCTCTACCGGCTGCTGAACGATCGTGCCGGCCGCAGTGTGGAGTTCACGGTAAGCACCAAGCCGAGCCGGGAAGGCGCTCGCGCGGTGCGCTATTCGCTGCTCAACTACGGGGAATGGTCCAGTCTGCTGTACCGGAACCGTACCGAGCGGCTGCGTCAGTACGTCGAGCAGAAGAGCGGCGGCAAGGTCAGCTACGTGCACATCGCCGGCATGGGCTGGAGCAACCAGACCGTCCTCGACCGGGAACTCTACGAGTTCTCCCTCGGCAAGCAGGCCATGATCATCGATGTACGCTTCAATGGTGGCGGCAACATCTCCGACAACATCATCAACTGGCTCGAGCGCCGAAGGCACGGTTGGTACCGAGGGCGTGACAACGAGCCCGAGCCGGCGCCGGGGCGCGCTTGGGAGAAGCCGACCATCGTGCTCATGAACGAGCACAGCTTCTCGAACGCGGAGATGTTCCCCTACGCGATGCGCGCGCGCGGACTGGCGCGTCTCGTGGGGATGCCCACGCCCGGCTACGTGATCTGGACGGGCGGACTGCCGCTCGTTGACGGCACGAGCGGGCGCATGCCGGGGAGTGGCGTCTACCGCCTCGACGGCTCCAACATGGAGAACCAGGGTGAGCAGCCGGATGTTCAAGTGCCTCTGACGACGGAGGACTGGCTATCGGAGCGTGACCCGCAGCTGGACAAGGCGATCGAAATGCTGCTCGCCGGCGCACCGGCGAAGTAGCGATCCGGCTCGATCCGAACTGGTGATGCCGCTGGGGCTCAGCGACCGAGGGCCGTGATGCTCGTCAGCAGCCCCGGCGCTACGCCAAGGACGAGCGTCGCGGCGGCGGCGAGGAGGACGCTCACCCCTGCGGCGGTCTGTCGCGCGGGACGGGCTGGGGCTTCGCCCGTCGCCTCCTCGAAGAACATGACCCATACCACACGCAGGTAGTAATAGGCTGCCATCACGCTCGTCAGGGCCATCACCACCGCCAGCCCTACTTGTTCCCCCGCGATCGCCGCCATGAAGATCTGCCACTTGGCAATGAACCCCATGGTGGGCGGCACCCCGCCGAGCGAGAGCATGAAGAACAGCATCGTGTAGGCGGCCATCGGGTCATGGTGTGCCAGACCGCGCAAGTCGCTGAGGCGCTGGTAGTCGCGCCCCCGTCCGCTGAGGTACACCAGCACGCCAAAGGCCCCCAGGGTCATGAAGGTGTAGGCAAAGAGGTAGAAGAGCGCCGCATCGACGGCTTGGGTACGCGCCGTGCCGATGACGGCCACCGCCACGAGGAGGTACCCGGCGTGGGCGACGCTGGAATAGGCCAGCATGCGCTTCACGTTCTTCTGCGAGACGGCCAGCAGGTTGCCGAAGACCATGGAAAGCACGGCGAGGGTCTGTACGCCAGGCAGCCATCCTGCCCGAAGCGGCACGAGCGTGTCGAGCACACGCAGGATCGCTACGAAGGCGGCGACCTTGGCGGCGCCCGCCATGTAGGCCGTCGCCGAGGTCGGCGCCCCCTCGTAGACGTCCGGCGCCCACTGATGGAAAGGCACCAGTGCCGCCTTGAAGCCCAACCCCACCAGAAGCATCGCGAGACCGGCGAACGCCATGGCCGTCTGCGCCTGCGGCTGAGCCAGAGCGCCGGCCACGCCGACGAGCGACGTGGTCCGCGATGCTCCGTACAGAAGGGCTACCCCGTAGAGCAGAAACGCCGATGCGAACGCGCCAAGGAGGAAGTACTTGATCGATGCCTCTTCACTCCGCAGCTCGTCCCGGGCGAACCCAGCCAAGACGTAGAGCCCGAACGACATCAGCTCGAGCCCCAAGAAGAGCACCACCAAGTCGGCGGCACAGCACATGAGCACCGCGCCGGATGCCGAGAGCAACACCAGCGCATAGAACTCGCCGTGGTCCAGGCCCCGATTGCGGAGGTAGGTCGCGGAGAGCAGCGAGGCGAGGAGGGTGGCCAGCAACACAGCCAGGGCGCCCACCATGGCGAGACCGTCGACGTTGAGCACGCCCAAGAACGCGCTGGGATCGCCGATGCGCATCGAGCGGTCCAGGGCAAAGCTCGCCGCCAGGAGAACTCCGACGACCGTCACGGCGACGTTCATGCCCTTCGCGCCGCGCCGCCACAACGACACGTCGCCGAGCAGAACGACGGCGGCGGCCGCCCAGAGGACCAGAATGGGCAGGATCGCGTGCAGATCGGACTGTATGGCGCCCCAATCGCTCATTGCGCTTCCGGCCTCACGCGCCCACCGCAAGCCGGAGAGCGTCCAGGTTCGCGTCCGGTGTCGCCGGCGGGGTCGGTATAGCGCAACCCGGCGCCAGGATGAAGGCGCGACCGCCGCTCTCGGCGATCGCACTCCGCGCCTCCGCCACGATGAAGTCCGGCGTCACCTCGCCATAGGTCACCTCGTTGACGCCTGCCATCAGGCACAGACGGGTCCGCAGCCGCATCTCTCGGATGCTCGGATTGCCCTCCAGACGATTGCTCCAGCAGTAGATCCGCATCCCCTTGTAGGGCAGCACCACTTCGGGATAGATGCCGACGCCGTGATGGTGCACCACGTTGACGGAGGCGGTGTCCACCGCGTCGAGCACCTGCTGGTCCAGAGCAGCAAACTCGGCGGCATATTGGTCTGCGGGCATCGTGTCGGACGCAGCGCCGGCCACCGCTAGGTAGATGCCATCCGCACCGGCTTCCAGAAGTGCCCGCGCATAGTTGGCAAGAGAGGCCGCGATCGCGCGCAACCCCTGTCGCACGGGCTCCGGGTCCGCGGCCAGATGCTCGAGCGTGCGCTTGCCGCTCACCTTCTCTGCCGTCGCGAAGGCCCCAAACACGGTGTCGACCACCGGGCCGTCATCGCCCTTCTCCGCCACGATCTGCTTGATCGCGTCGAGCTGCTGGCCGAAGTTGCCGCTTCGCCCGTCCAGAACCGGGAGGCGCGCCCAGTCGGCAGGCTCGCGAACCTCCGGCATGTCCGCTGGCATCTCGTAGGGGATGTCGTGCATCACCTTGAACAGGTCGGGATCGCACCGCCGATAGAAGGCAAGCTCGGCGGCTGCGAACGCTTGCCCGGCGGGCGGATCGAGCCGGAAGTGGTACCACAGGCTGTAGGGCGTTCGGTCCACCGGCTCGCCCGCAACGGCAGCTAGAACGCGCTCTCGTTTCGTCACCTCGACCTCCCTCCCCAACCGGACGGCGCCGCCGACGCCGTCTCGGCGGTGCGCGTGCGCTCACCCACCCTGCCTAGCAGGTCGTCCACCGACTGCGTCATGATACCGACCCATGGCGTCACATAGCACCCGAACCAGAAGATCAGCGCCACGAGCGGGGCCAGGACCCACCGCTCCCGAAGCCCGAGGTCTGGCATGTTCCGGTTCTCGTCCCGCCGGAGCGGACCGGTGAACACGCGCTGGAACAGCCACAGCATGTAGACCGCCGAGAGCACCATCCCGGTCGCCGCCACCGCCGTCCATCCTGGCCCCGACGCACTGGACAGGTAGCTGCCCTGCAGGACCGCAAACTCGCCGACGAATCCGTTGGTCAGCGGAAGCGCAACCGACGACAGCATCGCGATGAGGAAGAAAGCGGCGAGCACCGGCACGCTCCGCTTGATGCCGCCGTACTCCGCGATCTCGCGCGTGTGCCGCCGGTCATACAGCATGCCCACCAGGAAGAAGAGCATGCCGGTCGAGACGCCATGGTTGATGTTCTGCAGAAGAGCACCGACCATTCCGAGGTGCGTGAACGTGAAGATGCCGAGCATCACAAAACCCAGGTGGCTCACGCTGGAATAGGCCACGAGCTTCTTCATGTCCGGCTGTACCGCCGCGACGATGGCGCCGTACACGATCCCGACCACCGCCAGCGCCACGAACAGCGGCGCGGCCGCATGCGCCTGGTCGGGGAAGAGCGGCAGACACACGCGCACGAAGCCGTAGGTGCCCATCTTCAGGAGAACGCCGGCAAGGATGACGGAACCCGCCGTCGGCGCCTCCACATGGGCGTCCGGCAACCACGTGTGGAACGGCCACATCGGCACCTTGATCATGAACGCCAGGGCGAAGGCGCCGAAGAGCAGCATGAGCGCGCGGGGGTGAAGCCCCATGAGGCTAGCGTGCGCCGACGATGCCGGGTCCTGAAGATCGACGAGGCTGAAAGACCCCGTGCTCAAGTACAGATGCACGATGCCGAGAAGCATCAGGACGCTTCCCGCGAACGTGTAGAGGAAGAACTTCACCGCCGCGTAGATGCGGCGCTCGTGGCCCCAGATCCCGATCAGGAAGTACATGGGGATGAGGACCGCCTCCCAGAACACATAGAAGAGCACCAGGTCGAGCGCGCAGAACACGCCCAACATGGCGCTCTCCAGCACCAGGAGGAAGACCATGTACTCCTTCACACGCTTCGTGATGGACACGGAGTAGACGGCCGCAAGGAACGAGAGGAGAGCCGTCAGGAGCACGAGGAGCACGCTGATCCCGTCGACGCCGACATGGTAGCGCACGCGCCATGTCTCCATCCAGGGCACGTTCGTGACCAACTGGAAGCCGCTGGACTGTGGATCGAAGGAGCGCAGGAGGGCGATCGAGGCGACCAGCGTGGCCCCGGTCACGATGACCGTCCACCACCTGATGGCCGCATTTTGGTGGCCTGGTCGCGTCCCTCCCGCGCCGAGATCGCCGTGCCCCCTCTCCGGCGCCTCCGCAGGTCGGGGGAACCAGAGCAGCACGAACGCGCCGGCAAGCGGAAGGAAGATCACAAGGTTCAGCAGCGCGCTCCCTGTCACGCCCGTTTCCCCCGTTGGACGCCGGTCATCGGCCCAACCCCCAGGCCAGTACGCCGACCACCAGCGCAACGATACCGGTCAGCATGGTCACGGCATAGATGCGCGTCACACCCCCCTGCGTGTAGCGCAACCGCTCGCTGAGGACGTCCGTGAGCACGGCGACGCCATTCACAAGACCGTCGATCACGCCACTGTCGATGCGACGCCAGACGGCCGTCGCAACCGCACCACCCCACTCGACGAACACCTTCGTGAACGCGGCGTCCACGTACCACAGGTTGGCGGCCGCGCGATGGGGAGCGATCCGCCGGCGCTGTGCATCGCTCAAGATGGCGCCCTGCTCGCGTCGCCTGGAGTACAAGGACCACGCGAGGCCCATCCCCGCTGCCGCGATCGCAGCACCGATGACCAGACCAGGCACCACCGGCAGGCCGTGATGGATCGGGTAGGCGGCAACCGCCGGCTCGAGGAAACGCTCGAACAGGTTGGCCCACGGCGTCCCGATCAGCCCGCCGACAGCCGAGAGCACCGCCAGTACGATCAGTGGCGCCGTCATCGAGGGCGGTGACTCGTGGACGGCGTGGACGCCGCCATGCGCGCCGGAGTCCTGACCGCCATGCGCCGCCTCTTCCTCCTCGTGAAGGTTCAGAGCGTTGGCGGCGCCCCCACCCCCGAAGCCATCCTCCACGCGCGGTGTCTCGCGGAAGCGCGGAGCGGACCAGAAGGTCTTCCACATGAGCCGCGACATGTAGAAGGCGGTGAGCAAGGACGTCAGCATCGCGGCTACCGCGAGGAACGGCCCCACCACACCGAAGCCCGCCGCATAGCCGATGATCTCGTCCTTGCTCCAGAACCCGGCGAGCGGGAACATGCCGCAGATCGCGAGCCACCCGACAAGCATGGTCCCGTGCGTGACGGGAATGCGATCGCGCAGACCACCCATCCGTCGCATGTCCTGCTCTCCCGACAGGGCGTGGATGACGGAACCAGCCCCCAGGAAGAGCAGCGCCTTGAAGAAGGCATGCGTCGTGACGTGGAACATCCCGGACGCGAACGCACCGACACCGCAGCCAAGGAACATGTAGCCAAGCTGCGAGACAGTTGAGTAGGCAAGCACCTTCTTGATGTCGTTCTGCGTCAGCGCGATGGTCGCCGCGTAGAACGCGGTGAAGACCCCCACGACCGCGACCACGGTCATCGCGACCGGCGAATGCACGAGGACGGGCGACACGCGCGCGATCATCACCACGCCGGCCGTCACCATCGTGGCAGCATGGATGAGCGCCGAGACGGGGGTGGGACCGGCCATGGCATCTGGGAGCCACACGTAGAGGGGGAACTGGGCCGACTTGCCGCAAGCGCCCGCGAAGAGCAGCAGGCCGATCAGGGTTGCGGCGCCCACCGTCAGCGCTCCCTGAGCCGAAACGCCGCGGGCAGCCATATCGAGGAACCCCGCGCCGCTTGGATCGTGGAAAGCAACCGTGCCGAATGTGGCGAAGATCGCCATGATGCCCAGAGCGAAGCCCACGTCCCCTACCCGGTTCACGATGAACGCCTTGTTACCCGCCTTGCTGTTCTCCATGTCCTCGTACCAGAAGGCAATGAGCAGGTACGAGCACAGCCCGACGCCCTCCCAGCCGACGAACATCAGCAGGATGTTGTCGGCGAGGACGAGCGTGAGCATGAAGAAGATGAACAGGTTGAAGTAGGTGAAGAACCGGGCGTGGTCCTTGTCCCCCGCCATGTAACCCAGGGCGTAGATGTGAATAAGGCCGCCGACACCGGTCACGATCAGGCACATGAGCATGGACAGTGGATCGATCAACGCCCCGAACGTGGCCCTGAGCGGTCCGATCTCGATCCACGGGGCGGGCTCGCGGAGCCCCGGCAACAGCGAAGCGACGGCGCGACGGCCCTCGGCGGGGAGCCCCATGAGGTCCACTGTCACGATGACGCTCATGGCGAAGCTTGCGAGAACCACCGCGCACGCGATATACCCGACGACGGCCCGCCCGGCCCGCTTCCCCACAAAGGCGTGGAACAGGAAACCCAGCAGCGGAAGCGCTGTGATCAGCCAGACCAGGTTGTGGGTCGCAAGTGACTCCATAGCGTTCCGCCGTGCCGCCCGCGCTCCAGCGCCGGGCCGTCAATAGCGCAGCAGCGCCACCTCGTCGAGGTCGATGGACTCGCGCTGTCGGAAGATCGCGACGATGATGCCCAGACCGATCGCTACTTCCGCGGCAGCGACGGCCATCACGAAGATCACGGTCATCTGGCCGTTCACATGCCCGAAATGCCGCCCGAACGCGATGAACGAGAGGTTCACCGCGTTGAGCATCAGCTCGATGCACATGAAGATGACGATCGGGTTTCGCTTCACGGTGACGCCGATCACGCCGATGGCGAAGAGGGCTGCCGACAGCACAAGGTAGTACTCCGTCCGAACGGGGAGCATCCCTCTATATCCTCCGCTTCGCCAGAACGATCGCGCCGACGATGCCCATCAGCAACAGCACCGATGTCAGCTCGAACGAGAAGAGCCACGGCTGTCCGGCATCGAACAGGAGCTTCCCGATCGTCTCGACGGTTCCGCCCGTGCTCAAGCTCTCCGGCGTGGCAGCCGGAGCGCCGAGCCCGACACTCACCGCCCCAGCTCCCAGGATCGCCGTGAGGAAGGAGAGGCCGAGCGCGGCGCCCACGGCCCGCTGCACGCGTCCCGTCTCCCGCAGCGCCTCCGGCGCCCCCAGGTTCAGCAGCATGATGGTGAACAGAAACAGCACCATGATGGCGCCGGCATAGACGATCACCTGCACCGCCGCAACGAACTGCGCCGAGAGCGTCAGGTAGAGCACCGCCAGCACGATGAGGTTGCACACCAGCCAGAGAGCGCTGCGGACCGGGTTCCGGTGCACCACAACCATGACGGCCGAGAGCACCGAAAGAGCGGCCAGAACCGCGAAGAACGCGAGGTGCGCGCTCATTGACGGCCCCCTGCGCCCGCGGCCGCCATCGACTCCGCTGCGCCGCCGGGCTTGCGCGCACGAGAACCCAGCCAGAAGCTAGCCGCCACGATCCCCGCCAGAGTGGCCAGGGCGATAGCCGGAGCCCGAAACGCATCCACCGCCGCCACCGCAACCAACACCACGATGGCGGCCGGGAGCATCCTCTTCCAGCCCATCGACATCAGAGCGTCGTAGCGCAGCCTGG
>Ga0272446_1007781_pt1 | contig 10531 bp, 14 predicted proteins | sample YNPCB0061_FD_194587 | JGI IMG/M metagenome (GOLD analysis project Ga0272446, IMG submission 194587) | Hot spring microbial mat communities from Yellowstone National Park, WY, United States - YNP-CB-006-1 | ecosystem: Environmental > Aquatic > Thermal springs > Hot (42-90C) > Sediment | place... | reverse complement strand
GGCCGAGGACGTCGTCTCGGAGACGATGATCGCCGCGCTCGAAGGCGCGGGCGGCTTCGCCGGCCAGTCGCAACTGAAGACCTGGGTCGTCGGCATCCTCAAGCACAAGATCATCGACCACTTCCGCAAGTGCGGGCGCGAAATCTCCGTGGACGCGCGGACGGAAGCATCCCAGGCGGAGAATTTCGACGATCTGTTCCAGCCCGACGGCCATTTCGTCGGGCGCCCGCTTCCGACCTGGGGCGATCCGGAAGCGTCGCTGAGCCAGACCCAGTTCATGGACATCCTGCAAGCCTGCATCGACAAGCTGCCTGCCAACCAGGGACGGATCTTCATGATGCGCGAGTGGCTCGATCTCGACACCGACGAGGTGTGTAAGGAACTCGCGATCTCGTCGACGAATGCGTTCGTGCTCCTGTATCGGGCGCGGATGAAGCTGCGCGAATGCCTCGAGCAAAACTGGTTTGGCCAGATCAGGAGCCGTTAAGGTGGCCATCGGATACTTGCGGTTGACGTGCAAGCAGGCCCACCGGCTGATCGCCGAGCAGATGGACCGCGACCTGAAGCTGATGGAGGACGTGCGCGTCCGGCTGCACCTGCGGCGCTGCCCGTGTTGCAACGAATTCGTCCAGCAGATGAATCTGCTGCGCAACGCGATGCGGCGCATCGACAAGTCGGGTCTGTAAGGCGGCGGACCGGCACGCGTGCCGCACCGCCGCACGCGTATTCGCGCCGCCACGGCGGGCCTCCTGGCGTCCGTGTAATCGGCGGACAGCCTTGTCGACAGAAGGTGCATGAGACTGCACCGAGCAGCGGCGGTCGCGCTGTCGTTTGCCGGCGGGGTCATGGTTGCGACCGCGGCTGCCCCCGATCCGGCGGCCTACAACGGCTTCGACCTGCGCGACGCGCTGATCCCGATCGGCGCCGTCGAGCGCGGCGGTCCGCCGAAGGACGGCATCCCCGCGATCGACCGCCCCAAGTTCGTCGACCCGGCGACCGCCGGACTGCGAGCCGACGACCGCGTGCTCGGGCTCGTGCACAACGGCGTGACCAAGGCCTATCCGGTACAGATTCTGAACTGGCACGAGGTCGTCAATGATCGCTTCGGCGACGCGCCGGTGGCGGTCACCTACTGTCCCCTGTGCGGCACCGGTATCGCGTTCGACGCGAGGCTCGGCGAGCAGGCGCTGAACTTCGGCGTATCCGGTCTTCTGTACAACAGCGATGTGCTGCTGTACGACCGCGGCACCGAGTCGCTCTGGTCGCAGCTTAGGCAACAAGCGATCAGCGGCCGCCTGAAAGGCACCCGCCTGCAGGCGCTGCCGCTGGAACACACGACCTGGGCTGACTGGCACGCGCGGCACCCGGCCACGCTCGTGCTGTCCACGGACACCGGGTTTGCGCGCGATTACGCGCACGATCCCTATGCTGGCTACGAACGCGTTCAACGACTGCTTTTCAACGTCGAGCACCGCGACGACCGCTTCGGGCCGAAGGAATGGGTGCTCGGCGTAGCGGTCGGCGCCGCGCGAAAGGCGTATCCGTTCAGCCTGCTCGAGCGTGCCGCGCGCGGCAGCGCAACGCACGAACTGCGCGATACCGTCGGCGGGCAGGCAATCCTTATCCGCTACGACGCGCGGCACCGCACCGCGCAGGCGCTCGACGCGCAACGGCGCGCGCTGCCATCGGTGATGGCGTTCTGGTTCGCGTGGGTGGCCTTCAATCCGGACACCGAGGTGTACCGGGCGCCGTGATCCGTACGGGCGGCAGCAAGCGCGAGCGTGCGACGCCGCCCGCGCCGTACGGCACGGCCGTCGCGCAGCGGTGCGCATGCGAGCGACACCGGCGCCCGCCGGGTTCGATGTAACGGATCGCGCCGCCAGCCGACTCGATCAATGCGACCACATCCACCGCTTCGATCGGCAACCTCGCGATGCCCGAAACACCCCGATTCACATGGTTCTTCGAGCAGGGTCTGCTCCGCGTGCACGTGCTCAATGCAGGCAGCGCGTCGCGCGCGCTCTGGTCGGGCTCGGACCAGCGTTACAGCCAGATCCTGCTGATTCGGCGCGGACCCGTGCGCGTGGCCTTCATCGGTCACGCGCCGCATATGCTCGTCGAGCCCGCGATCATGTTCCTGCTGCGGCCCGCAGCCGATCCGCTGCTCGTCGAAGCGCAGACCGGCGCCGACATGATCCGCGTTACCCTGCAGTTCACCTGCAGCGACCGCCATCCGATCGCCGAGTCGCTGCCGCCGGTGCTGCTGGCCGAACTGAAAGCCATTCCGGGCGGCGACGCGCTGCTGCAACTGTTCGCCGAAGAAGTGACGGCGGAGGACCACTGCCGGCAGGCGACGCTGGACCGGCTGGCCGAACTGCTCGCGATCCGTGTCGTGCGCCATGCGCTCGAGCGCGGTCTGGTGCGCAGCGGCACGCTCGCGGCGCTGACCGACCCGAAGCTGGCACGCGTTCTCTCGGCGCTTCATACGCAGCCCGCCAGAGCGTGGACGCTGGCCGAGATGGCCGCGATCGCCGGCATGTCCCGTTCACGCTTCGCCGTGCGCTTCCGTGACGTCACCGGTTCGACGCCGGCCGAGTACCTGGCCGCCGCACGCATCGCCAGCGCACAGAACCTGTTGCGGGCGAGGCGACCGATGAAGTGCGTCGCGGGCGACGTCGGCTACGCCAGCGCCAGCGGGTTCACCCGGGCGTTCACCCGAATGGTCGGCTGCTCTCCGGGCGAGTGGCTGAAGCGCACCGAAGCGATGGCCGGTCCGAGGCTCGCGCGCTGAGGCGCGCGCGGACGGTGTCGCCGCACCTGGCGCTTTGCGCCGCCGTGGGCCCTCGAGCTGCCGCCCCGCCGGGACGATCTGCATCAGGAACGAAACGCCGCGTCAACCGCGCCCGCTCGATCGGCCGCACGATGCCGTCGCGAGCGGATGGCACCGTACATCGAACGTCGGGTATCGCCGTCCGCGAGTGCCAAAGGAGATCCATTTCATCGTGCGCAGCCAGCCGGCTGCGCGTCCATCGACCCACCAAGGCAAGAAATGCGGCCATCCAATCAACGTTACGTTGTTCCAGCCGTCCTGGCCCTCGCGGTCGGCGCATCGGTCCCGCAGCAGGCGACGGCACAGTCGTCCGCGACGACGATCAAGCTCGGCAATACGGGGGCGACCGCCACGCTCGGCGGCTACGTCAAGCTCGACGCCATCTACAGCATCGATCAGGACACGGGCGACACGCAGGATCCGACTTCGCTCGTGATCGGCAGCGACGCCGGCGACCGGACCTTTAGATTCCATGCGCGCCAGACACGGCTGTTCCTGAGAACGCAGAAGTCGACGCCGATCGGCGATCTGAAGACGAATCTCGAAGGGGACTTCTTCGGCGCCGGCGGCAATGAAGTGTTTTCGAACTCAAGGACGTTCCGCATCCGTCACGCTTACGGTGAGATCGGCGGATTCGGTGCCGGACAGACCTGGACCAACTTCATGCAGTTCACCGCGTATCCGTCGACGGTCGACTTCAACGGTCCGATGGGCACCAGCTTCCTGCGCCAGGCGCAGGTGCGCTATACGGCGAAGAGCGCGGGCGGCACCGAGTGGTCGGTTGCGCTCGAGAATCCCGAAGCCACCGGTTTTGCGTCGCCGAAGGACCGGTTCCCCGACGTCACCGGCCGGGTCAACTGGCAGGGTGAACGCTGGGGCTTCGAGGCCTCGGCGGTGCTGCGTTTTCTCGAGTACGACAACGGCAGTGCATCCGACAACACGAACGGCTACGGCGTCATGGTGTCGGGCCGGTACAAGGTCGCCGACACGACACTGATGGGCAACGTCATCGGCGGCAAAGGCATCGGACGCTATCTGTATACGGCCAGCGGAGCCGCCAACGGCACGGGCATCGGCGAAGCGCGCATCGCCGCCGACGGTTCGCTGGAAACGATCAAGGCGTACGGCGGTCAGGTCGCGGTCATGCAGCAGTGGACGAGGATCTTCTCGTCGGTGCTGAGCTACGGTCGCACGTCGGGCGATCGCCCCGAGGCCATCTCGACGCGCAAGCTCGAGACAGCGCACTTCGCCAACTTCTGGAAGCCGATCCCGGAGGTGACGTTCGGCGCCGAGCTGTCGTGGCAACGCAAGGCGCTGCAGAACGGCCAGAGCGCAGACGCCAAGCGAATCCAGTTCTCCACGCAATACAACTTCTAGCGCGCCCGACCGGGCGTTGGGCTCCGCGCATGGCGTACACCGTGCGCGGAGTTTTTTTGACATGGTGCCGATCCCGAGTGCCTGCGCCGGTGCACGGCTGCGCTCCGCTTGCTTCAATCGAGGTCGTACGAAAGCTGCAGTTGAACGAAGTTCTCGCCGGGATTCGGTCGCGCGATACCGGCATTCGAGAAATGCTGCGCGCGAAGTAACCACTCCCAGCCGGGGTGTGCGGACGAGCGCCAGCCCACGCCGAGGTGATCGCCGAAGTTGAAAGCGGTCGAAAATTGTCTGTCCTTCGATCGGTACACTGGCGCGATCACGTTGGCGCCGACCCCCGCCTCGACGAACCATCCGGCCGCTCCGTCGAACATGTAGCGCAACACAGGCGTCACGCCGATCTGCGTGGAAACCGCCGACGAGCGATTGCCATCCGCGTCGGCGCGCCAGTGGCCGACGGCGAAGTCGGCGTGCGCCGACAGTGTGCCGCGCCGCCCCCACGCGCGCCGCCATGCAAGATCCCACCGCAGTCCGATCGATGCCGCGCGTGCATCGCTCGCCAACCCATACAGCATCGTCAGCCGGTTCGGACGCAGGCTGCCGTTCGCAGCGGCGCCGGCGCGGTCGCTCGCACCCGCGGCGTGCGGCGCAAGGAAGACGGCGAACACCGGCACTGCCATGCAAGAAGCGCGCAGCGCCACCTTGATCGCGGCATCGAGGGTTCGCATCGTGTCAGCAGCGGCGTCGAGTCGTTGACTACGTCGCTGGCCGCTCGCCGAACTTTCAGGCGCCGGCGAGTCCGTCGGTTGGAGGTTGCAGGTCGTAATGGGGCGAACCCGGCATCGACTGAACCTTGTGCCGCACGCGTGCGGCACTTGTTGGTTCGTTCCAGTTTCAGGAGATCGCGCCATGAGATCGTCCGTTCGTGTTGACCCCCGCGCGCTGCTGCATGCGACCGTCGTCCTGATCGCGGGTCTTCTGTTCAGCGCCACCGCCCTGGCGGCCGGCCAGCCTTTCGAACGCGCCGCATTCGAGGCCGCGCAGAAAGCCGGTCGTCCGATCCTGCTGGCCGTCCATGCCGACTGGTGTGCCACCTGCCGCGCGCAGGAGCCGGTGCTCGAGAGTTTGCTGCGCGAGCCGAAGCACGCCGGCTTCGTCGCGTTCCGCGTCGACTTCGATCGGCAGAAGGAGGTGGTCCGCCGGTTGCGCGTCCAGTACCAGAGCACGCTGATCGTCTACAAGGGCAGCAAGGAAGTGGCACGCTCGACCGCGGTCACGGACGAAGCGGCGATTGCCGCGCAACTCGCCAAGGCGCTCTAGCTGTGCAGTTCGGCCCAGGCACCTACGGGATCTCGCTTGCCGCGGGCAGCTTGTCGGCGCTGTCGCCCTGCGTGCTGCCGCTGGTACCGATCCTGCTCGCCTCCGCAGTCGCGGCACACCGGCTCGGCCCTCTGGCGCTCGCGGCCGGGTTGACGCTGTCGTTCACCGTCGTGGGTGTGGCGCTGGCGAGCGCGGGCGCTTCGCTCGGTCTGGATCCGACCACATTCCGAACGGTCGCCGCGGTGCTGCTGATCGTCTTCGGCGTGCTGCTGCTATCGGCGAAGCTTCAGGAACGATTCGCGGCGGCGACGTCGGGCCTCTCGGTTGCGGGCCACGGCCTGCTCGCGCGGGTGACGCTCGGCGGGCTGTCGGGCCAGTTCGTCGTCGGCGCGCTGCTCGGCGTCGTGTGGAGTCCGTGCGTCGGTCCGACGCTCGGCGCGGCGGTCACGCTCGCGAGCCAGGGCGAACAACTGGCGCAGGTCACGCTCGTGATGGCGATGTTCGGCTTCGGCGCGAGCCTTCCATTGGTGCTGCTGGGCCTCGCGTCGCGCGGCGCGACAACGCGGCTGCGCGGTCGCCTGATCGCGGCAGGGCGTGGCGGAAAGATCGCGCTGGGCGCGGTGATGCTGGTGCTGGGCGCGTTCATCGTCACGGGTATCGACAAACGCGTCGAGGCGTGGTTGCTCGATGTCGCGCCGCCGTGGGCCACGCAGATCGGCACGGCATTGTGATCGGCGCGGATGGGTCGCCGGCCGACGGCACACTGCGCACCGGCCGGCAGCCGGTGAATCGAGCGTAAACCGGAAAGCGATGATGAACGAGACGCACTGGATCACCCGCGCCGCACTTGCGGGTCTGCTGGCAATCGCCGCGAGCGCGTCGGCGCAGGATGCGGGTCTCGCCCATCGCAGCAGCCGCCACCCGGTCGCCGAGCTCGTGCGGCAGGGCCCGGACGGCAAGACCGTCGTCAGCATCAACGATCACCGCTGGCTGCAGGCGCACCACGGCATCGGCGACGATCTCGCCGGGTCGCTCGCCGGACTGCCGGCGCTGCTCGCTGCGGCGCTCGACTGAGACGCTCGCCGCCGCGGTCGATGCGCATCAGCGCTCGACCGCGCCGGGTGCCGCGTGCAGTCGAACGACCGTGCCGGTGCGGTCTTGGTCGTCCCACGCGAGCGAGCGATGATCGAAGCCGAAGGCGATGCGCGGCTTGACGATCGCGAAAAACGGCGACACGTCGAAGTCGCGCGGCGCGAAAAGGCTGTGGTGGCGGATGTGCAGCAGTTCCCTGTAACAGTTGAGACATTCGGGGTCGTCGAGTTTCTCGACCGAGATTTCCGGCAGGATCGGATAGCGGATCGATTGGAAAGCCTGCGCGATCAGTGTCGAGCAGATCGCACGCGTCGGGTCGCCGCTGCCCAGCGCGATCATTCGGCGGCGCCAGCGTACCGGCACCGGCGGCGTGCGGATCAGATAGCGCGCGAGGTCGAACACGTTCTTCAGGTCGTACTGCTGCCCGAGGCGGCTCAGCACGTAGTTGACGAGGCTGGCCCGATCTTCGGGCCGCAGGCCGACCGGACGGCAGATGCGCGTGTGGCGGCCGGCGTACATCGATAGCGGCACCGCGCGAACGCCCTCGTTCAGATCCGCCTCGACCAGCGAGACGACTTCGCCGTCGCGCCGCGGCAGTTGCGGCTGGGGCCCGACGTACAGGGCCGCATGCGACCAGGTCGACTGCGTCAGGTACTTGATCGCCACGCTGATGCGCGTGTCGCCCTCGACCAGCAGCACGTCGCCCGGCGCGATGACCGCTGCCAGCAGCGCCGGCGAGCTCGTGGCGATCGGTGCGATGCAGCGCGGCTTGGTCAGAAACCGCGCCAGCGCGCGGCCGATGTAGCGGCTGACCGCAGTTGCCATGGCGCGTCACCACGAAGCTGGTATCTGCCGGCGCTGCCGAACCGCCGCCCGGATCAACCCTGCCCAAGCCGACGGAGAGCCTGTCGGAGAAAATCCATCTGACGCTCGATGCGGGCGCAAGTCGAGCACATGCTCAGGTGCAGACTGAGGCGCAGCCGCTCGCCGGTTTCCAGCGGACGATCCATGCCCTCGGAGATCAGCCGGTGGGCCGCGCGGCACGGAATCATCAGCCAGGTTTCCTTCACGACGCCATCCTGCTCCGGTCCCACTTCAGCTCGATGCACTCCCGCAGCCGCATCCGCGCGCGGAACAACATCACATGGCAATTCGTCGCCGTGATGTTCAGCTCCTTACAGATCCGGGCGGTGTCGTACTCGAGCCACTCGCGCATCAGAAAGATGCGCGCAAGGGCGCTCGGCAGCCGGTCCACGCAGGACTGCAGCACTTCGAAGAATTCCTGCCGCGACAGCAGTTCCTCCGGGTCGCCCCAGCTCTGCACCGGGTTCAGGCGGCGGCCGTCTTCGCTGAACAGCTCGTCGAAGTCCTCGATCTCGCCCGCTTCGACCTGCGCCTCGATCGACACCTCGCGCATCTGCCGGCGAAGCTGATCGACGATCTTGTGCTTGAGGATGCCGATGACCCAGGTGCGCATTTTCGACCGCGCCTCGAAGCTCTTGGCCTGCTCGATGGCGGCGAGCATCGTTTCGGACACCACGTCCTCGGCCCACGCTTCGTTGCGCAACTGCAAGCGGGCCAGTTTCAGCAGCAGCGGACGCATCCCGCCGAGGGTGGCATTGAGTTCGAGCGCTGCGTCCATCGTCATCCTCCGCGACCTGTCGGTGTCCGGCGCGCCGAGCGACGCGCCGCGTCCATGCGTGACCATTCGTCCCGCGACAGTCGCCGGTTACAACCTGCGGCACAATCGCGCGTCGTTCTTTTGGTTCGCCGCTGTAACCGGACCGCCGGCACGAACGAATGAAAGGGGAACGGGCATTGCGCGACAACCAGGACGAGCCTGAACGGCGTCTGCACGCACTGCTGGTCCGCGCACAGCAGGGCGACGCCGACGCCTATCACCGGTTCCTGGCGGAACTGGCGGTTTTCGTCCGCGGTTTCCTGCGCAGGCGGATGACGCGGCTGCCCGACGACGTGGAGGATCTCGTGCAGGAAATCCTGCTGGCGGTTCACAACCAACGCCACACCTACGATCCGGATCAACCGGTGACGGCGTGGCTGCACGCGATCGCGCGCTACAAGCTGATCGACCTGCTGCGCCGGCGCGCGCGGACGGATGTGCTGACCGACTCGCTCGACGACGTCGACGAAGTGCTGCTCGCGGCCGACGAGGTGCCCGCCGGAACGCGGCGCGACCTGCTCAAGCTGCTCGACGGCCTGCCCGACAAGCAACGCCTGCCGATCGTCCACGTAAAGCTCGAAGGGCTGTCCGTCGCGGAGACCGCACGCATCACCGGCCTGTCGGAGTCGGCCGTCAAGGTCGGCATCCATCGAGGGCTGAAGGCACTGGCCGCGTTGATCCGGAGCCAGTCATGAAAACCGAGCAACTCATCGCGCTGCTCGCACGCGAAGCGGAGCCGGTCGACCGGCGCGCGCCGGTACGCGCGTTCGCGCTGGCGGTCGCCGTCGGCGTGACGGCGGCGGTGGCGCTGATTCGCACGCCACTGGCGAGCGATCTGCTTGTGCCGGCGTATTTCGCCGAACCAATGTTGTGGGTCAAGCTCGCTTTCGGCATCACGCTCGCGCTGTCGTCACTGTGGGCGGCCGCGCGCCTGGCTCGGCCGGGCGTGCAGCTTTCGATCGCGGGAGCGCTGCCGTTTCTGCCGCTCGCCGCCGTATGGCTGCTTGCGGCGATCGTGCTGGCAACGGCACCGCCGGGCCAGCGCGAAGCCCTGATCTGGGGCCGCACCTGGAGCACGTGTCCTGCCACCATCGCGCTGCTTTCGCTGCCCACCTTCGTCGGCGCCCTGCTGGCGCTGCGCAAGATGGCACCGACGCGACCGATGTGGGCCGGCGCAGCGGCCGGCGCTCTGGCGGGCGGGGTGGGTGCCGCCGTGTACGCGCTGCAATGCCCTGAACTCGCCGCGCCGTTCCTCGCGGTCTGGTATGTGCTCGGCGTGGCGATCCCCGTGATGGTCGGTGCTGTCCTGGGTCGCTATCTGCTGCGGTGGTAAGCGCCGCGATCGTTCGCGGCTTCTACCGCACGCCTTGGGCCGCGCCGGGCGCCTTTGCCGGCGACGCCCGCCGCTCAGGTCTTGCCGCCGATCCGCGCAACCGCTTCGCGCGCGATTCACAACCCGCTCGCAATGGAGCGGACGTTGGTCAGCGCGGCGAGATCGCCGCCCCCCTGGGGCAGGAGCGCCAGGGCCGTCGCGTCGCGCACGACGGCGACCTCGAAGCCTTGCTCGAGCAGCTCGCGCAGGCGGGATTCGACGCGCAGGTTGGCCGACCTGCCGGCGAGAACCACCTGGTCGATGCGCTTCTTGCGCAACTGCAGGACCTGATCGGTCTGCTGCGGCCCGTAGACTTTGTGCGGCGAGGCGATCGCGGTCCTGTCGTCAAGGATGTACGGCTTGCGCTGCGGCATGAAGTCCGCGCCGGAGTTCTCGAAGCCTTCCATCGCCATCGGTGTACTGGCTGCGCGCGATGCGCGGAACCGTGACGCGCTGGCTACTGCAACGACGGTCGCCACGGCGGGGCCGGGTTCGAGCCGTCGCTCGCCGCAGTCCCCGCCAGCACGTACGGCCCGGCCCGCATCGGGCGATCGCACCAGCCGCGATTGTTGGTCAGGCAGCGCCAGTTGCCGTCGTGCATCGCGCGTACGACCTCGGCGGACACCTCGTCGCGCGTCCGGGGCGCGTCGGCGCGTTGCACGCTGCCGGCCGCCGGCTTCGCGGCCGGGGCCGCATCGGTACGCGACTCGGCGAGCGCGATCAACGGGAACATCAAGCCGGCAGCGATCAAGCCTCGCGCGGCGGATCCGGGTATCGACATGACTGAGCTCCTTCGGCAACGCCGAACACTTCGGGCCGGGAGCCAACGGACCCGACGACAGGCAAAGACAGGCGCGCGAGT
>Ga0272446_1007779_pt1 | contig 10532 bp, 8 predicted proteins | sample YNPCB0061_FD_194587 | JGI IMG/M metagenome (GOLD analysis project Ga0272446, IMG submission 194587) | Hot spring microbial mat communities from Yellowstone National Park, WY, United States - YNP-CB-006-1 | ecosystem: Environmental > Aquatic > Thermal springs > Hot (42-90C) > Sediment | place... | reverse complement strand
ACCGGATGTGGGTCGTTGCCGTCGTGCGCTACTGGCAAGCGGCCAACCACCGCGCCTATCGTTCGCATCGGAAACGCCGGCTCGCCCGCGACCAGCAACGCAAGTGATATCTCGTTGTAGTACTAAGAACCTCTCCGAAGAACGGATGGTTGGATGTCATTCGACCGGTGCGAGACGAGATTGCTGCAGCCACGCTTCGCTCGCTGCCAGATGAAACATGAGTCAGTCATAAACGGCAAAACCATGGTACTATACAGGTACACCGACCCACGATAGTATCGGTTCTGCCGCGAGATCGATCTCGTTGTGACGGCGTCCACGTTTCGACGCTGTTGGCAGGATGTCCGCGTAGACAGGAGGCTGATCATGGAAACGCTGACTTCCACCGAGCAAGAGATCCTCGATGGCCTCTTCGTCAAATCGCAGCTGCCAGGGTACGATCCGGCGCTCGACACGACGGATGAGGAGCGCCGGATTGCGGCGAAGTACATTGTGATCTGCTTGCGCCAGCTTGCCGCGCTGGGCGTGCGTTCACAGATTGTTGTCGCACACGCCGACGAGTAGCGCTTCAGGGCGGTGCCTGGTACCAGTCACTGCCTGCCCTGGGGCGCCGTGTATCGTGATATGCTCGACTTCTTGCGGCGTCTGCTGGGCATTGCGCCAGTGGCAACCAGCAGGGCCGGTCCGGCACCAGTGCGTGTGCAGGCGCCCTCGCTCGAACCGGTCGCGCCACGCGTCCTCATGATTGTCCACAATCCGCCGGTCGCTTCCGAGGGTGGTCGTCGTCTGACCGAGATCTTCGGCTGGAACGATCCATTGCGTCTGGCCTTGCAGTACGCCGCTGATCTGGAGCATGCCAGTGGCGGTTACCTGCGCTATCGTATCGTCGAACGGATTGACGCCGACTGGTTCCCGCCAAAGATTGATGGCTTCCGCTACAGTGGTGAGAGTTATGTTGCGGCATGGCGCGCGCGCCGGATGCATGAACCGGATCGGATAGACTACGAGGCGCAGGTGGCAGCGTTCGACCTGCTCGGTCGCTACGAGCGCGGCGAGATTGACGAAGTCTGGTTCTTCGCGTTCCCCTACGCCGGCGACTATGAATCGACAATGGTCGGGCGTGGCGCATTCTGGTGCAATTCGCCGCCGGTACCGAATACGGGCTGGTGCAGCGGACGCTTTGTGATGATGTGCTTCAATTATGAGCGCGATGTTGACTGTATGCTGGAAAACTTCGGTCATCGGGTCGAGTCGATCATCAGTCGTGTGTTCGCAAACCACGCGCCGGAACAGAATCTGTGGGAGCTGTTTACGCGCCACGACCGGACACATCCTGGCCGGGCGCAGTGTGGTAATGTGCATTTTGCGCCCAACTCTGAGCGCGACTACGACTGGGGTAATCCGCGGCCTGTCCTGAGTTACTGTGACGACTGGTTGACCTTCCCTGACATGCCCGGTCATGCGCGCATGGTTGATTGCCGTGAGTGGGGTGGCGGCGACATGCGCCTGCACCATCTGTGGTGGCTCAGCCACCTGCCGAAAGTGGGTGGCGAAACGTTCGGGGTGAGCAACAACTGGTGGTCGTATGTCGTCAATCCAATGCTGGTGTCAGTTGATGAGTGAAGATTGCAGAAAGAGAGCAGAGAGGCATGGGATGGTCATTTCCGGTTGCACGGGTTGCAGGAATTGATATCAAGATCCATATTACGTTCTTTTTGATCGTCATCCTTGGTGCGATTGGCGGGGGAACGGTGTATGGCGCTGCGGGCGCCGTATTCGGCGCAGTGCTGGTGCTCTTGCTGTTTCTGTGCGTGACCTTGCATGAACTGGGGCACGGTATTGCGGCGCGAGCATTTGGTATTCCGGTGCGCGAAATCATCCTGCTGCCGCTGGGGGGCCTGGCATTGCTTGGCCGTAATCCGTCGAAGGCATGGCACGAACTGGTGATTGCCGCAGCCGGCCCGCTGGTCAATGTACTGATCGCCGGTATGCTGTTGCTCGTGACCGGAACGGCGCTGGCGTTCGGCGTGTTTGACATGGATGCCCTGCAAATGGAGGCCGGGGCGTTTCCCGCGCCATCGCTCCAGGGGTTGCTGGTGTGGCTGCTCCAGGCCAATATCATGCTGGTGCTGTTCAATCTGATCCCGGCCTTTCCGCTCGACGGCGGCCGGATCTTCCGTGCCACACTGGCCATGCTGATTGGCCAGCGGCGCGCGACGCGTATCGCCACGCTGCTTGGCCAGGGTATTGCGATCCTGCTCGGTATCTTCGGCATTGTGAGTGGCAACTTCCTGCTGGCGCTGGTTGCTGTGTTCATCTTCCTTGGAGCCGGCCAGGAGAATGCCGAGGGCCAGGCACGCACCATGCTGGTGACCATGCGCGTTGGCGATGCCTACAATCGTCACGCGCTCACCCTGCAGATCGGCGACCGCGTCAGCAAAGTGGTGGATTACATTCTCACGAGTTACCAGCCGGATTTCGCCGTCATGCAGGGTGGCCGCCCGATCGGTATCGTGACGCGCGATGATGTGCTGCGCGCGCTGGCGTCTGACCCGCGCGACCTGTATGTGACCGGCGTCATGCAGCGTGACATTGTGCAGGTGCCGTCATCGGCGACGCTGGATGAAGTTCGCCAGTTGATGAACGAGCGTAGTACGCGGGTGGTGGCCGTGTATGAGGGCGATGTCTACCTTGGCCTGGTCAGTATTGAGGATATCGCCGAGGCATATGCGGTGCTGGCGTTCTTGCAGCGCCAGCAGGAGGCGCGCCGCATGGTTGAAAAAGCATCGCCCGGTGAGCCGTGATGCACCCGGGCACGGAATCGATTCTGCCAGAGGCACGATGAGCCGGTATGCGTGTCGTCTGCGAGACGATCACGTACTACCAGTCAATTCAGGCACGGTTACGCGTGCGATGCAGCGCCTCCAGCGCGGCGCGCAGGCTGCTCTGGGCGGATAACTGTGCCAGGTTGACGCCGAGTTGCACAATGGTCTGCGCCACCTCGGGCGACATGCCGGCCAGTGTCACCCGCGCGCCCAGCAGGTTGGCCGCCTGTGCCGTTTGCACCAGATGATTGGCGACGCCGGTATCTATCACGGCAATGCCGGTAATGTCAATGATCACTGCGTCGGCATGATAATCGCTAATCGCCTGAAGGATGGTCTGCGTCATCTGGGTGGCGCGGACGCTGTCAATGGCGCCGATCAGCGGGACGATCAGGGTGCGATCATCAATCGGAATGATCGGCGTCGAAAGCTCGCGAATGGTTGACTGCTGCGCGGCGATGATTTCGTCCTGGAGTTGCTGGCGCTGGGTGTTGCTCTCCACCAGGTCGTGCATGATGCCAGGGAGCAGGTCGAGCGCCTTGAGCGCGGCCTCCGTGACGTTCTCGCGGGTGATCAGTGTGCCGGGTGTATAGACGTGACGCTCGCTCGCTTCGCCGCGCAGGGCGCGTAGGGCAAGGTCAATCGCCACACTCCCGATCTGCAGCGGCTCCTGATCAACCGTGGCGAGCAGGCGCCCGGCGTGGATGGCGCGAAATGCCTCGGGCAGGCCGTCGTACCCGACGACGGTGATCCGGTCTGATAACCCGGCCGCTTCAAGGGCGTCAATCACGCCAAGCGCCATGGCATCGTTGGCGGCGAATATGGCATCAATCGTGTCGCCGCCGTGCAGAAACCTGGCAGTGCACATCCGGCCACCCTCACGCGTCCAGTCGCCGATAGCCGTTCCTACAATACGTATGCCCGGCCAGCGCTGCAACGTGTCGATCATCAGATCGACACGCCGGTTCTGCGGCCCGGCAATCAGCGCCATGCGAAACCGGTCGCCCAGGTGTTCCACGAGGAGTTCGGCGAGTCGCAGCAGTCCGTGGTGTTCATCGGAGCGCACCGTTGTACTGACGTATCCTTCCAGAATACCGCCGTCAACTTCGATTACCGGCACACGGGCAGCGCGCGCCAGTTCCAGGTAGGCGGCGAAACTGCGCGTTTCGTGGGCCGGCCCGACGAGCAATGCGTTCACACGTCGCCGGAGCAGATCGGAGATCATGTCGGCCTGGACCTCAACGCTGCCGGCGGCGTAATCGAGTAATACGACTCCATGGTCGGTGGCGCGTAAACGCGCACCATGGCGCAGGATTGACCAGAAGGTGAACCGCGGGTCGTTCAGTACGCAGCCGATCGTCGGCTTGGCGCTGGATGTCACGATCACTTCTCCATCCTCGTCAGAACCTACTGTCGCTGTGGCCGCCCGGTGTCGTGAAGCGCTGTAGATACTGTGTGTCGCGCGGCCAGTGATGACACCCATCTTATGGTGGGGGCGAGAGCAGGGTTGCGGAGGCCCAGCCCTCGGTGCCGGAAGCAACGCCTTCGCCGGCGCGATTGGCAGCAGGCTGGACAACACGGATGCGAAGCCAGAGTTGCCCGCCAACCGTGCGCCGTTCCAGAAACGTGATCGTGTCACCTGGATAGATCAGGCCGACCACCGTTTCCGGCGCGATGCGCGGCTCCGAGCGCAGATTACCGCCATTCACAACCTGGCCGCTACCGATGCCCGGTTCGGGCGTGCCAGTGGGATTGGCGGCCGCCTCGGCGGTTGCTGTGCGCATGGCGAAGCGGGTGGCGGTGCGCAGGGCCTCAGCCGTCTGAACGGCAGCGGCGGTGCTGGTAAGCTGCGGCGCAACCGTCCCGCTGAAGGCGGTGGCCGTGGCGACCAGGCTTTCTGTCTGTTGCTGGCGATAGCTGAGCGCGAACGCCCCGCCACCGACAAGCACCGCGATCAGGGTCGCGGCCAGCAGCAGATTGAACAGCGCGCGCAGTGGGCCGCCGCGCCTGGGAGCGTTCGGCGCGAAGAGGCGATCCCAATCGCCAGGGTTCATGTTGCTCGACAAACGCCATCCTCCGCAGTGTGCTCAGCCGCCACGCAGTATAGCATATCAGGCATATTCGCCAAACGTGTGCGGGTTGACCAGGCGGTACCCGACGCCGCGCACATTGACGATATATGCGGGATCGATCTTGCGCCGCAAGTTGTGCACATGGGTCTTGATCAATTGATGCGATTCATCATCGTTCAACGCATGGGCATTGGCATACGTGCGGCAGGCAATGTCGTGAAATGACAACGTCATCTCTTTCGCTTCAGCCAGGCAGCACAACAGGTCGTATTCAGTCGGCGTCAGTTGCACGATCCTGCCTTTGAAGGTGACCTGGTTGCTCAACCGGTCGATCGATAGTTCGCCGACACGGAGGTACCGCGCCTGCGGCAGAATGACATCGCTTCCCTGAAGCTGTGCCAGTTCGTACGTTATCTCATCGAGCATCATGTTACGCAGTGCCAGGTCGCGCCGGCGTTGCAGCGCGCCTGCAATGGCGCGCAGCAGTTCGCCGGGTTTGCATGGCTTGAGCAGGTAGTCATAAACACCGGCGCGCAGCGCCGCCAGAGCAGTTTCCAGCGTACCGCGGCCGGTGAGCAACACAACTTCGGGCGGATCGGCACAGTCGCGCGCGCTGCGCAACACTTCTATGCCATCAGTTGCACGTAGCGCCAGATCGGTCAGCACAACATCATAGGCATGATTGTCGCTCTGTAACAGCCGACATGCCGACTCGCCGTCAGAGACGGACGTGACGCAGTAACCGGCATCCTCGAGGATCTGCTGCCATGATACGCGCGCGGCATAATCGTCTTCTACCAGCAGGATGCGGGCTTGTGTGAAATTGCCGGGCTGCATGGTCATCTTCTGATATAGGATTCGTCATACCATGACGGCGGTGGCACGTCAATAACTGGAAGGGTAATGATAAAGGTGGCGCCGGTGCCGGGCGCGCTGCGCACATCAATGCGCCCGCCTTGCTGGGTGATGATCTGCTGGCTGATCGCCAGGCCCAGCCCTGAACCATGTGTCTTTGTCGTAAAGAACGGCTCAAAGATATGCGGCTGCAGATCAGGAGGTATCCCGGCACCCGTATCTTCGATCAGCACCTGGACATAGCGGTCAGCAGGTGTGCCGTCGCTTTCCACCCGGCTGGCGGAGAACAGGCGCGTGGTCAGGCGTAGCACGCCACCGTGCGGCATGGCATCGATCGCATTCGTGACCAGATTGAGCAGCACCTGGGTCAATTTGTCGCGTTCGCCGCGAAACACCGGCAGATCGGGAGCCAGGTCCCGCTCAATACAGATATTGTTGCGCGCCAGCGCGCTGCCGAGCAACAGCAGCACACGTTCGATCACAGCGTTGCAGTCGGTTGACCCAAGCGCACTGCCATCCGGGCGCTGCACATCGAGCAAGCGGCGTATCAAGGTCGAGACACGATCAAGCTCATCACTGACCAGGGCGAAGTAGCTAGCCTGGCGTACAGAGTCGGTTGTTTGCGCCAGGTACAGATAGTTCTGGATCGATTGCAGTGGCGTATTCACTTCGTGCGCCACAATCGCGGCCAGGCGGCCGATCGCAGCCAGTCGCTCGTTCTGCAGCATGATCTCCTCAAGTTGCAACCGCTCGGTGATGTCAACAATGCGGAGCACGACCTGACGCACGTCGTTCCCTTCCAGTAATGGCATACTATGGATGTAGAGCATCATTGTTGCACCTGATGCGCTGCTGTAGCGTAGCTGTTCTGTGGTCGTCGACCGCTCAGACAGGGTGCGAGCGACAACTGGTGCCATGAGCGGGCAGACAGCCGTACACGTCTGGCCAACGAGCGCAGCAGGGGTAGCCTGGAGGAGTTCGGCGAACCGCTGATTGGCAATCAGCAATGTACCTTTGCGATCGATGAGCGCCAGCGCATCGTCCAGGCCATCGAAGATGGTACGCAGCAGATCACGGCTCTGTTGCAGATCGGCGTTGAGCGCACGCAGGCGCTCATTGGCTTCCGCGAGCGCCTGTTTGACCCGCTGGCGTTCGGTGATGTCGCTGATCACGCCGATCATCCCGGCGAGCTGCGCATGCTCATCGTAGATAGGTGCGATGGTCGTGTATGCCGGAAACAGAGTGCCATCGCGGCGCCACATGGTGAGCTCGCCTTCCCAGTTCCGTTTACTGGCGATGGTGGCTCTGATCGCATCCTGTGTCACCTGGTCGAGCTGGCTATCAACAAGGAAATCGGAGTTGCGGCGACCTATCTCAGTTGCATTCCAGCCAAACATCCGTGTTGCGGAATCGCTCCAGTAGATGATTTCGCGGCTGGTGTTAATCGCGATCACTGCCTGGCCAACCGCAGCGAGTAGTTTTGCCTGGAAGCGCAACTGTGCTTCGGCAGTCTTGCGTTCAACGATCTCGCAGGCAAGCATGTCGTTTGCCCGGCGCAGATCAGCGGTTCGCTGCTGGACACGGCTCTCAAGTTCTGTGTTTAGCTGGCGATACTCCGCCTCACTCCGCCGCAGCGCCTCCGCAATACGTTTCTGCTCGGTGATGTCGGTAGCGATGATAACAACGAACGCGATTGCGCCCTGATCGTTGTAGAAAAGCCGGCCACTGGCGAGAACCGGAACCTCGCTGCCGTCCTTACGGGTCAACGCCAGTTCAGCGCTCCAGCAACCGTCCTGAATGATCCTGGCGATGATATCGAGAACATTGATCGACCCACCGAGCGTTTCTTCGAGGCGCACGACCGAGGCGCCGAGCGCTTCCGCTCTGCTCCAGCCGAAGGTGGCGACCGCGGCCTGGTTCCAGTAAACGATTGTTCCACCTGGTTCGATAGCAATAACCGCCTGGCCAATGGCATCGAGCAGACTGCCGTGAAAGCGCAGCAACGCTTCGGCAGTATAGCGCCGGGTGATGTCGCTCGTGAGCCCGACGAGTTCAATCGGATCGCCGTGAACATCGCGGAGCGGATGCATGCGCGTCTGCACGTGGCGCGTACTGCCATGTTTGTGAATGATACGGTATTCGATCTCGACGCCGCTGGTCAGGCTGGCTCGCAATGCCGCGAGGACAGCGGCTACATCGTCGGGGTGCGTAATGCGCAGCCAGATGTTCGGATCGGCGTAGACTTCCGCAGCAGTGTACCCTGTGATCGTTTCGACGGCCCGGCTGGCAAAGGTGACCGTGAAGCTTGGCTCGATCGCGGTCCACGACAGATGGGCGATCCAGAAGATATCCTGCATATCGTCGGTCACACGCTGAAGCAGCAGATCACGGTCGTACTCCGCGCCAGCGGACAGGCGCCGTTCGGGATCGGACGACGCGCGCCCGTGTCGCGCGGCAAGTTGTGCCGTGGCGTCGGCCAGTTCGCGCTCCAGCCGGGCATTCTGGCGTTGTAGTTCCTCGATTTGCCGGATCAGCCCCTCAGGCCCGGTTGTGGCAGTTGCGTCCGGCGCAGGATGTGATGAGGCAGATGTCATAGGCGTCATGATACTACAAGTGTGGGCATATGCGCAGGTTGTTATGTTGTGGCAATTCTGAAAGGTGACGCGTTCTGGCGCCTATGCTATAATTACTTAATAAATCGATCCGCCACGACGCGATGATCGTTCCGGCCGCTGGTCCTCATTGCGTGATGTTGCGCACCCGAATGCGCAGGATCGTGCGCGATAGATCAGCGGCCGATTCTGTGTCTTGAGGGCCTATGCGTATCCTGATGCTGTCCTGGGAATACCCGCCGCACATTGTTGGTGGGTTGGGGCGGCATGTCACCGATCTTACCGCTGCGCTGTCGCAACTCGGTATCGACGTGCATGTCGTGACGCCACAGTTGAACCAGGGTGATCGGTATGAAGTGACCGCTATGGGTGTTACGGTGCACCGGGTGGCCGCTCCACCGCTGGCGGACCAGACCTTTGTCGGGTTTGTGCAGGAAATGAACCGCGGCCTGGCGGCGGCGGCGCTCGATGCGCGGCGCAGATCCGGCGACTTTGATGTCATTCATGCGCACGACTGGCTGGTGGCACAGGCGGCGATAATGCTCAAGCAGGCCTGGCATCGCCCATTGATCACAACCATTCATGCGACCGAGCGTGGCCGGCAGCAGGGGCACGTCGCTGGTGATCATTCAGCGCAGATCGACCGGCTGGAGCGGTTGCTGACCGGTGAGGCGTGGCGGGTTATTACGTGCTCACGCTATATGGCGCAAGAAGTGCAGAGCTATTTTGGTACTGCAGGCGAGAAAATTGATGTTGTGCCGAATGGTGTGGTTGTGCGCGGTTGCCCGTTCGAAAGCGATCGTGAGCGCCGCGAGTTCCGCCGTCGTTTCGCGGCTGACGATCAGCCGCTGGTTTTCTATGTCGGGCGGATCGTGTACGAAAAGGGGCTGCACATTCTGCTCGATGCCTGGCCACGCGTGCTGCTCCACATGCCGCAGGCACGCCTGATCATCGCCGGCGCCGGCGCATATCTCGACGCGCTGCGCCAGCGCGCGTGGGATCTGGGGATCATCGAGCGCGTGTTCTTTCCGGGCTATGTCTCTGATGAGGAGCGCGACAGGCTGTATCACGTGACCGATGCCGCCGTGTTCCCCTCGCTGTATGAGCCGTTCGGTATCGTGGCGCTGGAGGCGATGGCTGCCGGCTGCCCGGTGATTGTAGCGCAAACAGGCGGCCTCGGTGAAGTCGTGTCGCTCCACGAGACTGGCCTGACCATCTATCCCAATAATGTTGAGTCGCTGGTGTGGGGTATTCTCCATACCCTCGCCCATCCACGCTGGTCGCAGGAACGCGCGACGAACGCGTTGCGCGAGGTACGTGAGCGCTACAGCTGGCACACGATCGCCCGGACGACGGCAGAGATCTATCGCCGGGCGTGCGTGGAGTGGCAGGTGTAGGGGAGACCGTCACAGACGGGGGTTCGCAGGCGGCCCCGACATGGGAAAGTGGCGGCGGAATGGCTTCCGCAGGAAACGGTTTACGTCGTCCCGACGATTGAAAACATCATTTCCAGGTGAAAAAACCGTCACGAGTGACAGATGGAGAGGCGCAGCCGCCACTGCGCCTCTCCATGCGCGGTCCGCTACTTCTGCTCTTCCAGCACAGCCTGGGCGGCCGACAATCGGGCAATGACGACACGGTACGGGCTGCACGACACATAGTCGAGGCCAGAGCGGTGGCAGAACTTGACACTCGCCGGCTCGCCGCCGTGCTCACCACAGATCCCGGTCTTCAGATTCGGCCGGGTACTCCGCCCACGTTCGACCCCCATCTGTATCAGTTGTCCCACGCCTTCCTGGTCAAGCACCTGAAACGGGTCGTCCTTCAGCAATTTCTGCTCGACATAGGCTGGCAGGAAGCGGCCAGCATCGTCGCGGCTCATACCGAAGGTTGTCTGCGTCAGGTCGTTGGTGCCGAAGGAGAAGAACTGCGCCTCGGCGGCAATCTTGTCGGCGGTGAGCGCCGCGCGCGGTAACTCGATCATGGTACCGATCAGATAGTCGATCTTCTGGCCGGTTGCAGCCATCACCTGGTCGGCAACCTGGCGCACAATATCGCTCTGCATGCGCAGCTCGGAGACATCCCCCACCAGCGGGATCATGATCTCGGGATGGACGGTGATGCCACGCGCCTGGCAACTGGCGGCAGCGGCGAAAATTGCGCGTGCC
>Ga0272446_1007778_pt1 | contig 10533 bp, 8 predicted proteins | sample YNPCB0061_FD_194587 | JGI IMG/M metagenome (GOLD analysis project Ga0272446, IMG submission 194587) | Hot spring microbial mat communities from Yellowstone National Park, WY, United States - YNP-CB-006-1 | ecosystem: Environmental > Aquatic > Thermal springs > Hot (42-90C) > Sediment | place... | reverse complement strand
GATTTGGCGGCGGGCGAAGCGGCTCCTGTGGCTCTGTCTGCTCCCCAAATCAATGGTTAAGGATTAGCTTTAGTTAGCCTTTGAGAAGGCGCTCCCTCGTTGAGGGGGCGCTTTTTGCGTTTTTATCCCTTCCATTAATATGGCTTTGGTCAGAAAGCTTAGGGCAAAATCAAGTGCTCAGACGTTGATACTGGGTAGGCTTTCTCACGCACGATCGCCGTGGGAAATGGGGCGATCGCTAGAGCTGCATCGTCCTCGTTCTACTCCCTATTGCGCAACAATGGTTGATTTAGCCTCAGCCCTTCTATGTCTTGCTTTTGCAAATTTGCTAAAGAAGTGTCATGATGAGCGCGTAGAAGATCGCGGTGCCTTTTGGTCGTCTCCAAACCCCTTCATTCAGTTGCTACAACTATGTTTAGGAAAAAAACGTCCTCTATTGAATCGGCTCCCCCGACTTATATTGCTCAAAACAGTGAGATGCAAGGCACGCTGTTTGTAGAAAGTAATCTGTTGGTGGATGGCATTATCCACGGAACGGTAGAAGTTCGAGGAGATATGGAGATTTCAGCGAGTGGACTGGTGGAAGGGCCAGAAGTTCGGGCCAGAAACCTCACGGTTCATGGCATTCTCAAAGCTAGAGTGACGGTGCAAGGGCGTTTGACCTTAACAAAGACGGCTCGGTTGGAGGGTGATGTTAATGCCAGTGCCCTGAGTGTGGAGCCAGGCGCATTTTATGTGGGCTACATTGAGACGGGAGAAGCAAAGCCTTTGCCTGAGAGTCGCAATTACCCAGAACTGATGGGTAGTGCTGATGCAAAGTTAGGCAGTAGTGACCTCCGGGGAATGTAGGCGATCGCCCTGTTCAATGTATGGGAGATGTCTGCTTGACTGCCCTGAGAGGAACCCCTAGGTATTTGCTGATCGACATGCCAGGGGATGCTCTCAGGTGGGATGTTAAGTACGGGGTTTTGTGGATTTGGCCTCTAGCAAACATCTGAATGGATAGTGATGACTCTTCGACAGGTTTTTGGCGCATTGCTTGTATTTGTGGTGGGGCCAATCCTGGGCAGTTTGCCTGCGATCGCGTGGATTGTGCGCGGGTTAACGGGACGGCGATTGACGCAGTTGGGCACAGGTAATATCAGCGTTTCTGCCGCTTTTTACCACGGGGGGAAGGGTGCTGGCATTCTGGCGGTGCTTTCTGAAGCCGCGAAGGGAATTTTGGCCGTCTTCTTGGCTCGTCACTTTTTTCCAGCGCAGCCATCCTGGGAACTCATTGCCCTGATTGCCCTGGTCATGGGCCGATACTGGGGCGGTGGTGGTGCGGGGACTACGAATGTCGTATGGGGTTATATAACTCATGATCCCATTGCTGCTGGGTTCGTTGCCTTAATTGGGGGAATTGGGTTTACGATTCTGCGCGAACGCCAGGCTGGAAAAATCGGCGTTTTAGTGCTGTTTCCCTTAATTACCACCTTACGCCACTCCAGCGATCGCAGTTTGATTGTTGCAGCCATTGCTCTGGCCAGCCTGCTCGCCTGGATTTACCACAAAATTCCCGATGATTTAGATCTTGACCCGACCACTGCTCAACCCGATTCCCGTCAAATGTTTCAGTTTTTTCGTGGCGATCGCGCCCTTTTAACCCTGGACTCCCCCCTGATTGCCCAAAAAGTTGGCTCTAAGGCCGCCACCCTGGCTTACCTGCGTAGCAAAGGTTACCCGGTACCAATGGGCTGGGTACTGGTGCCAGGAGATGACCCTGAACCGCTACTTAAGCAATTGCACCCCTCGCCTCATCAGCCTCTAATTGTGCGATCTTCGGCAGTGGGGGAAGATACAGCAACGGCCAGTGCGGCTGGTTTATATGCAAGCTTCCCAGGAATCACCGATCGGGCGGAGTTGCAGTCGGCTATTCACCGTTGCTTTGCTTCCTATGAACGGGCTGCCGCCGCTCAATATCGCCAAACCCATGGCGGGGGCAGTGGCTTTATGGCTGTGTTGATTCAACCGCAGGTGCGGGGCGTTTACTCTGGGGTGGCCTTTAGCCGTGACCCGATCGCCCGTTGCGGTGATGCAGTTGTGATTGAAGCGCTCCCAGGAACGGCAGCCCAGGTCGTTTCGGGCCAGGTGACTCCCCACCGCTACCGGGTTTGGATCGAGGCCTCAAAATCCCCCCAAGGCGATCTCTGGCAATCGCCCCAGGACAGTGATTTCCCTTTAGAGGGGGATCGGAAAGCCTTGCCCCATCGCCTGATCCAGCAGGTGGCTTATCTGGCCCGCTGCTTGGAGCAGCATTACCAAGGTATTCCCCAGGATGTGGAATGGAGTTTTGATGGCGACCAGATCTGGCTATTGCAGACTCGCCCGATTACAACCTTGCTGCCAATCTGGACTCGCAAAATTGCCGCAGAGGTGATTCCTGGCTATATTCGCCCGTTGACTTGGTCGATTAATCGCCCCCTCACCTGTGGGGTCTGGGGTGACCTGTTTACGCTAGTTTTAGGCGATCGCGTTAGGGGGCTAGCTTTTGAAACCACGGCCACCCTGCATCACTCTGTTGCTTACTTTAATGCCTCGCTCTTGGGGGAATTGTTTCAGCGTATGGGGCTCCCCCCCGAAAGCCTGGAATTTCTCACCCGTGGTGCCAAGTTTAGCAAGCCACCGCTGCGATCGACCCTGCAAAATCTACCGGGGCTATTTCGATTAGCAGGGCGAGAACTGCGGCTACACAAGGATTTTCAACGGGATGATCAGCGTCACTTTACTCCCTTTCTAGCCGGGCTTGCGGTGCAAGCTCCCGACCGACTAACAGCCCCTGAATTACTTGAGCGGATTGAGGCGATTCTGCAAAAATTGCGGCTGGCTACCTATTACAGCATCCTGGCTCCCCTAGGGGCATCATTGCGTTGTGCGTTGGCAAAGGTTCCTGATGGGGCAATTGATGCCAGTGCCACGCCAGAAGTAGCGGTTGTGCGATCGCTGCAAGCCTTGGCCCAAAAAGCTCGAAATCATTTAGCCGAGACGGGGGTAGCCCCACCAGCACCGCTAGAATCAGGCGACTGGCTGTGGACAGAATTGCAGAAAACAGCCGTGGGTCAGGCGATTGTAAAGCAGTTTGCAACCATCCTATCGGCCTACGACTACCTCAGTGAAGTTGGAACTGACATATCGGTGCCTACCTGGCGGGAAGATCCTACCCCAATCAAAACCTTGTTTACGCAGTTTTGCCTGCAGGTGTCACCCAATCAGGCACCTGCCTCGTCTTCCCAAGCGCCTGCCTGGGTACAACAGCGCTTTCACCTCAAGGGGCGGGTCACCGAGGTCTACAGTCGGCTATTAGCAGAGCTTCGTTGGAGCTTTTTGGCCCTAGAGCAGCAATGGCTGGGACAGTACCTGCAACAGGAGGGGGATATTTTCTTTCTAGAATACGAGGAAATTCGGCAGTTGGCCGCCGATCCTGAATCAATCAAACATTGCTGCGCAGCTTTGATTTATCAGCGACGTGCCCAGTACGAGCGCGATCGCCAGGAGCTTCATCCTCCCTTTTTGGTCTATGGTAATGATCCACCCTTGCAACTGGGGAAGCTTTCCTCAATGCCAGCTCAGCAGACACTCCAGGGCATTGCCGCCAGCCCCGGTTGTGTTGAAGGCCGTATCAAAGTGGTGCGCCGTTTGGCCACTGCCCCAACGGTGGATCGGGAGACCATTCTCGTTGTGCCCTATACCGATTCTGGTTGGGTCACCCTGCTGGCTCAGGTTGGAGGCTTAATTGCCGAGGTCGGGGGTAGCCTCTCCCACGGGGCGATCGTGGCACGGGAGTACCAGATTCCAGCAGTGATGGATGTCTATGGTGCCACTCAGACGCTGCACGATGGCCAGCGGGTGCGCCTGGATGGAACTACCGGCATCATTGAGCTACTCGACTAATGACCAATTTCGGGAGGCGGTTTCGGTACCACAGGCGCAAACTCGATCGCCATCGACTGGCCGACTCAACGGCAACGATCCTGATTTGATCCCTAAGGGGGTTCTGCACTCCCGTGGGGAGCCAAACGTCCCTATCCTCCCTCCCTAAAAAAGGGATGACCCATGAGCCAGGGTTGTCACCCTCCGGTTGATGCAGGGTACGGCCTGACTCACACACGAAACATTGACATAGCTATCTCTTTGGAATGAATTTTCAGGCGATCGCAGCCTCATTCCTAGGGAAATAGGTTGAATCGCTGTAGCTGGGTTTTAAGCAGAGCGGGTAGGGTTTTATGGAGTTGTGACCTATCCCTGAACACTAAACGACTCTGGCTCGGTAGGTCAAAGGAAAATTGCCCTGCCAGATCTGGCCGTTCCATTTGCAATAGGATAATCTGCTCTGGACGCTTTGCCTGAAGCGCATAGCCCATCTCCACACAGACCTTTGGATCGGGAATCAATTGGGGAGGTTCTGACTCTAACTGGGCGATCGCAGTGCCATCGGCAATAAATAATAAACTTTTGCGAATAGATTTATTGAGACTGCTAGTTAGGCGAGTTGCCCCTTCGGTAAGACGGTGAGATTCCTTTAAGAGCAGGGGCAATCGGGATTTTTGATTGAGCGCTTCCACTAAGCTTTGCAATTCTTCTCGAATCACTTCACTCGATTCTGAGTAAGCCGTTTGATAACAAAAAAAGATGGTGGGTTCTAAGTAGGCCATCACATCTTGTTTTGAAAAATAAATTTCATGGCTGCGGAGATCGATATTAGAGATCACGTAGCTGCCACTACCTTCAATATAAAACTCGACCGTTTCTCCTTCCAAATAGTGCTGAAACCAGTTTGATTTTCGCACCTCTTCGCTATCTTCCAAAAAATCAGCTCGCAACCCAGACTTCAGTAAACTATTCTTACTTAAACGTAAATCATGGGGACGCTTCTCTAACTCTTTAACCGGCTCATACTCTTTTAAATACCAAGCTTTGAGGGCAATAATCGCCATGCCAACCTCTGTCTCCGCAATTTAAAACGACAACAGCATCCCGGATTCTACTCTCTGAGTGACCCTTCCCTAGCATCTATTGTATGTAGAGATGAACTCATTGAACCCAATAAACTGAAATCAATTTATTGAATATCAACTCGCTTCAGTGCTCCCCTACGAACAGGTGGAAGAAGTATCAAATTTCGAGTTGGATGCTGCTGCCTTTTCGGAGTCGAGACAGATGTTAATCAAACAGCTCCTTACCTCTTGAGTTAACGTCACTTGGCTGTTGTATCTGCCAGGGAAGCCTAGTGGCTTCAATTAATAGAATAGCAAACTGGGAAAGAAGCACAAGTGCGTGAAATCAAAGTTTACCTTTTCTGGGAAAACTGTAAAAGCAGGTCAGCCCATCGCCTCTCTCCATAGGCTCACTCGTTCGCGTTTCTAAGCTTTGAGATCACTGCTGGAATGGTCGAATATTTGAAGAAGTTGAGTCAAAATACTCCAAAAAATCAAGAAGAGTGAATATATCTAAATTGAAGCTTGACATCCGTATTCTACCTGCGATGAATTGTAAGCAGGTTCTGACGCAGATAGCGATCGCCCGTTTGTCTCATTATGTTCGCTTCAAAGGTCTGATTTCTTTACCCCTAGCCCGTCATATCTGGACTTAGAAAAGAGTTTATCTATTTGTTCAGTTGAGTCTTTTCTTATCCTTAAAATGCTGATAAACCATCCTCTTAGACAAAAGGGGCGATCGCTCCCATCAATTCCTTTGACCTGCAGCTATTCAGATCAGCCTATAATGCACCTGCAGGATTGTAGGAGGTTTGAAAATGCCTTTAATCAAGGTGCAAACATCGGTCGCCCAGCCCGCTGACTCGGAAGTACAAGCGCTACTCAAACAGCTTTCAAGCCGTTTAGCGAAGCATACGAGTAAGCCAGAATCCTATGTGATGACGGCCTTTGAAGCTAATGTGCCGATGACTTTTGGTGGTAATTTTGACCCTGCATGTTATGTGGAAGTTAAAAGCATAGGCAGCTTTACCCCCGCCCAGACCAAAGCCATGAGCGAAGATTTTTGCCAGCAATTGAGTCAAGCTTTGGACGTACCTGCGAACCGCATCTACATTGAGTTTGCAGATGCCAAAGGAGCCATGTGGGGGTGGAACGGTTCAACGTTTGGGTAAGGCTGAGTTGTCTGGTTCTCCAGGCTCGGACTTTCCTACTGGTTAAGACTGGGGGTCAGAAATTGCTCCCAGGAATAGCACCACCTTGGTCTGATTATCTCGAATAGCAAACCAGAAGGGACGGTTCACTATCATTTCAAACGGCTCTGAGGGGGGTGGGGCAGAGGTAACACCAATGCGCACAGCAGTGGCAGCGGCAGCTTCTGTCCCAGCTTCATCGACAGCGATGACAGCAACATGCTGTACCTGGTCGATTTTGGTTGGAACGGAGCTGAGTTTGCCAAAGGTGGCCCGGTTAGCGTCAAAGGCAATTCCCATGCCCAGGGCAGAGAGGGCTGTTTTTAACTCGGTGCTGTACTGTTGCTTAAATCGGGGCAGGGTAATGGAGCCTAGTCGAGATCGCAGTTGCTCTGTCCACTGTTGCCAATTTTCGGGGGTCAGGCGCTGTTCAAACGCTGCCAAAGTTTGATTGGGTTTGGGTAAGAAAACCAGCATGCTGAGGCGGGCATTATTGCCGTAGGGCAAGCTGATGGCCTGAAATTCAGCGGTTTCCAGATAAGGGTAGCGACCACCCCGCGACATCAGCGGATGCTTTTTCGCCTTATCTGGGGTGACATAAAACGGCGCTTCTTGGGTCGCTTCAGGCTGGAATGGCTCTGTCCAGGCACCTTTGAAGTACAGCGTGTTGATTAACACCATGACCTCATTAGGGTTGAGTTGGTCAATGATCTGTTTAATTTTGCCCCGTGTATTTTCATTCACCCAGGCATTGATGGTGTTGGGCGCTTGCCGATCGCCAAAATCCAGATCGGCCACCTTTGCCCCATAAAACTCTTGGTTGATTTTGAGAAAATCTGGCTCAAAGGGAATGCCTCGTCTAGCCCAAAGGGAATTGGCGATCGCTAACTCGACCGTTTTATCGGGATTTTCTAGGGAAGCCTTAAGGGCTGCATTCGCCTGATTCAGCTCGGCAACACTCATTTCTTGCAGTGACAGGGCCTCGGCCATGGCCTTTTGGGTTTCGTCAGTGGCCCCGTTATAGGTCATCGACAGAGCAAAGGCGACACTGGCGGGCGAAAGAAAGATATTTTCACCAACCGCTTGTTGTCGCAGTTCGCGAAACAGGTTGAGGCTAAAGCGATTACTGGCATCAATCAGGCGACTATCCACAGCGGCCCTCCGAGCGATAGGGGTAGAAGGGGTTTGGACAGTGGAGGTCGTTGGCTGGGGGCTGGCCTGAGCTGATTCGTCAGGAGCCTTCCAACAAACGACCAAACCCAGGACAATAAAACAAAGCAGTGCGATAGTGCTAAGCTGCGATCGCGCTTTCATTCTCTAACCTCACCTAACCCACCCAATATGTCACGTCTTCACCCGACTTGGGGCAAAAACCAGGAAAAAATTTGCCCTTGGCAACGGTTCCCCATCGTTGTAGGCCTGCTGATTTTGCTGATGGGCTGGCTGAGTTGGGGCAGTGCCAGTGCCAGTCCCCTAACGCAACGGTTGGCACAATTCCCTGACTGGCAAACAAAGCCGGCAGTCACCGCGGCGACGGGCGAAATTCTCTATCCAGAATGGTTTGCTGGCAACTGGAAGCTAACCAGCACACTGGTAGATTTACAGGCTCCCCTAGCTCCTGAAGTGACAACCCCTGGATATGAAACGAATCGGCAGTTCTTAAATCGCCCGATTAGCTGCCAGGTCAGGTTTGTGGCCCAAAATGCCCTCAACCGCAGGCGATCGCTATTGCCAGTTTTGTCCTTGCCGACGCAATCCCTACTGAAGGTACACATTGTGGCAGATCGCGCCTATAACGGGCTGAACTTGGCCCAGGCTTATTTGGGCGACCAAGTTTGGCGCGTTTGGGTTGACCCACGGGATGCTACCCGTCTGATCACCAAATTTCGCGACAATCGCAAACTCTTCTCTACGGTGATTAGTCAAACCACAGAACAGCCCGATGATCGCCACTTTTTAGCTTCTGAACTGTTTCAGCAATTTTTCCAAAATCCCCAAAGGCCAGTGAAAAATGAGGTGGAAACAACCACATCCTATGCTTACCAACCGAATGGACATATCACTGCTGACCAGATTACAGCAGTTTACCTGATGCCACCTCATCCTAAAGCCTATCTAGCGGGCGATCGCCCTGTTGCCCTCTACCGCTATCGGCTTGAACTAACGCCGATAAAAGGCTAAAACCCGGCAAATGGTTGTTGCTGCCCGTCTGTGGTTTGAGCAGCGCAGCCATAAGATTGGGATTATGGGTCTAGAACTTACGGCAGAGTTGCGTCAGTTGGTTAATCCCCAGATGCAATCAGTGAGTCTGCCCCTGGATGGCCTGATGCTTTCTAGCAAACTAGCTGACATCCTTGGGGTGCAACCTGGCGATCGCCTGACTGTAGAAATCCTAGAAAGCCGTCGCCCCAATTTCACCGTCACCGTTGTCAGACTGGTGGATGAATTCATTGGGCTATCCGCCTATATGGCTATCCATGAGGCTTTTCCCTATTCACGGTGAGAAAGGCGGCGCAAGTGACTTTTCTCATTCGTAATGTTCTAGACCTGTGACAATCAGGAAGCATGAGAAAAGTTGTCTGTTCTGAGGCTCAACACTGACCGGCTGACAAAACGACGAAAACCCTTGATAGTTCTTCCTTTAAGCAGGCAATTAAAGTCGCGCTTAGACCACCGCAGTCCGCCGCCGCAGACTCGATCTATCCAGGGTTTTGTTACCCGCGAAGGCGAGTTTTGGTTGCCTCGCTGTGGTTTCAACCGCCTGGGAGAAAAAATTTGTCAGTCAACCAAGCTCAAGCTCTAACTTTAGAGCGAAACCAATCGTTTTGGCACCCTCCTTGTCTACAAAAACCAAGCAGGCTGCTGTTTTGCGGTTAACCGTATACGGTTTTGTCGGGTGGCAGATACGAAAAGAGCATGGGTTTTCTACACCAGACAAACTGAGCTGTGACTGCGATTATAGGTTAGTAACTGGAGGGCACACCCAATGAAAAAGCACATCAAAAAGTTTCTACCAATGCATGTTGTGTACAAGTGGTATCGCAACATTTTGCGCCACCCCAAATACCGCTGGTTTGTAGTTCTTGGTACTTTGCTCTACATTCTGAATCCGGCTGATTTTTCCCCTGATTTTTTACCGGTTCTGGGTTGGGTTGATGATGGTATGATCGCCACCCTATTTGTGACTGAAATGTCACAGGTCTTGCTAACAGAAATCAAAAATCAGAAGGCCAAAAGAATGGCCGCAACTGCCAATCAAGAATCATCTAAAGTTGTCGATGTTGAAGCGATTTCGATTAGCTAAATCTAGCCCAAGTCCAGCTCTAAAGCTTTGGCTCTCCCGTATTTATGGTGAGAAAAGTCGTGCAAGCAACTTTTTAGTTTGCTCATTCCCAAAATAACTCGTAAGGCTCGATGTTCTTGAGAATGAGCATTACTGATCACCAACAATGCAGAAGAGCTAAAGTTTTGACCGTGGAGAAACGGCGGGTTTCGAGCGGGTTATCGCATAGCGCCAGAATACAGAGGTAATGAGTGCATCCCAGTTTTGCAAATCAGCCCTCATCCCCCAGCCCCTTCTCCCACTTTTGGGAGAAGGGGAGCTAGATCAAAGTCCCTCTCCCAAAATTGGGAGAGGGATTTAGGGTGAGGGCTACAAAAGTGGGATGCACTCGAGGTAATTGGCTCGGCAACAAGAAGAATATTGCAGTTGAGCACTGCCTCAACCGATTAACGAGTGGCCTCCCGGCCTCTGTTTGATCAACATCTTTGTGAACTAACTGTATTTCATTTTCATAGGAGGAAACCATGGCCAACTCTTTTAAGGAACGGCTTGCCAATGACTTAGAAAAAGCCAAGCAGGAAGGGGGGTTACGAGTTGATCGCATTCGTGAGATTGTGAAAACGGCAGTGATTGAGGCGATCGCCGAATTCAAAGCAGGTTCAGGCGAGATTCGAGACATTGCCAAAGATGCCGTTACGGGGGTAACGGAGGTCGTGAAAGAGAAAGGCAGTGAAACTAAGGATGAAATCATGGCTTCAATTGAAGGCGTGATTGAAGGCGTAACGGGGCTGAGCCGAGAGCAACTGGCCCAAAAACAAGCACAAGTGGAAACGCTGCAGGCTGAGATTGAGATGCAGGAACAGGCCCTAGATGCCGAGGTCAATAGCGCATTAGTGGCGATCGCGGAGGTCGAAAAGACGACACCGGTCACCCTGAAGTCATTGATTCAAGCAGCCATTGCCACTCTGCGCGATCGCCAATTCAGCCATCTCCAGGCCCAATATTTGCGCTTGAAACAGCAGTTGGCCCAAGTCGATACAAAACTAGCTGAGCGCTATGGCGATCGCTATGAGGAAGTCAAACGCCA
>Ga0272446_1007777_pt1 | contig 10533 bp, 6 predicted proteins | sample YNPCB0061_FD_194587 | JGI IMG/M metagenome (GOLD analysis project Ga0272446, IMG submission 194587) | Hot spring microbial mat communities from Yellowstone National Park, WY, United States - YNP-CB-006-1 | ecosystem: Environmental > Aquatic > Thermal springs > Hot (42-90C) > Sediment | place... | reverse complement strand
CCCAACGGGCCAATTGCTCCCAGAGCCGTGGCCAAAAAGTCTTGACACCCATGTCGAACGTCCCTCGGCCTATCAACCGCTTTCCAATGCGGCCTAGCAAAAACTCTACCCTTGAAAGGTAGGGGGGTGGGGTATGCGGGGCCTGGGGGCACAACTCCCGAAAACCCTCCACCTGAGAGGGGAGGGGGCGTACGGTATTGGCCTCAGGGCCGTGGCCCAACCTGACGCAACAGGATCAGCCCGTCCTCCTCATCGACGATCAGCCACGCCGGGTCGGCGCGCAGCCGGGCGACGATATCGTTGCCCCGCGCGGCCTCGGCGCGCAGGCCGCTGGCCCGCGTGTCGATGAAGGCGTACTCGGCCTCGTCTACCTGGTGGTGCATCTTGCCGCCGGGGATGTAGTAGATCGCTTCGCGCGGCAGCAGATGCGGGGCCAGGAACGACGTGGCCGCCACCACCGCATCGGGCGGGATCTGCGCCTTCATGCGCTCCATCAGCGCCACTCGCGCCGGCCGCTCCGGGTTGCGCAGCGCCGAGACCACCGGGTTCTTCAGCGGCAGGTTGATCAGCGCCACCAGCGCAACCATGGCACCCAGGGCGAGTGCGCCGGCCCGCGCGCCGCGCCGCGCGCCGCGCGCCACGCGCGCCCAGAGCCAGGCTGCGCCATAGATCGCCGCAATCACCATGCCCGGGATGACCAGGATCTGGTACTGCTCGGTGATCACATACTGGTAGACGCGGTTGGCGAGCAGGTTGATCGCGAAGATCGGCGCCGCCAGCAGCAGTTCCCGCGGCGCGAACAGCGGCAGGAAGAGCAGGCCGGCAAACATCAGGACGAGATACGCCAGCTTCGCTGGCTGCACGACAAAGAAGAAGACCTCGACCGGGTGGGTCAGGATGTTCGTGACGATGCTCGGAATGCCGCTGCCCAGGTGCAGGTAATAGCAGGCCTGCGGGCTCACCCCGCACGGCCACATATCGTTGTAGTCGCGGCTGAGGTCGAACGGCACCTCGACCCGCACCGGCTGAAAACTCGCGCTGTAGAAGCGCGGCGTGACATAAGTGATCGCCACGTAGAAGTAAACCAGGCCGACCAGCAGCGGCACCAGGCTGTAGGCCGAGGGCAGGCGCCGCAACGCCGCATAGAGCCCGAAGGCCACCACGACCAGCGCCGCGTCGGTGCGCGTGAGCATGGCCAGCCCCAGCAAGAGCAGGTAGGGGGCGAGCCGCCGCCGCTCCAGGAACCAGAAGGCCCAGAACAACGCCACCAGCCCGGGGATGCGCGGCTGGAAGGGCGCGGCCATGGCCATAAACTGCGTCGTCGGGTAGAGCAGGTAGAGCGCGGCGAAGGCCACCCCGGCCCAGGGGCTGCCCAGCCGGTCACGGGCGATCAGGTAGACCGGGATGGCCGCCGAGGCCAGCAGCAGCGTCTGCACCACGACCAGGGTGTAGGCCGAGGGGACCAGGGCGTAGAAGGGGATGGCCGGCAGAAAGCCCAGCGCTACATCCAGCCCCATAAACGTGTCGGTAAAATTGTAGCGCGAGACCAGCAGAAAACGCCCGTGGAGCGTGCCCCAGATCGGCATGTGGAAGTCCACCATGTCGAAGCCGTGACCCCAGTTGGCGTATTTGTAGGCCGCGGCGCCCACGATGATCGCGCTGAATACGAGCAGCAGCGCCGCCAGCGCCCGCCCGGGGCTGAGCCATGTGGGTTGCACGGCGATCCGGGATTGGATTGTCTGGTCGCGTAGCATTACCCCACCACCGGCGAGGTGGCAATCCGCAGCACCCACTGATCGAGCGCGGCGTAGAGCGTGTAGAGCAGTACGGCGATCACCGCCCAGCGCCCCCAGCGCCAGCGCGCCCAGATCCGCTCGGCGTAGATCGCCCAGCAGACACACATCACCGGCAGCATGTAGAAGATCTGCTTATCGACCATTGAGATGCGGTAGCCGGCCAGCATGAACAGGACTGCGACGCTGAGCCAGGTGGCAAAGACCACAAAGGGCAGCGGCTGCCGGCGCAGGGCGAAGAAGCCGGGGATGGTGAACAGCATCGGGATGGCGATCCCATAGTAGAGGTAATCGCCGGGCCAGATGCGATAGTCGAGGTGCGGCACGAAGGCCCACATGTACTGCCCGAATGGCGGGCGCACCACACCTACACTCTCGGGACCCCGGGTGAAGACCGTTTGCATATAGGGCACGGTCTGCGCGAGGATCAGCGGGATGTACTGCCCATAGTAGATCAGCAGGGCCAGGACGATCGCCACACCCGTGGCGATCCAGAGCGGTCTAAGTTGGCGGCGCTGCGCGGCCCATTCGCCGCCGCGCAGGCCATTCAGCCAGACCAGCACGGTCAGGCCGACCAGGAAGACGCCCATAAAGACACCGGTGACGGTGTACTCGAGGAAGGTGCAGAGCAGCAGCAGCGACAGCGTCACCATCACCCGGCGCTCGTGCAGCCGCTCCCACCAGACGAAGATGATCGTATTGCAGACCAGGGTGAGCCAGAGGCCGAGGGTGGTGGGGACGTTGCCCCAGGAGTGCAGCAGGAAGGCCACCGGCAGCACGGCGTAGGTCGCGCTGGCGATCAGCGCGCCGCGGCGGCTGAGGCCGGCCTTGAGCGCGAGCAGGGCGATCAGGATGACCCGGGTGCTGTCGATCAGGATGCTGAACATATTCGCCGCCATGTCCATCGTCATCGGGGTGAAGGCGAAGACGGTGGCGAACATATGGAACCAGGGCGAGTAGGGGATGACCGGGCGGTTCTCCCCCCACTCAGCGGTGGGCATGGTGGTCTCGTTGAGCGGGCTGCTGGTGCCGTAGAGCAGCGGCAACTGGCCGTCGAGGATCCACTGGGCGCGCGTCATGTGCCAGTTGACATCGATGGCGACGAAGAAGGGGTGCAGCGCGCCGGCGGCCTTGAGCCAGTAGCTGACGATAGTGAACAGGAGCAGCAGGCTGAGAAAGCGGCGCCCCCCGCTGGCCGTGTCCGCGTCAGCGCCGTCGAGGGGAAAGCCCGCCGCGCGGAAGAGCCAGGCAGTGAGCGGGCGCAGGGCCAGCGCGAGCAGCACGCTCCAGAGGGCCAGCCAGGCCAGGCGCGGCAACATAAAGCTGCTCGGGAAGCGGTGGGCCATCAGCGCCCAGGCGCCGGCCAGCGCCGCCAGCCCCACGCCGATCGCTGCCCAGCCATACGGCGGCACGCGGCGCCCGGTCGCGGCCTGGCCTGCGCCGACGACCAGGTGGAGCGCGGCAAAGGCGCCGAGCACGGTCACCAGGGCGAGGCCGAGGCCGCCCAGTGGGGGCAGGGCCGTAGCGAGGCCGCTCTCGCCCGCCGGGGCTACCGTCACCTGTGAGAACAGCACACCGAGCGGGCGCGGGTCGTTGAAGGTACTGGCACGGATCGTCAACTCCAGCGAGCCATCGCGCACCAGGCTGGCCGGCACGAAGAGCTGCACGCGCCGCGGCGCAGCACTCTCGGGCAGCGCGGCCAGGCGAACGCCATTGGCGAACAACTCGGCGTTCAGGGGTTGCCCGTCGGGGTGCGCGGTGACCGTGGCCATGTCCACCGTCCAGGCGCCACGCCCCAGGTTGGGTAGCACGATGCTCGCGTCGCCGGTCGACCAGCGATAGGTACGGGCGGGGGCCAGCACCACCTCGCTGACGATGCCAGGCGGCGGCTCAGGGCCGCCCACCAGCGGTGAGACCAGGCTGAAGCTGAGTTGCTCGGCACTCCCGAGTTCAGGGGGAAGCTTGGCGAGCACGAAGTCGCTGCCGCGGCGCGGCATATCGACCCGCTCGCCATTGACGGCGACCGCGGCCTCGCGCAGGATGCCAGGGGGCTGGCCGGGAGCGGCGCGCAGCGTCGCGATCCAGATGCCGTCGCGGCGGCCGGGCACCGTTACGCTTGCTGCGCCGGGCGGCCAGGCAAAGGCCTCGCTCGTGCCGATCGCATCGATCTCGCGCCCGTTGAAGCCGCGCAGGAAGATGGCATCGCGGTCGCCGCCCAGATCGATGCGCACCAGCGGGCGCGCCGCGTAGGCCAGCGTCAGCGCAAGCACCGTCAGCAGCGCCAGCCAGAGGTAGGGCCGCAGATCGCCGACCCGGGGTATCGTCAGGGCCGAGCCAGCGCCGCGCTCACGCGCCAGCGCCTCGCCCGAAGCAGAGCGCGCCATACAGTCTTCAGTCGGCGAGATCGGGCGCTATGCGCCGCGCACCCGCCTGCTGCTCCCCTACGGATAACGCCGGAACCGGCGGAAGTTAGGCTTGCGCTTCTCAAGATAGGCCGTCTTGCCCTCTTTGGCCTCCTCGCTCAGGTAGTAGAGCAGGGTCGCGTCGCCAGCCAGTTGCTGCAGGCCGGCGTGGCCGTCGGCAGCGGCATTGATCGCCGCCTTGAGGAAGCGGATGGCCATCGGGCTCTTCTCGAGGATCTCGCGGGCCCACTGCACGCCCTCGTCCTCCAGCCGCTCCAGCGGGACAACCGTGTTGACCAGGCCCATTGCCAGCGCCTCCTGGGCGTTGTACTGCCGGCAGAGGTACCAGATCTCGCGGGCCTTCTTGTCGCCGACCATGCGCGCCAGCAGGTTGGAGCCATAGCCACCGTCGAAGCTGCCCACCCGCGGCCCGGTCTGCCCGAAGATCGCATTGTCGGCGGCGATGGTCAGATCGCAGACGACGTGCAACACGTGGCCGCCGCCGATCGCGTAGCCGGCCACCAGCGCGATCACCGGCTTGGGGATGATACGGATGAGCCGCTGCAGGTCGAGCACGTTGAGCCGCGGGATCGTGTCCTTGCCGACATAGCCGCCATCGCCGCGCACCGTCTGGTCGCCGCCGGAGCAGAAGGCCTGCGTGCCGGCCCCGGTGAAGAGGATGACGCCGATGCGCTCGTCATCGCGGGCGTCCGCGAAGGCGTCGAGCAACTCCTGCACCGTCTCGGGACGGAAGGCGTTGCGCTTCTCCGGGCGGTTGATGGTGATCTTCGCGATGCCCTCGCCTGCGGCATCGTGCTCGTAGATGATGTCGCTGTAGCTGCCAGCGTTGGTCCACTCGATCGGCATGTCATCCCTCATTGTCCAGCCAGCTTGCTCCGTGCTCAAGGTATCGTACCACAAGATCGCGGAAGGCCCGGGGCTGTTCGAGGTGCACGGTGTGGCCGGCGCCCGGTACGACAACCTGGCGGGCCATCGGCATGGCGGCGGCCATCTGCGCGCCAATGGCGACGTACCTGGCATCGTGTTCGCCACTGATGATCAGAGTGGGCGCGGCCAGCTGCGGCAACTGCGTCCAGAGGCTGGTCTGGCGCCCTGCGCCCATGCCGCGCAGGCTGTTGGCGTAGCCGGTCGCGGTGCCGCGCAGCCGGCGGGCGCGCAGCGCGGCCCGCTCCTCGGCGGGCAAGGCCGCCTGGCTGGCGAAGAGCGGGATGCCGGCCCAGTGGTCCACGAACCACGCCAGCCCCTGCTGTTCGATGCGCGCGGCGAGCGCCTCGTCGGCAGCGACGCGCGCGGCCCGCTCGGCGGCGTCCGCGATGCCCGGCGAGGCACTCTCCAGGATGAGGCCGCGCACCCGCGTCGGGGCCGCCGCCGCCAGTTGCAGCGCTACCCGCCCGCCCAGCGAGTAGCCGAGCGCCTCGACGCGCTCATGCCCCAGGGCATCAAGCAGCGCCAGCAGGTCGGCGATGGTGCGCTCCATGGTGTAGCGCGCCGGGTCGGCGGGGGCGGGCGAGCGCCCGTGACCGATCAGGTCCACCGCGACCACCGTGCGCAGCGGCGCGAGCGCCGGGATGAGTCCGGCCCACTCGGCAATGCTGCCGGTGAAGCCGTGCAGCAGCAGCAGCGGAACGCCGTGACCGCGCTGGCTATAATGCAGGGGATAACAGGTTGTCATGGGGTTTAGGGGCAATACCTTTCACATACGCGCCGTATGTGAAAGATATTGGTGTCAGATGGTCATGCGCGTGGCGCACAACGCCGCGCCGAAAACGGCGGCGGCGTATCGGCCAGTACGACAACAGTTGTACGGTGTCGGTCAGAAGAACCATAGCGTTGTGTCATGCCGCGTACCTGATGGCCCGGCGGCGGGCCAGTGGCGCCGGGAGCAACCCATGTCACCCCGAGCCCTTCGGCTCCGCGGCTCCCGAGCTTGTCGAGGGGCAGGGTACACGCAGCGCGGGGTCTCGCGGCGCATGGGCGCCGCCAGATTCCTCACTCCGCCTGCGGCTCCGTTCGGAATGACATGAACCATGTCATTCCGAGCGCAGCGAGGAATCTGGCAGCGCACCGCGCTGAAGCCCCCGCGCTGCCAGATTCCTCGTATAGTACTGGTATCGATCCTGGGTGCTGGTGAGAACGGGGGATTCCAAGCGGCCTGGACCGCGTGAGTGAGATCGTTCCCCAGCATCCCGGTCGGGTCAGGCCGGACCGTATCGAGTGGCAGCGACCACGCATCACGAGGGTTGCCCGTACCGACCGCAGGTATCGATCCCATGGGTTTCGTTGGTCAGTGAGGGTGTTATACCAAATCCAGTTGGCAGTTCCGCATTGTCGTTGCCGTTATCGCTCATCGTGACGCCATGTACGGCAATCTGCAATCCAAAATCCGCAATCGGAAATGGTATCACTCTGCCTGCGGCTCCGTTCGGAATGACATGAATCCTATGGTTCTGAGGAACGGAGCGAAGCGCAGTGAGGAATCTGGCCGTGCCGCGATGCGCGGGCGGAGCACTACGTCACCCCGGCGGCGCGCAGGGCCGCGCTCACCAGGGGCCAGATGGCGCGATGGTCGGCGACGTTCTGCGCCCGGTCGGTGCGCACTTCGACCAGGTGCAGCCCGCCGGCCAGGCCCGCGGCGAGCGCGGCGCGGAAGTCCGCCCAGTTATGGGCCCGCGTGTAGCGTGCCCCGTACAGCTCGGCCAGCGGCTGGAAGTCGAGCCCGTGGGGGGTGCCGAAGAGCTGCTCGAACTGGTCACGCTCGCTGGCCTGGGGCAGAAACGAGAAGATCCCGCCGCCGTCGTTGTTGATCAGCACGATCGTCGCGCTCAAGCCATGGAGCTTCGCGGCGAGCAGGCCGTTGGCGTCGTGGTAGAGCGAGAGATCGCCGAGCACCATCACCAGTGGCCCGGCGCCGCCTGCCACCGCGCCCAGCGCGCTGGAGACCAGGCCGTCGATGCCGTTGGCGCCGCGGTTGCCGATGATCGTCAATGGGCGCGCAGCGGCAGGAAAGAACGTGTCACAGTCGCGCACCGGCATGGAGTTGCCGACGAAGAGGGTGGCCCCGGCTGGCAGGAGCTCGGCCAGCTGGACGAAGACCCCCGGCTCGCTGATCGGCTCGCGCCCGGTCAACTGCGCCGCGATCACCTCGCGGGTAGCCTGTTCGGCGGCCAGCCAGGCGCGCGCCCAGGCCCCGGCGCCGGGCGTGCCAGCGGCGGGGAGGCGCTCGCCAAGCGTCGCACAGAGCCAGAGCGGGTCGCAGTGGAGGTGCGTGGCCGCCAGGCTGGTCGGCTCGCGCCAGCCGGCGCCCTCGTCAACGACGATCTGGTGGGTGGTGGGATGGCGCTGGAGGAACTGGAGGACGGGCTTGGCGGTGGGCAGCGCGCCGAAGCGGAGCGCCACCTGCGGGGCATACCGCGTGGCGAAGGCCTCGTCGCGCAGGAAGGCATCGTAGGCCGCGAGGACCAGCCGCTGGTCGTGGGGGCCGCAGCGCAGCCCGGAGAGGGGATCGGCGAGCAGGGGCCAGTCGAGAGAGGCTGCCAGGCGGGTAACGGCCGGCGCGAGATCGGGCGGGCAGCCGGGGCCGCAGAGGATGAGGCCGTGGGCAGCCTGGCCCAGCCGATCGGCGAGCGCGGCCAGGACAGGCTCGGCCAGCAGCCGCGGGCCAGCCACAACCGTCGCGGCGGGGTCGCCCCCGGCGCCGCGGGCCGCGGTAGCGCCGCCCGGGGCCGGAACGGTGCCCGTGGCACGGCTCTTGAACAGATCCTCAAGCAGCGCCCGGTCGGGCACTAGCGGCTCGCGGAACGGCAGGTTGAGGTGGACCGGGCCGGCCGGCGCGCCACGGGCGGCGGCCAGGCTGCGGGCGGCCACCGCCCGGAGGTAGCGCAGACTTGCGGGCTCGCCATCGGGAACAGGCAGGTCGCTGAACCAGCGCGTCCGCGGGCCGAAGAGCCGCACCTGGTCGATGGTCTGCGGCGCGCCGTTGTCGCGCAGTTCGTGGGGCCGGTCAGCGGTGAGCAGGATGAGCGGCACACGAGCCAGGTCGGCCTCGGCGACGGCGGGGAGGAAGTTGGCGGCGGCGGTGCCCGAGGTGCAGATCAGCGCAACCGGCTCGGCCCGCTGGCGGGCCATGCCCAGGGCGAAGAAGCCGGCGGAGCGCTCGTCGAGGTGCATCCAGATGCGGGCAGCGGGGTGGCGGGCCACGGCGAGGGCCAGCGGTGTGCTGCGCGAGCCGGGGCAGATCACAAAGCGGGTCGCGCCGCCGCGCACCAGTTCGTCGATCAGAGCGGCGACCCAGTGGGTCAGCGCGCGCGTGTGGTCATGCATCTCATACCAGGTGGAATTGGCATGCCATCAAGCAGAATCGGTATCAGCCCACCCCGAGCGCGCCGAGCATCGCGCGCAGCTTCATCTCGGTCTCCTGCTCCTCGCGCTCGGGGTCGGAGGCGGCGACGATTCCGCATCCGGCGAAGAGCGCCGCCTCGTGGCTACCGACGAGCGCCGAGCGAATTGCGACGGCGAACTCGCCCTGACCGCGCGCATCGACCCAGCCGACCGGGGCGCCGTACCAGCCGCGGTCGAAGCCCTCGCGGGCGCGGATCCAGGCCAGCGCGGCCTCGCGGGGCTGCCCACCGAGCGCCGGGGTGGGATGCAGCCGCGCGACGAGGTCGAAGATCGTGTGCTCGCCGCGGATGCGCCCGGTGAGCGGCGTGAAGAGGTGCTGGACATTGCGCAGGCGCATCAGCTCGGGCTCGGCGGGCGCGACGACATCGTCGCAGAGCTCGGCCAGATTCTCGCGGATGCGCTGCACGACCACAGCCTGCTCGTAGCGATCCTTGGCGCTGGCGAGCAGCGCCTGGCCGAGCGCGGCATCCTGCTCGGCGGTGGCGCCGCGTGCGATCGAGCCCGCCAGCGCGCTGGCGGCCACGTGGCCGTCGCGCAGGCCAACCAGGCGCTCGGGCGAGGCGCCGAGGAAGGTACTGCCGCCGCGGGCCACGGCGAAGACGAAGGTGTCGGGATAGTCGCGGCGCAGCACGTCGAGCGTGGCAGCCGGGTTGAAGGGCCGCGCGGAACGGGCGCGCACCTCGCGGGCGAGCACAACCTTCTCGAGGCGACCGGCCCGCAAGTCGGCCACTGCATCGGCTACCATGGCCCGCCACTGGCCGGGGGGCAGCGCATCGGCAAGCTCGACACCGCCGGGGACGCGGGGCGGGCGCCAGCTGCGGCCGATCAGGTCGCGCAGGCGGCGCGCGGCGGCGAGGTGCAGATCGATCGACGAGGTCTCCGGCCCGACGAGGCCATTGACCGTCAGGCTGGCCAGGTCGCCGTGGCGGGCGAGGACCAGGCGTGGGAGCAGCAGCAGGCCATCGGGGTAGCCATGCCAGAGGCCGGCGCCGGGGCGCGCGGGGTCGAAACTGAAGCCGGCGGCGGCCATAGGGCCGCTGAACGGTAGGGCCGGATCGGCAGCGACGCAAGCATCGGCGATCAGCTCGCGCCAGGCGCTGGCGGCGGCAGTGAAGCGCTCGGGGCCGTGGGCAGCGAAGCTCCAGGCCGCCCCGAGGCCGGCCACCGCGAGCCCGGCGGCGGGCACGCTCCAGAAGAGCCGGTTATGGGTCACCCCGAGGCCACGGGCGAAGAGCGCCAGCGGGTCACGCGGGCGCACCCGGGTGGTGACGCTGACCAGCACGGGGCGGCCGAGCTCACGGGCACGTTGCCGGGCGATCTCGGCCAACTCCTCCATCCGTGGTCGCTCGCGCAGGGCGGCGGTTGCAACACTGACACCGATCATGCCTGTACCACGCAGCGCGCCGCGTGACGCGCACCAGAGATCGACATCGCCTCCGATTCGATTATACCAGGGATACGGTGCAGGCCCCAACCCCCAGTGTTTTGGGTGGATCTGGCGGCGTAGCCGCCCCACAACCCCTGCCGGAGCCGGCTGTTGCGCAGGACGTGTTCACATGTCTCCTGGGAGCAAGGGCATCTTGCCCTCGTGGACGCGACGAGGGCGGGACGCCCTCGCTCCCAGGCGCGTGTGGTACCCCGAGTGTGAACACGTACGTTGCGCAAGCCCTGGGCGGCTACAGCTCTCAGGGGTAGGGTTTTTGGGAGTTGCGCCTCCAGGCCCCGCATACCCCACCCCCCTACCCCCTCCCCTGGAAGGGGAGGGGGCCAGAGTCTGGCGTTGCGGTGCGCCAGCTTCGCTGGCGCACCGCAACGCCAACAACATACCCCCCTCTCCCAGGCTGGGAGAGGGGGGGAGGGGGGTGAGGGCAAGCAGCGCATCAGGACGCCATCCGCCAGAAACTCTACCCCTGAAAGGG
>Ga0272446_1007776_pt1 | contig 10533 bp, 11 predicted proteins | sample YNPCB0061_FD_194587 | JGI IMG/M metagenome (GOLD analysis project Ga0272446, IMG submission 194587) | Hot spring microbial mat communities from Yellowstone National Park, WY, United States - YNP-CB-006-1 | ecosystem: Environmental > Aquatic > Thermal springs > Hot (42-90C) > Sediment | place... | reverse complement strand
CTTCTCGCTCAACTCAAACGAATTACTTCATCCAGTATGAGCATCTATGCTAGATCTACCCAAAACAAGGATAGATACCACACCAACACCCACACCTATCGGCTGTAAATTGTTAAAGATCAATCGATTAGCCTTGCGTCGGTGACGCATTGCGTTTCGAGAAGGTGCGCATTCTACAGATCAGATCGGATTCGTCAACACTTCCCGTCAAAATTTTTTCACCGCACCGTAATACGGGCAAACTTCCGCTTGCCGACCTGGGCGATGACGGTCGTGCCGGCGGCCACGAGCCGATTCCGGTCGAGCACCTTCTCGCCGTCGAGCCTGACGCCGCCGCCGGCGATTTGGCGCATCGCCTCGGAGGTGCTGGCCACCAACCCGCCGAGCTTCAGGAGCTGAGGTACGGGAAGGACGCCGTTGACGGCATCCACCGCGACCTCGGGCATGTCGTCGGGAAGCGCGCCCTGCCGGAATCGCGCCGCGAAATTCTCGACGGCACGCGCCGCCGCAGCCTGGCCATGAAAGCGCGCGACGATCTCCTGCGCGAACCGCACCTTGACGTCCCGTGGGTTCGCGCCCGCGGCGACCTCGGCCCGCCAGCGTTCGATCGTGGTCAACGGCTCGAATGACAGCAAGTGGATGTAACGCCACATGAGGTCGTCCGAAATCGACATCAGCTTGCCGAAGATTTCGTCGGGCGGCTCGTTGATGCCGACATAGTTGCCGAGCGACTTGGACATCTTGTTGACGCCGTCCAGGCCCTCCAGGAGCGGCATGGTCAGCACCACCTGGGGCCGCTGCCCATAATGCTTCTGCAGCTCCCGCCCCATGAGGAGATTGAATTTCTGGTCGGTGCCGCCGAGCTCGACGTCGGCCCGCAACGCCACCGAGTCATAGCCCTGGATCAGCGGGTATAGAAACTCATGAATCGCGATCGGCTGGTGACTGGCGTAGCGCTTGTGAAAATCGTCCCGTTCGAGCATGCGGGCAACGGTGTGGGTGGCCGCAAGCTTGATCATGTCGGCTGCGCTGAACGCGTCCATCCATGTCGAGTTGAAGACGACCTCGGTGCGTTCCGGGCGCAGGATCTTGAACACCTGATCGGTATAGCTGCGCGCGTTTTCGATGACCTCGTCGCGGGAAAGCGGCGGCCGCGTGACGTTCTTGCCGGTGGGGTCGCCGATCATGCCGGTGAAATCCCCGATCAGGAACAGCGCGTTATGGCCCAGATCCTGGAATTGCCTGAGCTTGTTGAGCAGCACGGTATGGCCAAGGTGCAGGTCGGGCGCCGTGGGATCGAACCCGGCCTTGACCCGCAAAGGCCGGCCTTCCCCGAGGCGGGCGGCCAGCTCGTCTTCCAGCAGCACTTCGTGCGCGCCGCGCTTTATTTCCTGCAGGTCATGCATGCAGCAACTCTCGATTCAAGTTTATCGGCGCGGCATCCGTTAGGAATCAGGGCGCTTGCCAACGGAAAACCGCAAGTCATTGTTCTGAATGAACAATTTACAAAAACGCTTTTGTGCTACACTCACGGCACTTTTGCACTCGGGAGACGCTATGCCGCTCACCAGGTTGAGAATCTTAACCGATCGCCTGACCGGAAAGGAACGCCGCATCAGCCTCCGCGCTTTGGTCGCGCTATCCAGCTTGCCGCTCTTCGGCGGCGTGGCCGCTTTCGGACTGGCACCGGACACGCGCACCCTCGGCGTTCCGACGCAAACCCTGATTCAAGACATCGAGCTTCCGCGGATCGCCGATAGCGACAACGCCCGGCAGACGCTGCACCGCGAAGCGCGCGTCCAGCCGGGCGACACGTTGGCCGGCGCGCTCGCCCGCCTCGGCATCGAGGCACTGGATGTGCAGAATTTTCTCGACTCCGACGCCGCCGACGCAGCCGCACGTGCCTTGCGTGCCGGCCAACGCCTCGAGGTGTTGACCGACGCCGAAGGCCGGCTGCTCGAACTCCATCTGAACGCTGCGCAGGGGCCGGAATTGCGCGTGCTGCGCCAGGGTGAGCGCTTCGTCGCAAGCGCGGCAGACGACGGACTGGAGACGCGCATCGTCCTGCGCTCCGGACGCATCAACAGTTCACTGTTCGCGGCCACGGATGCCGCCGGCATCCCGGAGAGCATCGCCGACAGGATCGCCGACATGTTCTCGACGCACATCGACTTCCGGCAGGACCTCCGCCGCGGCGACACATTTTCGGTCATCTACACCGTCAATTACCGCCATGGCGAGCCGGTGGGTCCCGGCAAGCTCCTCGCCGCCGAGTTCGTCAATGCCGGCAAGGCCTATCGCGCCGTGCTGTTCCGCGACCCGTTCGGGCAGGAAGCGTTCTATACGCCCGAGGGCGAGTCGCTCAAAAAAGGCTTCCTGCGCTCGCCGCTGGAGTTCACCCGTGTCACGTCGAGCTTCAGCAGTTCGCGCCTGCATCCGCTCTACGGCTTTCATCGCGCGCATACCGGCGTCGACTTCGGCGCGGCGACGGGCACGCGCGTCAAGGCCGTGGGCGATGCGGTGGTCGAATTCGCCGGGCGCCGCGGCGGTTACGGGAATCTCGTCATCCTGCGCCACAACAACGGCTATGAGACCTACTATGCGCACCTCAACGGCTTTGCCCCCGGCATCCGTCCGGGGCGCGCCGTGGAGCAGGGGACGGTCGTCGGCTTCGTTGGCGCCACGGGCGCAGCGACCGGGCCTCATCTGCACTACGAGATCCGCATCGCGGGCAAGCCCTACAATCCGGTCAGCGTCAAGCTGCCGACCGCCATGCCGCTGGCGGCGAGCCTGAAGCCCGCGTTCCTGCAGCAGACGGCAGCGTGGCGTCAGCGACTGGCGCTCCTGCACGGCACGAATACCGCCGCGCTCGATTGACGCCCCCCCGCAGCGAAGGCGCGCGCTTCATCGGACTGATGTCGGGGACGAGCCTGGACGGCATCAATGCCGTCCTCGCCGAAGTCCCCGCCGCAGGCGTCACGCGTTTGCTGGCGCACCACTACGTCCCCTACCCCGCCGCCCTCCGGAAGCGGCTACTGGCCCTGCACGAGCCACGCGACGACGAAATCCATCGCATGGCGCAAGCGGCCAACACGCTGGCGAACGCGTACGCCGATGCCGTCCGGGCGCTCCTCGGCAAGACCGATCCCGCGCCCGTCCGGGCGATCGGTTGCCACGGCCAGACCATCCGTCACCGTCCGGACGCCGGCTACACGCTGCAGATCGGCAACGCGGCGCGGCTCGCCGAACTGACCGGTATCACGGTGGTCACCGATTTTCGAAGCCGTGACATCGCCGCGGGCGGACAAGGCGCGCCTCTGGTCCCCGCGTTTCACGCGCACGCTTTCCGCCTGGCGAACCGGCATCGCGTCATCGTCAACATCGGCGGCATCGCCAATCTCACCGACCTGCCGCCCACCGGCCCGGTGCGCGGCTGGGACACCGGCCCGGGAAACATGCTCATGGATGCCTGGGCGGCGGCGCATGGCCACGGCGCGTACGACGTCGACGGCGCCTGGGCGGCGCGCGGTCGCGTCCACCCTGGGCTGCTGGCGCGCCTGCGCGATGCGCCCTTTTTTCGCACCGCGCCGCCAAAAAGCGCCGGCCGGGAGCAATTCGGACTCGGCGCGCTGCGCGCGGCGCTGGCCACGCTGCCGACCATCGACCCGGCGGACGTCCAGGCCACCCTGCTCGAACTGACCGCCACGACGTTGAGCGAGGCCATTCTCACCGCATGTCCGGGCGCGAGCGAGGTCTACTTGTGCGGCGGGGGAGTCCACAATGCCGCGCTGACGACGCGGATCGCCACGCTGCTCGCGCCGCTGACCGTGGCCACGACCGCCGCGATCGGTGTCGACCCGGACTGGGTCGAGGCGCTGGCCTTTGCCTGGCTCGCGCGCCAGACACTGGCCGGCCAGCCCGGCAACCTGCCCGAGGTGACGGGGGCTGCCGGGCCGCGGGTGCTTGGGGCGATCTATCCTGCGTAGCCGTCGATCGGCAGCCAACAAAAAAGCGGCCGCGGCCGCTTTTTTGTCGTGACGGCGGTTTGCCTTATGCCGAGAACGAAGACCCGCATCCGCAGGTGGTGGTGGCGTTCGGATTCTTGATCACGAACTGGGCACCTTCCAGGCCCTCCGTATAGTCGATCTCGGCGCCGACCAGGTACTGGAAACTCATCGAGTCGACCAGCAGGGTCACGCCATTCTTGACCATGACCGTGTCATCCTCGTTCTGGGTTTCATCGAAGGTGAACCCATATTGGAAACCGGAGCAGCCGCCGCCGGATACGAAAACCCGCAATTTGAGGTCGGGGTTGCCTTCTTCGTCGATCAGGCTTTTCACTTTGTTGGCAGCGCTGTCGGTGAAGATCAGCGGGGTGTCCATTTCGGTCATCGCATTCATGGCAGACTCCTGGAAAAAGTTTCTCGATTATCCGCAAAGCGGACGGTTCGTCAAGCAAAGACCCTGACGACCGCCGCAAGTTCCGCGCCCGTCAGGGCAACAGTCCGATCCCGGTAAGACCGGCGTCCTCGGCGAAGCCGAAGCGGATGTTCATGTTCTGCACGGCCTGGCCGGCAGCGCCCTTGACGAGGTTGTCGATCACCGAAAGGACGACCACGGTGTCACCCCCCTGTGGTCGATGAACGGCGATCCGGCAGAGGTTTGAGCCGCGTACCGACCGCGTTTCCGGGTGCGCACCGGCCGGCAGGACGTCGACGAACACCTCGTCCCTGAAACGTGCCTCGAAAAGCGCCTGGAAATCGGTATCGCCGGTGACGCGGGCGTAAAGCGTGGCGTGAATGCCACGGATCAGCGGTGTCAGGTGCGGCACGAAGGTCAGACCGACGGGCTTGCCGGCGAAGCCTTCCAGACCTTGCTTGATCTCCGGCCAATGGCGGTGCCCGCTCACCGCATACGCCTTGAAGTTGTCCGCCGCTTCGGCGAAAAGCGTCGCGATCTCCGCCTTGCGCCCGGCGCCCGAGACGCCGGACTTGGCGTCGGCAACGAGAAAACCGGTATCGACGACGCCGGCTTCGATCAGCGGAAGAAAACCGAGCTGCACCGCCGTCGGATAGCAACCGGGATTGGCAATCAGCCGCGCTGCCCTGATCGCATCGCGATTGACTTCCGGCAGCCCATACACGGCCTCGGCGACGAGGTCCGGGCAGGCGTGCTCCATTTTGTACCATTGCTGCCACACCGCGATGTCCTTGATGCGGAAATCGGCAGCGAGGTCGATGACCGTCACGCCCGCGTCGACGAGCGCGCGCGCCTGCTGCATGGCAACGCCGTTTGGGGTGGCGAAAAACACCACGTCGCAGCGCTCCAGGCCGGCCTTTTCCGGCTCGACGAAGTGCAAGGCCACCTCGCCGCGCAGGTTGGGGAACATCTCCGCCACCGGCATGCCGGCCTCCTTGCGCGAGGTGATCGCGGCGAGCTCCACGCCGGGATGACGTGCAAGCAGGCGCAGCAACTCCACGCCGGTATATCCCGTCCCACCAACGATGCCGACTTTGATCATGCGAACGTCCTTTTCTGAGTGCTCATGCCCCGGATTCTACGGCAACAAAAAAGCCGCCCTGACAACGCGGCGGCTTTTTTTGACGCTGACGCGTCAGCGCTTGGAGAACTGCTTGCGACGGCGCGCCTTGTGCAGGCCGACTTTCTTGCGCTCCACTTCGCGCGCATCACGCGTGACCAGACCGGCACGCTTCAGGACCGGCTTCATCTCCGGATTGAAGTCGATCAGCGCGCGGGTGATGCCGTGACGCACGGCGCCCGCCTGACCCGACTCCCCGCCACCCGAGACGTTGACCATGATGTCGAAGCGATCGAGGTTGTCGGTGAGGACCAGCGGCTGGCGAACGATCATGCGGCCGGTTTCGCGCGAGAAATATTCGTCCACCGGCTTGTCGTTGACGACGATCTTGCCGCTACCCGCCTTGATGAACACACGGGCGACCGATTCCTTGCGGCGGCCCGTTCCGTAGTTGTAGTTTCCGATCATGTCGAACCCTTATGCCTGAATGTCGAGGGGTTGTGGCTGCTGCGCGGCGTGGGGATGTTCCGCACCGGCGTAGATTTTCATTTTCTTGATCATCGCGTAGCCGAGCGGACCTTTGGGCAGCATGCCCTTGACCGCCTTCTCCAGCGCACGGCCGGGGAAGCGCGCCTGCATCTTGCCGAAATCGGTTTCGGAGATGCCGCCGGGAAAGCCCGAGTGACGATAGTATTTCTTGTCCAGCGCCTTGTTGCCGGTCACGCGGATCTTGCTGGCGTTGACGACGACGATGTAGTCGCCGGTGTCGACGTGCGGCGTGTAGATCGGCTTGTGCTTGCCACGCAGGCGGCGCGCGATTTCTGAGGCGAGGCGGCCCAGCACCTTGTTGTCGGCGTCGATCACGAACCAGTCGCGTTTGACTTCGTGCGGTTTAGCGGAAAAGGTTTTCATCATCCAGCCTCTGGCGAAAGAGGGAGTCACTCGGAAAGCCGCGCATTTTAACCGGCGCGATCCACGAAAGTCAAACGGCGCGGCCGGGGTGGCTTACAATCGCCGCAATGGACGCCTGGCTTGCCACCAACCTCGTCGCCGCCGCTTTTCTGCCGCCGTTTTTTCCGCTCTGGCTCATGGTCGCGGCGCTCGTCCTCTGTCGCCGCCGCCCATCCTTCGCCATGTCGCTGCTACTCGTTTCCGCCGTCGCGCTGTACCTCCTCGCCACGCCCTGGGTCGGCGGCCTTCTGCTCAAGAGCCTGGAAATCTCGCGGCCCATCGACTTGTCGGCACCGCCGGCGGCCGACGCGATCGTGGTGCTGGGGGGCGGACGGCGAAAGGATGCGGCCGAATACGGCGGCGATACGCCGAACAGCCTCACCTTCGACCGCCTGCGCTACGCCGCCCGCCTGTATCGCGCCACCCGGCTGCCCGTGCTGGTGACCGGCGGCAAGCCCGGCGGCGGGACGCGCGCCGAAGGCGTGCTGATGCGCGACGCGCTCATCCAAGAACTGGGCACACCGGTGCGCTGGGTGGAGAGCGCAGCCATCACCACCTGGGACAATGCCCGTTTGTCCGCACATCTGCTCCAGGGCGACGGCGTAAAACGCATCTATCTGGTCTCGCACGCCTGGCACTTGCGCCGCGCCGTGCCGTGCTTCGAGGCGCAGGGCTTCGCAGTCATCCCCGCCGGGACGCAGTTCGCGCAAACCCGCCTCGACACACCCCTCGCCCTGCTGCCGACCGCCATGGGGCTGCGCGACAGCAGCTTTGCCCTGCACGAATGGCTTGGTATTCTGTGGTACCGCATCCGCACGCGGTTTGCATAGAGAGACGACATGAAAGCACGCATCAAATGGATCGAAGGGGTGAGTTTCGCCGGCCAGACCGAGAGCGGACATGCGGTGGTCATGGACGGCGCGCCGGAGGCTGGCGGCCGCAACCTCGGGCCACGCCCGATGGAAATGCTGCTGCTCGGGCTCGGCGGCTGCACCTCGTTCGACGTCGTTCTGATCCTGCGCAAAAGCCGTCAGCAGGTTACCGACTGCGTGGCCGAAATCGACGCGACGCGCGCCGCGACCGATCCCAAGGTGTTTACCCGCATCCACGTGCATTTCGTCGTCACCGGCAAAGCGCTCGACGCCAAGCGCGTCGAACAGGCGATCAGGCTGTCGGCGGAGAAGTACTGCTCAGCGAGCATCATGCTCGGCAAGACCGCCGAGATCACCCACGATTTCGAGATCGTCGAAGCCGGCTGACGCACGCCGCGGTCACGGATCGATCAGGCTGACACCGGGCGTTGCAGGCAGGCGCGGCAGCGTCAGCGCAGGAAACTCCCCGGTCAGCGCCTGCAGGAACGCGACGATGTCGGCGACATCGTCGGCGGGCGGTTCCACGTTCAACTGCGCCGCGGCCATCACCCGCACGGCTTCATCGAGCGTCGCGACACGACCATTGTGAAAATACGGCGCAGTCAGCGCGACGTTGCGCAGGGTCGGAATCTTGTATTTGTGGCGATCGGATTCACGTCCGCTGACCGCCATCCGCCCGATATCGTCGCGCAGCCGGTAGCGGTCGACGTATGGGCCGTCGTTGAAGGGAAACACGGCAAAATGGCCGTTCGGCTTGCGCGGGCCGGAAAAGGCCGGCGGCTGGTGACAGCCCGTACACCCCAGCGCGGCGAATTTTTCCAGTCCGCGCACCTGCTGCGGGGAGAGCGCGGTTTTGTCGCCCGCCGCCCAGCGGTCGTAGGGACTGTTGGCGGTCACCAGCGTGCGTTCGAATGCGGCGACGGCCTTTGCGGCGTTATCCACCGTCACCGGCTGCTCGCCGCCAAAGACGCGCGCGAAGGCGTCCCGGTATCCGGGAATGGCGCGCACGCGGGCGATGGCGCGATCGAGGTCTTTCATGCCCATTTCCACCTCGGCGACGACCGGTCCCCTGGCCTGCGCCTCCAGACTCGCGGCGCGGCCATCCCAGAACTGGCTGGGATGAAAGGCCGCATTCCAGACCGTGGGCGCGTTGCGCGGCCCGGTGAGACCGTGCACACCCATCGAGGTCGGGCGCCCGTCGTCGCCGCCCAGCATGAGGTTGTGGCAGGTGTTGCACGAGACGGTGCCGGTCGCGGAAAAGCGCGGATCGAAGAAAAGCTGTTTGCCGAGCTCGACCTTTTCCGCCGTCATCGGGTTGTCTTCGGGAACGGGTGGCGTAGGGGGCAGTGGCTCCCAGGCGCTGGCGCCCGCGGTGAATGCGATGCCCAGGAGGGTGGCAGTGAGGTTGCGCAGGGTCGGACTCCTGTCGGAAAAGTTGTCGAAAAAAACGGCGCCGTCGCCAGCGCCGCACAGTCGCGGGTTGCCCCGCCCCTTGGAGGAGATCAACGGCTGGCGACGGGGCCCGGCAGCGCAACGAGCTTGAGATCGCGCCCGTAGCTGCGGCTCAGCGCCTTCATCTCGACGGTCGGCACCTTGACCGCGCCGTCGCCCAGCAGCTTGTCGGCGACCTTCTGGTCGTACGACTGGTAGTTGAGTTTCACGTCCACCTTGAAAGCGGTGGCATCCGCCGGCAGCGTGAACGCATAACGCCCGTAGCGATGCCCCTTGGGCGGGATGGTGTTCATTTCGGCAAAGCCCGCGATCTCCCACGGATTGATGGTCGGCTTGCCGTTCCTGTCCACGGAACGGTTGCCGAACATGACCGCATCCTCGTCCACGCGGTTGTGGTCGTCCACCTCGCCCGAGCGCAGAATGACGCGGCCCCGGTCGTCGGTGATGGTGACATCGAGCCAGATGCGGCGAATGAACGTGAGGCTGGTGGGGAGCTGGTGCCCGGCGCGCAGATTGGTCACCTTGACGACCAGCTCGTTGACCCCGCCGCGCCCCTTCCTGACGTCCATGTCCAGATCCGCGGCGTTCTGCAGCCGTTTGATCGCCTCGCCCTTGTGCTCCTCGGCGCCGGGAACACCCAGCGCTGCGGCAATGACCGCATTGCCGCCGACGAAGCCATGGTCATGGACGATCTCGCGCTCCTTCTTGCTGCCCTTGGCGGCCAGACCGCCGAGGCCATGGTTGGGGACGTCCTTGGCCCGGACCATGCGGTCGGCGACCTGGATCGCCACGTTCACCGGCACCATGTGGCAGTCCTGGCAGGGAATGCCGGCCTGTGCATAAGGCGAGGCCTTCCATTCGTCGTAGGTATGCTCGATCGGGAACTTGTTCTCGGCGTGGAAGATGTTGTGGCAGCTGCCGCAGAACTCGGCCTTGGTGTGCAGCTCCGAATACTGCGTCTCGTGATAGCCGGACTTGGCGTCCTTCAGGGGCCCGTACTTGGTCTCCCCGGGATTGAGCTCGATCGAGGCATTGCCCGGTTGCCCCGTCGGCGAGAGGTGGGCAGTGGAGCCGGACACCGAATGACAGACGTCGCACGAGACACCATGCTCGCCCTGCTTGGCAACGGTAAAGCCGCCGTGCTTGCCGAGCGTGGGATCGAACTTGACCGTCCCGGTGACCACGCCGATGGGTGTATGGCAGCCGCCGCAGTCATTGAGCGCACGGCCCTCGGTCGCTTTGTAGGCAAGCGCCCACTCGGCCTGAAGGACCGGATCCTTGAACGCAAGCGAGTGCATGGAGCCCTGCCAGCCTTTGAACTGCCGCTGGTGGCAGGAACCACATGCCTGCGGCTCCTCGAAATCGTCCGGCTTGAGCTTGCGCCCGCCGGCGACGGCCAGGTTGGACGGCTTGCAGGCGGCGGTCGGCCCGCTGGCGATGGTGTCGGGCTTCGCGGGCTCGTCCGCGCCGGCGTTGTACACCAGCGTCGCGGCGATACCGGCAATGAGGCCAAGGGCCATGAGCAGATGATTGCGTTGCGGTTTCATGTCGATTCTCCAAAATGCCAAGGTCAGGCACCCGCGCCCGCCCGGGGCGCGGGGCCGGTCAGGCGAACGCGTCGGCCATGATGTTCTTGAGCCAGCCGACGGCGTATTCCGCCTCCAGCTTGCGCTGCAGTTTCAGCTCCGCCTCGCTGCCCATGTTCACCGGGCTGATGCC
>Ga0272446_1007775_pt1 | contig 10535 bp, 7 predicted proteins | sample YNPCB0061_FD_194587 | JGI IMG/M metagenome (GOLD analysis project Ga0272446, IMG submission 194587) | Hot spring microbial mat communities from Yellowstone National Park, WY, United States - YNP-CB-006-1 | ecosystem: Environmental > Aquatic > Thermal springs > Hot (42-90C) > Sediment | place... | reverse complement strand
GAAAATTCCGAGGTGCTGCCATCGATAAACGTGCCCCCCGCCATCACCAGTTCACTCTCGTATCCCGGCATGGCAGCGGGCACCGGATCCAGATAGGAGCCAATGGGCGAATGCTGCTGAATCACCTGGCAAAAAGCAATCAGCTTCTCCGGAGAACCCAGTTGGATGGCCTGGATCACATCCCGGCGGGGAGCCATCGGCAGGGGATTGACCGGATAACCCAGTCGATCAAACACATAGGCGGTCAGGTGGTTGCCTTTCATAGCTTCCCCCACCATCTGGGGCGCCAGAAACAAGCCTTGAAACAGCAGTCGGTTCTGGTCAAAGGTGGCCCCACCGGAACTGCCAATGCCAGGAGCAGTTAGGCGACAAGCAGCCGCTTCTACCAGATCGGCCCGCCCCGCCACATAGCCCCCCGCTGTGACAATGGTGCCACCGGGATTTTTAATCAGGGACCCGGCAATCAAATCCGCTCCTACCGCCGTTGGTTCCCGGTCTTCGATAAATTCGCCGTAGCAGTTATCGACAAAGCAAATCGTTTCGGGGTTCTGCTGTTTCACCAAGGCCACAATTTTGGCGATATCGGCGATCGCCAGACTGGAACGCCAGGAATAGCCACAGGAACGCTGGATCAAGACCAGACGGGTTTCCGGACGGACGGCAGTGGCCAGGGCCTGCCAGTCTACTGTGCCAGCTGGGGTCAATTCCAATTGACGATAGCGAATGCCAAAATCAGCCAGAGAGCCCTGATTATTTCCCCGCAGGCCAATCACCTCTTCCAATGTGTCATAGGGCGCCCCCGCCACCGCCAGCATCTCATCCCCTGGCCGCAACACCCCATACAGAGCCGCTGCGATCGCATGGGTGCCAGAGACCAATTGCACCCGGACCACCGCCGCCTCAGCCGACATCACATCCGCAAATACGCGATCGAACACCTGACGCCCCAAATCATCGTGACCATACCCCGTTACCCCAGCAAAATGGTGCGTTCCCACCCGGTGGTGTCGAAAGGCGGTCAGAACCCGATGCAGATTTACCTTGACCTGAGCGTCAATACCAGAAAAAATTTGTGATAGTGCTTGTTCTGCTTCCCCAATTAATCTGGAGCTATCCATTCGTGCCTCGTTCGTTCCCAGAGTACGCCGGACGCGTATTTCTCTGATTGTTAAAGTTGCACACAGGTTTGCCTGCGTCCGTTTTGCTCCTTCCGTTAGAATGAGCGAGGTCTATTCTCGCGCAGATTGGCACCATAATCCACCATCGAGATGAATGAATGACTGTTGCAACTTCTAATCAACTTAAGCTTGACTGGCCCGTAATTCTGTTCATGACGATCGTCCACGCTGGAGCAATGCTAGCCTTCCTACCAGCATTTTTCAGTTGGCCAGCGGTTGCCCTGATGCTGTTTCTCCACTGGGTGACCGGAGGACTAGGAATTACGCTGGGCTTCCATCGGTTGGTGACGCACCGCAGTTTCCAGGCCCCCAAGTGGCTGGAATATTTCCTGGTTTTCTGCGGCACCATGGCCTGCCAGGGAGGACCGATTGATTGGGTGGGTATGCACCGGATTCACCACCTGCATTCTGATCAATCCGCAGACCCCCATGATTCCAACCGGGGATTTTGGTGGAGTCACATGGGCTGGATGCTGTACGAAATCCCGGCCCGTGAAAATGTGGATCGGTTTACTAAAGATATCGCGGATGACCCGGTCTATCAGTTTCTCCAGAAGTTCTTCATTCCGATTCAGATTGGCCTGGCTGTTTTGCTCTATGTCCTGGGCGGATGGTCCTTTGTCATCTGGGGTGTCTTTGTGCGGCTGGTAGCCGTGTTTCACTGTACCTGGCTGGTCAACAGCGCCACCCATCTGTTTGGTTATCGCACCTATCCCTCTGGCGATAACTCAACCAATTGTTGGTGGGTAGCCCTGCTCACCTATGGCGAAGGCTGGCACAACAACCACCATGCTTTCCAGCATTCGGCCCGACATGGCCTGCGATGGTGGGAAATTGACATGACCTGGATGACCATCTGGTTGTTCCAGACCCTCGGGTTAGCAACCAAGGTGAAACTAGTGGAAGTCGAAAAAGACTAGTGCAGCGTCAACTCTAGAAATTAGGGTTTGTAGTCAGCGCTTCAGCGCTAAAGCGCCGACTACGAGCCAATGGGTTCACCTTAAAATTAGGGCTTGACAGAACACTAGGGCGTGCTTCTGAGAGCCGCAAACTTCGCGGCTCTTATAGCAATCCTAAATGATTTGTGAATGGCTGGATGGTGAAAGGTCTTTGTGAGAAGGATTTCCTGCGGAAACCTTTCACAATCCTGATCGGATCGCTATAGTTTATTCGCTGACTGCTGGAGGAAAAGATTCAGGACATTTCTGAAAAAGGAATACCCTGAACGGGCAAAGCAGTTGGCCGTCAATCTCTAAGCGAACCGGCGCATCCTGGCTCCCATGCCTCGCCGCCACAGCAGACAGACCTTTGCTGGTAATTTTTCTCCGAAAAATCTCCTAGGGCACCCCTAAAACTGCCCAGTTCCCTGCACGATGTGTTTAATCGTTGTTAAAGTTTCCATGCTGATCAGCCCGCGCCGATGCCCTTTCTGATTAGACATGCCCAGAAAAATGGAGTCGCCCCGTTGGGGGTTACGGAAAAATCGGGGTGAAGCATTGATGTAGCAGGAAGCACTATTGACCCCCAGCGCAAACTGACGGCTTTCCTGGTAGGACTCCGTGACCAAACAATCAGCATGACCACTGCTGTAGTGATTAATCCAGGTAATGGCCGCTTCCAAACTATCCACCACTTTGAAAGCGACAATGCGGTCCAGGTAAGGTTGTCGCCACTCCTGCTCGGTGGTCTGTCGTAACTCAGGAAAGTCGGCCGCCAGTTCCGCATCACCGCGCAATTCAAATCCTTTTTCCCGCAGACTATTCCACAGCATCGCCAGGGAGGATGGGTTCTGATTGCGGTGGATCAACACCTTTTCAATGGCGTTCACCGGATCGGGTTCACTTTGATGGCTGTCGATAATCATCCAGCGGACTGCATCCAGGCTGCCTGAAGGCGACCAGTAGAGATAGCAGTTGCCCATTGCCGATTTCAATACCGGGGCAGTGGCTTGCCGCACCACCTGCTGCACCAAACTGGGACGACCATAGGGAATGATCAAGTTGATGTAGGCATCCTGCACAATCAGGTCGCGGACCAGGGTGCCCTGATCGGAGGACATCGCCTGAAAACAGTTGGCAGGCATGCCCACTTCCTCCAGGGCTGCGCTTAATGCCTGGGCGATGACCCAATTGGAGTTGCTGGCCTCACTGCTGCCTTTCAGGATTAGGCTGTTACCGGTTTTAATGCAGAGCCCCGCCGCGATCGCCCCCAGTTCAGGAAACGCCTCATAAATCAGCGCAATTACCCCTAGGGGCATCAATTGGGAATAGGTCTGGCACTGATCCACCTGATGGGTGGCACTCATCACCCGGCCAATGGGATCAGAGAGTTCACTCAACCGTTGCAGGATCTGCACCGTCGTCTGGATGCGGTCCGGCGTCAACTTCAGCCAGTCCAGAATCAGTTCTGGGACAGCCATTTCTCGGCTGGCTTCCAGATCTAGCGTATTCGCTTCCAAAATGTCATTTTGTTGACGCTTCAGAGCCTGGGCCATAGCTTGAACAGCCCGACTACGCAACGCTCCTTTGACCGTTGCCATATCAATGGACGCAGCATGGGCCCTCTGAGCAGCAGCAACCGGGTCGGAAACAAAACTGAAGGAGTCGGAGGTCATTACGCTAACGTCTGTAAGTTAGCAGAACCATCAAGGCAGGCAACACAGCCAGCAGCAACGCCACCATGGCCCATAACAGAATGCCGGAGTTGGGTGGTGCATTCAGGGCTAGGGGCAACCAGATACTCAACAGGACCAGAATGACGCCCAGGGCAACAGGCAGATAGCTTTCCCCCAAACCAGACGTCACCAAAATCCACTGCTGACCGTTCCAGCGCCAGGCCCGTTTGTAGGGATAGGTCGTCGAAAGTTGTTCCAGCACATGCCCCCCTTCATCAACGACAAAAATCTGCTGACAGCGATCGCAGCCAAAGGCATCGGTCAGTGCAATGGGAGTCAACCGTCCTCGACGGCGGCAGGGGCAGGGATAATCTTGTGTTAAGTCGATCTTATGGGCTTTTTGAGGTTGCACAGTCGGCAGAAAAAAGCAATTTAGAATCAGTGAAATATTAACCCGGTAGCCACCCACCAGACTGGTTTTAATCAGGAGGGGAGGTTCCCTCCCCATAGAATGAGAATAGTCTACTGGCGATCTTATCATCCCTTTCCAGAAGGATTATCCCCTGACTGGAGAAGGCATCCAACTGCCAGCTTAGCTAACCTCCCGGTCTACCCACAGGATGTTTTCGGTAATCTGCTCAAAGGTGTCGTCGTGGCTGATCACAAACAACTGGCGGAAGGTCTTAATATTGGCGATCGCCTCTGCCAGATGTTCCCGCCGGGGACGGTCCATGTTGGTGGTGGGCTCATCAAAGAAAGCAATGTCAATGTCGGCCAGCACCTTGAGCAGGGCCAACCGCACCGCTAAGGCGGCACACATTTGTTCCCCGCCGGACAAATTGATGAAGCGACGGGGATGGGCACCTTCCTGCACTTTGATCTCATAGTCTCGGCTCCACTCCAGACTGACGTTGGGCCGGTTCAGCAGTTCCCGAAATAGTTTGTCCGCCTCCCGCGAAATGCTCTGGACGTAGCGTTCCGTAATCCGAGGCCCCGCCTCTTTATACGCCTTGCGGGCAAATTTAATCCAGTGATCGGCTTTGCGCCGCTGCTCCAGTTCCGTCTGGGCCTGCTGACGGCGGGTTTGGAGCTTCTGCAATTTCGCCTGTTGTTCCTCCAGACTGGCCAGTAACTTTTCCATGTCGGGCAGACGAGCAGACAGGGCAATCTGCTGGGTATGGGCCGCCTGATAGGCACTCTGAACCGATTGAAACTCCTGGGGATCAAAGGTTTGGCTCAGGCGATCGCGGTCCTGGGATGCGGTTTGGATTTCCGCTTCCAGTTCCTGCTGACGAGCGATTGCGGCTTCCAACTGGATTTGGCGATCCCGCCGGGTATTGGCCAGTTCCCGGTTGGCCAGATATTCCTGGTAGGCCAGTCGGTGCTGTTCTCGCAAAGCTTGCTGGGTCTCAATGGCTGCCGACAAATCAGCAAATACCGCCAGTTGCCGGTCGAGATCAGCAATTGCCGTTTCCTGTTGGGTCAGAGAACCTTGCAACTGCTCCAACTCCATCTGCAACTGGGGTAGGTTTTGGCGTTGCTGCTGAAGCAAGCGGACCGTAGCCCTGGGATCGGCCAACCGGGTCAATTGCTGGGTCACATCGGTCAGTTGCTGCTGGAGTTGCGGTTCCGCCGCCAGTTGGCCCCGAGTCTGGTCCAGAACAGCGGTCAAATCCGCTATCTCTGCCTCTAGTTGTCGCTGATCGGTCAACACCCGTTCCAGATTGGCGTAGTCTGACTGGGACTGACGGGCTGCCTGCAGATCGGTCTGGAGCGTCTGTAACTGGTATTCCAACTGGGAGACGGCGGTCTGTTCCGCCAGATCGTCTAGGATAGTGGCCAGCCCGCTGAGCCATTGCTGCTGCCAGTCCAGCCCTGTCTGCAACGTGTCGCCGATCTCCGCCAGGGCTTCGGCCCATAAGGGCATCGCCTGTTCCAGTTCGTGTAGCGTCTGATCCGCCTGTTGCACCTGTTGTCTGTAGCGATCGCCACCCGCCTGCGCGGCCGCCAGTAATTGCCCCAGATCCGCTTCAAACTGGGTAGCAGCAGCAATCCGACTCAGCTGTTGTTGCAGTCGCTGTTGTTGCTGTTCCAGATCCGGGATCCGCGCCACCACAGGTGCAAGGGTCTGCAGGCGGAGAGCTTCCTGGGCCAATTGGGTCTGTCGGGTTTGCAGTTGTTTCAGTTGCTTCTCCTGGGCGGCTAGGGTTTTACGGGTGAGGCCACAGGCCTGGATCTGCTGTTGCAGGGATTGTTGCTGCTGTTCCAGTTCCAGTTGTTGTTGGATCAGGGGTTGCAGCCGCTCAATCTCCGGTTGATGCGCCGCCAACCGCTCAATTTCATGGGTCAAAGTGGCCCGTTGCGTCTGCACAACAGCCAATTGCTCCACCTGTTTTTGCCGTTGCAGTCGTAGTTTCTGTTCCGCCTGGCGTTGCTGCTCCAGGTCTTGTAAGGCCTGCTCCGCCTGCAAGTAGGTTTGATACGCCTCTCGATGTTGCGTACAGATGGCAGCAGCCCGTTCTGCTTGCTGCAGATCAACCGTCAACCGTTCCAGGCTGCTGCTCTGGTCTTGCTGACGGGACTGTAATGCTTCCAGCCGATGATCCAATTGCTGGATCTGGGTGGCCAGGGCGCTCAGTTGTTCCTGTTGCTGCCGCAGGTGCTCCACTTTCGCCTGGGCCTGTTGCAGGTCTGACTGAACCTGGGCGATCGCCTGCTTCTGCCGTTGCCGCTGTTGCTGCAACGGCTCCCACTGCTCCAATTCCTCATCGTAGTGGGCAATTTCTTGCGTGACTTGTTTTACCGCCGCTTCCCCATACTTCTGAAGCGACAGCAAATCGTCGCTGGTTTTGCGGTACTCCTCCACCTTCAGGATGGCGTCGAAGGTCTTTTTGCGCTCCCGATCCGGCTTTAGAAAGTCCGCCGTAAACAGGCCCTGGGGCACACCAATGGTGTTGGCAAACAAGTCAGCCAGATCGGTTCCCGGAGCCACCCCAAACTGCTGCCGCAACCAGGGCAGGACTTCTTCCTCAATTCGGCTGTATTCCAGTTTCTCTCCCAGTTGGGGATCATAAATCGTATAACCGGCCCGCGTGCAACGGCTGACTTCGTAGGTGCGCTGATCCCGGTTAGAAACAAACGCCACCGTCACCTGAGCGCTAGCAGACCCATTCCTGACCAGATCTTCGGTTCTGTATGCCCCCCGGTGGTTGAACAGCGTCCAGGCGATCGCTTCCAGAATGCTGGTCTTACCAGCTCCATTCTCCCCACAGATGGCGTTAGTGCCGGGCTGGAACTGGAAGTGGCGATCACGGTGCGACTTAAAGTTTTTCAGCGTTACGGACAGGATTTCCATCGTTTTTCAGGGAAGGCGTCGGTTGCATCCAAGACAGCGCTAATCTGACTCAATGGGCGATCGGCTGCATCAAGAGCCGATTGAAAAGATATTCTACGCCGTCCAAGGCCATTGGAAACAACGCTTCAGTTCATCTGAACTATACCACCTGACGCGATGGAATCAATCCAGCGCTAGTCAACAGACAGGATCGTTTGGACTTACCTTAAGCACCAAAAACCACTGCGCCGCAACTGTTGTTCCTGTAAGGAGTCCTCCAGCTCGTCCACGGAAATGACACCTTCTTTAACTAAAATCTGGCCCAGATGTTCTCGACTGTTAATCTGCTGGGATAAAGCACGGAGCAACTCCTTGGCTGTAATTCTTTTTCGGTGGAGCAGAATTTCGCCAATCGGAGTTTTTTGATTAATTAAAGCCCGCTTCACCTCTTCTTTGGTCACCCATCCCTGTTCCACCATCACTTCACCCAACCGCTTTTTCGAGTTGGCTTGTAGTCTCAGCGCCAGTTGCAGTTGTTCTGCTTTGACTCGAGCAGAACGGACGAAAAATTGGCCCAACTTCAAGTTGGGAACCTGATGGACACCCAGGGGTGCAGGCATTTGGCGGTTTGCCTTAGCCGATGGCGAATCGTAAGCAACGACTTCTTCTTCAACCTCAGCTTGGACAGGCACCAGGGACAACGCGTCACTCACCAGATTGACTACTAGAGTTTCCTTTTCCTGGGGTTGATTGACCTGTTCCCGCATCCATCTTTCAGGGGCTGAGAGTAAATCATATTCAAATTGACTATCCAGATAAAAGTAAATTGCCTTTGCTCTAGGACCAAAGATCAGGCAATCGCGATTGTTTAGGTCTTGAATCTTAAGCGCACGATTATTCAGTTGAGTGCCATTCTGACTGGGCTTTCCGGTGCGAGCATCGCCATCCAGGACTCGGTAACTAAATTCACCCGACGGCTGCATCATACGGATCAACGTGGCATGGGTGCGAGAAGCCTGACTGTCAAAGATCTGAATATCGGATTGCTTAGAACGACCAATGAAATAGATGTTTCGGTCCAGTTTATAAGCCCGAGTGCCCTCTAGGTCCTGAACTACTAGCACACTGATTATTGAAGTAGTCATACAGATGCTGATTGTAATCCCCTATACTCCCTCATTCGGCAAGAGTTACGTAGCCTCCGGATAAGAAAGATAGAGTTCCATTAAAGAAACATTCCTCTCTTTATAGGATCTGGTGAATAAATAGGATCTGGTGAATAAACTCTGGCGAAGCCAGGTATGTCAGATCTTTGGTTCGCCCACTGCATAAGCAATGGCTGACACCTGAACGGAGTTGATAGCTAAGCTTACCATCTACGATCAAGAATTGTGGCTTCTGCCCCGTATGAAGCCGACCAGCTAAATTCGTTGCCTCGAAATGAAACACAAAGGTAACTACTCAGCATTGAGTGCCGGGAACACTGGATTGCCTATAAACAAATTCACCAAAGCATCAAGAACCGGAATCCTTTGTTTCCTCAGAGTAGACAGATAACCGCGAATACGACAGAACATCTTTGCCCCGTCAGCAGAGCGAAAGCCACCCGAATGCCCCTTCTCCTCTAATCACTGGATTTAGCGATACTCTAGCCAAGCACATGTCATTTCTCAGAAATCACTCTTATCTTTTAATACCAATTTTGTATGAAGCTACATGAATCCATGAGCTTGAAACTCCTTCCTGACAAGACTTTTGGCTTTGGTTCTATGCAACTTCACATTAAATTGGTATTTGGTATAAGGTTGAGTAGTTACTTGCTTACACTGTATTGCTTACACCGTAACCATATCGGGTGATGTGGGCTCGAAGTGCAATACCATAATTTGCTCTGGACGCAACCCAACTGATTCATAGGTCCGTCCATCGCGATCGCTAAATTCAACTTCAAAGGCCGCTCCATTTGCCAAACGCTCAACAACTGTGCCAACCTGTCCACGCCACAAGTTGTACTCAGGAAGATCGACCGTCAAGGCTACAACATCGAGTAACTGAATTGCATTCGTTGTCACACTTATCACCTCCTAACACGACAGAGGAAAGCAGGTGGTTAATTTAGGAATATCTGAATTATGCTCGATAATCCAGCCACTCTGAAGGGTTGCACTCCTATTCTGCCATTCAAGCGTAAAATCGAGCGTGTACCGCTGCCCAAAGTCATCTCTCCGTCCCAGTCGGACATCATGGCTCTTGACAACTTCCAGCAAAATTTGACGTAATTCCTCAGCATTATCTGCTGTTATGCCCAGGATTGATGAAAACAGTCGAGCCTTATTTTTCCCATCATAGTGTTCTGGATTTAAGCAGTAATCCCGTAGTTTACGAATATCAACAACTGCATTTTCTGCATTCGGAAGGAGCATGGGAACGGTGAGACGGACAAGCAATCCTTAGCTTATCTGGAGTTTCCAGGATTTTGAAATTGCCCCGTCTATCCACTCAAAACCCTGTTAACAGAAATGTTCACGGTAGAATCGGCATTCCAGCCCCCATACCGGAGTTGACCTGCCACCATGAGCTGTTCTACTTTCCATTGGACATTCCTGAGTCATAGTCCCTGATTCAGGATCCTGGCTGTTTACCACAGGATTGCGATCGCACTTCTGGCCTCAACGGCTGTTCCCTTTCCAGTATCGTGGCTAACAAACTGTTAAGCTGATGGCTGAACGCTGATAGCTGCTTACGATGGATCTCCTTCGCTCCTTACCGCTGGGCCTCTATTTGGAACAACCAGTCACCTGGTTGCATCGACTTGACCCACGGGTAAAGCTGGCCTGGTTGATGACGTTTCTGGCCGCTCCCCTCCTGGCCAATGCCCTCTGGCGCATCCTGCTGGTGGGCCTGCTGATTCTGATCACACTCTCGGCGTTGATTCCCTTACGGGTCTGGCGACAACAGATGGGCTGGCTCCTAGGCCTCAGTTTGATGGTGTTTTGCCTGACCGCTGTGTTGCCGGATGGCCTGAAAGCCCAGCATCAGCCCCGACTGCCTGCAGATGAGTTGGCCCTCAGCCAGCAACCCAATACCTTACCAGCGCCGCCGCCGCCCAAACCCTGGTACAATCCCCTTGCTCAACCAACTCAGTCACCAGTTGCTACCAAGGGAACCGCAGAAACGCCTGCCCTGCCGCAGCCAACCGATTATCGCTACATCCTGTTTCAGCAGGGGCCAATTACCGTTACCCGGCGATCGCTAGATCTGGCAATTCGGGTCAGTACCCTATTGTTTACCCTGATTTACAGCACCAATCTGTTTTTGCTCACCACCGCTCCAGAGGAGATCACCGCCGCGATCGAAAACTGGATGGAACCATTGCGTCGATTCAACTTGCCCGTCACCGAAATTGCCC
>Ga0272446_1007774_pt1 | contig 10536 bp, 6 predicted proteins | sample YNPCB0061_FD_194587 | JGI IMG/M metagenome (GOLD analysis project Ga0272446, IMG submission 194587) | Hot spring microbial mat communities from Yellowstone National Park, WY, United States - YNP-CB-006-1 | ecosystem: Environmental > Aquatic > Thermal springs > Hot (42-90C) > Sediment | place... | reverse complement strand
GCCACCATCCGCTTCGCAAGGGCAGAGGCGACGGCTCCTAGGGCTCGTCCGCGAGCGCAACGACGCGGTGGAGCGCGAGGTAGGTGTCGTCCGACAGGCGCTCCTTGCGCACCAGACGGCCATCCGCCGTCGCGAGCCGATAGGTCACGACGCGGAAGCCCTCGCGGCCCGGGCTGCGCCGGCCGGCGGCGCCTCCGAGCGCCTCGCGCGGCACGACGGCAGTGCGCTGTTCCGGCGCCACGCGGTCGAGCACGTGCGTCTCGAGGAGGAAGCTCTTTGCGGGCCGGCGTGCCCCGAGGATGCGCACCGCCAGCAGCCCGTCCCTCGCCGTCGCGCGGATCCGCACAGGGAACGGGTACGGGTTCCGCAGGCGAAGATCGAGGGACGGGTGGGCGACCGCCGCGTCCCGTCCCGGAGGCACGTAGCGCGGCGCAACCGTGTGCGCATGTCGCTCCAGAACCTCGAGCCCCGCCAGGAGGGCCGCGTTGTAGAGGGTCGTGCTGGTCTGGCAGACTCCTCCTCCGAAAGCGGGCAGGAGCTCGCCACCGAAGCTCACCGGCGCCTTCACGTAGCCGCGATCGACCGACCAGGACTGCACGCGCCGGTTGAACGAGAACTCGCCGCCCGGGGGCGCCACGGCGCCATCGAGGGCGTTCGCGGCGAGGCGCGCGTTGTGGCGCTGGCGAGCGGTGCGGGCGTCGATTCGCGTGGCGAAGGCGCCGAGGACCTCGGGGCCCTCAGGGGCGGTCGCGACGATCGCGAGCATCGCCGCGACCAGCGCTGCCAGCGCTGCCGCGCCGCCCGCGGCCGCCAGCCCGAGCGCTGCGGGGCGCACGGACACGCCTCTTCTCACCGCTCCAACCTCACCATGTCGCTCCCGGTCTCGGCGCGGGCGTCCGGCTCGTACATGCACTGCACCAGGGTGGGCAGCGCGCTGCAGGCGCCGGGCGTCTGGGCGCGCAGGTTGTACTCGATGACGTGCCGCCCCGGCGCGAGGAAGCGCGCGAAGAAGACGAGGCGGTCATCCCGCACGTCCACCGAGTCCCACCAGTAGCCCCACTCGACGACCTCCTCCTCCGCGGCGCGCTCCGACGGTTCGCATCCGGAGGGGAGCGGGTCCTCGATGAGCACGTAGCGGATCGGCCGCTTGACGTCGAGCTGCAAACGCACGCGCACGTGGTCACCCGGCGTCAGCCGGTTGCCGGTGGGCTCGGCAACGAGCGACCAGACGCCGCGCCGGTCCTTGCGGGGAACCATGCGCAGGTAGGCGCGCGTGACGGTGACGTCCGGCGACGCGATGGCCGGCAGCTCCCCCGCCGAGGCGAGCGTCCGGCGCAGCGTGACGGAGTAGAACACGGGGGCGCCGCCCGCGGAGCGCACGATCGAGACGGTGTTGCGATCCGGCGCGAGGAGGCGCGGATCGACGTCGATCGCGATCTCGCCCTCGCGCAGCGAGTCTGCGTTGACCGGGATGGCCGCGATCTTCCGTCCGTTGAGCGTCACGCTCACCGAGCCGCTCGCAGCCGAGCCGCGCCCTGGTCCTCGCAGATAGTCGCAGAGAGCGGCGAGGGTCATGGAGGTGTCGAGCGTGGTGCGCCACCAGGAGTCCGTGCGCTGCAGCATTAGCCACCGGACCACCGGCGCGACCCGCGGATCGGAGGGGTTCACCGCGAGAAGAGCGCGCAGAGCGATGGCGGTGGTGGCAACCGCCGGCCACGCGCCCTGGCGACCGTCGCCCTCCCAGTGGAGGCCTTGGTCACCCGGCCTGGCGCGCGCCATGAGCAGGTTCAGCGCGGGGCCGGGGTTGCGCCTGAGGAGCCTGTCCAGAAGGACGATGCTCGCCAGCCCCGCTGGACCGATCTTCTCGAGCTTGAGCGGCGCGCGGAGCCGTGCGGCCGACACCGGGTCACCGGCGAGCGCGATGGCGTAGAGCAGGAAGGCGCCGTCGTCCATCGGTATGGGCCGGGCTGCCATCGCGATGGCGGCGCGCCGGCCGGCTTCGAGGGCTCGCTCGTCCACCGGATAGCCGAGCGACCGGGCCGTCGCCATGCCGTAGAGCACATAGGCCGTCATCCACGGGTCCGGCTCCCCGTGCTCGAACCAGCCCCAGCCGCCATTGGACAGCTGAAGGCGGCGGAGCCGAGAGAGCCCGCTCCGCACCATCGCCGGGAGATCGCGTCCGGCAAGACCGGCGGCCGACTCCGTCAGCGTGCCGCGCCGGACGAGCTCCTGGACCAGCATGTCCGGCAGGACGCGGCTCATCGTCTGTTCGGTGCAGCCGTACGGGTACCCGACGAGGTACTCCAGGCCGCCCCGGAGCGCGGAAAGCGGCGACGGCGCGACCCGCACGCGCAGGCGAGTGGTGCCCGGAACGACGGAGCGCTCCAGGCGAAGCACTTCGACGCCCGGTCTCTGGGCGGTTGCCTCTCCCGCATAGGAGGCAACCAGCTCGCGCCCGCGCGCGCGCACCGGAACGGTGGTCTCCACGCCGTCGGTGAACTGGCGGCCGCCGCGTTCCGGAAGGGTCCACGCCGTGACGAGAACCTTGACCGGTCCGTGGTCTTGCGCCTCCACGGTCCAGGACACCGTGGCGCTCTTTCCGGGGGGCGCCTCCACGCGGAGAGTGGCATCTCCCTGGACCGCCATGCCCCAGGTTCGGATGCGAACCAGCGCACGCTGGGCCTCGCCGCTTTCGTTGTGGACCACGGCAGCGATGCGCGACCGATCGCCCTGGGTCAGGAAGCGAGGCGTGTCGACCGAGATGTGGAAGTCCTTGCTCACCACGATCTTGGCGGTCGTCCATCCGACCGCCGTCGAGGCGGTGTGGGCGATGACGGTGGCCCGCCAAATCGTGAGGTTGTCGGGCAGCGGGGCGCGAAGGCGCGCGACGCCGTTCGCGTCCGTGAGCACGGAGGCGCTCCAGTACGCCGTATCGAGGAAGCGACGGCGCGCTGCGATGACCGGCTCCGCCTTGTCGCCGTCGCCAAGCCACGTCACCGCGAACGAGTAGTCGGTCTGGACCAGGTTCCGCCGGGGCGGATAGAAGGTCCGGAGCACCTCGCCGGGCGAGTCCTCCCGGAGGGCGTAGATCGACTCGTCGACGACCGCGAGCGACATCTCGGCGCGGACGGGCCTGCCGCTCGAGTCGGCGGCGCGGATCGTGTAGTCGACGGTGTCGCGTGGTCCGTAGCGCGGCAGGGCGTCGGCAGAGGTCGGCTGCCGATCGGGCGTCACCGTCACCTGGAGTTCGCGCTCCGGAATGGAGACGCGCAGCGGGAGCTGGCTGCGGGCGAAGCGCTTGCCGCGCACGTAGCACGCCGCAACGTACACGTTCGGACCGTACTCCGCGAGGACCGGAATGCGCAGAAAGGCGGTGCGTCGCTCCAGGGGCACCGTGAAGCAGCGGTAGATGCGCTCGCCCTCGATCGTGACCAGCGCGTGCTGGCCCGTTCGCGCGGCAGCGATCATCACGCGCGCGGTGTCACCCGGCTTGTAGCGCTTGCGGTCCGCCATCAGGGCCAGGTCGGCGTACTCCGTCTGCACCTCACCCTCGTCAGAGCTCACCCACACGTAGGCGCTCGATCGCGTGCGCCGGCCGGAAGCGTCGACCGTCGTCGCGACGAGTCGCAGGTCACCCTCGCGTGGCGGGGTGTAAGTTACCAGCGCCCGGCCGTCCGCGCCGGTGGTCACGCTCACCTCGCCTGCCTGCTGCCGGGTAAACTGCTCGTCCTTCCATGTTTCGTAGACGAGAGCCACCTGGACCGGAACCCCGGGCGCCGGCTTGCCATCGAGGTCGTGGACCGTGACCACAGCGGAGGCAGGCGTCCCGGGCGCCGCCAGGTAGCCATCGGGCTCAACGGACACCGAGAGCGCCGCGGAGTGCACCGTGACGTCGGCCGCCGCGCTCACCTCGCGATCGGCGGGGCCCGTGACCGTCACGTTGGCTGTGATGGTCCACGCGCCCGGCGCGTCCTCGCCATCGGGAAGCCGGGGTGTGACGCGAAGGATCGCGCGGCCCTGATCGTCGAGCGTGGTCTCCTTCTCCTCAAGGAGCTCGCCGTAGTACCGTTCCGATGCGCGGCGGACCGGCGTGTCGCCATAGCCGCCGATCTCGTCGGGCTCCTCTTCCGACATGCCGCCGCCGGCGGAGGACATCACGTAGTAGCTCACCGTGGCCCCGGCCAGCGGCGCGCCGAAGTAATAGGAGCCCTGGACCGCGAACTCCACCGCCTCTCCGCGCACCACATGCTCGCGGGTGGGGGTGACTTTGACCTCGAACTCCGGCTTGCGATAGGAGGCCACCACCACGGCGTGGGTGAAGCGCTCGCCAGCGACGTTGGCGACGAGGCTATAGACGCCCGTAGGCGCCTCGGAATCCAGCGTGAATGCGCCGTGGAAGGACCCCATCGGCCCGGCGACGAGCGCTTCTCGCGCGATGCGGTCGCCGTTGGGATCGCGCACCTCCACGGTGACGGGTTGGCCAGCCGGCACGCTGTAGCGGTAGTTGGCGTCCATCGCGCGCCGCAGTATGCCTTTGTAGTGCACGCGGTGCCCCGGTCGGTAGATCGGGCGATCCGTGTAGGTATGCAGGCGAAACCGGCCCGTGTTCTCCACGCCATAGGCGTTGCCTGCTACCACCGCCTCATCCGGCCCGTTCAGGGCGACGGTGAGCACACGGCTGTCGCCCGACGCCACGGCCCCCACGCTGCGACCCGGGATCGCGGCGAGCCCGTCGGCATCGGTCACGGCCCGCGCGATCTCGCGCCCCTGGCGGTAGCGCACCACCGTGACGCCTGCGAGCGGCGCGCCGGTGGCGATGTTGGCGGCGTAGGCGTAACCGCGCGTGTCGTCCTGGGTGACCACCAGCGCGGTGTCCGTCACCAGGAGCCAGCCTCCTGCGGCGCGCTCGTCGCGCCCCGATCCGTGGATGACCTCGACGAGATAGAGGCCCGGGCCGATCCGCCCGAGGTCGATCCGCTGATGGAAGAAGCCCTCGCGGTCTGGCGACTTGATCGGTTGCTGGCCGTCCTGCACAGGTTCGGCGGGCTGGCCGCCCTCCGGCGAGAGCAGCCGGGCCGACAGGCGCATGGGGCGTTCGCGCTGGAGCTTCTCGTCCCACTCCAGACCGTACCGCAGGCGCTCGAGCTCCGACGCCGCCGTGGCGTCCCGCATCAGCGATGCGAGGCGCGTACGGTAGATGCGCAGGTGAAAGGAGTCGCTCTTCCCGCGAGCCGGGTCCACATAGCCCCGTACGGCGATGCGCGCGCTCTCCGCCGTCGAGAAGACGTTCTGGATCCGCTGCAGCGCCAGGTCCGGCTCCGTTCGGCGCAGGCGGATGGTGGCGCTGGCGATCTCGCCGTCGCCGACCGCGATGCTCGCCGACTCGCCGGAATGCGCTTCGCTGAAGGCAGACGCGTAGTACGCACCCGCAGCGACGGATGCGAAGCGGAAGCGCCCGTCCGGGTTGCATCTCGCATAGCGCGTGCGGCGTCCAACGGCACCCGTGCCGGTCGGGCTCAGGTAGACCCTGATGGTGGAGGACGCCGGGCTGCCGTCCGGCATCACGACCTGTCCGACGAGGGTTCCGACCGGCGGCTGCTGCTGGAGGACGGCGACGAACGCCCAGGCCGCGAACGCCAAGGCGACGTAGAGCGCGGGCTGCCGCGGCGCCAGCCTCGCGAGCGCTGCGGGGCTTCGGGAGGCGTCCGCGCTCATGGACGTGCCCCTTCTGTCGCGCTCTTCCGGCGGGCGCGCCATGAGGCGATGCGCGCAGATGCATCAGCCAGCGCCCAAAGAGCGGCCAGTGCAGCCGCCGACCAGCCGATCGCGCGGACCTTATCCATGCGCTGGAGCGGCCCCACATCCGCCAACACGCCCGTTCCCTGAGCGAACAGCAGCCCCACTCCCAGCGCCATCAGGACGGCCAGAGCATGGTGGTCTCGAAGCCGCTCCGCGAGACCCGTCTGCCGCGCCACGCGCAGCGGCGACCAGGCGACGGCGAGGGCCAGCCCCGCCAGGAGCGCTGCGGCGAACCGCGGCCCGAAGACAAGGAACAGCAGGGCGGGCGCCGCCAGCGTGAGGAGCCCGGCGACGGGCAGCCGGGTGAGCGCACCTTCGGCCCCGAGCCCTGGCGCCAGCGCGTAGCCGGCCAGCAGGCTGGGCAGGAGAGCGCCGACCAGAAGGCCGAGGACACCGAACTGGTCACCGAACGTCGGCGCGCTCAACCGGTCTTCGAAGCGGCTGTAGACGACCCGGTAGAGCACCAGAGGGACCCCGAGGCAGAGCAGTCGCGCGAAGGCGTCTGCGGATGCCGCGGCTGGCGCGGTGAGGCCGGGCGGGGCGTCGGGGGCTTCCATCGCGCCGCAGAGCGCTATGGCGGCGACGCCCCAGCCGACCAGAAGTGCCACCGCCATCGACCACCCGGCGTCGAAGTAGTAGCTCGCTGTCAGGCCACCCAGCACGACGAGCAGGCCTAGCGCGACGTGGTATCCCCGGCTGGCCTCATCGACATCGGCGGTCCACTCCTCGCGCGCCAGCCAGCGGCAGACCATCGCCGCCACGAGCCCCAGAAGGACGACCTCGTTGAGCCCCGCCTTTGGCGCCAGCCTGGTCTCGAGCACGCTCGCGGAGGCGACCACCAGGGCGCCGAACAGCACCAGTCTCCACCCGCGCTCGGCGGCGCGCCGCGAGGTCTCCGAGGGGAAGAGACGCGACGCCGCGGCAGAGAAAAGCCCCCCGAGGGGAACGCGAAGGCGTATGCGGACCAGCGCAGCCGACGGCAGTGCCGCCACCAGTGCCGCCACAGGGACGATCACCGCCGCCGCGAGAGCGGCCGCTGACCACCCGCCAGGGCCGGCGGGCGGCGCCAGGCTGTCACGGAGGACAGCGAGCATCGCCGCCGCCGCCACCGTCACGCCATAGCCGGCAGCGACGAGAATCGCGGCGATCGCCGCGCGCCGTCGCTCAGCCCCGGACCCCTCGGCCGGCGCGGGCCCGGAGGTGAGGAGACCGGTGAGCCAGACGGCAGCGACGGCGAGCCAGCCGGCGGCCGAGCCGGCCAGGACGTCGAGGCTGTCGTTCCACCGCAGAAGAAGGGCCAGTGTGGGCGCCATCGCAGCGACGCACAGGCCTCCCGCGACCGCGGAGGCCGACCGGTAGACGGACGTGCCATCCAGCGCCAGCCGCACCATCCCGTAGAGGGCGGCCACCGCGCAGAGAGCCCCGATCAAGACCCCGACCCCAAGCCCCCCTCCCGGGCGGAACGGGGTAGAACCCGGCAGAGAGAGGGCAAAGGCCGCCGCCGGAGCGAGCAGGGAGAGCCACACGAACGTCGGCGCCGGGGCGGGCTGCCGGTCACGCGAGGCCATGCCGAGCGCGAGACACGTGAGCCAGCCGGCTGCGCCGGCGGCCAGAACGAACCACAGCAGGTTGCGTTCCATCGAGGGTACTCCGGCGTAGGAGCGCGACACGCACCCGACGCGCCACGCGCGCATGCCCTCGCCGGTCGGTGCGCTCGGGCGCTTCCCTCAGGGCGCGGGCGGGACGATCGTCACCGACGACCTGGCTCGACGGGAAGCGCAGCCTCGGTGCGCGACCCACCGAGCAGGCCAGCGGCGCCCGAGGCGCCGCGGGAATCCGGGGGTCTTGGAATCACTGCAGGCGTGGGGCGGGAGCGCGCCGGCACAAGACGAGACATCACGGCGGGGCCGCTCACGGAGTCAGCATCACCTCGCTGGAAGCGATTTCGCCAGTCCGAGCGTACCACAGGCGGCCTCGCCCGTCAACCGCCTCGCTGTGGCTCTCGCGTGGCGCTCAGCGGCTGCGCCGCAGGGGTGCGGCGCCACGCCCCGTGGCCCGACCGCAGTTGGGACAGAAGCGCCATGCCGTCGAAAGGGGCTGCCTGCACCCTGCGCACGGAGTGCGCGCCAGCTCGACGTTGCCGAGCAGGATGCGCACGTGATCGCTGGGGGCGATGAGAACGGCGCCGTCCGCAGTGACCAGCCACTTCAGAGCGCCGGTCTTGGCGATGGAGTCGAGCACCAGCGAGAGGGGGGCCTGCACGAAGCGCGCCGAGAACTGCACGTCCGGCGGGATGCTCGGGTCCAGGCGTATCGGAACGAGCGTCTGCCGCTCGATGGCGGCGAGAGCCTCCGAGATGGGCACGGGCCGGCTGTCCGGGATGCTGAGGGTCACCGGGCGCATCAGCGCGCCGTTCCGAGCCGCCGCGGACGGCCCCGCCGGATAAGGCATGTCCGCGGGATGTGCGACACGGATGCCGCTCGGGGGGCCTTCGGTCCTGCTCGCGTCTCGCACGACCCGCACGATGGGTCCGCGCACCAGCCGGATGGGCGGGCGCGCCGCCTCGACCACGCGGTCGAGAAGCTCATCCAGCGTGGCGTCGCGTACCTGGAGGCTGACCGGACCGGTGACGTCCTGAGCGATGGAGTATTGCGTCCCCGCACGGTCCAGCAGCGCACGGAGGACGGCGTCGAGGGAAGCGCCGCGCGCCGATAGCGCGTAGAGCTGCCGACCGGAGGCATCGACACCGCACTCTGCCACCTCGACCGACTGCTGGATGCCGGCGACCGATGGAGCCTGAGCGGTGGACGGCATGAGTGCCAGAACGACCAGAGCCGTGGCGAGGAAGGGGGCGTGGCGCATCGGTTGCACCTCCACTCCTCTACGGTGTCTCCGGCGGGTCAGGTGAAGAGTCGACTTCGGCCCGGACGCGCAGGAGCGCCAGACGGCCCGTTGCGTCCACGCCACGCTCGCCGGTCACTCGAAGCGTCTCCCCTCCCAGCCGAACGCGCTCATCCATCGTCTCCGCTACGACCACAGGGCGGCGGTCCGGCGAAGGCGCCGCTGCCGAGCCAGGGCCGGTGGGTACGGGCCAGCGATCGCTCGCGGCGGGCAGCCGCTCGTGGCGGGCGACACGCTGGAGGAGCTCACGGGCCGAACGGCCAGAGGCGTCTCGCACATCCAGGAACGCCACGCTCGTGACGGGACGTCGTCCGCGTGGCCGCGCCGCGGACGCCCTGTCGGCCCCGGGCGTGGCCTGTGCCGTCACGACGGGCGAACCGCCGGTCTCGCTGCTTCGCGATGCGGGCGCGACGAGAGGCGCGGGACCATGGCTCCCCGCTGCGCCGGAGGGCGCGCCGAGGGTGGCTGGAGCGGCGTGGGAGGAGAGCGGCTGGCGGGGCGGCGCGGCACTGGACGAAGACAGAGTGGAGCCTCGCACTGCGGGCGACGGCTCGGTCCGTGCCGCATCGCTTCCCTTGGAGACGATGCGGGCGCCGGCGACGCCGACGATCAGGAGACAAGCGGCGGCGCCTGCCCATCGCAAGGCCGCGGCGCGGGCGGCCTCTCGGGCGATCCGCTCGCGGAGCAGTGCGTGGAACCCCGCCCGCACGTCGTCTGGAGCCTGCAGGCGCGGGGCCGAGCACAGAGCCGCCAGAGCGGCGCGGTAACCCCCTTCGGACTCGCGGCACCGCCGGCAACCCTCCAGGTGCACGCGGACCCGCTCCGCGAGGGCAGGCGACAGCTCGCCCTCCACATAGGCCGGCAGGACGCACTCCGTCTCAGCGCACAGGCGCGGAAGCGGCTTCTGTCTCTCGCTGAATTGCAACGAACTTCTCCCGGAAACGGGCTCGCGCCCGGTGCAGCCGGAGCTTCGCCGCGTCGATGGAGCAGCCCATCACCTCGGCGATCTCCTCAACCGTAAGATCACGATAATAGCGCAACGCCAGCACCTCGCGGTGCTGCACGGGGAGCTCCATGAGCACGCGCTGTACGAGCGCATGATCGGCCTCGCGCTCCGCTGCCTGCGCGGGACCCTCGCCCGGGTCGGGCATGGATCGCATGACCACGTCGAAGGGAAGCCAGCGCCTGCGCGACGCGCTTCGGACGTGGTCCACCGCCCGGTTCACCGCGATGCGGTACAGCCACGTCATGAACCGGGCGCCCCGCCGGAAGCGGGGAAGTGCCCGATGGGCCTGCAAGAAGACGTCCTGCGTGATGTCGCGCGCGTCTTCCGGCTTCCCAACCACCCCATAGACGATGTTGTAGACGTAGTCCTGATGGCGGCGGAACAGCTGGTCGAAAGCGGAGGGATCGCCGGCGAGATGGCGCTCGACGAGCGCCTCGTCGCGATCCGACGAAGCGGCACTCCGCCGCTCGCTCATGCGGGCTTCCCACTCCACCGCGCTCGCGCTCTGGGGCATCGTTCCAGCAGCTCGTCCCCTGGACCGGTTCGGTTGCGCGCGCTGCGCACCCGTCTCGCGGGCCGACGGCTCGGGTGTTCCACCCCGACCCGATCTCGCATCGCCGCGCCTCGGTACCACGTCTTCTTAGACGACGCGCTGGCGAGCGTCGTTACCGCTCGCCAGCGCACGGGGAGCCGCACCGGTCCCGCTCACAGCCACTTGGTGCGGATGGTGTAGGTGACCTTGACTTCCTGGTCGGGCGCGACGGTGAGTGGGAACTCGACGGTCATGGCGTCCTTCTTGAGGAAGTCGTGGCTCTTGGCGGTGATGCGCC
>Ga0272446_1007773_pt1 | contig 10537 bp, 12 predicted proteins | sample YNPCB0061_FD_194587 | JGI IMG/M metagenome (GOLD analysis project Ga0272446, IMG submission 194587) | Hot spring microbial mat communities from Yellowstone National Park, WY, United States - YNP-CB-006-1 | ecosystem: Environmental > Aquatic > Thermal springs > Hot (42-90C) > Sediment | place... | reverse complement strand
GCAAAAGTGCGACAGTAGGCTTGAGTTTTCCAAAATTACCTTTGAGTGCAAGTGGAACAGCCTCCAAGAGCAGCCAAAGTGTCCGCCAAGCAAACACCAAAAGCCTAAGCAAGGCATTGGAAAAAAGTGTGGAAAACTCCAATAAGTGCCTCAACAAAATTAAATAGACACTTGTATTTGTGTAAAAACTTGAAAAACAATATTTTGTCTAAGTACTAACATCTAAAACTAATGTCTAACTACTTATGTATATTTTTTTTATTTTTCAGCCACCTTGTTTTTTCTCAAATATTTTTTAATTACAAAGATAGTACAGGTAAAAAACAAGGCTATTGGATTACGGGGGGGCAGGAAAATGATAATAAACAATTTACATATTTACGATATTATACAAATGATGAGCAAAAAGCAGCATGGACATATAAAAAAAACTGCAAATGTTTAATATCAAAAAGTTCAGAATGCTGTTATGAGAGTTATTATACGGGAACCAACTTGATAAAATCACGAACAGAGTATTTTAAGGACAGAACTATAGAAATAAATTATTTTAGAAATGGTAGGACTTTATCAATAAATATTTATCGTCCTCGCAGCTTATTTGGTTTTGATATGATTATACAAAGTCAAAATTATGATAGTTTAGGCTATATAACCAAAGAGCTAAGTTTAATCAAAGAAATAACATATACTCATGCTCAAAAAAGAATATTTAGTCCAGATGTAGAAGATTACGGCAACTATGGTTATGTTCACGAAGAGAAAACTTATAATAAAGGACTATTGCAATTAAAGCGTTATAGAATACTTTTTTTAGGAAAATATGAAAATTTTACATTCCCTTACGGTACTTGGCAATATTTTTCAGAAAATGGTAAACTCGTCAAAGAGGAGATTTATCAATATGGAAAACTTATCAAAACAAAAATAATTCCCTGACAAATTCCCCTACATTACTAATATGTATAACATCAAGATTCATTTCACCAACGAATACACAAGCATACGAAGTAGTGTAAATAATTCTGTGCAGTTTTTGGAAGTAGTAGAAAAAATAGATTACGACAATGAAGATGCGAGCTACTACACCAAAAAGACAGACTTAGAGGATACCTACAGTACTGTTAGCCAGACTTTCACGGTGAAGGGCGTAATACAAAATGTAGAGAAATACACCTTGCGTACCGATAGCCTGATAGCCGACTGCGTGCTGGGGCAAGGGGCGGCTCTGGATTGCTTTTCTGCCAAAACACAAAATGCAGATTCAGATAAAGCAATTTTAGAGAATGAAAAAGTACGTATTGCCCTTGAAATATTAGAAAATATCACAGACCCAATAGCCAAAGCCGAGGCTTTTGCCAAGATGTTTAACCCCGCTAAAAATGCGTAATTATGGGACTTTTAGATTTCAAAAATACCCTCCAGCAAGTCAAGAAAGACTTAATTGAGAAGCCCAGAGAGGCTTTATTGGGGAGAACAAAGCAGGAAATACTTGGTGTGAATGAAAATTATGACCCAGGTGGAAAAAAAAATTATCAAGAAGAATTTTTTGTTGGTTGGAGAGGCATTAAAAGATATTATCAAGCATTATATTATGAGAATAAATATGGTGGAGTACATTATGGAATGGAATGCAATGGTACAACTATTATGTATTTTCTACAAAACCTTGGTCTATATCCAATAGAAATGACTAGGAAGGAGTTTGAATATGCTTTTATACCTGATGCTCACCCTTATTCTAACATTTCTCCACAAAATAAAAGTAAGACACCGATAACAATAAACAACCAAAATGTAATAGGAGGGAACAGCGGAGTTTTACCAATTTCTAACGAAAAATCCTTATTTCCTTCTAATGTTAGCACGCAAGCATTATTAGGTGTTTTAGGGTTGGGAAGCCAAAGTGGTATATCAGTAGTAAAACAATCGTTGAATTTAGCTATTAGCAAATTAAATAATATTATTATTAGTTTTGCTACTAAATTGCCTTCGTACAATGGATATAAATTCGTAAAATCATACCATAAAAAAGCCGTAGAGGAAATTTTAAATAAAACAAATTCTGTAAAGGATTTGACACAAAAATTAGCTAATAATGACTTTGATGACTCTTATTTTAATGATGGTAAATGTATATTTATTAGTGTCAACTTAGGGGAGTTTGATGGTTCTACGGACCATTATGCTCTCATACAGGGCAAATCGTTAGCTAACTTTGTGTATAAAGAGAAAACTTATTACATATACCCTGCTGATGATGCAAGCTTTGGAAGAACATTTGTAATAGCCCCTACATTTTTAGGTGGTTTAAATGATATTAGTTTGACAGGTATAAATGGTTATACTTTTACTCATGATGGTTACAATAATTTACTTTATAGCGTTTCAAAAAAATCTTTACAATTAGGTTTATTATGAAATATTTTATATGTTTCTTTTTTTCAATCTTATTGGTTACAACTATTGTTCAGTGTACCAAACACCCAATTCAAATACAAGCTAACTACCAAAATTTACAAAAATTTAATTGGGCTTATTTGTTTGACACTACGCATATAAGCGATGAAATAATTTTAAACAAGAAAAAAAAAACTGCTTTGTATATTTTCTTAGATAGTATTTGTTATGATGAAGGCGAATCTTTGGTAGAACCTAATTCAATAGGAAGAATTTATTTATACCACGAGTATGCAAATTTTTTATTATACACCAAAAATAAATTGTCTAAAATAGAATATTTTAAAACTAAGAAGCCTTTAGATGTAATGTTTATGATTCCCTATATACCTCGCGAAAATAAATTTATTGAATATGTTTATGAACATTACAAAGAAGATTTTTACAAAATTGTGGATACATCTTTGGCTCATAGAATAGGTTTAGATATTATGGTAGATGATTTGATTTTTACTTATGATACTTTGTTCAAAAAAAAATCTCCTAAACAAATCTACAAAAAATATAATTTTAATTCAGAACTTCTTCACAAAGAGGTAATGTGGCTAATACAAACATCTCCTCCAATTATAGGAAATAGAGCCATTTACAAACCATTTATTGGATATCAAGAATGGATTTACACATTTTGGTACAGAAGATATATAGAAAATAACATTGATATATGTTTGAAAATTTTAAAAGAAATTCAGAAAAAATATCCAGTGAGAAAAGAATATACGTGGCGAAACAACTGGTATAAAACACTGTATTATAGAAGATTAACTTTAGAAAACCTTAAATTACCCAAAAATCAAATGGACAGTATCAAGCTAATAATGAAAAATATAGTTTTATTTTCTAAATAGTCGCTTCTTATACTCAATAAAAAGTGGTTTTTAGCCAAGTTTTTATTACAAGTAATTTGTATTCATAAATTTAAACATATAAGGTTTGCAAAACCTTATATGTTTGAGTATAAAAAGTATCAAAAATTCTCCTTATCAGTGATTCATAAAAAATAAGTGTTTAGACAAGAAATATTAGATACAAGGTAAACTATTTACTTTCTGCCCTGTCAGGTGTTATCACCTGTTAGAAAGTATCACCGCCCCGATAGCCAAAGCTGAGGCTTTTGCGAAGATGTTCAACCCTGCAAAAAATGCTTAATTTATGGGACTTTTAGATTTTAAAAATACCCTCCAGCAAGTCAAGAAAGACTTGCTGGACAAGCCCAAAGAGGTTTTGTTAAATCAGCTTAAAAGGGATTTACTTGGAGAGAAAGAGACAAACCAACCTGATACCTTGGTTACGTTCGAGGAGGAGAAATCATTTCAAAGTAGAGGATACAAACGCATTACCAGATATTTTCAAGCTTTAAAATATGGCAAAGATGTTTATGGAATGGAATGTAATGCTTTCTGTGTAATGTATTTTCTCCAAAGTTATGGACTTGTTCCTCCAAAAATTAGTAGAAAGCAGTTTGAATATGCTTTTACCCCTCTTAATCCAGACAAGAAAACGCAAAATACACAAGCCAAGCAAAAAAGAAAAGATTATTCGGGAATATATTTGGATAACAATCTAATTATACCCAAAGAAGACTTGTTTGATAATTTATTCCCTAAAGGTGCATCTAATTTTTTGAGAGGAATAGAAGGAGCTGTTTTTCCACATTTGGAGTCATCTCATCAGTTGTTATTAGAAATTTGCAATAGGTTTTACTCGCTTGGCAGGCAGCCTAAATACTCTTTTTTACAAGATTATCTTCAAAACGGATATTATAGCTTAAGTTACGAAGGTATCAAAAATAAATATGTAGATTTGGTAGCAGGTATTACTGATAGAAAATATTTTGAAAAACATTGTATTTTTGTTGGGCTTGCACATTATCCACCCTTACCCGGGCATTATTGTATAATAGTTGATATCCCATCCACTCAAACATTTGGCGGTGTAGATTTTTGGGTATATCCTGCGGACGACCCTTTGTATGGAAACACAAAAATATTTGTCCCCAAACAAGAACTTTCAGATTTATCTACGATGGCTGCTCTGATTGATGATACAAATAATCTTGATAAATACCTTATTTTTCCAAATTGTGCCATAGGTGTATGAAATATTTTATAATAGTCATAGGACTTTTTTTAGGTTCTTGCGAAAGTAAACAAAAAAATATTCAAGAAGAAGCAATTCTAACTGAAAAGACCAATAATGAAGATAGCCTACTCTACTCAGTTGAGGGAGCATATTGGGAAACTACTGGTGTATATTCCAAATACAATAAAATTCTACTGCTATGCGAGTATCACAGGACTACTCCTATGTTACCACTTTCAGATAGCCTTTTGAATTTATTTGTTAAAACAAGAATAATACCAGAATATGGACTTAAAATAGTACCGGGCTACCAAGCACCCAATAAATTTATTCCACCCGAAAAAATAAATTATTTATCAAAAAAAAGCACAGAAACCCCTGTAACCTACTATGAAATTGTAGAGGCACCCTCTTTACAGCCATATCACAAGTTACACAAGACTGTTGGTAAATTATACCGTTTTTTTGGTCAGCATGGAAGCAACTTTTATATTTCCGATACAACAGAAAAATATGGTTCTTTTGTAATTATAACACCAACTTTTATAAAGCCTCCAGCCTATGCCTTAGATGCTCAAAAAAAACTTATTATATCATCTATAGACGAACGTAGTAAATCGTTAATTGGTGAATATGACAAATTTTCCGAAATTCCTTACCGTATTATCCGTGATGAGGAGGTAGCTAACTCAAAAAAATAGTTCTTTTTCCTTGTATATCTCAATTTTTATTATTAGCTTGGTTCTAAGAATAACTCAAACCTAAAACTTAATCTATATATGCCTCAAAATCAGCCAGTTACCCCCCCGCAGCAATAGGCGTATGAAAAGAGTCGTATATTTTGTTTTGTTACTATGTTTTGTTGCTTGTCAAAACTCAAAGAAAGAAGATAAAGTACAAAAAATAGTACCTGAGTCAAGTGAAAGATTAGATAGTCTTAAATACACATTACAAGATCAAAACTGGGCTAATGATGTCGGATTATATTTTTCTTATAATTCATCGGCTTTCATAAATATCTGTGAATATCAAAGACTTACAAAAGAAATTAAGCCATCTGATGAGCAAATAAATTTTTTTTTAACAAATAATTTAATTCCCTCAGAAGAGTATGGTTGTGATTATAGTGGAAAATGCGATATATTAAAAAAAATAGATTACTCACGAAAGATGTGGGTAGATTCTAGCAATGTTGTATATTATGAAATAGTAGATGTATCAAGTTCTTATAAGAGAACCAAAACTATTGGGAAACTATACAAGTTTTATGAATATGGTGGAAGTTTAGGAGGAGGAAACATCTATTTATCTGACACCACAAACAAATATGGTTGGTTTATTATTCAAACACCTATACACTTGAAACCACCCACCCATTTTACAAAGCCTGTGCTTGAAAAGCTCAAGATAACCTCTTTAAATAAAAAAGCAGAATCGCTTTGTGGCGAATATGACAAGTTGGCTAATTACCCTTATAGAATCATCAAAGATGAGGAGGTTAAGTCAAGAACATATAATGAAAATAATTTGTAAGTGAGTTCTCTGTCTTTTCCCGCCGTGTGAGGTGTCATCACCTCACACACAATAACAAAAAAATATTACTATAAATGGAATAGAACCAGTGAAATTCAGTTTGATAGATGATAGATTAGTTCAAGAGCCTTTAAACTTGAAACCGCAAAATTTAATTGAAAACCAAATTCTATCTCAGAGTGCTTTGTTAGGTGGTAAGTTCGGTATATCTTTAATCAATCAAACCTTAAAGACAGCCCTTACAAAGTTAGAGAACATAACTAAAAATTTTGCAGAATTTGCTTATCAGCCTCAGCAAAAAGATAAGTATAGTTTTTTGAAGGACTTTCATAAAAGTATAGTTTTTACTGAAATTATTAAGAAAAATAATTTTATTAAGGACTTACGGACAAAATTACTTTCTGATAATTTGAATGACATGTATTTTGAATCTGGTAAAACCATTTATATTAGTGTTTCATACGCCTTGTCCTATGGAGAAAAAGGATACAACGGTTTAACAGGGCATTATGCATTATTAGTAGGGAAATATGTGGACAGTTTTATGTACGAGGGTAAAAAATATTATATTTATCCTGCTGATGATTCTCTCTGGGGACAAGTTTATGTTTTAGTTCCAATGTTTAAAGATGTTACGTCTAAATTTAATCACCCTAAGATCTTAGATGCAACTTATGATGGAACTTATCTGCATAATATAACAAGTTTAGCTATTGGCTTAGATTAGTTGAATCATGTGGCTAAAATGTTTATTTTTAGCTTTGGTTTTAGTTAAAACAGAAGCTACCTGCCAGATTTTGAAAAGCTTTAAATCACAAAAAGATGAGATAATTTTAGAACTATTTAATAATAGGTATGACTCAAAACGAAAAAAAAAGAAATTTCTTATCAAATTGTTTAATTATATCTCTAAACAAACCTATTCAGAGTTTGATGATACCATGCCTTATGAAAGAAAGTTTGCTTATTTTTTTATAGAGCTATATCATTTGGGTATAAATGATGAAGCTGTAAAAAAGAAGTATTTTTCAAATATGATACAACAAACTTTACTTTTAGCAAGTATAACGGATACAACTGTTTTGAGGAGATTTTATGAAGAAAATAAAGATATTCTTTCAGAAATCCCTAAGAAAGCAAATTTTGATTGGGTAGTATCTGACTTGCTGAGTTGCTATGAGCGACTTTCTCTATTAAGCGACAGTGAAATTTTAAAATATAAAGAGAGTAGTTATCTATTGCATTGGGGTTATGAATTTTCAGATGCTCTAAATAACAAAAAACTAAAGTTTTATAAGCCTTCTTTTTACATCGATTGGTTATATGCTTTTTGGATAGATAAGCGTAAAAAGCATACAGCAGGCTTTTTTTACAAACTCCTAACGGAGATAAGTAAGAGCATAAGTACACCAACCAAAGAGCAGAATGTTTGGGAATGGGATAGATTAAATTGGGAAAAGACTATTAATTCGCGAAAGTAATCTGTGTAAAATCATAACTATTCCTTCGTGGTTAGTGTTCCATCACCATAGCCGTCAGGCTAAGGATTTGAGAGTATTGTGCTCTGTGAGGAGATAAGACCCCACACTTATTTGTCTGTTAGGTGATAACTGAAAAAAATCTCTTTTTTCTTGTATATCTCAATTTTTATTATTAGCTTATTTCCAAGAATAACTCAAACCTAAAACTTAATATATATATGCTTCAAAATCAGCCAGTTACCCCCCCAGTGCCTCTCGGAAGGCAGAGCGTTCATAGAACTCGGTACGGGCAATGCTCCCGTTTTAGTGCCTATTGAGGAGTTGGATAGCCTATTGAACCGCTACATTAGCCAGCCACAAGTGGAGGAGGTACGCAATCGCATTATATTTGAATATGAGCAGGTTTTGAGTAGTGAAAACGGAGAGATTACCTTTCTCAAAAAGATACGGAAAGAAGATTTTGACGGCAATGATGCGAGTTACTACACCAAATTACGAGGTTTGGAAGACAGCTACCAAACAGGCGGAGATATGGTTTTGAAAGTGCCGGGCGTGATACAAAATGTAGAAAAATACACTTTACGTACCGACAGCCTAATAGCCGACTGCGTGCTGGGGCAAGGGGCGGCTCTGGATTGTTTTAATGCGAAGTTGCAAAATGAATTTTCTCAAAAAGCGATTTTAGAAAATCAAATACGCCAAAAAGCAATAGAGTTTCTGGAAAGTAGTGCAGAGCCAACACTTAAAGCGGAAGTTTTGAAGGCTCTTTTAGGTAGCGAAACTACTCAAGACAATAATCCTAACGCTTCAGTTTTATGAAAAGCGTATTCGACAACTTACAAAACACACCTTTCGGCGATTTGTCGAAGGGTGTGCTGAGTACTGATGTACTAAAGGGGAATGTGTTGGAGGTAGCAAGTATCTTACCTAAAAATATACCTCCAAAAAATGATAAAGTTACAACTGGTAGTGAGAACAAAATTACCATTCTACTTGACAGAATAAAATGGGCAAATTTTCACAAATCCTATGCATTTGTTGGGAAAGATTTTTTTGGTAATTTTTCCTCAATTTCTGGAAGCAATATTTTTTTAGATGGAATAAAATATGATTTAATTGATATTATTTATGTTCAAGAAAAGCAAAGGATTTTTGAAAATAACAATGGAATTATGATAGATACTAAGTTCTACAAGACAACAATTTTTAACTTTAGAAGCTGGAGACAAGGTGTGCAGTTTGGTAATCTCTACATTCTGGCTGATAGCGATAAAATAGTACAATTAGAAAGCTATCTTTTTAAATCAACAGACGACACAGAAGAATTTGATAACCTTGAATTGATAGATGGTGTTAATTATTCTTTAGCCTATATTCATGATGAAGTCATTAAATTAAAGTCTAAAATTTCCACAAATTATAGAGAAATTTCAGAAGCAGAAGTAACAATACTTGATATTCCAATAATAATGTGGAAAATCAACTGGACGCATGCTTCAATAGCTATGATAAAGTGGCTAAATGGAAGTCTTGACAATGGAGGATTAAAAATTGATTATGATTGGGTTTGGGAGAACCCAAAATCAAAAATAGCATATACAAAATTTTTAGAGAGGTTTCATAGTTTGTTAAAATCTGAAAAAAAAGACATAAAAGAACTATTTACTGATAGTTCTAAAAATTATCAAAAGTTGATTAGTTCATTAAAGGAGCTAAATTTAAACTCATCAAAAGAGTACCCTATGCCAGATTTGCCAATAAAACTTTTTAAGAGTAATTTTGACAATTTTATAGGAGGAACGGAAGTAGGAGATATTGCGGATATAGATAAATGGGGCGGATTATTAGGTAGGTATAGAATGGCTACTTATATAGAAGGAGTGCTGACTAAAATAGATAACGGCATAGGGGAGTTTAATATTAGTAATATTTACTATAGATTTAGTGATATTTACGAATTCTCTGATAGTGAAAATTTTAGTTTTTTAGAGTTTATACAAGGGGGTAGCCAGATTTTGGGGGTGTGGTCTGGTAGCATATATAAGCCTAAATCACCTTCTTTATTTGGAAATGAGCCTTTTATTCAAAATAAAGATTTCAGAAGCCTCAAGAGTAAAATTGGTACTAAGAGAGGAGACTTTTTAATTTATACCGAAACTAGGAAAATAGAAGGTTTATCGGGAGTACTAAATGTATATTTATGAAAGATGGTATTCCCGTATCCTATGTATTTATGATAGGTGTTTTTTGGATATTAGTTATCTTGTTTATAGCTTATCCAACAACTTTAATATTAAAAACACTGCTTAAGCAAACGTATAAGGCTTTTATTTCGGGTGTTATTGTTAGCTCTTCTATATATATTTCTTTCTTACTCATAGAAAGTGAGTTTTTTAAGCATAATTTAAGGTGCAAATGTGAAGAAATTGCTACGCAAAAATATCTTGGAAATGACAAATTAGATTTCTTTTCACAAAACAATCAAAGATTTGAGCAAAAAGTTATTTGTGATGCAAATAAATGTGAAATTGTAATAAAACACGCAGGTACATATACAATCTTAGGCTTCGGTTTGGGTGATAAAGATAATTATGATTTTGAAATCTCTTTTGATTGTCAAAATCATAGGGTTAATTATGTAAATTGTGGGTTTATAGCATATTAGTATAATTTTCGCTGTATAAGGTGATAAAACCTTGCAGGGCGAAAGTACGCAGAAGAAGCACGCAACCGAATCATATTTGAATATGAGCAGGTTTTGAGTAGTGAAAACGGAGAGATTACCTTTCTCAAAAAGATACGGAAAGAAGATTTTGACGGCAATGATGCGAGTTATTACACCAAATTACAAGGCTTGGAAGACAGCTACCAAACAGGCGGAGATATGGTTTTGAAAGTGCCGGGCGTGATACAAAATGTAGAAAAATACACTTTACGTACCGACAGCCTAATAGCCGACTGCGTGCTGGGGCAAGGGGCGG
>Ga0272446_1007772_pt1 | contig 10537 bp, 12 predicted proteins | sample YNPCB0061_FD_194587 | JGI IMG/M metagenome (GOLD analysis project Ga0272446, IMG submission 194587) | Hot spring microbial mat communities from Yellowstone National Park, WY, United States - YNP-CB-006-1 | ecosystem: Environmental > Aquatic > Thermal springs > Hot (42-90C) > Sediment | place... | reverse complement strand
AATCAGATATCTGTCAAGAATCTTGATTCTCATTGTCTTCTGCTTTCTGCTGGAAAGATTTCGGAATAAATTTTTTTAGAAATTCAAAAGAAATAGTTTTTGCTTCAAGATTTGTCTGAATAGTTAACAACAATCCGGCAAAGAAAAGTAAAATATTTGCAGACCACATTCCCATAAATGGTGAGATGATCCCTCTTTCTGAAAGCTTTTCACCGCCGATTAAAAATGCCCAATAGAGAAGGAAGAAAAACAAACTAATGCTTGCGGCAACTCCAAATCCGCCTTTGCGTACCATTATTCCCAATGGAGCACCAATTAAAATGAATACAAAACACGCGGCTGGAATTGCATACTTCTTATAGATTTCAACTTCATACTTTTCAATTTCTCTTTGTGTCCATTCAATCCTACGATAAGCAGAAACCACAACATTCATTGCTGTTCTAACTCTATCCAGATTTTTAATTTTTTCTACAGCTTTTGTCTGCTGTTGAACTGGTGCCGGCTTAAATGGAAATTTATCTTTAAGCAGAATATATCTTTTAACTTCGCTTTCTAAATATTTATAATTAGATGCCTGAATCTCGTACAAACTATCAGTAATGTATTTCATATCTTCAACACTTAATTCTCTTTCTCCGCGTGAAGTTGGACCTGATTGCTGAAAAGAGAACAAATCTGCATTCATTGCAATTTTGTGTTTTTCAAACCTCAGCTTTCGATACATTGTTGTATTCTCAACATCGGATTCATGTATTTCACCATCTTCCAACGCCATTATAAGCTTTGTTTGATTTGCTGAAAAAAATATTTTTCCTTTTCTTGCAGTAACTACATTTATCTTTAATGCATTTGAATAATCATAGATTGTCAAATCATAAAGTATATTTGTATTCTGGTCAATCTTTCTGGCAAGTATTGCATAGTTTGGAACTTCCTGAGAAAAAAATCCCGGCTCGAGTGAAAGTGTAGGTTTAGTTCTGGAAATATCACTCATTAAAATTTTTGCCTGATGGTTTGCATCCGGCAGAACTTCGTTATTAAAAAGATATAGCAAAAAAGATAAAACCAGACTTGCAACAATTGGTGCCAACATCATCTTATATAAACTAACACCGGAAGATTTCATTATCGTTACTTCATTATTCTGACTCATATTTCCAAAAGCCATTAAAGTAGCCACAAGAGTTGCCATCGGAACAACAAGTACAACCATCCAGCTTAGATTAAACACAATTAGTTTGGTTATAATCCAGCCGTCTAATCCTTTTCCAACCATTCTGTCTGCAAACTTCATCAGGAATTGTAGAAGGAAAATGCAGATTAATGTAATCAGCGAAAAAACGAAGGGAATGAAATGATTGCGAAGTATATATCTGTACAAAATCATAAAACGAATATAACCAAGCAAAAAAAACTTAACAAGAAAAGCAATTGCATAGGTTTAATAGCACTTAATACTTTATTTTTGTTAAGACAAATATCTAATCTTATTTATTGTACTTTGAAAGGAGAATAAATGAAAGAAGTAATTGATTTTATTGATTCCAATTATGAAAGATATCTTGATGAACTTAAAGAGTTCTTAAGAATACCTTCTATCAGCACACTTCCGGAACACAGCAAAGATATGCAAAGAGCTGCTGAGTTTGTTGCTGATAAATTAAAGCAAGCCGGAATGAATAAAGTTGAAATTTTTCAAACAGAAGGTCATCCACTTGTTTATGCAGAATGGTTAGGAGCACCTGGAAAACCAACTGTCTTAATCTATGGACATTATGATGTTCAACCTGTTGATCCGATTGAATTGTGGGAAACTCCACCGTTCGAACCAACAATTAAAGGAGATAATATTTTTGCTCGCGGTGCAACCGATGATAAAGGACAGATGTTTGTTCACATCAAAAGTGTTGAAGCTTATTTTAAAGCTTATGGAAGTCTTCCGCTTAATGTAAAATTTATAATTGAAGGAGAAGAAGAAGTCGGAAGTTCAAGTCTTACTTCATTTCTGAAAAATAATATTGAACTGCTTAAAGCTGATGCAGTACTTATTTCAGATACTTCTTTGTATGATGTTGGAGTTCCGACGATTACTTATGGTTTGCGCGGATTAGCTTATATGGAAGTGGAAGTTATTGGTCCGAATCGTGATTTGCATTCAGGAACATACGGCGGTGCAGTTCCAAACCCGATAAATATACTTGCTGAGATGATTGCCAAACTAAAAGATAAAGATGGAAGAATAACTATCACCGGCTTTTATAAAGATGTTCTGAAACTCACTAAAGAAGAAAGACAGAACTTTAAAGCATTAAAGTTCTCTGAAAAAGAATTCGCAAAAAGCATCGGAATAAAAAAATCAGTTGGCGAAAAAGGATATTCTGTGCTTGAAAGAATTTGGGCCAGACCGACTTTGGATTGTAATGGAATTGTTGGTGGATTTACCGGACAAGGTGCTAAAACAGTTATTCCATCGAAAGCTTCTGCAAAAATTAGTATGCGACTTGTGCCCAATCAGGATCCAAATAAGATTGCAAAACTTTTCACAAAATACATAAAGCAAATTGCACCTGATTATGTTCAGGTAAATGTAACTTCACTTCACGGCGGATATCCTGTGCTTGCACCGCTGGATCATAAAGCAACTAAAGCAGCTGCAAGAGCAATGTCAAAAGCATTTGGTAAGAAAACAATTTTTATGCGTGAAGGTGGTTCTATTCCAATTGTTGTTGATTTTGCAAATCTTCTTAAAGCTTGTCCTGTTTTGATGGGTTTAGGTTTAGATAGTGAAAATCTTCATTCACCAAATGAGCATTTTAATCTTAATCATTTCAAGCTTGGAATAAAAAGTTCATCATATTTTCTTGATGAATTTTCAAGAGTATAATTCTAAACTAAGTGTCCTGATTAAGTTATAGTCGGGACACTTTTCATTTTTTATTTCTATGATAAAAATTTTAATAAGCATTTTATTTTTTGCGTTTTTGTTTTCAGCCTGCAAAGAAGAGCAGAAAGAAAACATTCCTGTTAACTATAAGGAAAAAGTTGAATTTAGTGCTGAGAAGGATGCATCAATTCAAATTTATAATCTTGAAAAAATGAAAAGTGAAAGCAAAAACAGATTTCCTTGTGATACGATTAGTGTTATTGAATATATTCTGAAAAATTTTCCCGCAGGAACATATCTGCTGAGATTTGATAAAACTTCAGTTTATGATATTCCAAAGCCCGCTTTAATTTATTACGATGATAATGATGGAAGTAAATACATCTTTGCTGTTATTGCCCGATCAAGACCAGGTGAAAGATTCATTGAACCTTCAAATATTGTTGGTTATGATCAAAGCTTTATTGATCTTGACAGCACAAAACTAGGAACACCTTTTATCTATTTAGTTCTTTTCGAATGCAAAGGAGAACAGTTATTTACAGTCTGGGAAGCTCCGGTTCCATCACACGGTGGATTTAACAAATTTAGTATAAGGAATTGGTCACCTAAAGCTATAACTTACATTGAAATAAATTTTCATTACGGACAAGGAGTTGGGAATATAAATTATAATTATTTTCTGGTTGATGGAATTAGAAATCAACCACATCTTTTAATGACTTACAACGGAATTGATTTCCGCCGAACATTAGCTGATGTGAACAATGATAAATTCCCTGATTATTACGAGCACATTTTTTACAGCTTACCTGATCGAATTATCCATAAAGATTCGATAGCGTTTGTTTATAATCAAAAAGATAGTTTATACTACAGTACGGAAGGCAAAAAAATTACTCGTCGTTATTAAAAATTTTTTTATCTTTGTCCTGCAATTTTTTACACACAAATCACTAACTAATCACAAACTTTTGAATTGATTTGTTAAATAAATCGGAGAGTAAATGTTCGAAAATACTATGATGCAAAATGAATTAATTACATATTTTGAATCCAGAGGATACATTGTTGATCGCAATAACGGATCTGCTGTAATTAAAAGTTTTACCAAGCCGGAAGATGAAATCTTTAGTCTTTATAATGGCGTTGGATTAAGACATCTTCATAACGCTTCTGTTATTGAATTAAGAGGCAATGATAGCGCAGACTTTCTTCATAGAATAACAACAAACGGATTAAAAGATTTTCATAAAGAACAAATCAGGAAAACAATTTTCACCACTGAAAAGGGTAGAATAATTGATGTTACAACAGTTCTGAACTTTGAATCACATTTAATTTTGGTTGGAGATCAATCAAATAAAGTTAAAGTGATGAGTTGGATTAATCGTTATGTAATTAGTGATGATGTTAAACAAAGCGATGCTAATCATCGTTTTAATATTCTTGAATTCTCAGGGCCACAGGCAGATTCATTTATGACCTGGGTTTGTGGTTCATCAGTTTCTGAAATACCAGTTGATTCGTTCAAAGTAATGAACATTGAAGGAATTCTTTTCTTTCTTGCCAAGATGAAAGATGAAAGAGGATTCAAAAAATTTTGGGTGCTTACAGATACAACTCATACAATAAGATTTTTAAACTATGTAATTGATAACACAGGACCATTTGATTTTAATCTTATTGGAGATGAAGCTTATAACAGCTTCAGAATTGAACAGGGAATTCCTGCTGCACCAAATGAAATTAATGACTTATTCAATCCGCACGAGTTACATTTATCTGCTTTAATAGATACAAAAAAAGGATGTTACATTGGGCAGGAAGTTTTAGCCCGGCTTGAAACTTATGATAAAGTTCAGAAAAGATTAATCGGTTTAACATTCGATTTTCCGATTAACTTAACTCCTGAAACAGAATTAGTTGATGAAGAAAATCAGAATGCAGGAGTTATCACTTCATATGTAAATTCGATTAAACTTAAAAAACCAATTGGGCTGGCAGTCATCAAAAAGAATTATTTGAACGAAAATACAATCCTTTATGTTGTTGATGGACAGAATAGAATTGAAGCGAAAGTAACTGAATTACCATTTAAAAAATGACAATGAAAATTTATACAAAAACAGGCGATAAAGGTGAAACGAGTCTCTTTGGCGGTGAAAGAGTTCAGAAAAATAATTTAAGAATAAATGCTTACGGAACAATTGATGAACTTAATGCCTTTATTGGATTAGCTCTTACAGAAGTTAAAAGTGAAGAAATCAAAAATGTTCTTTTCGATTTGCAGAATAAATTATTCATAGTTGGCTCAGACTTAGCAACACCCGAAACCGAAAAAAACAAAAAGCTTAATATTTCAAGAACAAGTCCGGATTTTATCACAAAAGCTGAATCAGATATAGATAATTTTACTGAAAAGCTTGATGAACTACGGAACTTCATTTTACCTGGCGGGTCTAAAGGTTCAGCAGTGCTTCATATTTGCAGAACCATTAGCCGTAGAGCCGAAAGAGAAATTGTTGCTTTGAAAAATTCTGAATATGTAAACGATAATATCTTAGTGTTCTTGAACAGAATCTCCGATTTGTTCTTTGTTCTTTCTCGTTATGAAAATAAAGTTTCTAATCATCCTGACATAATCTGGAATCCTAAAAGTTAAAGAGGGAATTCAGATTTAAGAACCAGACCCTTTTACGGGGGTGAAATTTGGTTTCGACGGGATTGAAGAGACTTAGAACTGCGCATCGTGTTCCCCAAGTACACGTTAAAGAATTGGGAATAAAAAATAACTGGCGAATATAACTACGCCTTAGCTGCTTAATTAAAGCAGCTCGTTCACTTTATCCTCTCATACCGGGATAAAGTTGAACGTCGTTTAGGTATGATAGCCAAGTCTGTTGTCTGTGCAGGCAAGGCGAAATCTTTAACAGACAAGCTTAATACGATCCCTGTCTGTCGGGCAGTATTAAGCTAAAAAAATAGACAGACTATGTGCGTAGATGTTCTTTGGATCTTAATTCCGGACGCGGGTTCGACTCCCGCCACCTCCACCCGTTAAGATTTTGTTGAATTTTGTAAAACTCTAAAGCCCGATTATTTTAAATTTTCGGGCTTTTTTTGTTTCATAGGTATTGAGTTTGTCTAATATTATACTATTTTTGTGTATGAATAGTGTAAGTAAAGGTTCAAAAAAATTTTTCCACTCATTGAAAGGGAATAAAAATGGAAGTTTATTTTTATTTGGATTCAAATAAGAAGAACAAGAATCCTAAGAAAACAATTTACTGCTATCTAAGAGAGGGAAGGGAAAAACCTTTAATACTCAATACCAAAGAAAAGGTGAATCCTAAAAACTGGAATAAAGAAACTAAGCGAGCAATCACTTCAGGCAAAGGGAAGTTTGATGGAGCTAAAGAGCTGAACCTTTACTTAGATTCTTTTGAAAATGAAATTAAAAAAGCAGTAAGGGAAATCAAAGCTGATAATGTTACAATCGAGTTTGAAGAAATTAAAAGAAAGCTGATCGAAAAGTTTTCAGGGAAAACCACTTCAAACTTTTTTGAGGCTTTGAACTTATTTGTCAAAGTTAGGGAAAATGATTTAACAGCTGGCACACTGAAAAAGTTTGAGAACCTTAAAAGGCTTTTAATTGAGTTCCAGAACAAGACCTATACTAAGCTGACTTTCGGAGCAATTGACTTATCGTTTTATGATTCCTTTATAAACTTCTTAATTTATGAAAAAAAATTAAACAGCAATTCAGCTTATAAAAATATTGCACTGCTTAAAACTTTCTTAGCTTGGAGCTATGACAGAGGGCTTAACAAATATGATTATTTCAGGAAGTTTAAGAAAAAAGAGTTCAGTGTTGATATTGTAACTTTATCAGAGCAGGAATTAAAGAAGCTGGAAGAACTTGATTTATCAGCTGAAGAAAATTTTTCAAAGAATCCTTCAGAAAGATTAGACAGAGTTAGAGATTTATTTTTATTTGCTTGCTATACTGGAGCGAGATTCAGTGATATTGCCAACATTAACAGAGCTGATATAAAAGATAATGTTTGGTATTTGAGACAAGTAAAAACTAAGAACATCACTGAGATTCCACTGATTGACAAGGCTCAAAATATCCTTAAGAAATATGAATTATTCGAAAAGCCACTTCCAGTAATATCAAATCAAAAGTTGAATAAATATCTTAAAGAGCTTTGCAAAAAAGCAGAGCTATTTGACAAAGTAAAGGTAACCGAGCAAAAGGGAAATCAAACAATCGAGAAAGTTCATCAGAAATATGAACTGATAACCACACACACCGCAAGAAGAACCTTTATAACTCTTTCACTGATTAAGGGAATGAATGCACAAGTGATAATGAGTATAACAGGACACAAGTCTTATAATTCTTTTAAGAAATATGTGAACCTTGTTACTGAAGATAAGCGAAAAGCATTAAAAGATACCTGGGAAAAACAGCCTCTAAGATTAGTCACAAGCCATACAGCATAAATTTGAAAGGACATTTTATGATTAAAAATAAATATGAAGAAGACTTTGAAGCAAAGTTCGATTCTTTGTTCGATTTTCTTTGTAAAAGGCTTTCTAAAAAAGTAAACCTTAGTGAAGAAATAAAATCTTACTTTAGAGAGCATTTATTTAAATTATGCAAAGACCTTAATAAGGATATAAATGATGAAATTTATAGAGAGCATAATTTATACCGTGTCTTTAAAATGCCAATTGCGATAATAAATATGATTGAAAGAAAGCAATTAAGAAGAACTAAAGGCTCTTATAATTCTAAAAATTTCATTAAAGTAATAGAATATTTTATCAGCAATGAGGTTTCAGAAAAAAAGGCTTGTAAAGAAGTTTTAATAGCAGAAAGATTGCCTTATGATATTGATACTTTCTATAGAAAGTTTAGGGAATGGTATAATGATTTTTGGAATGTAGATATGTATCCAGAAATTTACAAATTCTTAGAAATAAAGGCTCAGAGAAAAAACATAAGAAAAGGGATAATAAAAGAATTAGTAATAGAGAAATGTATCCAGTAATTTACAGATACTTACAAATAAAGGCTCAGAGAAAAAACATAAGAAAAAAGATAATAAAAGAATTAGTAATAGTGACCTTTAATTAAATGTTATTGACTGGAAGCTCCATAAAGTTTTTTTTTGGGTAGTTAAATTCAAAAAAACATTATGGAGCTAATATGAACGAACAAGACACACAAAACCAGATTGCAATTCTAACTCCCGCACAAATCAAGCGAATTGTAGAGCAAGTTATTTGGGAAGCAAAGAACCTTCCGAAAGAGCCAAAAGAAGAAGAAGATTTATTAACATCAAAAGAGATTCAGAAATTATTGAATATCGGTAATTCGACTATGCACCGATATATCAACGAAGGCAAGCTCAAGCCAATTCGATATGGAAGGAAGTTGTTGTTTAAGAAATCCGAGATTATGAAATAATGAAGCCACAAGGATTTATTATCCTTAATAGGGAATTTTTAGAAAGTGCTGCTTTTCAAAACTCTAACTTGTGGCATGTCTGGTGCTATTGTCTTTTAAAAGCAAACCACAGAGATAAAAGTATTTTGTTTGAAGGACAGGAAATCAATCTTAAAGCAGGGCAATTCATTACAGGAAGATATAAAGGCAGTGATGAATGCAATATGAGTCCTTCTACATTTAGAAACCAGCTGATGAAATTAAAAAAACTTAAACTTTTGGACATCAAGTCGGACAACAAAAAGTCAATCATAACTATTATAGATTGGGCTTCCCTTCAAGATAGCAAACAAAATCAGGACATCAAGTCGGACAACAAAAGGACAACAAAAGGACAACAAAAGGACACAGACAACAATGATAACAATGATAACAATGATAATAAGAGAGAGAGTCTCCAAAAAAATTTAGCAATAGAAGAACCAACCGAATCAGAAATAAAGGAATATTTCAAAAGTCAAGGTTATTCGGAATTACAAGCAGAGAACTTTTATTCTTATTACAAAACACAGAACTGGAAAACAAAATCAGGCATAAGTATAAAAGATAACTGGAAATACAAAGTAAAGGGTTTTGTAAATAATTCATTTAGCAAACAAACAAATCAAGAAAAGAAAATTCAAAAACAGTCAAGTATTTACAAAAAATGTGAAGTATGTGGAAACCCAACTTCAATGGAAAGCGATGGAATTTTTGCTTGTAGTTATGAACATGTTTTGGAAGCCAAAAAGAAAAGAAAAATATTACAATTAAAACCACCAGAGCTTGAACAAACTTTTAAGACAACAGAAGATAAATACAGTGAACAATTAAAAAGACCATATTCATAAACAATAAAAAGAAGCTATATGAAAAAACAAATTACAACACTTAAAAAAGGGAAATTCAGAACCTTAACGAAAGAAGCAATGATAAAGGCAATTGAAGGGAGCTTCGGGAATATCACTTTAATTGCAAAAAGGCTTGATGTTTATAGAAGCACTGTATACGATAACATCAAGAAATTCGACCTAAGCGATATGATAGAATCCGAAAGAGAAAAGATTCTTGACTTAGCAGAGAGCAAGCTGATTGAAAATATTAAAGCTGGTAAAGAAGTTTCAATCATATTTCTGTTGAAGACACTTGGCAAAAGCAGAGGATATGTTGAAAAGCAGGAATTAGAAGTTCAGGACCCGATTAGAGAAAAAGTAATGAAAATGACTGATGAAGAAAGAGCGAAAAGAATTGAAGAACTTAAACAAAAATTATTAAACACAAACTGAAAGGAAAATTTATGGAAGCAAAGGAATTATTTCAAAAGTTTACTTCGTTAAGAAGGGATTATCGAGAAAAACAGCTTAACGCAATGAAGCCAAAGCCCGAATGGAAAAACTATTCCGAGCAATATATCAGAGAGTTGATTAAAAAAGAAGTTGGGAAGTTAGCAGAGCTTCAGTTAGAAGAAGCAGGGAATTTTCAGAAATCAGTTGAGAGGTATTACAGAGATACTGTAAACAAAATCAATCAGGTAAGATATCCTTTAATCAGCCAGACTGACACCGATAAACTGATATTGCTTGAACTTATCAGACAGAGAGCTTTTAATTTTCTTAGTCTAACAAATGATAATTCAAGAATCGAGACTGAATTAAGAACTGCTATGAATACAGATGAAAATTATTTTTCGAGTTTGATTGATTTAATAAAGGCAAAGAAACCGACTGAGCTAAGCGAGAATGAGATTGAGTTTTACAAACGAGTTGAAAAGCTGGAAAGAGATTTTGAACAAATCAAAGACATTGCTGCACTTAAAAAACAGAGAGATTCTTTTTCTGAATTAGTTACAGAGGCAAACAGATACATTCAGGCTTTAAGAGATGGCAAGATTGATTATTACACAAAGTCTGAAGTTGAATCACTAAAGCAGGAAGAAGTCAACAATAACTATGATTTCATAACCCAATCAATGAGCTACTGGAAATAATAACCCCCTAAAAGACTGCTTAGGTTAAATTGCTAAGCAGTCTAATTCTTTCATAAATGATTTATGAGCCACTATCAAATTTCACCCGAGCCACAAGATAGCTTAGCAATAGATTTTCGATTCTAAGGTTGTTTCTGAACTAATATCATAAAGATTTCTTGAA
>Ga0272446_1007771_pt1 | contig 10540 bp, 17 predicted proteins | sample YNPCB0061_FD_194587 | JGI IMG/M metagenome (GOLD analysis project Ga0272446, IMG submission 194587) | Hot spring microbial mat communities from Yellowstone National Park, WY, United States - YNP-CB-006-1 | ecosystem: Environmental > Aquatic > Thermal springs > Hot (42-90C) > Sediment | place... | reverse complement strand
CTGAACAGCGGCGGCTCAATAAGAAAAAGCCGACGCACGCGCGAGGCGTCGAGCAGCGCGGCGTGCAGGGCGATGAACCCACCGCTGCTCCAGCCGAACAGCGCCACGGGGGCGGCGGCCTCGGCGATGAGCCGCGCCGCGTGCGCGCCAAAGTAGCCCTGCCGCGGGAGCACGCTTCCTCCGTCCCACCCGCTCCGGTGAAACACGCGCGCGCCGCCGAGCGCGGCCGCGAGCGGCTCGAGCGCCTCCGCGCCGGCGCCGGTGCCGGGCACCAGCACCAGGTCCGCGTCTCCGGGCTTGCTCATGGCCGGCCTCGTGATCGCCGTGAGCCGTTCTCAGCCCAGGCTCGTTCAGAGGGGCTCATGACGAAGGAAAGGAAGCGGACCCTGGCGAAGCTGGGCGACCATCAACCCGCACGCCGTAGAACCAGGTCCCCCGGCCGACGCCGGCGTACGCGTAGGTGCCGTGTCTCCACGTCCACCCGGGAAGGTCCGCCACCATCGAGCGCAGCTCGGCGGGCTCGTAGATGCGCAGCGTGCTGACGGCGCCGTCCCAGGCGCTGACGGCGAGCGCGACGGGCGTGGCCCATGAGAGCAGGGCGCGCGCCAGACGACGATCTTTCGCCAGCACCGGCGCAGCGAGGAGCGCAGGGAGGCCGACGGGCAGGAAGGCGGCGAAGCGGAGCGGGTTTCGCACCAGCCCTTCCGCGACGAACACGCCCGGCGCGTCCTCGCAGGCGCCACGCAGCACGCGACGCGCGAGCGCAGGCGGGAAGTGGTGGAGCGCGTTGATGATCACCCGCGCCCGCCCGGCGCCGAGGTCGGCCGGGATCGCCGTCGCGTCGACCGGCAGGGGCACGAAGTCGAGCCGCCCGGGAAGCTCCGCGCGCAACGCCTCCCAGGCGGGCACCTGTGGGAAGAGATCGGTCAACAGGAAGCGCGCCTGGCGCCCGCGTCGAGACATCGCCTCCGCGAGCACCTGGGCGGGCCCGCCCGCGCCCGCGCAGAGATCGAGCACCTCGTGCGTCCCGCACGCCGCCAGGAACGCCTCGAACGGCTCGACCAGCCCGTCCAACATGCGGCCCCAGCGCAGCGAGCGCGACAGCGCCTCCACCACCGTGTCGCGCAGCACCTTCGGCGCCCACGGCGAGTCGTTGAATTCGAAGAGCTGAAGGCGGGGCAGGGCCATCGCGCCCCGGCTCAGTCCATCGGGTGCAGCTTCTTCAGCGCCGCGACGACCTTCTCGCGCGCCAGCACCGGCTTCCTTCGCCCGGGCGCTGTGGGCTGCGGCGCCGGCTTCTTCACCGCCGCCGCCTTGGCCCGCTCGAGCACCACCACCGGCACCTTCACCACGCGCCTGGTCGTCATGGCGCCTCGTCAGAACTGCCGCTTCTGCGCGATGGTGCGGAGCAGGCCGCCGTTCGCGTCCAGGAAGCGGCGGAACTCGAGCTCGTCGAGCCGCATGCGCGACAGCACGCCGCTGATCAGCTCGTCGAGCGGCCGCGCGTCGGCCTTCTTCAGCTCCATGGCGATCTTCAGCATCGCCACGCCGTACAGCGGGCTCGCCGCGACCTCCGCCGGCACCGCCTGCTCGACGTCTTCGGTGGACTGCACTGCCGCGGCCGTCTGGAGCGCCACGACCCTCGACTTCCCCCTCCCGGCAATGGGCATGCCGTGACCATACATGACATGGCACCACACGTCAACCAACCGCTTGATCTCACAACGGAAATCCGCGCGATCGTTGCGGGGCGGGGGCGAGTGTGGTTGTGTGCCGACCTCGTTTTCTGGCCGGAAAATCGGCCTCGCAGCGCGCTTTCACGAGTCTCGTTCCGCACCCGTTTTCAGGCCAGAATCGAGCGCCCGCCCAGCTTCGACGCCCATGACTTCGTCGCACCGGTACATCGTGGTGGAGGGGCCGATCGGCGTCGGCAAGTCGTCGCTCACCAACATCCTCGCGGAGCGGCTGCAGGCGCGCCGGGTGATGGAGGTCGTCGAGGAGAACCCGTTCCTCGCGAGCTTCTACACGGACCGGAACAAGTTCGCGTTCCAGACGCAGATGTTCTTCCTCCTGTCGCGCTTCAAGCAGCAGCAGGAACTCTTCCAGCAGGACTTGTTCTCCTCGGTGACGGTCAGCGACTACCTGTTCGCGAAGGACCGCATCTTCGCGGCGCTCACCCTCGATCCCAACGAGCTGTCGCTCTACGAGCGCGTCTTCGACGAGATCGGCCCGCGCGTCACCAAGCCGGACCTGGTGATCTACCTGCAGGCGCGCCTCGACGTGCTGCTCGCCCGCATCAAGAAGCGCGCGCGCGAGTTCGAGCGGAAGTTCGACGCCGAGTACCTCGAGGCCTTGTGCCGCGCGTACAACGACTTCTTCTTCCACTACAACGAGACGCCGCTCCTGGTGGTCAACACGAGCGACATCGACTTCGTCAACAACCCGGAAGACCTGGAGAACCTGCTGTCGGTCGTCCGCCAGACCAAAAAGGGCATCGTCCACTACCAGCCGCTGCCGAGCAGGCGCTAAAGGGCCGCATTAGAGGTACCGACGTCGAAGCCACCGGGCCGTGAGCGACTCCGCGAGGGGCGGTCAACGGCGCAGCACCGGTGACCCATATCCCCCGCCGTACCCGGGAGGTGAACCCTGTGAAGGACAAGGTCACCATCCACACGCTGAAGAAGCTGAAGCATGCAGGTCAGAAGATCTGCATGGTCACCGCCTACGACGCGACGTTCGCGCGCATCCTCGACGAGGCCGGCGCCGACGTGCTGCTGGTGGGCGACTCGCTGGGCATGGTGGTGCAGGGGCACGACTCCACGCTGCCCGTCACCATGGACCAGATGGTCTACCACTCGAAGTGCGTCACCCGCGGGGCGAAGCGGGCGCACGTCGTGGGGGACCTGCCGTTCATGAGCTACCAGAACGGCGTCGAGGACGCGGTGCGGAACGCGGGCCGGCTCGTCGCGGAGGGCGGCGTGGGCAGCGTGAAGCTGGAAGGCGGCGCCGAGTTCGTCGACGTCATCCGTCGCATCGTCCGGGCGTCGATCCCGGTGATGGGGCACATCGGCCTGACGCCGCAGTCGGTGCACAAGATGGGCGGCTACGTGGTGCAGGGCCGCGACGCCGACACCGCGCGCCAGCTGCTCGACGACGCGGTCGCGCTCGAAGAGGCGGGCTGCTACGCGCTGGTGCTGGAAGGCGTGCCGCTCGAGCTCGCGAAGACGATCACCTCGCGCCTGTCGATCCCCACCATCGGCATCGGCGCCGGCAAGCACTGCGATGGGCAGGTGCTCGTCTGCTACGACCTGCTGGGCATGAACCCGGACTTCAAGCCGAAGTTCGTCAAGCGCTACGCCAACCACTTCGAGGCGATCGGCGGCGCGGCGCGGTCCTTCTTCGACGAGGTGCGCCAGGGCGCGTTCCCCGACGAAGAGCACTCCTTCCGCTCGGCGACGATGCGGCTCGTGGCGTCGAACCCCGACGTGCAGCCGTCGGAGCGTGAGGAGAAGGGCGGCATCTACGGCGTGCCGGTATGACGCCCGAGGTGGCCGCCGCCGGACAGCCGTGCGATCGCTGCGGGACCTTCTCCCCCGCGCGGAAGGCGCTCGGCACGCGGCAGCTCTGCGCGGCCTGCGTCGAGCACGTGGTGTCGAATGGGCGCTTCTGGTCCTCGCGCTACGCCACCGTGCTGGGCGCGGTGCTCAACCCCACGGCCACTGCGGTGCTGCTGGCGCTGAACTGGCAGCGGCTGGGCGAGCCGGCGAAGGCCCGCGGCATGTGGATCAACACGGGCGTCCTGCTCCTCTGCTACCTGGCGATCATCTTCTCCAACGTCGAGCTGCCGACGCCGGTGACGCTGGGCGCGGGCATCGGCGTGGCGGTGGTGATGGGCCGCGGCTTCGACGCGACGTGGGCGACGCTGGAGGCCGCGGGCGCGCAGAAGGCGAACCGCTTTCTCCCGGTGGTCTTCACGCTGCTGGCCTTCGTGGCGGTGGCGGTGGTGATGGTGCTCACGACGCCGGACCCCCTCTTCGAGCCATGAAGATCGTCACGAACCCCGCCGAGGTCCGCGCCTTCACGAAGGCGCTCGCGCGCGATGGCAAGCGCCTCGCGCTGGTGCCCACCATGGGCTTCCTGCACGACGGCCACCTGTCGTTGATGCGCGAAGGCCGTCAACGCGCCGACGTCGTAGCCGCGACCATCTTCGTGAACCCGTCGCAGTTCGGCCCGAACGAGGATCTCTCGCGGTACCCGCGCGATCCGGACGGGGACGCGACGAAGTGCGCGGCGGCGGGCGTGTCGTTGCTCTACACCCCCGAGCCAGCCACCGTGTACCCGGCGGGCTACCAGACGTGGGTGACGGTGGACGAGGTGTCGAAGGGGCTGTGCGGCGACCGCCGGCCCGGGCACTTCCGCGGCGTGGCGACGGTGGTGGCGAAGCTGCTGGCGCTGTTCCGGCCCGACGTCGCACTCTTCGGCGAGAAGGACTACCAGCAGCTGCAGGTGATCCGCCGGCTGACCGCGGACCTCGAGCTGGGCGTGGAGATCGTCGGCATGCCCACCATTCGCGAGGCCGACGGCCTGGCGATGAGCTCGCGCAGCTGAAGGCCGGTGACGTGCGCGAGGACTACGTCGAGCTGCGCCACGCCGACACGCTCGCGCCGCTGGACAAGCTGGCGCCGGGCGTCCGCGGGCGGATGCTGGTGGCGGGCTTCCTCGGCAGCACGCGCCTCATCGACAACGTAGCCATCGCCGTCGGCTAACGAGGGGTTGCCGGAGACGCCCGGGCGGGAAATAAGGCGCGCATGGCGGAGAAGGTCACCGGCGAGAAGATCATCTGCGAGAACCGCCGCGCGCGCTTCGACTACGCCATCGACGACACCGTGGAGGCCGGCATCGTGTTGACCGGCTCCGAGGTGAAGGCGCTGCGCGCCAACGAGGCGTCGCTGTCCGACGCGTACGCGCTGCCGGACAAGGGCGAGCTGACGCTGCTCAACGCCCACATCGGCCAGTACAAGCCGGCCGCCGCCTTCGCGCACCTGCCCACGCGCCCGCGCAAGCTGCTGCTCCACAAGTCCGAGATCGAGAAGTGGTCTGCGAAAGTCCGCGAGCGCGGTTACACGATCGTGCCGTTGGTGATGTACTTCAAGAATGGCCGGGTGAAGGTGAAGCTGGGCCTGGGCAAGGGCAAGAACACCGTCGACCGGCGCGAGGGGATTCGCGAGCGCGAGACGAAGCGCGAGCTCGATCGACTGAAGAGGCGCCGCTGAATGGACGCGCGGACGGACGAGAAGAAGCAGCGGCTGCTCGGCGCCCTCGAGAAGGGCATGGCGCAGCTGCACCTCGACGCCCGGCGCCCCGGCGTGCTGGTGCCCGAGAAGTTCCGCGGCGAGCACCATCTGGTGCTCAACGTCTCGTACCGCTTCGATCCGCCGGATCTCACCATCAGCGAGTGGGGCATTCGCGAGACGTTGAGCTTCGCGGGCAGCCGCTTCACCGTCGGCGTGCCGTGGAGCGCGCTGTACGCGATCGCCTCGCACGTCACCCGCGAGTTCTGGATGTACCCGGACGACATGCCCGAAGAGCTCGCCGCCGCCGCGACCGAGCGCATCAACACCGAGGCGATGGCCGCCCAGAAGCCGCAGCCCGAGCCGCCCGCCGAAGCCGCCAAGAGCCCGCGCGCCATCCTGCGCGAGGTCGTCCTCGACACGCCCGACAAGGCGGAAGAGCCGAAGGAGCCCTCGCCGCCGCGCAAGGGCCACCTCCGCATCGTCAAGTAGCCGCGCCCCGGAAATTCTCGCGAAATGAATGTGCCGCGCGGGGCGGGGCACACAGGCGACGCGTCCGCACACGCCAGCGGGAGGGCCGGGGCGTCGTTCGCGGACGGAGGGGAAGCGCACATGAAGACGTCGTCGTCCGGCGCGCGTCGCGCGGCCGGCTGGGTGTCGTGTGTCGTCGCGTTGCTCATGGGCTGCACACAGCAGTCCAACGTGTCCTTGAAGCTGCCGTCGCCGAAGCCGTCGTCGCGCGCCGCGCTGGGAGGCGCCGCCGCCACCGGGAGCGCGCAGTTCGACGCGCCCGTCGTCGATCCGAACACCTGGTCCGGCGCGCCCATGGGCACCGGCCAGTACTCCGTGGCGACCACGCCTCCGTACAGCGGGGGCCCGGCGTCCATCGCCGCCATCGACTCGGGCTGGCACTACGTCGTGATCGGCAACTTCAACGGCAACACCGGCACGGCGCTGGCGGTGCTGAGCGACGCGCCGTGGACGGTGGGCAGCCGGGCGCTCGACGGCGTCCATCGGCTGGCGTTGATCTTCGACGTGACGACGGGCGACGCCGTGGCTGAAGCCGACTCGGGCACGGTGACGCTGACGGTCGCCGGCGGGCAGCTCGGGCAGCGCGTGACGGGCTCGCTGACGGCCGACTTCGTGGACCTCGCGTCGCCGCCGCCCCCGCCGCAGTGCCAGACGAGCGCTGACTGCGCGCGTGGCGAGGTCTGCCAGGCGGGCGTCTGCGTCGTCGCGCCCGCCGGCTGCACGTCCAACGCCCAGTGCGCGGCGGGGCAGGTGTGCCAGGCGGGCCAGTGCGTGCCGTCGGCGCCGCCCGCGTGCGTGGTGGACGCGGATTGCCCGGTGAACCAGACCTGCCAGGCCGGCGTGTGCGTGTCCGGCCCGACGGGGTGCACGTCGAACCTGCAGTGCCCGCGTGGGTACACGTGCCAGGCGGGCGCGTGCGTGTCGTCGACGCCGGCGACGTGCAGCGCGCAGCAGGGCAGCGGCTCGTACAGCGGCGGTTGGGGCGGCGTGGCGCAGTGCACGGCGGCGGGCTCGGGCGCGGTGGCGTTGTCCAACGGGCAGGCGTGGTTCCAGGACGACGGCGCGCTGGCGCTGGTGGTGGCGGATTCGAGCTCGGGCGAGGGGGTGCTGATTCAGCTGTCGGCGTGCCCGTCGGCTGCCGGGGCGGTCTCGCTCCAGAACGGGCAGGCGGTCGTCTACGCGGAGGTGGCCAACGCCGCCGCTGACGCGGAGCTCTGGGTCGCCAAGCGCGCGTCGGGGGGAACGCTGACGTTCACCTCGGTGGGCGCGGTGACGGCCGGCACGTTCCAGCTCGCCTTCTCCAACGGCGGCTCGGTGACGGGCAGCTTCACCGTGCAGTAGCGCGCTTCTTCTGCCAGTCCGCGAGCAGCTTCGCGGACTGGGCCTGCACCTTGCCGCGCAGGAAGCCGGTCCACCCCAGCACGAGCCCGACGGGCCCCAGCGCCTGTCGGGCCCAGCGGTGGAAGTCGAACACGTCGGTGTGCCGGACGATCTTCCCGTCGCGGAACTCGAGGGAGAAGTCCTGGGCGCGCTCGCAGAGCATCGTCCACATGTCGCCGATGGCGTCGCCCTGCAGGCCGGGGAAGGCGGGATCGTCGAAGCGCGCGTCGGGTGCGTAGGCCGCGCGCATGACGGCGGCGTCCATGCGGTTGAAGGCCTCGTAGAAGCGCGTCAGCAGCGCGGCGTTCGGGTGCTGGCTCATGTGGCGTGGGGGCGCAGCACGAGGACGGGGCAGGGCGCGTGATGCACGACGCGATCGCTGACCGAGCCGAGGATGAGGCGCTTGCCGGCGCCGAGCCCGCGGGAGCCCACGATGACCAGGTCGGCGCCCAGGTGCCCGGCGAGATCGCACAGCGTGTCGGCGGCCTTGCCCAGCTCGACGCGCGCGCTGGTGGGCACCTTCGGGCGCTCGGCGATGAGCTCGTCCAGCACCTTGCGGGCGTTGGTGACGTCCTGCTCCGAGCGCGGCGCCGACGTCATCACGTAGCCGGACAGCGGGCCCACGGGGATCACCTGCGGCGGCTCGAGCGCGAAGACGAGCGTCACGCGCCCGCCCAGCTGCTCGGCGAGCCCCTGGCCGTAGCGCGCCGCATCGAGGGACTCCTTCGACCCGTCCACGCCGATCAAGATGTGCTTCACCATGCGCTGACCATATACACGGGTCTCTCGCGGGGCCGCGCTACTTCGTGAGGCGAGCGTTCAGCTGCGCTTCTTGGCCACCGCGAATCGAGCCCTTCCACGGCTTGTAGCCGGGCAGCGAGAGCTCGACGGGCGCGTCGCCGTGCCACACGTTGTCGCCGGCCCACGGGGTGACGCCGACCTGCTGCCCCGCGATGCGGACGGTGGCGCCGGGCGGCTCGCTGGTGACGATGACGGTGCCGCGGAGCCCGGCGCCGGCGAGCGCGTCCAGCACCGACGACTCGCGGACCGTGTCCGGCCTCTGCGGCGCCGGCTGCAGACTGGGGACCACCAGGCTCGCGGCGAAGAGGCCCGCGCCGGCGAGTACGGCGATCGCGACGAGCCAGAGCCCGCGCCGACGGCTGGGCAGCGGCGCGTCGTGCGGCAGCTGGTCGATCATCCGCTCGGGGGGCTTCTCGCGCGTCGCCAGCTCCAGGGGCGCCTCCGCGCGCGCCTCTGGCTCGATGCGCGCGATGCGATCGGCGACATTCCCCTCCACGCGCCCGTCGGCGTTGATGACCGGGCCACCGCTCTTCAGAAAGTCTGGCTCGTCGTCGTGCTCGGACACGCGGGTGATTCTGGCGCAGCGCGCCGCCCGCGGCCACCGGCGGGAGAGGGTTGGCCGTCAGTCAGCGCTTCGCCTTGCCGCCCACCATCGTCGCGCGCGACGTCATGTCCGGCGGCACGCGCGTCGAGTAGTGCACGACCCCTTCGTCGTCTTCCCAGCGGTACACGTCGTTGCCCGGCGAGGGTGGCTCGGTGGGCTTCGGCGGCGCGGCCCGCTCTTCCGCGGCCTTCTTTTCGAGCTCGGCTTTCTGCAGCTCGATGAGCGCCCGCTGCGCGGCGAGGGCCTGCTCGTTCACCAGGCGCTCCTGCGCGGCGCGCTCCCGCTCTTCGGCGGCGCGCTGACGCTCCTCCGCGACGCGCTGGCGCTCTTCCGCCGCGCGCTGCCGCTCCTCGGCGAGGCGGCGCTCGTTCTGCTCGCGCTCGATCCGCGCCGACTCTGCCAGCGCCCACTCACGCTGCGCCGCCGCGGCCCTGTCCGCGCGCTCCTGCTCCTCGCTCGACGGGAGGGATCCCACCCACGTCGGCCCCACCACGTAGGGCACGTACGGCGCGCGCACCGGGCGGTAGCCCATCGGCGGCAGCACCACCGGCCCGGGGAAACTCGACTGGAAGCCGCCGACGTACCCCGTCCACGTGCCCGACGACGGTTGGCCGACGGCCTTGAAGCCGCCGACGTACCCGGTCCACGCGCCCTGCGACGCGCCACCGTGCACGCCCACGCCGAGCCACGCCTGCGCCAGCGCCGGACCGGCAGCCATCGCAACGGTGAGGAGCAGGGCTCTCATGACTCCAAGATGACGCCGCGCCCCACCGGGCGCAACCCACCGCAGCGCGCGACCGCTGCGCCGACGTCAGGACGCCGGGTGCTTCTCAGAGAGCTCGCGGAGATACGCCCACTGGAAGATGCCGGTCCGGTGCAGGTCACCGAACGTGAAGGCCAGCGCGTAGTTCCCCACGGGCTGCACCTCGACGGCCTTCATGCCCTCGGGGATGGAGCCGACCTCGTAGGTGCGCACGCCGCTCCATTCCTCGACGCACTCCGCGCACGGGCAGTACTGGCGCAGCGTGCGGGCGGTGACGCGCGTGGTGACGCCGTCGCTCCAGCTGAGCTCGAGCAACTGCTGGTCCTTCGACAACGACACGTTGGTCGCGACCGGCGTCTTCTGCGCCGGCTTGAGGCTGTTCCAGAAGCTCATTTGTCGTTCTCCAGCACGGGGGAAGGCGAGGGCGGCGGCATCGCCGGCGGCGGCGGGAGGATGGGCGCCGACGGGCCACCGCCTTCTTCGACGATGGCGACGACGGCGGCGGCGAGGCGATCGACGAATCCTTCGATCAACACGCCCTGGCGCGGGCCTTCGTTCGCCAGCACGCCCTCGGTGTAGGTGACGTCGAGGCCGAACGGGCGGCGCAGCGGCTGCAGGCCCGCGAGGTTCACCGCGAAGTCCGCCTGCGTCGGGTACTTCACCAGCCGCGCCTTGACGATCTCCGCGCTGGTGACGAAGCGCTCGACGAGGCCGGTGACGTGCTCGGTTTCCTCCACTGGGTAGCCGGCGCAGATCAGCAGCGGCCAGATGATGATGCCGGCGCCGAAGCAGAAGCTCTTGAGCGTTCGGTCGGACACCGTCGTCTCCTGGCCCTCGATGACGGTGCGCACCACGACGGTCTCGCCCTCGAGCAGGCTGGCGCCGCCGGTGGACGTCACGCGCCACGACGGCCGCAGCTGCTGCACGGCGAGGAGCACCTTGCGGTGGAGCTCCACGAGGATGTCCCTCTTCCTCGCACCTGCGCGCACCGTGACCCGAACGACGGCGCTGATAGACTTCGCGACTGGCCGCCGCCGTTCCGGAGTCCCCCGCCATGCACTCACATCGCTTCGTGTTCTTCCTCGCGCTGCTCGGTGCCTCCTGCACCGGCAGCGTCAACACCGATCCCCCGTGCCAGTACGCCGACGGGCGCGCCGTCCTCGATGGGCG
>Ga0272446_1007770_pt1 | contig 10541 bp, 8 predicted proteins | sample YNPCB0061_FD_194587 | JGI IMG/M metagenome (GOLD analysis project Ga0272446, IMG submission 194587) | Hot spring microbial mat communities from Yellowstone National Park, WY, United States - YNP-CB-006-1 | ecosystem: Environmental > Aquatic > Thermal springs > Hot (42-90C) > Sediment | place... | reverse complement strand
TTGGGATAGCCGCACTCCGTCCGCAGTCGGTTGCCCAGCGTAATCCAGCTACTTCCCTGGAAACTCGCCAGTTCGGTCGGCATGGCCATCGAGCCGAACCCCTTGCGAGATTTCGACCCCGCTCCGCCGAGCATGCAGAACCACCACAGAGCCGCCTTGGCCTGCTCCAAAATCACCTCGGGAGAAATACTCGCCTCGCGAATCACTTTCCCGTGGGCATCCGTCAACCGAAAGTGCCCCGCTCGAGCCGTCAGTTCCACACGCCACTTCGCCCCGGCCGGCATGTACCAGCGTTGCTTCCGCTTGCCCTCAGCGATTTCATCCATGCCATAACCGGCGTAGACGATCCCTGCCATCCCTCCTCGCTGTAGCGGGATGCCGTGCTGCTGGGCAAAAGCTTCGTTGACACGCAGTTTTCCCTGCTGATTCAGCGATTTGTACGGCGATAGCTCCGGGGTGCCGGCAATCCTGCTGACACGCAGTCCGACGGCCCCGCCGGTGTCTGTACTGCCCCAGACAGCCGCTTCCAGGCAGCGTAGCGTGTCCACATCCACAAAGCCGGCGTGCATGGCCCGCCACCACCAGCGCAACAGCCCCCGCAGCGTTGCGGAACGCAGGTCGCAATCCTCCTTACGTTGCGAGGCTCCCGCCAGATAAGCCGGAGTCAGCAGTTCCAGCGTGTAGCCAACCTCCAGCAGAGCCGACGATTGGCTCACGACACAATCCTTCTCTTTGCGGAACGCTCCGTAGCCCGCAGCCGTCTTGGCACCGCAGCCCAACTGCTCCAGGGCACCATCCAGCCATTGCTGGGCCAGCTGCAGCAACTCGTCAGGCACCTCCGCCCGTCGCTTGCTCAGGGCGAACTCGAACGCTGTCCCCGGCTGGATCGCCAGGAAATACACCGGCACCGGCGATTGCCAGTCTCCAGGCGGTTCATCTCCCTGATAGTAGTCGGAATAATGGTTGTTCACGATGTCCACCAGCAGTTTCGGCCACTGCGTCGGCCAGGCCTCGTGGAAGACGATGCTTCCCGCCGCCGCCTCCTGGCTCGGGCCGTAATCGGGCACGCTGGTCGGCTTCCAGGGCTTGGGGCGATTGTCGATGCGATCCGAGCTGGGTGCCCAACCGAACACCTCTTCGATGCGCTGCCAGGCGGCCGGCTGTTCCGCCTCGGGCTGGGCCGCCAGCCACACTGTCTCCGCGTAGGCACGGGCCATGCCCTTGAGTCCGCTGCCCGGCAGATAGGCAAAGCCGTACAACGGATGCAGACACAGCCCGGCGTTCTCCAAGGCGCTGGCCCGAGCCAGATGTAGTGTCAGAGGTGTCAGCGTCACCCGTTGCCAGACCCGCGCCGACAGGTTACGCAGCCACTCGGCCCGCTGCGTTCGCTGTTCAGCCAGCACTGCCGCATCTCCTGGCAGCCCAGCTACGCGGAGCAACTCGTCTCGTTGCTGCTCCTGATCCTTGCACGGCTGGATGAACCGATCGAGCAGCAACCCTGGGTGTCGGCTCACATCGCTTTTCACTCGCTCCAGCACCTGCCGTAGCGATTGCGGCACCGGCACACCATTCAGCGGATCGGCGTTGTCCGCAACAGGCGGATTTGCTCTTCCCCCCATACGGGGAGCCGTTGGTGCCGCCCTGCCAACCGGATTGGCCCCTGCCGGCGGAGCCGGCTTGCTCGCTCCAACCGGACGCACGTTGCGGGCCGTCGGTCCTCTGTCGTTTTGCCCCCGGTCGAACTCGACCTCCAGGCCGTTGTGAATCGCCTGGGCCGACAGTCCACGCAGCGAGCGGTCACCGAAGAAACACCGCTGGCCGTCGGCCTCATCGCGGATGAATCCCGTCTGGCCGTTCCACTGCACCACGTTGCCTCGTGCCATCGCTCAGTCCCCCTTGGCATCGGTGAGATTCTCGGCCTCGGCGAAGCGTACCAGCCATTGCAAGTAGGCCAGGCACTCCGCTGTCGCGTACCGCTGGAAATCCGCATCGCCGTGGATGACCCGTACCAGCAACCGTTCATCCTCGTTGGCCTTGAGAGGTCGGCGTTCCTTCATCCAGTTCGACAGAGCCTGTTGCAACTGCGGGGCATAGTCCTTGGCCAGCAGAAACGCCAATGCCTGCCCCAGTCCCGCCGCCAGGATGCGCGTCGGCAGCTTCTTGGCCTGCGTGCCGAACTGCTTCTTGTCGGCTTCCCTGTCCTGCTTGACCTGTTGCACCACCTGCCAAGCGTGTTCGGCCCGCTTCTGATCCAGCGTCTTCATCATTGCCCCCCTCCCAGTCGAACCGCACAGTAGCCCTTACCCGTCGTCTCGTCGCCACCCACCTGGACAATCGGCGGCAGTAGTTTGCCGAGTTGCTGCAACAACTCGCTCGGCGTAGCATCGCGCCGCGACCGTGAGGCGTTCATCAGCACCACCGCGTAGAACAGCGTCTCGGTCGGCAAGAACTCCTGATAGAACAACGCCCCCTCCTTGACTGTCTTGGTCTCGTAGTTCAGCCCCACTCGAGCCGACACCTCGGTCGCGTGCCGCACAAAGTGGCCGAAATCGTCGTCGGACAGCACGACCAGATGTTTCTTGAACCGCTCGCGTGTGCCCTTGTAGCCCGAGGTGTCCGGCAAGAGGTGGCGAATGATCCACTCAGCCAGGCTCGGCTCCAGCAACTTACTGTCACGCTCGAACTCGAACTCCTCCAACACCAGGCGCGTATCGATCAGACACGGGCAGCCGTCCACAATGCGGGCGCGGTTTGGCTCCGCGCGGATGCTGGCCACCGGAGGCAGGCCGGTCAGGCCGGCCAATTCCGCGTCGCGCTGGAGCCGTTCCAGTACCTGCGAACAGGTCACCCAGGCGAACACGCCGCGCAGCGACCGCACGGGAAAGGCCAGTATTCGGGCATCCGTCACGCTCAGGGCTCCACCGAACTCACTGGAGTCGCTGGTCGGTGGGCCGAACAGCGTGGCCAGGGTGAGCGAACGGTCGGCGCGTTCGCGCGGCTTGAGATCGCGATCCGCTTCGCGGATCAGTTCTTCGCTGTTGAGTTGCCCGTTGTGTACCAGGGCATTGCGGCAAGCATCGCGGAGGATGCCTTTGAGGGCCGATCCGGCGATGGTCGGGTAGTGGGTGTGCCGCTCACGCTGCACCGGCAGATCGACGGCACCCAGAGCGGTGCCCGCTCCGGGATGCAGAGCCGTCTGAGCGTGTAGCCCCAGCAGGGCACCAGCGGGTCGAGTCCAAACAGTCGGGGTCATTGCCAAACTCCTCTCAAAGCCTGTCCCCAGCCGACGGCGCGATCGGTCGGCGAGCCGCACAGCGAGCCATCTTCAGGGGAAAACTTACCTTGCACGAAATACACCGCCCCCGCAGGAACCGCGAAGCGGGTCGGCTCCGGGCCGTTGCGAGCCACGTCCCAGCCGGAAAACGTCAGTGGGGCAGCGGTAGCCGCCGCTTGCACCGTACAATCGCCCAAATTGTCCGGGCGGTGGGCCTGTTGCAGCGGTGCTGGCGTGATCAATAGCCACAGCGACCGCTCGCCGACCGGCACCTCGGGCCAGGCTATCCGCGAACGCGGCATCACCCGAATCGATCGCCCCTCACCGCCGAGCTGTAGTGGGCCAGCCAACCGCGCGGCTACGTCCGCCGGGGCACCTGGCCCAGGATGCACCTCCGCGATCAGCCCCACGTTCCGCTGCAAAGCCAGCAACCGGACACCGTAAAGCATGCCATCCTCCCCTGTCAAACGGTCGGGGTCGATCCGCAGCCCAGTTCGCTCGTCGAAGTCGTACAACTTTTCCACCGCAATGCGTTGGGACAGAGCCGGCTCGCGGCCTTCTAGAAACTCGCGTAGTCCCTGAAGTTTCAGGAATCCTCCAGCCGGCTTGGCCTCGTTCGCTCCCGCTCGCCACAGCGGCCACAGTCCATGCGGGTCGTACCAGCCCGGCAAAGCTCTCGGTTCCAGCGGCCGGGAACGCACTAGCCGATCGCCGTCCTGAGCCAGTATGATCGGCATCGGCACCAGCGGTTCCGCCTGTTCACCCCGCCCCAGTGCCAGCCACGGCCCGCGGAAGTGAGTCCGCAGTACCCAGTCCGGGCAGCCCAGTTGGCTCAGAGCTTGCTCGATGTCCTGCCCGCGTCGCCGCAATTCCGGCAACCTGCGGAGATCAATGTACCCCTGCACCAGCCGAGTGCGTAACGCTCCCGCCAGGGTGCGTGGTTGCGGCAGACCGCTTTCCGCTCGAGTGGAGGCCTCGAAGGGCCGGCCATCCCGACAGAACAGCGTGTCCAGCGGCTCCAGATACAGTCCGATGGCTTGACTCATCGATTGTCCCTCCCACGCGCCAGAAAGGAGGCCGACTGGCACAAGGTCACAAAATGCCCCCGCGCCGGCAACTCGGCACCAGCCCGTTCTCCACAGAACTGGTGATAGCGATCCCACAACGCCAGCACTTGCTCCACAAACTGCGGTGAACTCTGTTCCGATCGCTGGAGCAACCGAGACAGTTCGGAGCGGAACGGCCCCTCGGCCAGTCCTTCGAGCGTGGGCAGTTCGGCCCGCAGCCGATACGCCCAGCGATCCGACGCTCCCGCGAGGAACTTGCCTACCAGTTTCTGCACCAGGGGAACATCCGGCCAGCCGATCACGCACTGGCTATCCTCGCCCGAACGACGCACGATGCGCAGCGTCAGGGCATTGCGACCAGCCGACTTGGCGGCCTTCTCGGCCTCGCGGGCTGCCTGGAGAGCTAGTCGCAGATCCTCCTTGTAGTGAACGACGGCCAGCCCGGCACTGACGGTGGCCTTTTGTCCCATGAGCAGTCGCCCTGTCTCCTTGTCCCAGTCCTGCCGATAGGCAGCCTCCAGCCGAGCCGCACATTCCAGAGCCTTGGTGGTCGGCAACAGGGCCAGCACGTCGTCGCCGCCTGCGTAGATGAGCGTGCCCTGACAGTCGGCCACGACGCGCGGCACGACGTGCAAGGCGTAGTTGGTCAGAGCCTCGGTGAGAGCCGATTGCAGAGCCGGGCCAAAAGGCCGTCGCGCGTCCAGGCCGGCCTGTGCTCTGGGCAAGCGAGCGAAGTAGTCGGTCAGCCGGGGAGCCAGCGAGTCGCGGACTCTGGGCGAGTGCTGCCCGCGCAGCCACTGTCCCATGCGGTCGCCATCGAGCATGAGAATGGCCAAGTAGGCTGGCGGTGCCTGCTTGCGGCGTGCAGCGCGGATCTGCTCCCACAACCCAGGCGGAATCGCGTCGTCGTCCTCGTCCTGGGGATTGGGCTGTGTCCAGTGCAGCCATTGCCCACTCCAGTTGTTGAAGCGATCCGGATTGATGCCGTTTTCCTGGAGCCACAGCCTCGCCGCGACGGTCGCCGTGTCGGGATAGCGGAGGTCATCGCGTGCCAGTCCCAGTTGTTCGGCCAGGTAGGCCGACCAAGCATACCGCTTGACCAGGCTGACGGCGCACAAGCGATCGCGGCGACCGATACGCGCTCCCTCGATCTGCCCGGCGGATCGGAAGTCTTGCCAGAAGCGGTCGGCTTGGTTTCGTTCTGCTGGGCCGACTTGTTCGTAGGTGCCCAGCAGACTACACTTGCCCGGCCAGCATCCAGCCGAGGCTTCCGGCCGGTACTCGGGCAATGCCCGCACTCCACGTTGGGCGGCCATCAATCGGCCGAGCAGATCCATCGCTGCCATCCACAGCCCGGCCGAATCCTGGGGATAGCCAGGTCGATCTTCTGCTGGCAAGGCATCTTGCAGGTTGCGAACTGCAAAGGCATCCGGCAGGGCGGCCCGCAGCTCCCCGTTCGGCGACAGCAATCGCCCCAGCGTCTCATCGGTGCAATCGTTGAAGGGCAGCACCGCCGTCCTGACCTCGAAGAACGACTCAATCTGGGCATGCCAGTAGCGATCCCAGCCATCGGCGTGCGGCACGTTGGCCCGCCGCAGGCGATTGTCCAGAACCTGACGCACGGCCTCCGCGATGCGTCGCCATTCCTGTCGGCATGACTGCTCGCACTTGTCGGCCAGTTGCCGGGCCGTCTGATCATCCTGGCCGAGCGGTACAAAGGCCGTGAAGCGATTGGGCAGACATGGTGCGAGGAGTTGTTGCGTCGAGGTTTGCGGGATGCGTTCGCGCAGCAGGGGCGGCTCGCCGGGAGATTCGCTGAAGCGTAGCCGACGCAACCAGTTGTCCATGAGCGGATTGCCACGCAACGACGGCGACAGGATGGCGGCCGGGCCGCACTGTTCGATCACCGGACGCATGGCCGCGAAGGTCAGCCAGGCCAGCAGATAGCTGCCCGTCCACAAATCGCGGACGGTGCGCGCCGCCGCGATGAAGGACTGAACTGGCCCCAGAGAAAAGGTCAACAGAGCCAGACCGCGCTGATCCTTGCAGGCGGCAATACCCATCGCCGCATCGTTGTGGTGCCAGATGGTGTGATCGGGCAACCGAGTATCGGCGGGCAACAGTCCCCAGACGGGGTGTTTCTGGACGAGTTGATCGCGCCATTGCCTCCAGATCAGCAGGGCGCGAGCGCGAGGCGGATCGAGATCGGCAACCAGTTCGCGGAGGGTGTCTTGTTCAAGCTGGCGATTGAGGGCCGACACCTCGATTTCGACGGGATGCCCTGACAGGGGATGGCGGATATGCAGTCGGCCATTCTCCGGCCCGACGGCGCGTTGGTAGTCGGGGCCGGGTGTCGGTAACGGGACGATGCGTTCCAGACGCGAGGCCAGGGTGTCCTCGGTGCGGGTGTCGGCATGCAAGGTACTACGCTGGACTTGCTCACCCAGAGCGATGCTGGCCAGCGGTGCCGCGTGACTTTCGTGGCCGCGAATGTCCAGTGCCTTGGAGGGTGGATCGTGGAGGTAGGCGATCAAAAGCGAATCCCAGTCGGGGTTCATGGTCAAGGACTCCGTGCAGATAGCGTTGCATCCTCTAAGGGAGATACGTCGGTCTATCGCCGACTTTACAAGGAAAGTGGTTCGCCCTGGATGGTCATCAATCCCATGCCCTGAACGGTACTCTTGCCCAGGTGCAACCAGGTGGCAGCGCAAAGCAGATCAGCCAGGGGGCCGGGGCCTTCTAGTAAGGTCAATTCGCCGACCACGCCGCGCAACTCGATTTCGGCACGCTGTCGGCCCGAATAGCGGATCAGATCGCGTGGTTGGCCGCGAAAGGGCAATGCCGGCTGACGACGGGCCAATTCCAACCAGGCGGATCGCTCCTGCCAAGAGGCCTTGCCCGCTTCGGGTGCCTGAGCCGAGAACCGCCGCAGAGCCGCCAGGGTCAGATCGGCCAGCGTCGGACTCAGCAGCAATTGCTGCTCGCGCAACAGCCGAAGGGGCGAGAGAAAGACCAACCGACAGGGTCGGTCGCTTCGGACGGGCCAGGGTAGTCCGGCTAGGCTGAAGCCCGGATGCAAACGCGAGGGCTGTAGCAAGGTGCCGTCCCAGGCCAGCGGTTGAGTGCGTTGCAGGTGAGTGGGCAGGCGACGCGGCCCCAATCCCCGTTGCAAGGCCACGTCCCAGGCCGTCCACACCAGTTGCAACCCCCGGGCATCCAGTGGGCCGAACAGCACGAATTCCAAGGCCGGCTCAGCGGTCGGCCCCTGGGTGCAGGGGCGGAGCAAGTATCCTGTTGTCCCCAGCGGCTTGCCCTCGAACAAAATCTCGTAGAGCAACCGATCGATCTCGTACAGGGCTGCTCCCCACACGCCGCGGAGCAGCGGCACGGTCAGTTCAACTTCCACCGGAGCGAGGGTCATTCGCCAGGCCCGAACGCACAGACGCGACAGAACTGCGTGCAGATTGTTGAGCAGAACTTCACTCATTACTGGCGATCCGTTTTGTTGTCAGAAGCAGCAAGCTCTTCCGTCAGGGGCTACTAGTCGTTGCCGGCGAGAGGAAGGCAGACACAGGTAGATCGAGTTGTACAGACGGCAAAGAGAGATCGGGAGGCATGATACAGTCCGCCCGGGCAGAGAGATCGGGACAATTCAACATAGGACTATTATCGGGAGCAGTGGCCCTGGGGTCAATCGACTGGGACGGATAGTCCGCCTGAGTGGCACGAGATGCTTTCTAGCTGCGAGAATGACCCGTCGTATGAAAACATGGGAGGAATAGTAGATTACTAGGAAAGATTTAACCGCCTTCTATCATACACCGCTTCTCTGCTTGCCCTGACTGCACCTCTTTCAAATCCCGCGAAATCTGCGTCATAACTAGCTGGGAAGGTTAGTGCCGGCCAGCCCGGACACTTCCCACCTTTCTCCCCATTTCCACCCAGGAGGTTGTACCCCCATGAAGGCGTTCACACCCGGTAGCCCCACGCCCTTGCAGGAGAAATTCGCCTCTGCATCGCCGCCAGCAACGAGTGGCCGCAGCAATTCGAGAACGGCAAGGAACTGCAAGCGGTCTACGACAGATTTTTGCTCCGCAAAACGGTGCGGCCCATCGTGTCGCAAGCCGGCCGTCGCCGCCTGCTGTGGCAACGCGACCACTCCCCGCGACTGAGTAGTCGCATCACGGCTGCCGAACTGGATCAGGCCCGCCGTCGCCAGCATCTGTGCGTATCCGCCTGTCAGGCCTTCGCCTACCTCAGTGGGGAAACGCAGGTGTTGCCCGAACATCTGGAGATGGCCCAGCACATCCTGTGGGACGATCCCACGGAACAACCGCAGAAGTGTGCGGCCATCATTGCTCGCATTGCCAACCCTGTCGGTATGCGGATCAACAGTCTGCTGCTGGAGTGCGAGTCCATCGTTGCGGGCTGCCAGCCCAGCGATCTGGCGCAGGCCGCCACGGCAGCGGCCAAGCTGGCGGAACTGGAGCGTACCCTGGCTAGCCAGCCCCACGGCACTGCAACTGGACGAGTGGGCGTTGCGACGCGGTCGCGAGGTGCTGGCCCACAGTGGTCGATTGCAGGCTCTGGATCTGGGCGAACACGCCGTCGCCGATTTCCACGCCAGTGCCTTTCTGCCCGATCCGCAACTGCTGCCGGCCTGCGAGGATGCCGAGAGGCATGAGCTATGTCTGTGGAGAAACCCCACCCCCTGCTGACAATTCCCTCGGATACGCGCCTGCTGGGCGAGATCCTGACCTGGTCGTGTTCCGGTCTACGCATTCAGCATACCGACCTCATCGAAGCCCTGCGTGAAGCCGGTCTGGACGAGGGCGTAGCCCGCGAACTGGCTCCGCGTCATGCGTTCAGCCGCGCCTGCAAACGGCTGTCGCAGCAACGCATCATCCGGCAAATCGGCGAGGATGCCCGCAGCATCCGCTTTCAGTTCACGCAGGAACAGCGCGAGGGCGATCACTTCACCTACGCCCTGGAAACTGTCCTGAGTCTAGACAAGGTCACGGGTAAGGTGCGTTGCGACCTGCCCGGACTGGCCACGCTGGCTCAGGAACACCTGGATGAGTGCATCGCGGTGCGTACCGGCAGCGATTTGACCCGCGTCATCCAGCGACTGTTCGAGCGACAGGCCGACCTGTTCCCCATCCGTGAGAAGGGCGGCTGTTACTTCAGCCCGGTGGAACACACCGCCTTTGTGGATCGCATCGACCGGCTGTTGCAGACCCTGCGGGGCAACCTGCGGCGATTCCCGGTGCCGGCGGGTACGCCACAGGGAGATCGCAGTGTCCGCGAGGCGGTGGCCGCTGGGCTGGCCACCCTGATTGCCGAGCATGAGGCTGCCGTGGAGTCCTTCGGCAGCGATACCCGGCCAGACACCATCGAACGGGCCGCTCGTCGCATCCAGCAGACCCGCTTCAAACTGGAAGCCTATGCCTGCTATCTGGCCGAGGAGCGTTCCCGGCTGGAACGCGATCTGGCCCGCACGCAAACGCGGTTGCGGGAACGCATCGAAGAACTGGCGGCGGTGGTGTGATGATCCCTGTCATCCTGTGGAGAAATCCTCATGCCTCCTTCCCAGGCAGCGGTGCGGCAACACGTCCGCGAACTGCACATCCTGAGTCATCCGGTGTTGTGGCCGACCTGGCCGTTCCTGCCCGTGATCCGTCGTCAGGTAGAGCAAGTGGAACTGGGTCTGCTCTTCGATGCCTTGGCGGTATGCCACCTGCCCGGTTACCGCTGCACGGTGTTCCGTGCCAATCTGTTTGCGTTGCCACGTCGGCTGGAGGACTTCCTGAGTCTGCCTCGCGAGGTCTTCGACACCTTCGAGGAACTGGTGGCCGCTGGCTGGCACATCGACTGAACCCAAGGGGAAGGTCATGAACGAACGGTATGTCCGACCAATGGCCAGTCCGCCGTTGGTTCCCCCTGCGGAGCGGAGTCTGCGTAGCGAACTGCGGAGCCTGGACGAGCAGGTGCAGCAAACCGTGGTGGACAGTCTGGCCGCTGCCGTGGCGGCCTGCGTGCGAGCCGCCCTGTACCGGGTGCTGGCTCGCCTGCGACAACCGTTACCCAAGACGATTTCGGCAACCGCCCTGCTGGGACGAGTCGGCCGATTCTGTGGTCGGCTGGCCCTGTGGGTGCTGGCCCCACTGGGACTGCGTGCCAGCCGACTGGCTGGTCTCGCC
>Ga0272446_1007769_pt1 | contig 10542 bp, 8 predicted proteins | sample YNPCB0061_FD_194587 | JGI IMG/M metagenome (GOLD analysis project Ga0272446, IMG submission 194587) | Hot spring microbial mat communities from Yellowstone National Park, WY, United States - YNP-CB-006-1 | ecosystem: Environmental > Aquatic > Thermal springs > Hot (42-90C) > Sediment | place... | reverse complement strand
GTGGAAGAGAAAAACGAAAAAACAGGTAGAACGAATCATAGGCAGATATTCCCTCGCTATCACCAACTATCTGTAGTGCGAAAGCTCCTTGTCGATGTTAAGCAAAACGGGGTGGGGAAACGATACCTGATTCAACATTCGGCTGGTAGTGGCAAGTCCAATTCTATTGCATGGCTGGCGCATCAACTGGTGGGGTTAGAACGGGATAAAAAACCTGTTTTTGATTCGATTATCGTTGTTACCGATCGCAAGGTTCTGGATAAACAGATTCGGGATACTATCAAGTCCTTTGCCCAAGTTAGCAGTGTAGTAGGTCATGCAGAAAATTCCCATGACTTGTGTCGTTTTCTCAACGAAGGGAAGCAGATCATCATTACTACTGTGCAGAAGTTTCCTTTCATCCTGTCAGCGATCGGGGACAATCACAGGCAGAACAAGTTTGCCATCATCATTGATGAAGCCCATTCCAGTCAGGGTGGGAAAACCACTACCGCTATGAATCGCGTCCTAGAAGAGAGTGCGTCCTATGGCGATGAAGAAGAGACAGTAGAGGATCAGATTAACAAGCTAATGGAAAGTCGCAGGATGGTGACCAACGCCAGTTATTTTGCCTTTACTGCTACTCCCAAAAATAAAACGCTGGAAATTTTTGGAGAACCCGAACCTCAACCAGATGGCAAAGTAAAGCATTATCCTTTCCATGCTTACACCATGAAACAGGCTATACAGGAAGGCTTTATTCTCGATGTGCTGAAAAACTATACCCCTGTTGCCAGTTTTTACAAGTTGATTAAAACAGTGGAAGATGATCCGCTGTTCGATACCAAGAAGGCTCAAAAAAAACTGCGTAAATATGTGGAGTCCCATGCTTATGCTATCCGTGAAAAAGCGGAGATAATGGTTGACCACTTCCATACCCAAGTCATGGGGCATCGTAAAATTGGTGGACAAGCCCGTGCTATGGTGATCACCAGTGGCATTATGCGGGCGATCGAGTACTTCCATGCAATCAATGCCTATTTGAATGAAAAACAACTGCCATACAAAGCGATCGTGGCATTCTCTGGTGAACATGACTATGGCGGTACTGTGGTTACTGAAGCAACTCTCAATGGTTTTCCTAGTTCGCTGATTGAAGAAAAAATTGTTGAAGACCCCTATCGCTTCTTGATTGTGGCGGACAAGTTCCTCACGGGCTATGACGAACCCTTGATGCACACCATGTATGTTGATAAGCCTTTGGCTGGCATCAAAGCTGTGCAGACCCTTTCACGGCTCAATCGATCCCACCCCAAGAAGCATGACACCTTTATTTTGGATTTTTGCAATGATGTGAAAGTAGTCCAGAATGCGTTTTCTGATTATTACCGCACCACCATACTCAGTGAAGAAACCGACCCCAATAAACTTCATGACTTAAAGTCCGATCTGGATAGTTATCAGGTTTATGCTCCTAATCAGATCAACAGCTTGGTGGAACGCTATCTAAATGGAGCGGAAAGAGAAACCCTGGACGCTATTCTTGATAACTGTGTTGCGGTCTATAACAGCGATCTTGATGAAGATGGACAAATAAACTTCAAAGGCAAAGCCAAGATGTTTGTCAGGACATACAGCTTTCTTGCTTCAATCCTGCCTTATACCTATGCCGAATGGGAAAAGCTATCAATTTTCTTGAATTTCCTTATCCCCAAACTACCCGCACCCAAGGAAGAAGATTTATCTAAAGGCATACTGGAAACGATCGATATGGACAGCTATCGGGCAGAGGTTCAGGCAAGTCTTAATATCACTCTTGATGATGAAGATGGAGTGCTTGATCCCGTACCTACAACGGCTGGAGGCAGGAAGCCAGAACTGGAATTAGATCAGCTCAGCAATATCATTAAAACCTTTAATGACCTTTTTGGTAATATTGAATGGAAAGATGTCGATAAAATTAAAAAAGTTATTGCGGAAGAGATACCCGCAAAGGTTGCCGCTGACACGGCTTATCAAAATGCTATGAAAAATTCTGACAAGCAAAATGCTCGTATCGAACATGATAAAGCTCTTACCCGCGTCATCTTGGAACTGATTGCTGACCATACAGAATTATTTAAACAGTTCAGCGACAATCCATCCTTCAAGAAGTGGTTGGGAGACACAATTTTCGGTCTCACCTATAAACAAAATGATAATGCGGCTTGATGGAATACTTGACTAAATAGAATAAGTGATTTTGATTGTCAAGGTTGTTTTGCTTAGATTGTGGATATTTGCTCTTGCCCCTAGTCCCTTTGCCAGAAGTGTCTTCACTCACCAGTCGTATAAACTCTGAGTTTTTGTCACCGAACACTTTCGTTCATTGAACTCAGGTAAAAGTTTAGCTTCACTGACAATGACTAAGTTAAGCAAGAGCTTTGATTTCTGAATCGGTCATGGGTCGTTCCATTTTCATATATTCCACTTTGGCGGCTTGCAAAATATGCTTCATCTGCACGGGTTCGTTGGCATCAGCCGCTAAAAAAGCCGCATTCAGTGCCATGTTGCGGATATTGCCCCCAGCGACATTGAGTTTTGCTAGTTTCTGAAAATCCAAATCTTGAGTGGGGGTTGTAGGCGGGAAGGCACGCCGCCATATTTCCATTCTCTGGTTGGTATCGGGAAACGGGAACTGCACTACAAAGCGTAAACGCCGAAGAAATGCCTGATCTAAGGAACTTTTGAGATTGGTGGTCAGAATCGCTAAGCCACGATATGCTTCCATTCTCTGCAAGAGATAACTCACTTCTATATTGGCATGGCGATCATGACTATCCTTGACCTCTGAACGCTTACCAAATAAGGCATCTGCCTCATCAAATAGCAGAATTACTCCACCTCCCTCGGCTGAGTCAAAAATACGGCGCAGATTCTTTTCGGTTTCGCCGATATATTTGCTCACTACCGCACTGAGATCGATGCGATAGACATCTAATCCTAATTCATTGCCCAACACTTCTGCCGCTAATGTTTTGCCTGTACCACTGGCTCCTACAAACAGGGCGGAAATCCCTAAGCCACGCTTGCTTTTGCTTCCCATGCCCCAGATTTCATATACTTTCATGCGCTGGCGCACATGGGAGGCAATATCCTGTAAAATTCCTAGTTCTTTGTCAGGTAGGATTAAATCAGACCATGACACATGGGACTCAATGCGCTGGGATAGTTCATCGAGGCGGGGGCGGGCTTGCAGGCGACAGGCGGTCCAGAGACTGGCTTCCACATCATTGAGATCGGCGTGTAGGCAGGCAGTCTGGATACTTGAGGGCGAGAGATGAAAGTAGGAGACAAGTTGGGAGGCAAAGCCATTGAGGCGATCGCCCATGAAAGTTTCCCAAAGCTGATGTTGCTCTTCTGCTGAGGGAATGGGAATGTCAAAGCTGAGGATGGGGGTGTGCATCTGCTTGCGGTGATCGCGGCTGGAGATGATGACGGGGCAGGTGATGCTATCTGCCATCTGCCCAATTAGGCTATCACGGCTGGACTCGTCGCTGAAATCACAATCCAATAGTAAAGCAGTATTTGCCAACACATGTTCCCGCTCGCATAGCCTTTGTACTAGATGGAACTGGTTGATGTCGTTGAGGTTGATTCTGCTATTGAGGCTTTGCAGTCGCAAGCCGAGTTGGTGACAGATATGCACAGCGATCGCCCGTTTGCCCACTGTATCTTCGCCGCAAATTTGCAAGATCGGGGCACGCTTGCCCGCAAACTGCCGCCACACATTGGTCATCTGCTCGGCAATCTGGAGGTGCGATGGGGCAATTACGGGTTCAGCAACGATGGGTTGTAAAATCCCCATCAAGCGTTCATCAAGGTGCTGTACACCCAGCAGGTAATGCAAAATGCGTTCATCAATGCGTAGCGGGCAGGTGGTAAGGGAGTTGCTGGCGCCCAGCTCGATCAGTTTCCAATAGCGCAGGGGTGCGCCAGGAGCAAGGCATGACCAGTCAGGAGCGGGGGATAGGGCGATCGCCAGTTGAAAGGTGGGAAAGTCTTTGTGTGCGTCCCGTTGTGCTTGAGCGCAGAGACTAGCCCAAGTGGGTTCTAATTCCATGCCCAGCAGGAGCAATAGGATGAACCGCTCAAACTCTGAGAGGCGAAAAGCACGGCAAAGCTGATCCATCTGCGGGAAACTGCACTGGGGCGGCGGCGGGATTGCTGATTGTTGGCACAGAGCTTTTAGCATTTCTGCCATGCCAGCGATCGCCCCCATGATGCCCTGCATTGCCATCTAGCCCAGCACTTCTTTGACTAGGTTTTCTAGGTAGGTTTGCGCTTCTTGGGGTGTGAATGTCAAAAATTTACCTTGGCGTAAAACCTCATACTGACCACCCCGAAACCCATGTCCATCGATCAAGCCCAGTTCTTGGGCACGGTTGCCCGCCAGCGTCAGGCGATTAGTGCCGATCATCTCTACCTCTAGGTTGAGGCGCTTTGCTAAATCTTGCGTATCACTCTCAGACATTGTGGTTTCCTCTAACGAATGCGCACTTTGGGGTGGTTGTACCACTGATAGGTGGGGCTGTGGGGATCATTATCCACTTCTAAGATCGTTTCCGCTCCATCGACAATCAGGCGCAGGAGGTACTCCCCCGGTTTTACCCCATGCACAGGAATCCGCAGATGGCGACTGTCGGTATCTTGGGGATCGCGCTCAAACAGATAAACTTGGGGGTCTTGATCGCTAAATTCATTGAGGGCAAGTACTACCCTCTGCTTGGGATGTACGGTCAAGTCCACTTGCACATTGACTACAGCGGCACGGGTATGGTCTTCGCTACGGTCTAGGTCGGTTACGCGACAGCGCAAAATTTTGGGGCGCAAAATTAAGGGATAGGCATTGGACTCCACCCCCACCCCCGAAGTTTGGCGATGCACCACCTGTAAGCTCTGCACCCCCGCCGCCAAAGAATCTGCGGGCACTACAGCCAAGTCCACCACAATCTCGCCGCTAGAAACACTGACAGGGCTAAGCCGCAAATTGCCGATTTTCACCTCAGTGTGCGTCCCTTGTAGGTTGCGCCCCTGAATGGTGAGAATGCTGTCGGCAAAGATGGGATCACTGCCTCCCGACTGGGTGGTCACTCTGTCGATGCGCGGATAGGCAGGGAAAGGCATTGCGCCTACTCCACCGCGATCGCGAACTGGTAAAGCTCTTTTATATCCCTGTTCGCCCTCGATCACCACAATCATCACTTTGTAAGCGATAGATAGCACATAGGGAGTCTGATAAAACACTGACCAAGTTTTGGACAGGTCTTCGAGGCTGAGGTTGACTGGGGTAATCGTAATGTCGGGGACTTGTTGGTGCAGGTCAGAATTTCGCAGAAACTCAAAGGTGGGGTCATTGCAGGTGTCTTGGATAATGCCCGAATTGAGGATGCTTTTATCACTGAGAACGCTGACCACGCTTCCCAATAGCCGCTGGGGTTGCAGTTCCACATCGTTGCCATAAAAACTGAACATATAGTATAAATCTAGGGGAGTTTGGCGATGCGGCGGTGTGCCTTTGCTCCTCAGGGGGGCGGCATCGAGGTTAGCGAGGTGGGCATTACTGATGGTCTGATAGAGAAAAATATTCACGCCTACTTCGGGAGTGCCGCCTGTGGCAATCTGGTTGGGGCGCACGGTAGTAGCTCTAGCTCCTTCCACACTGGTTTGGATGGCGGCTTGAATCAACCGTTGCAGGGACGCAGTTACGGTGGCGATCGCTAAATGGTTGCTCATAACTTATCCCTTGCCATGACAATCAGCATAAACCATGCCAGAGCCGCAAGGACAGGGCAAATCTGGTTTTACCTGAGAAAATAGGGTATTGAAATGCGGCAGGAGGTCAAAATAGGAGGGGGGCGGTTGATCGTCGCACAGAATAGGCGTATCGCAGTTTTCCCCAGACCATAACTCGAGGGCTTGCGCTCTCTCCTCGAGGGAGAAAGACAAGCCAAGGTCTTGTTGCATTTGGCGAGCTTGGGATGGGATGCTGGCTAGGTTGTGCTTTGTGCTATTGGTGGCAAGGGCGACTGCATTGCCATTGGGCAACTTACAGAGATATACTTGGGCAAAAGATTCTGCTAGGGTCTGCATTTTTTCGGCAAAAAAAGGCTCCACATGAAACAAGCTCACCGCCACCACCCCGTCAGGGGCAAGGCGAGACTGACACAACTCATAAAACTCCCAAGTTGCCATGCGGTAGGGGGAATAGCCTGTGCCTAGTACCACATCAATCAAAATCAGATCGTATTTGGTGTTCTCAGCTTGTCGTTCTAGGTATGCCCTGCCATCGGCGATCGCTACCTGTAGATGATCATCCAACACAATCCCAAAATACTGCTGTGCCACACTGACAATCATGGGATCAATTTCCGTAACTTCAATCTGGGCGCGCGGGAAATAGTGCCTCAGCACATAGGGCAGTCTGCCGCCCCCTAAACCCGCTATGTAAATCCGTTGCGGATCGTTTCGCCAGACCAAGGACAACAGCATCACTTGAGAGTAAGGCGCGGTAAGATGCAGAGGGCGTTCTGTGTCTAGCTCCGATTGCACCAACTGCGAAGTGAGATAGGACTGATCCAAGTACACCAGTTTAAGCATGGAGTCATCATGGCTGACAGTGATGAATTGCGTTCCCGATGGTTCGAAAAACTGCTGTGGCATAGCATTCACAAAGCATCTCTAAGCACTAACCAGACCCAACTTCAGCGCCTTGATGATCGCCTGAGTGCGGCTGAATACACCCAGCTTCTCAAAAATTGCTGTCAAATGGGCTTTCACCGTAGCTACTGTCACAAAGAGATAGCGGGCGATCTGTTCATTCGATGCCCCCTGCACCAGCCAGTGCAAAACTTCCGCCTCCCTTTCGGTAAGATGAATAGTGTGTTCGCCACTCAAACTTCGCCCACCATAGAAATGGAACATGCGAAAGAACCCCGCCGCCACATCAGGAGACAGAAAAATCTCGTCGTTCATGACAATAGAAATAGCATCATAGAGTTGGCTACCCAGACGATCCTTAACCACCACTCCCCTTGCGCCGCCCTGCATCACGCGATAGATGGCTTCATCTTGGCGAGAACTGGCTAACACTAACACCTTGCCGCGATAGTTCTGTGCCTTCAGCCCTGCCAGCGTTTGCCACAACTCCATTGCCAACAAGACTAGAGCGGGGCTTTGTTCTGATGACAACTGCAGCGCTTGATCTGCCGATGCCGCCTCACCTACAATCTGAAACTGCAAATAGCAGTCATCGGTATAGAAGTTCAGCAAAGTTTCCAGACCCCGCCGAAACTGGCAATTCTCATCTGCAAGCAATACAGACACTAGTTGAGGGCTACTCAGAACCATAGGCAAAATGATGTTTCTAGTTAAGCTTTTATTAAACTAGTCATTCTAACTGGATACAGCAAAAATTAATACTTCGTATAGACTTGTCTGCAGATCACAAATACAGCAGTTGCCTACTTGATGAGAACTTGATGAGAATAAAAATCCCACTCCTACAATTAGGAGAGGCAAAACCCCAAGAGTTAAACCATGTTGTATCCAAGATTATTCTTTATATGAAAAATATCTATTCTCTAGACTTAAAGGAATTGTCTAATTCTTCTTAACAAATTGCAATAAATTTTAGATAGGGGTAGTTAGTTAACTGCTATACATATTTGGCACTGCCCCCGCTTTGATCCCGAACTAATTCTATATTTTATGCTGTTTTGACGGATAGTCTGTTGCATAAGTTTAGAATTTGTGTGTAACTAATTGGAAAACTTGTTTACATCTTAACATTCAGTTCTCCAGCGATCTTGAGCGAGGATTTTTATGCCTGACATTCTCTCAAATACTGTTGCTCTTTCTCGGATTCAGTTTGCCCTAACGGCAATTTTCCATATGCTGTGGCCTGTTTTAACTACTGGTCTAGCGATTTATCTCATAGTGATTGAAGGGTTGTGGCTGAAAACTAAAAACATCACCTATTACCATCACGCCCGTTTTTGGTCAAAAATTTATGTGCTTAACTTCGGCATCGGTGTAGCGTCGGGGTTACCTATGGCGTTTCAGTTCGGATTGAATTGGGCACCGTTTTCGGAAGCAGTGGGTAATTTTTTTGGCACGGTGCTGGGGTTTGAGGGCACAATGGCATTCATGCTAGAGGCGAGCTTTTTGGGGATCATGCTCTTTGGCTGGGAGAGAGTGCCCCCTGCGGTTCATTGGCTCTCTACGATTTTGGTGGCGTTTGGTGCGAACCTCTCCACTTTTTGGATTTTGTCAGCTAACTCTTGGTTGCAAACCCCTGCTGGGGGGATATTTGTCAATGGCAAGTTTGTGGTGCAGGACTATTTTCAGGCGATCGCCAATCCTTTCATGGTCAATAGTTTTCTGCACATGTTTTTTGCTACCTTCGAGACTTCCCTGTTTGTGATCGGTGGCATCAGTGCTTGGTACATCCTCAACCAGCGCCATACGGAATTTTTTGTCCGCTCCCTCAAAATAGTTCTAGCCATTGCGATCGCCGTTGCCCCTCTGCAGATTTTCATCGGGCATTTGAGCGCTGAGCAGGTTTATCACTATCAGCCTGCCAAGCTGGCGGCAATGGAGGCGCAGTGGGATACCATCCCTGCGGGGGCACGGGCAGATTGGAGTTTATTAGCAGTGCCCAATGAGCAAAAGGAAGCAAATGACTGGGAAATCAAAGTACCTGGGGCGTTGAGCTATCTCTTGGAACTGCAACCCAAACTGGATCAGCCTGTCAAAGGTCTAAAGGAATGGACTTCTGCAAATCGACCGCATATGGTAGGTCTCATCTACTACTCATTTCGCACTATGGTATTCATTGGTCTATTTCTGGCAGGTTTGGTAGTAGTTACCGTTGTGCAGTGGTGGCGGGGTAAAATACAGCCCGAGGCTTTGGCTCAGCAGAAATGGCTCATGCGAGCGTGGGTGTTTGCTGGACCGCTGGGCTATATTGCTGTAGAGGCTGGCTGGATTGTGCGCTGTGTGGGGCGTCAGCCGTGGATTGTCTATGGGGAAATGCGCACGGTTGATGCTGTCTCCCATCTGCCCGCTGGGGAAGTGTTATTTTCCCTGCTGGGTTTGACGCTCCTGTACACGGTGATCTTCAGTGCCGCTCTCTATTTCGGTGCGCGGATTATTCTCAAGGGTCCCAACTTGTCCCTGCCTGTGCCACGCACTGCCATTTTGGCTCCCTTGCAACATGCACCTGACACTCGTCCTGTGGAAGCAAAATAGGAGGGTAATTTATGGAACCATTGCAACCACTACAACAATTTCTGCCCCAAGTGTGGTTTTTCATACTGGGTTTGTTTCTCTTTCTCTATGTTCTGCTGGATGGCTTTGATCTGGGGGTGGGGATTTTGTCCCTGACCGCTTCCAGTGAGGAACGGCGCACTATCCTCATGACCAGTCTGGGTAATGTGTGGGATGCCAACGAAACATGGCTGATTTTGATGGGCGGCTCTCTGTTTGGGGCATTCCCCTTAGCCTATGCCACTATTCTGAATGCTCTGTATCTGCCAGCGGTGATTATGGTGGTGGGGCTGATCCTGCGGGCGGTGTCCTTTGAGTTTCGCGAGAATGCGGAAAACAAGCTGGTCTGGAACATCATGTTTGGTGTGGGCAGCTTTTTGGCGGCGCTGGGGCAAGGGTTTGCCCTAGGTACAGTGTTTGAGGGGATCAAGGTGGATGAAGCGGGGCATTTTGCGGGGGGCATTTGGGATTGGCTCACTTGGCGATCGCTAATCGTTGCTCTCACCCTAATTCAAGGTTATGTGCTCATCGGCTCTACCTATTTGATCCTGAAAACCACTGGGGAATTGCAAACCAACTACTACAAAACAGCGACCATCGCCACTTGGACTACTTTAATCGGTGCGGTGTTTATTACCGTTAGCACTCCTGTTTTGTCGGTTCAGCTAAGACAGCAGCTACTAACTCCCCCACTGCTCTATGTATTTGCGGCAATTCCTATTTTGGGAGTGTCGCTGATCGCTCTGTTGCTCAGGAGTCTGAGGCGGCGGGAGGAAGTAAGTCCCCTAGTCTATACATTTTTGCTGTTTTGCCTCTCCTTTGTGGGCTTGGGCTTTGTCATCTTCCCGAATATTATTCCCCCCAGCGTTACCATCTATGAAGCGGCGGCATCTCCCAGTTCTCTGGTGTTTATGCTGACATTTATTGGTTTTCTGATCCCGATTTTGCTCGCCTATAACATCTACAACTATGCAGTGTTTCGCGGCAAAATCGTTGCTGGGGAGAGCTATTAGGTTGGCACTAATTTGCCACTTCCTGCACTTGCTCTTTGTTAAACCAAATTGGAGGGGTAGGCACTTTGCCGAACTTAACTTGGACATAATCCCCTCTAATTTCTACAATTTCCCCAGGGGTTTCAAAGATGTAACTGCTCCAGCGCACATCGTTGGCGGTGGCGGTGGGGCTGTTTTCTAGTTTTTCTCTGATGGCGGTTACTAAAGTACCTTTTTTCAATGCCATAGGATTTGCGATTGT